>RCNF010003115.1_pt1 | contig 10603 bp, 5 predicted proteins | sample 2041311 | NCBI WGS metagenome assembly RCNF01 (sample SAMN09708228, study PRJNA481090) | Marine sediment metagenome, whole genome shotgun sequencing project. | biome: marine sediment; feature: ocean; material: sediment; isolation source: Sewage treatment plant 2 marine sediment (STP2) ... | reverse complement strand
AGTTCCACGAGGTCATCCCGAAGTGTCGCTTCACCGCCGGTAAATATTACGTGGGGGATTCCAATGTCCCATGCTTTCTTAATCACATTCTTCCACTGTTCGGTTGTAAGTTCGCTTTTATCTCTCGTTACATTGTAACAGTGCGAGCAGGCAAGGTTGCAGCGGTATGTGAGGGCGAGGTCTATCCTGTATGGTGCGGATACGGATCGATCGAATGGGTCCATCACTTCGAGATGAGTGTAAATAACCGGTTCTCCCGCACCGCTTTCTAGTATACTTGAGAATACTGCAGTGAAATCAGCCAGATCCCGGGCCGCCTGTTTCCTGCCGACATTGTACCTGGATCGAATTCTTTCGGTGATCTTTCTCACCGGAATTTCCGAAAGCATCATCCATGCGGAATCACAGGCAACTCTGTTCAGGTGTATTATTCTGGAAGCATCTGCTGTAAGAATGCCGCTGCCATCTTCCTCAACTCTCAGGTGAAATCTATGACTCCCATCCCTGCTTCTGAAATGGTGCAGACCTGAAGGGGCAATTCTACCTGCTGACTTATCAGCGTGACGCATTTCTACCTCCCCCCGCCGGCGCAGGCACAGGCGCACCCCGCACAGGCACAGGCGCAGGCGCAGGAAGAACCTCCGGAACTGCTGCTGTACGACCTGGACACAGGAACAGGATTGGTAACCGATGTTACTATTGAAGAGAGTTTCGACAGTGATGAAACAGCACTGCCTGCGGCACCCTCGAGCATACCTGCCAGGGAGGAGCACACTTCAGTGAGGTTCGCACCTCCGGAGAACGAATCCGAATGGAGCATAATATTCCCGAACCAGTAGGGATATGCTGTGGATGTAATCACTGGAAGGTCTTTAATCATGTTGTCGAAATTTTCGTCTACAAAAAGCCACCCGAAGCGTTCTGCCAGTATTGAAGCTGCCTTATCAGGTGATCCGGCGTCATTGACCATTTTCCAGGCGTTGCTGATTATGCTTCTGTAGTACTCTGCAGTCTCCTCTATGGAAAAACCATCCATTTTTTCTTTCAGATCATCTATCATGTCAAGAAAGACTTTTCTGACCGCTTCCAGAGGAGGATTCTTCAGATTCTCCGGCCCGGGAAGTAAGTCGAAAATTGCCCTCTCATAACTTCTCAATCCATCCCCGACACCAACTTTCGTCACACTGGCATTGCTTCCCGAACCCGTCAGTTCCAAGGCTCCCTTCCGAAGAAGTCCGAATAGTATGAGAACAAAAACCTTTTTCAGCCTTTCTTCGAGAAGAAGGGCTGCAAATGGAGCCGTCAGTCCCCTTCGAATACCGGAGCCCTCAACGCCTATCGTGGGAGGCAGGTAGCTGACACGTCGTTTCCTTGCATTTCTGACAGCTCCGGCAATACCCCAGATGATAAGTCCGGAAATAAGTGATACGATACCTATTGTAATAAGCAATCCAATAGCCTGTGGACTCAGCAGAGGTGGTGCCGGGCGCTTTGACAGAGGCCCTGCAACAAGGTGCGAAGGAAAGGAAATCCCAACATTGAAGGGCTCCGATACTTTCCTTCTTGTCTCCCAGATGTAACTAACCCTCCCGGAACTGTCTACCGATGAACTCGTAAAGGGGATTTCATGAAATCTTACGCTGTCGGGGTGAGCTCCAGGTGGAAAGACCATAACTATTGTAAATTCAGAGCTTCCCGTGAGGAAGTCTTCATCAAACGAGAGAATTCTACCGAAGCGTAACCGTCGTCTTCCATATCCCTGAAAACCATGTTCGGGTTAACTCCGATAAGCCGGAAGACAGCACTGGAGCCGCCGTAAATCGTGCTGTTCCCTAGGTGAACTTCAACTCCGTTATCTATGTAGGTGGATCGATATATCCTTTTTGATGAGACGTCGTCTACAGATGCCTCAATACTCCCAATGTCATAATCCTCTGTGGGAAACCCGATATCGATGATATCAATGGCATGGCATCCTGCTCTGCACGTGAATTCGATCTCATATTCAATTTCAAGGCTTCTGTCATGATTGACGGTTGCGGTGCAGTGAAACCTGGGAATAGAGAAACCGTAGTTCTGTGCGAGTGCACTGATACTGAACATGGTAAGAACAGCCAGAAGAAATTTCACCATTTGGGCTTCTCCTCTATCTGATATTCCGTTCTGCAGAAGGGGCACGCCACAAATACAGCACCTGCCTTTACCGAAAGATTCTCAGAGCTGAGTCCGGCGCCGCATTTATCACACGTCAGGTCTTCCATGCTAACATCCCCACTAAGTTCAAGTGTCCTGGTGATGAATACTCTTTTATCTGCAGGTTCTCGAACACCCTTTTTCACCAGATAAACTCCGGGCAGAATCATGAAAATACCTACTGCAAGCCTGGGCAGAAAATTGCTGTCCGCCGAGGCTATTAAGAAAATCAGGCCAAGAAGGATAAAGAAGACGCCCAGAACCAGCATTAATACCCGCTGTGCGGCCATTGAGTCCTTCCGGTTAACAGATGGGAATCATGTTGTGCGAGATGAAATCGCACTCCCTTTGAAACAAAATATATACAGCCGCTTCAACAACTGCCAGAATCAGTATAAGAGAATACCTTCGTAGTAGTGCCTGGTGACACTGACCCCCGCAGGAAAAGAACCTGACTCTGTCAGTCGAGTAAGATCATCTTTCCGAAGGAGACGAGGTTGCGGTTTGTGAGGGAGTATCCGGAAATACTTGCTCCTATTCTGAGCAATTAGAATGATATAATTTTCAATATAGAGTACGATAAATTTATCTTCATCTACAGATTGTAATGGCGCAATATGACTTAGAGAAGAATAAGAGATCTCAGAAAATCAGGAGTTATCAGCAGGGAACTGATCCTGCTTCATTGCAATCTGCCTGTAAACGAATAGCAGTGAAAGCAATCCTGCTCCGAAATTGGCAATACAGCCAGCTAGGAAAATTCCCTTCAGATCGAACAGCTTTGATCCTAACAGGGCCAGCGGGATGTAGAACACAAACATCCTGCTCAAAGACAACAGAGCTGAATGTATGGGTTTGTGGCTTCCATTCAGAGCTGCTGAAGAAATTACCATGAATCCCTGAAAACCGTAACTGATGGCTACAATGTTAAGATACAGAACAACTGTGGAAACAATTTCTGCATCTTCATTGAACAACCCTGCAAGAAATTTACCGAAGAGAATGAAAATGACAAACATGAAAGCTCCCCATATAAGGGAAAATCTGTAGCTGAGTTTCAGGGCTTTCAGTACCCTGTCTTTCCGTCCTGCTCCCATGTTCTGCCCTGTAAAGGGTATCATTACGCTTGAAAGTGCAAAAAGAAGCATCATTGCCAGTGCTTCCAGCCTGGAAGCTACACCAAAGCCGGCAACCGCACTGTTTCCGTATTGTGAAACCAGACGGGTAACGATTCCCAGAGAGAGTGGAATTATCAGCTTGGAAAGCCCAGCGGGAATTCCGATGAACAGTATTTTCTTCCAGGAATCAAGCAGTTCCTGAAGTTTAGGAACTGCAAATCGAATAATCTTCTCTCTTTTTATAAGAACGATAAATGCAAGTGTCATTCCCACTGCCCGGGAGAATACGGTTGCCAGAGCACCGCCTGCTATTCCCATTTCCGGAAAAGGACCAATTCCGAAAATAAAAAGAGGATCAAGGAACGCATTGAGCAGGGCAATCGCTACCATTATCAGGCCGGGGGTTTTCATGTCGCCTGTCGCCCTGATGATATTGTTTCCTATCATCGGAATAACAACAAAAGGTACGCCTATGTACCATATCTGCATGTACTGCTTTATGTATACAAGAGTTACACCCCCTGCACCCATAAGACGGAACAACGGTTCTATTGTGAGTGATCCCACTAATGCGAAGATGGCAATCACCGGAAAACCCAGCAGCAGTGAATTGGTTGCAAGATGCCGGACCTGTTTAACAGAACCCTTGCCGATTTCCCGTGAAATTAAGGCAGATGTACCCATTCCAAGGCCTACTGAAATGCCGGTTAACACCATAACCACCGGAAAGGTGAATCCCATGGCCGCCAGCTGATCACGGCCCAGTTGCCCGATGAAGTATGTATCAACAAGATTAAATACGACCATACTCATCATTCCCGCTATCATGGGAATTGTAAGCTTAACCAGTAAAGTTGATATTTTGCCGGTTGTAAGACTGGCTCTGTTTGTTCCTGTAATCAGTTACTCTTTTCCGGAAATACTGTTTCTCCGACACAAGCAGTGAATCTACGTTGTTAACTACCCTGTTGAACAAATGTTACTTACCAACAATTCGAAGAAGTTCATTAAATTTCATAGCGTTAACTTAACGAAAATGTTAAATTGACGTAATGGAAAGTTGAATACCCAAAGTCTTCGCTTTCTCAATAAACAAGTTCCATGCGATATTTTTTTCTTATTGAAGGCAAAAAGAGTCGTACTTATGAGAGTGCTTCTCTCATTCTTAATGCAAGCTCATTGAGACGATAAGGCTTACGGACAAATCCCATTGCCTTCTCTGTAAGCTTGTCTCTATTCACGTCGAACTCCGAGTGACCGCTGACAATAAGTACCCTTGCAGATGGATCGAGTTGCAGCAGTTCCTGAATACCACAATTTTCCTAAACGAATACAAATGAATATACGAACTGCATACTCCATGCGCACAATCATATGAAAATTATTCAGGCTGTCTCTTCTTGACCTGTCTGCTCCGTATCGCAATCTTTCAAGTAGTGAAACTCTTTTTCTCATGTTTCTTCTTGCGAAGAATTTACCATCTACACACCATCGGAGGCAATCATGAAGAAGCTGCTTTTATTATCGATCCTGTTGCTGACATTCTCCTTTGTGCTGGCTGACCCTCCATCAACCTACGACCTTCGTGATGTTGGAGGAGTCAACTATGTAACTTCTGTCAAAAGCCAGCAGGGCGGCACCTGCTGGACACATGGCGCTATGGCATCAATGGAGGGCAACCTCATGATTACAGGTGTGTGGACAGCCTCGGGTGAAACCGGTGAACCTAACCTGGCTGAGTATCACCTCGACTGGTGGAATGGCTTTAACCAGTTCAACAATGATGACACAACACCTCCAACAGGAGGCGGGCTCGAAGTGCATCAGGGTGGTGATTACCTGGTCACCTCTGCGTACCTCTCAAGGGGAGAGGGTGCAGTTCGTGATATAGACGGACAATCCTATCCCTCGGCTCCCGAAAGATACCTCGAAACGTACCATTACTACTATCCCAGAGAGGTTTCCTGGTACATAGCGGGAAGCAACCTTGAAAATATCGATGTCATCAAACAGGCCATAATCGATTACGGTGTAATGGGAACCTGCCTCTGTAGCAGTAGCTCGTTCATCAATGACGAGTACGAACACTACCAGCCGCCATCGAGTACCGAGGATCCGAACCATGCTGTCTCAATAGTCGGCTGGGACGATTCAAGGGTAACCCAGGCGCCTAATCCGGGAGCCTGGCTCTGCAAGAACAGCTGGGGAACCGGTTGGGGATACGACGGATATTTCTGGATATCCTATTACGACAAGCACGCGTGTCAGAATCCTACCATGGGTGCAGTATCTCTCCGTGATGTTGAGTTCATGAGATATTCCAACGTCTACTACCATGACTATCACGGCTGGCGTGACACTCTTCTTACCGCAACGGAGGCTTTCAACGCCTTTACATCCGATCAGGATGAGATGATCGAAGCCGTAAGTTTCTTCACAGTTGAGGATAATGTAACTTATACGGTTAAGATCTACGGCTCATTCTCCGGAGGGCAGCTCTCGGACGAGCTCGCTTCAACCACCGGGACGGCTCTGTTTACCGGTTTTCACACCGTAGACTTTCCCACTCCCATCTCGCTGGATGAGAGTGATGATTTCTATGTTTATCTTGAGCTTTCCGGAGGCGGACAGCCTTTCGGCTGTACCTCCGACGTTCCCGTGCTTCTGGGTGCCTCGTACAGGACGATAGTCGAATCTAGAGCCAATCCGGGAGAAAGTTTCTACCTTGACGGTTCATCCTGGGTCGACCTTACAACTGTCGATACAACAGCTAACTTCTGCATCAAGGCTCTTTCCAATCCTGCTGGCCTTTGCGTATCTCCGACTGGTGGATTCAGCTCCAGCGGTGATGTAGGCGGTCCCTTCACTCCATCAAGTACCGTCTACTCAATTGAATTCGCTGGAGAGGGTTCCATCAACTACGAGATCACGAAGGAAAGCTCTGCTGACTGGCTGGAGATATCTTCATCATCGGGCAGCCTTTCTCCTTACACGCCTCTCGATATCACGTTTACGATAGGCAACAGTGCAGATACACTTGCTTCGGGAGCACACCCTGTCCGGATTAATTTCACGAACACTTCTACCCATCAGGGTGACACCTACAGAGATTTCGTTCTTATCGTTGGAGATCCCATGACCCGCTACAGCTGGGACCTGAGTACCGATCCCGGATGGAACACCGAGGGTGACTGGGCGTACGGAGTCCCTCAAGGCCTTGGAGGGGAGCACGGCAATCCCGACCCGACTTCAGGCCACACCGGAGATAACGTATACGGCTACAACCTCAGCGGTGATTATCCCAACAACCTTCAGGAGCGCAACCTTACTTCGGGTTCTCTCTATCTCGACGGATGTTACGATACTCAGCTTACTTTCTGGAGATGGCTTGGTGTTGAATCACCCGAGTTCGATCACGCTTACGTCCGTGTAAGCAGCAACGGCACAGACTGGACAGATATATGGGCAAACGATGACTATATTGAGGATGGCAGCTGGGTACAGCAGAGCTACGACATTTCATCGGTAGCGGACAATCAGCCTCAGGTCTATCTACGCTGGACTATGGGAAGTACGGATGGCGGATGGGTTTACTGCGGATGGAATATTGACGATATAGAAGTCACTGCCGTCCCTCTTACAGGTATCGAGAGCGGTGAGGCCGGGCTGCAGCCTCTATCTGTCGATCCAGTATATCCGAACCCGTTCTCGTCACACGTTACCGTACCATTTACACTGGCTGAGGCCGGGCAGGTGAACATATCCGTGTACGATCTTTCGGGCCGGCAGATCAATACTGTTACTTCGGAGGAGTTTGCCGCCGGGGCACACAGTGTTTCCTGGCTCGGAAAGGACAATAGCGGCAACAATGTGACTTCGGGTATCTATTTCGTGAGGGTCTGGACACCAGCTTCAACGGTAACAAGGAAAGTTATCCTTACCAGGTAGCCGACTTTCTTTCGTTCATTCATCTGCGGGGGTTGCTTTCAGCGGCCCCCGCTATTCTTGATAAGCTATCTTATCTTTGCCACATCACTCAGGAACGATGTATGCCACCGCCAACCCATAAGAACCCAGCGTGCGATACACTACTCCCAGCTGATTATGGATGTCACAATTTCCATGCCTGAAACAGACCATACTACTCGAACTCCTTTACCCTCAATGAAGAAATCCTCTGACCCCTGCGAAAACCTCGATGGTTTTCGATCCAGCTGGAAGATGTGTATATATTGGCATAGACAGTTATTATCAGTGGCGATCTGTTCATATTGATGAAGATGGGCTGACCGCAATGGAGATGAGAACATGCGAATAAAACTGCCCTTTCCGGATGCAGGAAATACTTACGAACTGGGATCGGGAAAGATCATAGCTCTCGAAAACGCCGAACGTCCTTACAGCACTTGAAAAGGATATCGAAATACCTGCATTTCTGTACGACTGCGGATTTAGAAGGAATCAGTCTAATGGGTGATATACCAATAGATCGAGTAATTCCATCCAGTGGGGTTTTATCTGATACTGCTTCGGTGAGCTGCCTGCAGGAATCAAACAAAGTAATCTGGTTTATTGAACCAGACTCAGCTGAGACCTTTAACCTTGCTCTGGATAAAGGTGAGATGAATCTGTTACCCACGGATACTCTTCTTCTTGAGTAAGTGATGAGCTACTGGGCCTGGCCATGTATCTGCTCCCCTACACGGAATGAGGAAGTACAGATAGAACTAAAAAGGCTGGAAGGGCTTGGCTACATCAGATAGTATCCTTCTATATGAGGAGGGTTACGGCTTTCCCATGATAGAATCACTACTCAGAAGAAGATGTGCAAAGAGTATTTGCAGCTATCTTGAAATAGCAAAATACACCGTGCTCCAACCTCGCCATATCCATGGTCTTCCTGTTAAGTAAACAAGATCTGTCCAACTGGGGAAATCAGATGCCCTTACGAGACTATTTCTTTCTATTTGTGAGCTACCATATGTTTTAGTAACAGTGTAATTGGAATCAGGGTTGTTGAAAGAAATACTGTAGAGTGCATTATCAGGGCTGAAAACGTGCAAGTTCGCTGGAATGTACGGGATAAGCGGATAGTATATTTCCTTGCTATCCCCATAATAATGAGGATTGCATGGTCCAATATCTTGAGCTTGAATTGTACCCGGTTCTTCTATACTCAAATCGTAGAAAGCATTCAAAATTCCACCATTTGTCTTGTACTGAACTATTTCTGAAAGCTGATATGATGAAACCAAGAAAGGGATTAGAAGGAAGTATTTAAGTTTGGTGCTTAGAATGTACTTAACTCCGATTGAGGCAATAATGAAAAACAGTCCCATTAACGGGATAAGATATCTCGCTTGAAAGTTTTCATTTCGGGTTACAATCAGAACAAAAGGTACGATTCCCAAAACAAAGAGTGAAAGATTGCGATATCCTGAACACTCATTCTTTCTTCTCTTTGATATAAACAATCCTATAGCAGTGAAGAAGCCAGTTGCTGCAAATGGACCGGGAAAAGCTATTGTAATGTATATAATGCTATAGAAAATACTCTTACCAATAATTGAAATAGAATTACAGGGATATTCTACTTCAAGATGGTATTGTTTAGTTTGTCTGATAAGCTCATGGAAGTGAAGAAAATAGTTAGGGAAAAGAACAGGAAGCAAAATAACAAAATAAGCAATAATGAGAAGAAACTCTTTCCATACTTTGCTATGTCCTGCACCTCTATCATGCAAGAAAGAAAATAGAGTAACAAAAAACATTAGTGGAAAGGCAAAAAGTACAATCTCTTGAATAGAAACCAGCTGCGGAAATGAAGTCAACAGAGCTCCAAATGAAGCAACGATAAGAAATACCCAACGCCAGTATTTTCTTGCATAAGACTTTTTAGAGAAAGATTGAGGGATCGCAAGAAAAACCGGTAATGCTAGAATAATAGAAGTCGGTCTTGTCCCTGCAAGGAGAGCAAGGGTTAGGCCAATTAAAAAACAATGCCTTTTGCCTGGTCGGTAGATTGTAAGTAGGTAAAGAAGAATGCTGAAAATACACAAAGTTGCATTCTCTGGAGTAGGTTCAAATGATTCGATAAGAATTGTAGCAGAACTCAGAACAACCGCTATTGTGGTGAAGAAGCTCAAACGAGATGAGAGGCTGTTTTTGCGATAGGATACAGTCCGGGCAAGAAAGAAGATACCAGTTAGCGCGATAGAAAATTGTATCAACCTTAGAACATGTGGTGCTAGAGCCCCGAGCTTGAAGAAAATGAGCGCTTCAAGGATATAAGGATTGACAAGACCATAGAGCATGAAAGTACTTGAGAAGTGCCCTTGATCAGCAAGTTTTGCTCCCGCTCCAATCGTAAAAAGAGAATCTAGATACAGAGGTAAATTGAAGTAATTAATTAGAACAAAAAACCACAATACCGCAAAAACTACAATAATGGAAAGTAAGAATGCACTTCTGCGCAAATCACCTTTAGTAGTTAAACCAAGATTTGAGAAGAATTTCATCCACTATTCCCTTCATCAATACATACCTTGAATCAGTATTCGAAATATACTATTAATTCTCATTTCAGTATTGTGAAGGAGACCGCCATGCCTGCATTCTTGTCAGGTATAGCAGAGTAAAGCCCTGAAGGCATTTCTATGGTGCTGATGCTCAATACAGATTGATCAGGAAGAATGGAGTGACTGCTAATAACTCTTCCCATCAGGTCAGTAACAGTGATGTTTTGGACAGAGTAATTGTTTATACCCTCAAGAGTAATCTTAACATTTGCGAATAATAGGAAAGTAGATTTTCAGCCAGCGCCAGAGATAGTTTTCGGTTCGGAAGGAAGAAGTGTTTATATTGGCATAGACAGTTATTTTGAAGGATATGGAAGCTGTCATTCGAAACACAGACGCTAGAAACATGGTTCGGTTTCCCGAAGAAGAGATCGGTTCATGTTGATGAAGATGGGCTGACCGCAATGGAGATGAGAACATGCGAATAATACTGCCCTTTCCGGATGCAGGAAATACTTACGAACTGGGATCGGGAAAGATCATAGCTCTTGGCCTCAATTATCAGGATCATATCGATGAAACGGGTACGGAAACCCCAGTTGAACCCATTCTTTTCTCGAAAACCCCGAACGTCCTTACAGCACCTGAAGAGGATATCGAAATACCTGCATTTCTGTACAACTGCGGATTCGATGATGTCATTGTTCATTACGAAGCTGAGCTGGCAGTAATAATCGGGAAAAGGGCAAAGAATGTATCCTCGAGCGAAGCGAT
>RCNF010002124.1_pt1 | contig 10604 bp, 8 predicted proteins | sample 2041311 | NCBI WGS metagenome assembly RCNF01 (sample SAMN09708228, study PRJNA481090) | Marine sediment metagenome, whole genome shotgun sequencing project. | biome: marine sediment; feature: ocean; material: sediment; isolation source: Sewage treatment plant 2 marine sediment (STP2) ... | reverse complement strand
GGCAGATGTGGCTCCATGTCAAAATTACTGATAGCAGGGGCAAAACCATTTTCAGATCCGGCAGTCTTGATAACAAGGGCAATATTGATGAAAATGCGGTATTATATCACACGCAGCTTGGCAATAAAAAAGGAGAGCCTGTTATAAATGTCGCTTTGGCGGACAGGATACTTTATGACCACCGTATACCGCCAAAAGGGCATCAAGTCGAAAAATATACTTTTCAAATACCCCCGGATGGGGTTTCACCGTTAACAGTTGAAGCAACCCTTAAATATCGTAGCGTTTCCCAGTCACTTGCAAGAGAATTGCTTGGTGACAATGCATCTGAAATTCCTATTGTGGACATGTTTAATTTGGTTGAAAAAATAGAGTTTTATGATTGACATATCCAAAATTATGCTTTAGATTTGTCCTATGATCAGAAGAAATCTTGAAACTCCAATCCGAAAATACTCCAAGGAATATCCGGTAGTTGCTATAGTCGGCCCAAGACAGAGCGGAAAGACTACATTGGCCAGGCACCTGTTTCCTAACCATAAATATCTGTCAATGGAAAATCTTGACATTCGCCATATGGCACAAGATGATCCACGTGGTTTTCTTGATGACTATGGAAAAAACATAATTCTTGATGAGATTCAACGCGTACCTTCTATTTTTTCGTATCTGCAGGAACGGGTAGACCTGAATGAATCTCCTTCCAGCTATGTCCTCACAGGATCCCAACAATTCCTCCTCATGGAAAAAATAACCCAGTCCCTTGCAGGAAGGATTATAACGTTTCAATTATATCCGTTTTCTATAGGCGAACTTTATGAGGCAAAGCCGGAAAAGGATATAGATTCAATATTCACAATCAAACCGGGATATATCAAAGTAGGAAACAAGATTGATATTTACACAGCTATCTTCACCGGAATGTATCCCAGGATTCATGATAAAAAACTTGATGCAAGGAAATGGATCGAAAATTATATCCTCACATATATTGAAAGGGATATTCGCAGCCTTGTGAATGTTGATAATCTGAAACTCTTCGAGGATTTCTTGAAAATCTGCGCATCAATGTCAGGTCAACTTATCAACTATACATCAATTTCAAATTCTATCGGGGTATCACAACCTACTATAAAGAAATGGATGTCTCTGCTGGAAACAAGCGGCATCATTTTTGTTCTTCCTCCCCATTACAAGAATTTTAAGAAGCGCATTGTAAAAACCCCAAAACTATATTTTACAGATACAGGCATTCTCTTGTTCCTTTTATCAATCAGGAACCCGGATGAATTGATGAATCATCCTCTTTGGGGAAATATCTTTGAAACTTTTATTATTGGCGAGCTTTATAAAAGAGTATACCACACGGGAGAAAAACCTTCTTTTTATTTCTGGAGAGATAAAACCGGAAACGAGATTGATCTTATTGTTGATATCGGTTCAAAACTGTTGCCCATTGAAATAAAAGCTTCAAAAACATACAGCCCGGGACTGAAATCAAGTATTTTATCATGGCTCAATCTGAAGAACAACACATCTGAAAAAGGACTTGTTATATACAGAGGCGAAAACGTTATTGGAAAAAGATCGGCTGTCAGTGTTATTCCCTGGTGGCATTTATAAGGTGGCATGGCAATAAAATATACATCTAATCGAGTCAAAACTCGATCAGACGTTATAAGTTGTTAGTTACTCGGTAAAGTCAATGGGTTTCGATTATTTAAAAACTCATTAATATTGTCAGAATAAGTCAATGCTCACTCCCTATCTGAAGCTTTAAAGAAAGATACAAATTTATTTACAATGTTCACGTTTCTGGATCGAGAAAATGCAAAATGAAAATATCATACGGTTAGGCTTTTTCTTCATTATTTTTGTTGCAGTGGCGTTTTGGGAGTTTTTAGCGCCACGCCGCGTGTTGACGACTTCCAAAAAGATGCGCTGGATAGGTAACTTAGGTATCACTTTCCTTAACCCACTGGTGCTGCATTTACTGTTTCCAATCTTGGCCGTGGGCATGGCACTGAAGGCTCATGGGAGCGGTTGGGGATTGTTGAACATTTTTGAGCCCCCCTATTGGGTTGCAGTGGTCATAGGGGTAGCAATGCTTGATTTCATAATCTATCTCCAGCATGCCATGTTTCATGCCATTCCTCTCCTGTGGCGCCTGCACATGGTGCATCATGCAGACCTGGATTACGACGTGACAACCGGCTTGCGCTTTCATCCCATTGAGATTGTTTTGTCCATGACGATTAAACTATCGGCAGTAGCATTGTTAGGTCCTCCGGTAATGGCGGTGTTGGTTTTCGAGGTTCTTTTAAATGCCACTGCCATGTTTAATCACGGCAATATATGTCTCCCACTGAAGCTCGACCGTGTGCTGCGATTGATCATTGTTACACCCGATATGCACCGGGTGCACCATTCCGTGATCATTCGCGAGACCAATAGTAATTTTGGCTTCAACCTGCCCTGGTGGGACCGCCTGTTCGGTACGTACCAAGACCAGCCGGCCAGGGGCCATACGAACATGACCATTGGGCTGGCACAATTTCGTGATTCCAAAAAATTGAGCTTACCCTGGCTCCTGGTTCTCCCTTTCGTCGGTGATCCGGGCAGACAACCTATCAATCGTCATTAAGGGTCGAATCATCTCCTGGGAAAAGTTTCTGCTAAATTTTTCAAACCGATTTCATTGAAGGAAATGGTTAAATTAAGGACAACGGCAGAAGTTGGACTTTTTACGAAACCATCAAAGATTATCTATTGAATTTTTGCGCGATAAAGACGAAGACTGTTAGACACTACGGATACGCTGCTGAATGACATTGCAAGGGCTGCTAATATGGGATGGAGCTGTTTTAAAAATTCAGGGGCAAAATCAAAGGGGGCCAGGATTCCTGCGGCAACAGGAATGAGCACGATGTTGTAAACAAAAGCGAAAAACAAGTTCTGCCTGATTGTGGACATGGTTGCACGGCTGATTTGAATCGCTCTTGATACCCCCGTCAGGTTACCGCTGGAAAGTATGACATCGGCCGTTTCAATGGCCACGTCCGTGCCGGTTCCGATTGCCATGCCCACGTCCGCCTGGGCAAGGGCCGGGGCGTCATTAATTCCATCCCCCACCATTCCTGTTTTTTCTCCCTTTTCCTGGAGTTCTTTTATTTTGGAAGCTTTTTCTTCGGGACGTACTTCAGCGAAGATCTCATCGATTTTAACTTTTGAAGCAATGGCTTGGGCTGTTTTAAGATTATCTCCGGTTAGCATAACCACTTTGAGATGCTGTGCATGAAGCTTTTCTATGGCGGATTTTGATTCCGGCTTTAAAGTATCCGACACCGCCACAAGACCACAAAGGATATTATCCCGGACAAGGACCATCACTGTTTTGCCCTGTGATTGAAGCTTATCGATCCTGTCTTTCGCCTGTTCAATATTGATCTCGATATCGAGAAACCAAGCAGGTTGGCCCATTTTAACAGGTTTATCTTCGATTATGGCTTCAACGCCAAAACCGCGCAAAGCTTTGAATTTTTCAGGTGACCACAGATCAATGCCCCTTTTTTGCGCTTCATTCACTATTGCTTTTCCCAAAGGATGTTCCGATCCTTTTTCCACGGAAGCTGCAAGCTGCAAAAGTTGATTTTCGCTTTTAAAATCCCGATCAAAAAGAATAATATCCACTACTGCAGGTTTGCCCATGGTGATGGTCCCGGTCTTATCTAACACGATGGTATCTAATTTGGTGCCCGTTTCCAGCGCCTCGCCTTTTTTAAACAGGATTCCTTTTTCGGCACCCTTTCCCGTTCCTGCCATGATAGCGGTGGGTGTAGCCAGTCCCAGGGCACAGGGACATGCGATGACAAGCACCGCTACCAACCGGATCATGGCCGGTACAAATTCACCGGTAATCCCCCACCACAACCCGAATGTAATCAGCGCAATCCCGATTACCGCCGGAACAAACACGGCAGCCATCCTGTCTGCAATAGCCTGGATTGGGGCTTTACTTCCCTGGGCTTCCTGAACCAGTTTGATAATCTGGGCAAGGGCTGTCTCTTTACCCACACGGGTCGCTTTGAACTTTACAAGTCCCTCTCCGTTAATTGTTCCACCCACTACAGGATCATTTTCATGTTTATCCACAGGTAAAGGCTCACCGCTTAGCATGGACTCGTCAACCGAAGATTCCCCTTCGATGATAATGCCGTCCACCGGAATCCGCTCGCCGGGCCGAACAACAACGATATCACCCGCCTTTACACGGATTAAAGGTATATTTGTTTCCTTGCCGTTTTCAATAATTGTTGCAGTTTTGGGCTGAAGCCCGATAAGCTTTCGTATGGCTCCGCCGGTTTTCCCTTTGGTTCGTGCTTCAAGCATTTTGCCAAGCTTGATCAATGTAATGATAACTGCAGAAGTTTCAAAATAGACATGTTCTCCAAAGGAAGGAAAAATAAGAACAGATATGGAATAAAAGTACGCAATTGAAGATCCCATGGCCACGAGAACATCCATGTTTGCACTCTTATTTTTCAGGCTTTTAAATCCTCCCACATAGTAGTCCCATCCGGTATAAAACTGAACCGGGGTGGCAAGAATCATAAAAAACCAGTTTACCCATGATGCATGGCTCCAAAGCCCTAAAAGATTAAAATCCCGCATCATGCTCATTGTAAATAACGGCAGAGCAAACACAACACCGGTTATAAATTTTCGGGTCTGGTCTTTTATCTCCGCCCGGCGCGCAATCTCTTCCGCATCCTGTCCATCCATGGTTTCGTCCGGAAGTATTGCACCATAGCCGGCTTTTTCTATGGCGGCTGCAATGTCATCGATGCCGGAAACTGCGGGGACGTATTCAATAGAAACCCTTTCAGTGGCAAAGTTCACGGATGCATTTACAACACCCGGAACTTTTCTGTTTAAGGCCCTTTCAATGTTGGCCGCACAATTTGCACAGGTCATCCCTGTTACGGGAAGTTCCGTTTTTACTGTGGCCACAGAATATCCGGAGTTTTTAATTTTATCCACAACATCTTTTGCGTGAAGGTGTTTCGGATCAAACACAACAACGGCCTGTTCTGCAGCAAAATTGACATTTATGCTATGAACACCGACAAGCTTTTTTAAACCTCTTTCGATGTTCATTGCACAGTTGGCACAAGTCATTCCTCCAACCGGTAATGTTATTGTTTGCTCAGTCATAGGACAACCGCCTTTCAAACGATTGATACGAGCACCCGGCACTATGCGGCAGGGTAATTGATATCTTTTAGTATAGTCCTGATGCCTTCCACGGTTGCAGGTATCTCCCATTCAACAGTAATAGTTTTGCTTACAGGGTCACCTTCAACTGCTTTGATACCTTCTAATTCACTCAATTCATTTTTTATAGACATTACACAATGTCCGCATGAAATGTTCGGTATCGAAAAAGTATATTTTCCCATGTTTTTTCCTCCTTTTTATTTTGCCATACTGAACAGGCAATCAGCCAATTGATTATAGATGGCATTGTATGGTTTAAAGCTTTGTTTTGTCAAATTGAAGCAATGAAATACAGCTTTTTACAAGGTTCGGGGTTGTTTTTTTTTGAGTTGGATATCCCAATTAATATTGTTATCTCTTTCTTCAAACAGAACCGTTTAACGTTTTGCCAGGGGCTTGGGTAGTGTTTCGAAAGAACAAATCCTTGCTTTTCGATCGCTTTTATTTTTACTTAGAGCAAACCGCATGCCAGAATTGTTTTTCAAAACACATTTAACATATAATAAATTGATTTAACTTGATAAATAATTTATATGAATGTTTAAACCCTGTTGTTTTTTATAAAACTCAAACAGATCCAGGGTACAAAACACTCAGTTTAAAGGGATCAGTCAGTATAAATGGATATAAAATACCCACTACTTGAGATTTTTCTTTATTTTCTCATTTCATTTTATTGGATTAATATTAAATATGACCTATGATAACAGACCATTGTGCATGAAACAGCAAAAACATTAATATTCTGGCACGCTGCTTGCCTTATTATATATTTGAATTCATATCGCACTGTAAACCGCGAAGAATTGGAACTAAAACAACCAATATGGCGACAATAACTTTATGATACAAATTATAACATGAGATGCAACATGACAAAAATAAAAACATTATGGTTAAGGTTTAAAATCCTGATACCGACTATTTTGATCTTATGCCCTGGAGTAAGGCTCTGGCTCAGACAGGACGATATGACGGTTGGGGCATGTGGTCCGGCATGATGGGTAATTGGGGAATGGGAGGTGCAGGTATGATTTTTATGATGATTTTCTGGATACTGATAATTGCAGGCCTGGTTTTTCTCGTCAATTGGTTGATTCGTTCTGCTGGACGGGATAAAGCACATGATAGCATCAACAGTCATGCGTTTGAAATCCTAAAAGAACATTATGCCCGGGGAGAGATTGAAAAACCCAAATTTGAAAATATGAAAAAAGATCTGAATGGGAAATAAAAATGACCGAAAATGAACGGGTATGCGTGGAATCTGACCTTGGACTGAGGCGGGAAAAAAATGAAGATGCTTATCTCATTATTGATAATGACAAAAAAGATGTTGATGTCAAACTTTATGGCACCATGTATGCTGTGGCTGATGGGCTTGGAGGACATGCCGGCGGAGAGATCGCCAGCCATATGGCCTGTAAAGGATTGCTTGATTATTATTCAGAAGATGAAGTGATTTTTAGTAAAAATTCGAATTTTTATACTACAATACTTCATAGGTTGAAAGCCGTGATCTTTAATATCCATGAAAAGATTTGTAATTATGGTAAAGAACATAGTCGATATAAGCATCTCGGAACGACTCTGTCTGTTCTGGTTCTCATTAAAAACAGGGCGTTGATTGCACATGTTGGAGACAGCAGAATTTACAGGTTACGCCAAAATACTTTGGAACAGATGACTCAAGATCATACAATGGCTCAGATTTTTATAGAACTGGGCCACCTTTCGTCCGAAAAAGGTTCAAAGCATCCGTCGCGTCACGTTTTAACACAGGCCGTTGGACATGAAATAGAAGTAATTAACACCGGGATTGAAAAAATTAAAAAAGGTGATATCTTTTTGTTGTGTAGTGATGGATTGAACGATATGCTGACTGATACAGAGATAAAATATATTCTTTCAAGCAGATCTAAACTTAAAGACAAATGCAGCCGATTGATAAAGAAGGCCCTCAAAATGGGCGGAAAAGATAATGTGACCGTAATTATTGTTCGGATTTAGTGAAAGTGAAATCCAAGAGTTCTATATATGATCTTGGATAAAAAGATTACCATGAATAATAATTCAAAAAATAGCCTTCAAGTGGGACAGGTCATCGACGACAAATGGGTTGTCCTTGAATTCATTGCCCGGGGCGGCATGGGTGAAGTTTACCGTGCACACCAACTGAACCTGAAACGCGATGTTGTCATAAAGGTAATTTCATCGGAGTGGCTGGAAACCTGCGTTGACAATGAAGAAGAGTTAGAAACCGGCCTTCACCGATTTCGCAATGAAGTTCAGGCCATGGCCCAAGTTCGTCACCCAAATATTGTGCAAATCTACGATTACGGGTCTCTTCAGGTCAGAAAGGCTGATGAAGCCGGCCAATTAGAATATATAGTTATGGAATATATTCCAGGCAACACCTTAAGAGCAACCATGTCTGAAGATGGTTTTTATCCGGAAGAAGATCTTACAGCAGACTGGCTTTCAAACTATTTTTTCCCGGTACTCGAGGGCGTTCAGGCGCTGCACGATCTCGGTATTGTCCACCGGGATTTGAAACCGGAAAATATTCTCATGGATGTAAATACGCCGAAGATTGCCGATTTCGGTTTGGCCCGTTCCTGCCTTTTGAAATCCGTAACCCAGTCCATGGATGTCAAAGGTACACCACCCTACATGTCTCCGGAGCATTTTTTCAACTTCAGAATGGCGGATCAGCAAGCAGACGTTTATTCTTTGGGTAAAATCCTATATGAAGCGATTACCGGCAAAATAACGTCTAAAATGAAACCCTTTCAAAAAGAAAAGTTACCGAATCCCGACACCCCGTTTTTTCAAAAGCTTGATCACATCATTCAAAATGCTACATCCGAAAAAAAGGAGGACCGCCAGGAATCGGTGGACCAACTTTGTAAATCTTTGTTAGATGCTATTGACATTTTAAAATCAGAAACAGCAACCGGGGTCCTTGCAAAACCAAAACATATGTCATTTATTTATAATCCCAAGTGGATCTGGACAGGGGTTGTCGTGGCGATTTTGTCGATTGCAGCAATGACTCTCTGGCATTTGATTGGCAATCCCGGCAAATCGCCCTTATTTTTGCAATTCATCTCCCCTCTGTCTTCTAAGGCACCTTCATTAAAAGATATAATGATTTTCTCAGATGTCAAATTACCTCCTGGGTCTTCTCCTGGTCAATCGATCCTGGCTAAAGACGGAGCTACATTGCACTTTGTTCCCGGTGGAACGGTCACTATACCCAAAAACTTCGGTTCGGAGTCAGGGAATTTGGTGAAGGTAAATCCTTTTTACATGGATGAAGTTCCAGTGACCAATCATCAGTACGTTGAGTTTTTAAATCAAATTTTTCCTAAACTCACAATAGATGGGAGTATGGTTCAAGGTGCAAAAAATATCTGGTTGTTTCTGGGAGAGATAATGGAAGACTACGAACCCATAGTCTTTCGTGACGGCAAGTTCTATCTCAAAAATACAGTTTACGCTTTATTGCCCGTGCTTCGGGTTACGGCCTATGGTGCATCTGCTTATGCACGATTTTATGGCAGGCGTTTACCGACCGAGGTGGAATGGCTTTATGCATTGAAAGAGGGAACGAAAACAAAATCGAGAAGTTCGGAAGTTTCCCCTGAAAGCGACGGCGAGCAAGGAACAGAAAGATGGATGAGCGAAATGATGGATGAAATGCACAATCAGGTTCCAAAATCCACTTCCAGACCCCAAATTGTGGTACAGGTGCCATCCTCCGTACTTGAGTTAAAGTCAAATACTTTTGGCATAAGGGGATTGAATCAGGATTTTGTTGAGTGGGGGCTGCGGATTTCTAAAAAACCGTCCAAAGGTAAAAGACGTGAAATCGACTATGTGATTTTAGGCTTGTTGAAAAACGCCTCGAAAAATGAAAATAACAGCCTGTCTTCTATTGTCCGGCATCCCTGGGAAGCTTTTGAGGAAGTTGGGTTTCGTTGCGTGCAGGATGTTTCGGAACTGTAGCGAGACATTAATTGATCGGCTTCATGAAGTCTTAAGAAAGACTGTCTACACAGATGCAGGCTTGTTTTTAATTAAATAATTAAGCATCATTCCATGTCCGTCCATTATTCCGCAATTATTCCTCCATATCCCGTAATCGCCCCGAAAATTCCCGCCAGTCCATGCGAATACGTAAATATTGCTTAACTGACCGGTTATTTTCACCCCATCATCTCTAAATTTTGTGTCAGAGGTTGTGTAATAACGCCACAGGCTAAATGATAGATAATTAGCCTCCTGATTGGTTAAACAAATTGTAAATCATAAAAAACCATACAAATATAGGAAGTTAATTGATAACAAAGATGCTTCGCGCAAGAACTGGCACGGCGTTTGCTTTATTTGATTTCAAAGTTAAGGGGTTTTAAAAATCAGCTGTTTTTAAAGCCAAGTGAAAATCAATTAATCTTATGGAGGTACAAATGAACAAGAAAGCTAAAGGAATTATAATACTAACAGTTGTGGCGATTTTTGGCATTACCACCTTGGCGTTTGCCGGTTGGGGCCGAGAATGCGGTCATATGACGGGACCTGGCGGTTGGGGAGCAGATATGCATAGCGGATATGGGTATGGCCAAGAAGGATATTACGGCAATCTATCTGCAGATGAAATAGCGAAAATAGATCAGCAGCGTGCCGAATTCTTCAAGGCGACTGAAAATATCCGGCAAAAGCTTTACGAAAAAGAACTTGCTTTGAGAAGTGAACTGGCAAAGGAAAACCCGGACACCAGCGAGGCTTCAAAGCTGCAGAATGACATATCGAAGCTTCAAAGTAATCTTGATCAAAAACGCCTAAATTATGAAATCAGAGTGAGGAAATCCGTACCAAGCTATAACCGTGGTCATAGAGGATACGGTCCGATGATGGGATATGGCCCCCGTGGAGGCGGCTACTGTATGTGGTAGAGTTAGCGCCGAATAGTCAGCGCACAGGACGGGGTGGGGAATCAATGCTGCCCCGTTCATTTTCAGATGATGCTTTCTGTGTTTGATAGATGCTATTATGACAGCTACAGGTCAGTTTTATGTAGACCTCACCAAAAAGCACGTAAGAGGAGTATTAAAACAAAACTTTGAGCATGTAGACGATAGTCTTTTTGCATTGTCATTAAGACAACCTAGACTTGGAGGAAAAATAAACGAGTCTTTAACCGATGTTACCTATAATCTAGATAAGAGTTTAGAGCGTTTAGCTGAAAATGAAATTAGAAAAGGAATTTCAAGTCAACAATATACGGTTACAGGCGCCAACGAATTAGCAATTTTACTAAGCGA
>RCNF010002564.1_pt1 | contig 10613 bp, 9 predicted proteins | sample 2041311 | NCBI WGS metagenome assembly RCNF01 (sample SAMN09708228, study PRJNA481090) | Marine sediment metagenome, whole genome shotgun sequencing project. | biome: marine sediment; feature: ocean; material: sediment; isolation source: Sewage treatment plant 2 marine sediment (STP2) ... | reverse complement strand
GGCAAATACTGCTCGGCGTTCTCATTGACTAGCCCTTCGTTGATGTACAACCAGACGCGATCAGCGCTCTCCAGCATCCGCACCGATCAGCAAATATGGCTCAAGAACGCCCGCTACGCACCCCACATCATCAATCAGGCACGAATGCGTGCGGGGTGTTGAACACTCACCGTCAGGATCGTTGCTATCTAGATGCGTCGTACCTATCGGATCCCGGCCGCGGGTGCGTGCTCGTCGAAGCCGCGCTTAGTTGGCGGTCGTTGTCGTGATCAAGCTCTGAGGAATGGCGTGGCCAGTGCGAGCGACGGGGTAGCCACGTCAGTGTTGCGACGGTCTCGCTCGCCTACAATCTGTGATGTCGCTGAGGAAGCGAGGCGTTGGTGTCATTGTCAGAATCGTTGCGCCCGGTCAGCCGTTCTTTTCGAGCGGTTGCGGTGGGTGTGCTTATCGCTCTTTGTGTTGTTTCCTGCGGAACTGATTCCCCTGGGGATGTCTCGACCACGTCTCAGGCTCCGGGATCTAGCGCCGACCTTGAAGCTCTTGCCGCTCGCGTATGTGAAGATCTCTACGAGACCGTAGTCTCGACCGCCGTGGTTATCGAAGACGCAGTCATCCAGGCCGCACAGATCTCGTTCTCCAGCAGAGAGCTCGGCGAGGCGCTCACGGCGGAATGCCCCGAGAAGGTTCCTCCGACTGAGCTTCTGGGCACCAACTGACCTCGGCAAGCACTATCGAGGCTCCTCCACACGTTACCGGTGTGAACCGACCACGCCGATCACTCGATATCGGGCAGACCGTCGAATACGCCATCCGCTTGCCGGGGGTCAGTTGCTTGTGCTCGGCGTGGCCCACGGAAAGAGGTCCTCGTCGCCCCCTCGGGTGACGACCTGGTGTGCCTGTGGCAGATTCGCGGAGGCGGAACTCAACATCGCCTTCAATCCCCGATACCTCGGCAGAGACGATGGCGGTGCCATCGTTGATCGCTTCGCTCCCGATCGATACGTCGCCGCTGAGGTCGATGAGAAACCCATCACTCTCATCTGCAATGAGCATCAACCGGTCAAAGAGCCACCAGCCATCAACAGACTCCACCAGGTCAAGCGAATACTCGTTCTGCAGCCAGTCACGCAAGTCATCGAGCGCCTCGGGTCCGACAATGCTCTTCCACTGGAGAAGGTCCATCTCGTGCTGAAGCACAAACTGACCGGTGTGGCTGAATGCCAGCCAGACAGTCACGAAGTCATCGTCAGCGAAGGCTTCGGTGAAGGTCTCGACCGCTGCGGTCGGGGAACTCAGATCAAGTGACTCGTAGTAGGTCCTCGCCCCGTCGCGGTGTGATCCGCCATCGCCACACCCGGCAACGACAAGAGCGCCAGCCACGACGACAACAACCAGCTTCCACAAGGGGATCATGACAAGTCACGATAGTCGACCGGAGCGTACGGCAGCGTCCCCCTTTCCTAGATAGCTAGATCCCAAGGCATACACCAGCAACCGAGACCAGGCACTCAGACCACTAGATATGCGCCATAACGAGCGCGCTAGCGAACCGAGCAGACCGGCACGTCGAGGAGCGGGCCGTCGGATACTCACCGTGGCGATCGTTGCTATCACGATGCGTGCTACTGCCGGTTATCTTTCGCTTGTGGGTGCTCGATAACGAGCGGGGTGGTGCGTGATCTGGGCGCCCTGTTTGAGACCCGAGACCTCCCGGCATTCCGCCTCTACTGGACTGAGTGAGAGCGGTCGCAAGGTCAAACGGGATCCGGTACGGGTGGCGGTGGAACCGATTGGGTGAGCTGGACGTCCGTAGAGTATGACCACAGATGTGAAGGATGCTGTGTATCGAGCTCGGCCAGGTGATTTCGAGGGCTTCTATCGGGTTACGTGGTTGGAGGTGTATCGGCCTCTGGCTGCCGCTCTCGGTGATCGGGAGCTGGCGAGGGAGGCTGTTGACGAGGCCATGGTTCGAGCTTTCGATCGTTGGTCCTCGGTTCGGGATTTTGAGAATCGTGCGGGGTGGGTTTATCGGGTGGCTTACAGGTGGGCGATCGACAGGCTACGACGCCGGACCCGCGAGCGTCGATATCTTCCTTGGCTGACCCCGCCATCTGAGACCGGCGAGATCGGGGACGTTGAACCTCGGCTCGGTAGAGCACTTGCGTCGTTGTCGCTTGAGCAGCGGTCGGTGATTGTTCTTGCTTGTGCGTTTGATTGGTCGGAACGCCAGATTGCAGACGCGCTTGGGGTTCGTCCTGGAACGGTCAAGTCTCGTCTCCACCGTGGCCTACAGAACCTAAGAGAGGAGCTAGACGCATGATCGACAATCGGCTCCGTCAGATAGTCCAATCCGAAATCGAAGCTATTGACCCAAGCCAAGGCGACCTAGCCGACGTGTTACGTCGGGGCCGCCGACGCCGCCGCACCCGCTTCGTTGCACAGACGCTTGGCGTTACGGCGGTGATCGGGTTGATCGGCATCTCAGGATTGATCGGCACCCGTGGGGTGCGAGCACCCGAGGTCGCCGCTCCCGAAGCAGCCGCAGATCTTGCGCTCATCGTTGCTGATGGTGACGGACCGGGGCCGCTTGCGGAACGGTTGGCATTGCTGGGCGGTCCGCCGGTTGTTGCTGGCACGGCAACCCATCTGGGATCCGTCGCAACACCTAGCGGGCGTTTCGATATCGTCTCTTACCGCTCGATAGGTGGAGACCCCCGCTTCCCGGACACGGAGGTGACCTGCAACGCAGTCGTCAGCGTAGATGCCGACTGGAGCGAAGCGAGCTGCGATGGCCCTCTTGTCGATATGAGCGGATATCGATATGGATATGGCATCGGCGACGTTGGTTACACAGTGTTCATGAACTCACCCGACGGGACGGCGAACGCCACCGTCACTACTGCTAATGGTCAGACGATCTATATCCAAACGGCATCAACCACCGACTTCATCTTTGCGGTATGGGACCTCTCGTGGGGACCACCCGACGGAATCGGTTTCATCGACGACCACGGCAACACGATCGAACGCCTCAGCTTCGACGATATCGAGACTGCCTCGACGCTGCCCGAGGACGCTGTGCCGGAGGCTTGCGACCCTACAGCGGCGATACGATTGGCCGAAGAAGCCGCCGCGGAACTGGGCCAACCCGACGTTACGGGATGGCAAGAGGGTCTTGAAGGACCCATTGTTGAGAGGCGGATGCCGGCGGCGCATGACCTCGCTATGGGAACGGATCTCCGCTGTGAATGGGAGGGGTCCATCCCGTCTCCAGATGGCGAGTGGATTGCGGCTTCGGTTGCATGGTCTGGTCAAGACATGCTTGGTGTCATCAGGCTCACCCATCCACCCAATCAGAATTACGGGGACGAGGCCGTCTACGGATTCGAGGAGACGGGTGTCATAACTGGAACATGGGTGACACCATCGGTCTTTGCCGGTATTGCAGATGGCGAATTGACCGCTGTCTTCAGATTGGGAAGCGTGGAACCACCAACTGCACCCGCAACCACGACGAATACCACAATCGACTTCGGCGTCTGTCCGGGCGTCGTCCCAGGGTTCTTGCCCGAAGGGGTCGAGGGCGGGCCGGGTACCCAGCCCAACGTCGTTTGGGAGTCGACCGGTGCAACACAGATATCGATCGCACGCAGCGCGAGTCCCGACCACCCTGCCGCCAGTCTCAGCAATACGACCAGTGTCGAGTTCGACGGTGGCTCGGCCAGCTATGTGAGTCTCCGACCCGATGACCCCAGGCCCAACTTCGCGGCTCGGATCGACATCGATGGGACCGATCCCGCTTGCGGGATCCTATTCGCAACATTCGAGCGCTTGGATTCCGAGGATGTAGAACGGATTCTGGCCTCTCTAACAGTGGTGCAACCCGGACAATGAAAGTAGTGATTCACCCGATCAGGCGTGTACCCCGGTTCCGCTTGCTTCATTATGAACCCAGCGTTGCTGGCTACCGATAGGACTAGGTATGTGGAACAAGGGGTCAACAGCTGGTGTTGCGATTCTCGCCGTGATGGTGGTGGCGGGAGTGGTGATATTCGCCCGCGGCGGTGACAGCCCGTCGTCGTTCACTGAATTCCGCGATGGCTGTCCTCACAGCCCGAGGTCGTCCTCATTTGTGGATTGGGTTCCGTTCGTCCGGCACGAGGGCCGTATGTACTACGAGCAGACAGTTCAGGCCGACGAGCCGCAACTCACAGAGCAATCGCTGGTCGGGACGGTCGGGACCGTGGAGTGCATGCTTGGTGACGAGGTCCAGGACCCCGACTATCAGCCCCGCGACGGCGATGCTGCCTACCTTGCGTCGGGAACCCAGCTCTGGTCGGTACCCGGCTTCGATCCGAGCTTTCGCCTCGTGGCAGACACTCGGGACCGTTTGTTGTTGTTTGAGGCTTGGCCAGAGGGCGAGACCGGTACCGGAAGGGACATCTATGGGAACCTCGACATCTCCGCGGTCGGAATCGCTATCAATGCAGAATCTGATGGGGAGACCACGCTTGGCCGCATCGACAAGCCCGAAACAGTACGTGCCCTTGTTACGGACCTGCTCGACGGTCCGCTCACCTCAGACCACCACGACGGCCAAGGCGATAGGTACTTCCTGGAGATCGAGTTCGACGGCGCACCACCAGTGAACGTTGTCTTGTTCGTCGATGAGCATCGCATCCACCCAGGACTCGAGGTGTCCCAGCGGTTCATCGACGCCATCCTTGCGTCGGTAGATGCACCCTGACCACCAACACTCCCAAAGACTTGACTCTGCCCAAAGGGCGGAACACTGCCAGATCACAGAATATGAGCTATATCGCCCCTCAAGGCCAACCACGCCGATCCTCACCTCCGCGGGCGGGGGAGCGAACACTGACGGTGTTAGCTTCGGTCACTTGCAGCCGAGCACGGCGATCAGATCCTGGGTGAAGTTGAGTAGCTCTGGGACAGGGCCGGTGCTGGCTTCGATGATCCATTGGTAGCCGTTGCAGACGAAGGATGCTGAACTCGCCGGGAACTCCTGTGCCGGGTCGATCAGCCGAACCACTGTGTCTTCAAGCGTTTGAGAGAACACCTTGGCGCCGGGTTCGTAGTCCCAGGGTGTGAGTTGCTGAGACGGCCCGACCGTGACCGACAGTTCGTCGCCCAGGGGTGAGGCCGCAGTTATCCAGGTGACCTGACTGCCGTGGGATGGCTCGCCCACGGATACGTTTCGTCCCCCGACCCCTCGAAGAATCGGGATAGCCATCCTCTCGGTATCGGTCCAAGCGTCCGATTCTGTCGGGTAGTCCCCTGGAGCGAAGGCGTATTCGGTCAGCCAGCTCTTCGCTACCCATCCCAGGTTGGTTGTGTTCTTTGTTGCGAGGATCAACGTGTCGCCTGCGGGCAGCTGTGTAGCCCAGGTGTCATTGCCGATCATTTCGCCGCGTGGTGCGTCGATGAGCACATCAACGGTCCGGTCCTGGGCGTAGCCGTCAGCGGGTGCATCGGCGGCTTGGATCACGAGCGAGACCCGGTCACCACTCCAGGCGGCGATAGCCAGTCGTTCGTCCCCGTCGACCTGCTGGGTTGCCTCCCAATGACAATCGAAACCGAGCACCCGGGCGAAGGTATCAGCGTCGGTGGTCCGAGGCCCGAACTTGCTGTCACCGACGGTGTCATCCCACGCCGCATCACCACCCAGCCGCGCAGCAGCCAATGCTTCGTCGGCGAATGCAACGATGGGTGTCGGGTCACAAACCTGGGGGCCTTCCAGGAACCGAGCGTTCACCCAACCCAGAGCCGTGAGCCACCACTCGGCGCCATCATCGGCGGCGGCAATCGAGGTGACCCCCACGTCAGCTCCCGGCGCTAGCTGGTCCATCTTCAAGTACCCGGCTCCCGGCCCGGCCCGCACGTTAAGCACATCATCGTCGGCAACACCGACCACCGCCGCAAGCTGAGTCGATCGAGACAACACACCCTCAAGAGTGCACAACGCCGGATACCAAAACGCCAACTCGTGAGTACAGCCACCGTGAAGCAGCACACCAGAGTTCAAGAACAGCGACGTCTCCCACTCAGCAGGCGTAGTGACACCACGACAACCCGACTCGCCCCAACACAAAGTGGATCTGTCCAGCTCAGTGACTTGCGGATAGCTGAACACAACCGCGTTGATCGGGTCAAAGAACGAGAACAACTGAGCCGAGGTACCAGCCAGACTTCCCGGATGCCACCGCTCGTCACCAATCCTGAAATCGATCGTCGTAAACCCATCTTCACCAACCGCGACCTCGACCTTGATCTGTTCCGCATCGTCGACAAAGTCGAATCCTGTAGCTAGCCCGAGCTCTTCCTCCTCAGGGGTCACGCCGGCAACCATTGCTTCCAGCCCCTCCTGAAGCGAAGGCGGCTGATCGGCCACCCGGTACACGGGCTGCAACTCACCGAAAGCGCACTGGGCGTAGAAAAACAGCACCGAACCCTCCGGTTGAACAGGCTCAGAATCGAAACACGGCTGCAGCGGTGCCGTTGTTGTGGATGCAGGCGGCGTTGTGGTCGTCGACCGAGCTGATGTGGTCGCTGGCGGAACGCTGGCGCTGGTCGTCACAGACACCGTGGCGCGAGTCGATGTCTCCGCTGCCGACCCTGAATCACACGCAACCAGCACCAGCGCAGCCACCAACGCCACCGGCCAAACCTTCACCCGACTCTCCTTGTCGCGTTCATAGGACAAACGCTACAACCATCCACAAGGTTCCGCCTCCTCCTCCCAGACGCACCCACACCGGACATCGAACTCCACAAGCCCCCCAATAGTCCTCACCATTGCTGACTCTTCCCGCCCAGATCGCCAAATCTGTGGCAGAAACGCACGTTTCGCCGGGTGTCCGGGAACGGCACTTCGAGGAGCGGGCCGTCGAATACTCACCGTGGCGATCGTCGGCTTCGAGATGCGCCCAATCTGCTGGTTCGAGGACGGTCGTGGGCGCTCGATAATGCTCGGGGCGGTGAGAGATCTGTGCGATGCGTCGTCTTCCGTCCGGTCGGTCGTATCATTCAGCGTGATGCTTGATCCTCGACCAGTCGATGATCAGGTTTTTTGGGGTGCAACCGAATTCGTGTCTGAAACGTCTACTACGTAGAGACTGAATCGCGGGGATTGTGCCCGGGGATATGAACAGCGAGATACTTGTACCGATGAGAGACGACATTGCCTTGGTCGACAGTTTCGAGGGTTTGTATCGGGCGTCCTGCTCGGACATGGTCCGCCTCGCATATCTGATCACCGGTTCGCTTCATGTGGCCGAAGAGATCACACACGACTCGTTCATCGCCACGCAGAAGCGTTGGGACTCGATTAACAATCCCCGAGCCTATGTTCGGCAAACGGTGGTGAATCGGAGCCGTTCCTACCTCCGGAGACTGAAAACCGAGCGCAGTGCCCCAATTGAACCTCCCCAGCCGACCCTGCCTGGGGATATTGATGAAACCTGGACCTTGATTCAGCAACTACCGATCAAACGCCGAACTGCCCTCGTGTTGCGCTACTACATGGACCTACCCGTCGACGAAATCTCCGACCTGATGAACACCCGGCCCGGAACCGTCAAGTCGCTCCTCCATAGAGGCCGGGAAACACTCCGAAAGCAACTCCAATGACTTATGACCCACTCGAAGATCAGATCTCCAAGACGCTGCACACAGTCGCTCAGCAGGTCCCGGTTCGAGACCGACTCAATGAGTTCGAATCTCTCAATGTGGCCCGACCCTCTCGCCGATGGAGGTTCTCAGAGATGCCTGCCATGGCCGGGGCGGTTGCCTTCGTGGCCGGCTTGGCTCTCGTTGGCGGTGTGCTGCTCACACTCCGGAGCAACACCCAGGACCCATCCGACCCTGCCGTCCTAGTGGCGGTCGACCCGACGGTGCCAACCAGCCCCCAGGCGGGCGGTCCTTGCCTCGGCGACCACGAGAGGGTCATCGGGGACACCGGGATCACCGTCACTGGTGACTCCCAGTCCATCGACGCCAGTCTCGGCTACGAGACGATCAACTATTGCCCCGGACATCCCGAGCAAGGACGTGGCGGCCTCAGTGCTGATGGCTTCTTCTACTCACTCGACTTCCACGCCGTCGATGTCCAGCCCGGCGGGCAGATCACGCTGAGCGCACCCGGCTATCCCGGTGCCCGCCTGACGGCCAACTGGTCAAACGACGACTCCACAACCGGAACGTTGTCCGCCGAGCTCGCCAAGGCAGACGACACCACGTGGCAACTCGCCGCTCCGGAATCGGTCGGCGTCCACCGCCTTGACATGCGTCTCGATTGGGCGGAAGGCGAGGCCACCTATGCGGTCCTCATCACGACCGACGGTTCAGCCAGCACCAGGACAACGACGTCGGGACCACCACGACCGGGCGTCTCCACCGATGAGGCACCTGTCGACGATGCGATCCCACCCGAAGTCATCTTCGACGACGGCCAATACAGCGAGATCGACTTTGCAGGCGGTGGTGCTCTGTCGGGCAAGGTCGGGGGAGTCGACGCACTTGTCTTTGTCTGTAGCGGCATCCAAACCACGGCAAGCGATCCAACCTCACCTGGTCTAACCAAGCTCATGGAAGACGTGACCGACGAAGTTCTCGAATGGCAGGAGTGTGTCCCCACACCTCCCTAGCCGATCCACGTTGCCCCAAGGCGACGGTTCCCCTGGGTGCTCCCTCGCCAACTCTCCCGTCCTGGACCACCAAATATGTGCGATAACGGGCGCTTCCGACAGGTGCGCTATATCGGCACTTTGCGCTCGGTTCGGCGAGTACTCACCGTGACGACTGTGAGGCTGCTGGTGCGTTCTATCTGCCGGATAGCGCGCACTCATGGGTGCTCGATAACGTCCTGGGCTGTTGTTGACATGTGTGGGTCGATGGTATCGGCGAGATTGTGAGCGGGGCCGCCTCGGTGCCGCATCGGAGGAGTGGGCGTGCTCGATAGCATGCAGGGTGGTGGGCGATTTGGGTAGTTGTCGGTGTGGGTTCTGGTTTTTCTAAGGGGGGTCACGTAGCCAGATTGCGGGTGTGTATTCGCAGCACATTGAGCCGCCGTCTCCGAGATCGACGCTGACCGCTTGGCTCCCAACTACGACCACTCGGTCTTGCCACAAGGTGACTTCGAGCATTGTTCCGAGCGGGTTGCGGGTCAACTCACCGAAGACCGTGTCGTCGTGGTCCAGTCGGGTCCATGTGAGTGGCGCGCCGGGGGGCGCGGTCCACACTGCGGCGCCTCCAACGGTGGAGAATGCTTTTTCGTCGCTACCGACCGCGAGCCATCCTTCGTTGGGGACAAAGACTACGTCGTGGACGAACTGGAGTCCGTCTGTGGTGCCGAGCCCGGTGAGGTCCCCGGTTGCTTGCTGCCAGTCGACCCCGTCCGACGAGACATACAAGACAGCGTCCGCCGATGGGCTTGCTTTGGAGGAACCATGCACGACCGCGACCCCGTCATGGGCGGCTACTCCTCTGATTTGGTCTTCGCTTCCTAGATCGACGCGCTGCCACTCTTCTCGCAGAACCCACACTGTGGTGTTGAACGGGTAGTTGCTGTTTGGGGCAGAGGCGGATCCGGCGAAGATTATGCCCCAGCCGGCGTCGGCGATACCCACTATCTGACTGTTGAAATCTCCATCTTCAGGGTATTGGAATCCTCTGGTGCCAAGGGCTGGGTCCTCGATCCGTTCCCAGCTGAGACCGTCCGGCGAGAACCAGACAGCGGCATCAAAGTCTTCTTCTTCCCAGTGTCCGCTGTCGGGGACAAAGGCTTCATGACCGGCAGCAAAGAACCCGTCGGCAACCGCGATTACCGCTTCCATGATGCCGAACCCGTTCTCTGGGGAAGGGACAGTCCGCTGTTCCCACTGAATCCCGTCGGCTGACAACCACACTGCAGGGTCGCCGCCTGAGGCCCCGACGGCAACAAACGTGTCATCGCCCCATGCAACATCATTCATCACACCATCGCCCGGTGGTTGCATTCGGTTCCAGGTGAGCGCATCGTCTGAGACCCAGACGACCGGTCGTGGGTCAGCATCGATGAAGGTCCGTCCCTCAGCGGCGACGCCGACAGCAACCAACCGGTCTGGCCCGGCGGTGACGGCCCTGATCGGGTAATCCGAGTACGCAGTGGCCCCTTCGAGAGGCGGTAGCAGCGACCATCCATTGACGCCCAAGACCACACTGGGGACGGTTGTCGACGACGCCGACAGAGTTGTAGTGGTCGCTGGGTCGGTAGCTATTGTCGTTTCGACGGTCGTGGTGCTCGATGTGGGCGTTGTCGACGCCGTGGTTGAAGGAGCGGTGCTGTCAGCAGGTGGAGCTGGTTCTGGATCGGAACTGGAGCAGGCCCCGATAAGCACTACAAGAACCCAGAATACGAGAGTCGTTCGCTTGTTCATACTGAAGAGACGCATACTAACGACCCAAGGTTCCATCGCAGACCTCGCACGGATCGCCACTCAATCCGGTAACGACCAGGGGGGCCGCTAAGGCAAATACTGCTCGGCGTTCTCATTGACTAGCCCTTCGTTGATGTACAACCAGACGCGATCAGCGCTCTCCAGCATCCGCACCGATCA
>RCNF010002122.1_pt1 | contig 10613 bp, 8 predicted proteins | sample 2041311 | NCBI WGS metagenome assembly RCNF01 (sample SAMN09708228, study PRJNA481090) | Marine sediment metagenome, whole genome shotgun sequencing project. | biome: marine sediment; feature: ocean; material: sediment; isolation source: Sewage treatment plant 2 marine sediment (STP2) ... | reverse complement strand
CTTCGCTATTTTTTTATCTCAAACAATTACAATAGCATACGCCATCGACAGATTTGTCAGATCCGGCTCAGGACATCGGCGATTATCTCGTTGAAATCTGCCGAATGACCGACGAGACGGCACCTTATCCGGCCCTCTTCGTCTATCACGTAGGTAGTCGGAGTGTACATCGTGCCGAGAACGTTTCTCGAGTAAGAACTGCTGTCCAGGAGAACCGGAATGGTGATCTTCTTGTCATCCATGATACCGCGGGTCTTACCCAGCATTCCTTTTCCGTCTATCAGCAGCAGCTTGAATCCGAGAGCGTCTTCCTTCTGCTTCAGCTCCTCCATTTGCGGTAACTCCGCAATGCAGGAAGGTCAGGTAGGGCTGAAAGCGGTGATCACCACTTTTGAACCGCGATACCCCGCGATCGAATGGCTCATCCCCCTGATGTCGACGAACTCCCTGTCGGGAACCTGCGGGCCGTCGACTACCCTGAGCGCCGCGATCCTCGCTTCGAGATCGTTCGGCTCGGGATAGACGGTAGCGTACAGGCTGTCGAGCTTGATGTACTTCCTGTACCCGGGAGCTCCCGCCGCGAGGTAGACATATTTCGCGAGGGCCTCTTCATGTTTTTCCTCATCCCATAGCCTGCTCCCCAGCGGCGCGTTGGCGAAGGTGTATGACGAAGCGAGCTCGAGAACCTCTATCGCTTCATCCTCACGGCCGTCGGCCTCGAGGAACTCCGCATATATTGTACGAGCGTGGTTCTTCCGGTGCTCGTCACGGGTCACCTTGATCAGCTTCGAGAAGACCGCGTCGGCGACCTCCTCCTGGCCCTCGGCGCCCATAAGGTAATAGCCCATGTACATCAGGAGCCTGAAATCGGTCTCTCCGCTTTCGATGACATCCTTCGCGAGAGCGACAGACTGCATCGAATCTGCTTCCCAGAAAAACTCGAACTTCGAGAAGAGAAGCTTCCCGCGGATTGCCGGGTCGTTCTCCTTCTCCATCAATTCGTCGAAGTAAGCGAGCGCCCCCTCCATGTCACCCTTGCCTACCGCCATGGTCTCCATGATGCTCTCGTAGGCGAGAGCCCGGTAGGGGTGGTCCGGATGCAGGCCGGCAAATATCTCAAGCCTCTCGATCCTCTTGTCCGCATCCTCGACCGAACGGGCAGCTTCCAGTTCCTCGAGAAGATAGAGATCTGACGTGCCGGCTGTTTCCTTCTCGCCCGAACAGGACGCGAAGATGCCGGCCGTAAGAACTGCTGCCAGTACAAGCAGAATGACTTTCCTCATACCGCTCCTTTCATGGTGCCTTCGACTTTAATAATCTGTTTATCGGGTGATTGCCTCATCGATGAGCCTGGTCATCTCATCGGCGCGGCTCTGCCAGCTCCTCGCGCGGGCGAATTCACGCAGAGCCTCGGAATCATCCCCCTTGCCAAGTGCTTCCTCGACCTTATCGACAAACTCCGCCCGGGAGCGGGCCACGTATACGAGGTCGTCAAGAGATTCGACATACTCTGAATATGCCATGGTGACAACGGGCCTGCCGACAGCAGCGTATTCGTAGAGCTTGTTGGGGTCGGCTAGGCGCCGAAGCTCGTTCGCTTCGAGCGGTATCATGCAGACATCCATCGACGAGAGGTATGCTCCGAGGTCATCATAACTCTTCTCGCCCATAAAGACGACATTTCTTCTATCTTCCGCCAGCTTTCGCGCCTTCCCTTCGACTTCCCGGAATACCGGCCCGATAAGGGCGATCGACGCGCCGGGAAATCTCTTCGCTATCGTCTCGATCAGTTCGAAATCGAACCATTGGGCTATGGCGCCCGCATAGCCGATCACGGGACGCCCCATTTCCTTCATATCATCGGGGATACCGTCAGCGGCTGAGCGCTGAAACAGCTCGTAGTCGACACCGTTTCCCAGCAGCACCGGATCCTTAGCTCCAGATTCCCTCAGGATCTCGACCAGTCCGGCGCTTACCGTCGTAACGACGTCTGCCGCCCTGGCGACTCTCCCGAAACAGCCCCCGACCCAGCCCGGCACGTTGGGGAAGGAAAGAGGGTCGTCATTACAATCGTAGAGCATCAGTTTCCTCGCCAGAAGAGGAAGGACCGAAGCGTAGTAGACATTCGAGACGTAAAAGACACGGTCGTTCGACTGGAACCCGGTCGCCCGCATCAGGCACTTCAGCCATACGAGCAGCATCATGTTCCAGAGAAACCTCGCGGGTGGAAAAGAGAACAGCGCCCTTGCCCATTTCTGGGGGAAATTCTTCAGGACGGGTACGCAGGCATGGATCACATTGCCGTCCCTCTCGGGCCTGAAGTTGCTCTTTCGTCCCCTGACGATCGTGGACAGGAACAGGATCTCGCGGTCAGCCGGAAACCTGGAAAGGATCTGCTGCTTGCGCGTCCTGACATAGCGCCACTGGATCTCAGAGAAGCAGACGATCTTCAAGACGACCTCCTCCATACGGCAGGTACCGGACGGACTACCTGTAGAATTCCTTTATCTTACCCGCGGCGTACTCCTGCATCTCCGGCGTCAGTTCAGTAAAGATTGGAAGCGCCAGTGTCTCGAGCGCGGCCCTCTCCGACTCGGGGCAGTCTCCCACTGCGCCGCCGAGGAATGCGAAACATTTCTGAAGGTGAAGCGGAACGGGATAGTATATCTCGCAGCCGATATCGTTCTCCTGAAGGAAGGCCTTGAGTTCGTCACGACGGGGAACACGTATCACGTACTGATTGTAGATATGGCGGTTTCCCTCGCTGACTACGGGTGTCACCACTCCATCGAGGCCATCCAGCAGTCTGTCGTAAAGGGCGGCGTTGGCGATCCTCCCATCGCTCCAGGCATCGAGGTGCCGCAGCTTGACCAGCAGAACAGCCGCCTGCAAGGCGTCGAGGCGGCTGTTGATCCCCACCTCGTCATGATAGTATCTTTCCCTGCCACCATGGTTCCTCAATGTCCGGAGATCCTCCGCGAACTTGTCATCGTTTGTCGTGATGATGCCGCCGTCACCGGCTCCTCCGAGGTTCTTCGAGGGAAAGAAGGAGAAACAGCCGGCAAGCCCCATCGAACCTGCCCTGCGCCCCCTGTACTCGGAACCTATCGCCTGGCAGGCATCCTCGATGACGGGTATCCCGCGAGCGTCCGCCTCCTTGATGATCGGATCCATGTCGACGGTCTGCCCGTAGAGATGGACGACCAGCACAGCTTTGGTCTTCTCCGTTATCGCCGCCGCGACAGCGGCCGGATCTATATTGTATGTCACCGGATCGATATCGGCAAAAACCGGACGGGCGCCGAGTCTCGTTATGCTGCTGACCGTCGAGAAGAATGTATAGGGAGTCGTGACGACCTCGTCTCCGGGGCCGATCCCGAGCGCCATCAGGGCGAGGAGGATCGCGTCGCTTCCAGAGGCTACTCCGACCGAATCCTTCGCCTGACAGTAATCGGAGATCTCTTTTTCAAGCTCAGCCACCTTCGGGCCGAGGATGAAGTACTGCGACTCGAACACCTCAGTGACCGCCTCCATCACCTCACCGCGAATGCTTTCATGCTGTGCAATAAGATCGAGCAGTTTTACCTTCAACTGTTTCCTCCCGGCCGGCGGCCTATATTTTCATAGAGTCTTACCAGCTCTCCGCTGGTCTTTTCCCAGTTGTACCTGTCGAGAAACGCTTCTCTTCCCGCTTCGGAGACCTTCTCTCGAAGACCCGGATCGTCACGGAGCTGTCTGACTTTCGCGGCAAAATCGGACGGATCGTCGTACCTGAATACGAGTCCTCCTCCCGAATCGTTGATCACCCTCGCCAGCGGAGGACAATCGCTGACGAGTACCGGTTTGCCGAGCATCATGTACTGGAATATCTTGTGGGGTATCGTCGTATCGGTATGAGGATTCCTCTGATGAGGCACGAGACAGACATCACTCGCGTGGATGTAGCTCCATATCCTGTCGAACGTCTGCCAGCCAGTCATCTCTACAACATCCCCGCATCCGAGCCTGTCGACAAGACGGACGAGATAATCCATGTACGGTTTGTTCCTGTCACCTACGAGCAGGAGAAGGACATCCGGCACGCTTTTCCGGAGTTCCGGCATCGCGCTGATTATGACGTCGAGCCCGCGGTGGGTGGAGAACTTGCCCACGTAAGATATCACAAACCTGTTACGGTATTTTTCAAGTATGTCCAGGTCGACGGGAGATTCCTCCCCCTTCCTGTGAGCCGTATTGGAGACGACGGAAATCTTTTCTCCGGGTATGCCGATTGCCTCGAGCCGCTTCTTCGATTCCTCGACGACAGCAATGACCGCGTCGACTTCTTCGAGGATCTTCTTCTCGTAGCGGGACCAGCGCCCGAAATTGTAGAGCGTCTTCTTCTTCAGCCCGCTTGTATACCAGACCTGCAGTCCCCCGGGAAAATTCTCGTGAAGGTCGGCGATCACGGGAATGCCCTCGGTCTTCCCGACCCGGACCGCTTCACCGACGAGCGGAAGGTCGTGAACATGCAGGACGTCGATCTTCCTGCTCCTCACGAAATCGGTCATCGCCTTCCGCCAGAGGCTGTCGCGAAATGTGAAATTGAAAGTGTACCTGTGGAATTTCTCTCTCCCCGCGCTCATCCTCACGCCGCGCAGCAGATGCATCCCCTCCCACATCTCCTCGTCGGGCTGGCCGGGGTTCCCCTCGAGCAGGAGATGGACCTCGTGACCCTGCGAAAGGAGGGTCCCCGCTTCCTTCTCCACCCGTATATCGTGAGGAGGAATCGTCGTCTGAAGTACCATTCCGATTCGCAAATCGATCTCCTGCCGAATTGACGCCCAGCGCCGCCCTGATGCGTTTAGTACGTATTGGAGAATAATATGCGGCGAAAGCCGGACGGTAAAGGTAGATTTTACCGGCCGACTGACTTATAGTCAGTCTCATGGAAGGAAAAACAGGCAAGACACGGGTTGAAAAGATCGTATATGGAGGGATGGGCCTTGCCCATTTCGAGGAAATGACCCTCTTCCTGCCCTACGCATCGGCGGGAGACACGGTCGAGTTCACCGTCACCAAGAAGAAAAAAAACTGTCTCTTCGGTGAAATCACGGAGGTCATCGACCCCTCCCCGGAGAGACGTGAGGCCCAATGTCCCGTTTTCGGGAAATGCGGAGGCTGCCATTTCCTTCATCTCGATTACGATGAAGAGACAAGGGTCAAGGAGGAGACCTTCCTCTCGACCCTCGGCCGCATAGGAAAGATCGAGGCCGAGATCTCGTCGTATACCCGATGCCCCGAGCGCTTCGGTTATCGTAATCACGCGCTGTTCAAGGTCGGATCAGGAGGTACGGCTGGATTCACGAAGAGGGAATCAAACGAGATAGTGCCGTTCCCCGAGCAGGGCTGCCTGCTCCTTCCACCCGAGATGAGAGAGGCGATATCAGCGCTGCCCCCGGAATCCCTGACGCCCGGGTCCAAGGTCAGGACGCGGCTGGACAGCTTCGGTAATATCCATTTCTGGGGCGTCGACAGCGTGATCAGTCCGCCCGACATCCTCATGAAGGCGGGCGGCTTCAGCTTCCCCGTATTTCCGGAGGCATTCTTCCAGATAAACCGCTATCTCAACGACTCGCTATTGGAACTTGCTGTCTCCCTGCCGACCGAAACAGTGGAGAAATTCCTCGATCTCTACTGCGGCGTAGGATTCTTCACGCTGCCGATGGCCGGCCGCGCCATCAATGCAGTGGGGATAGAGGTTCAGCGGCAGGCCCACAAGAACGCGCTAGCCGCGGCGAAGCTCAACAAGGTAGCCAACGTCAAGTACATCAGGGAAATGGCCGAGAGGGGATTCTCCAGGGTCGGGAAGATGGATCTCGCCCTGATCGACCCGCCCAGGACCGGGATACCTGCCCCTGTCCTGAAATCGGTCATCAAACTGCGGCCGCGCGAGATCATCATGATCTCATGTGACGCGCCGACATTCGCCCGTGACGCGGCGAGGCTCGCCGAGGCGAAGTACAACCCAACCGCGATACATCTCATCGACATGTTCCCGGGAACATATCACGTGGAATCGGTCGCACTGTTCAGGCGCGACTGACACGGTCCGCCGGAAGCCTAGTCCTCCATATCGGTCCACTGCTGTTTTACGTTCAGCCTCTCTGTGTCGTAATGCTTCGCGACATCGACGAGAGCCGGGGATTTCCATATCTCGGGCAGCTTGACCTTGACCAGCCGCGCCCTCTGGACCCCCACGTAAAACCCGTAGTCACCGTTCTTGATCATCTCAACGGCGTTGTGGCCGAACCGCCTGCCCATCGCCCTGTCCTTCTGGGTCGGCTGGGCGCCGCGCTGCAGGTAGGCAAGAGCGGTGTATCTCGTCAGGCGGAAATCATGCTCGAGAAGGCCCTTGAGGTAGTTGCCGACCCCGCCGAGGCTGTAATGGCCGAACTCGTCGAGCTTCGTATCCTTGCGGACCTCTTCCTCGCCCTTTATGTGCGAACCTTCAGATACGACGATCATCTTGTATATCTGGTCGAAGCCCTGGTCGCGGCTCTTCTCAAGCTGTTCGCGGAGCACATCCTTGAGATGGCCGACATCGAAGGGATGCTCCGGTATCAGGATGATGTCAGCGAACGCCGCTTCGCCGCCGCGAAGGGCGAGCCAGCCGGCGTGCCTGCCCATGACCTCGAGGAAGAAGACCGTCTGGTGCGATTCGGCTGAGTGGGCTATCCGCTGCGCGCTCTCACAGATCACGTTGAGCGCGGTATCGTAGCCGAGGGAGTATTCAGTGCCGTAGAGGTCACGGTCGATAGTCTTGGGGATACCGACAACGGGGACCCCCCGGTCGAACAGAACGGAACCGGCGCCGAGAGTATCCTCCCCGCCTATCGCCACGATAGCGTCGAGCTTGAGCTTCTTCATGTTCTCTTTGACGACATCGGTCCTGTCATTATCCTCTGAGACAGGATTGGTCCTGCTGCACTGCAGCTTGCTTCCGCCCAGGCGGCTGTACTCCCTGATGATCTCGGGACCCAGCTTGACGACATGTGCGTCATTGTCCTTCACCGAGATCGACTCCCAGCCCCTCTTGAGTCCGACTACTTCGTATCCATACATCGTCGCCCGTTCCACTACACCAGCTACTGCCGGATTCAGCCCGGGAGCGTCTCCTCCGCCCGTAAGTACACCTATCTTCATCTCAGCCTTCCTCGTTAAATGTCTTGTTGATCGAGTGCCGGATACATATTACGCCGGGACGGTGCCCGGTGCAAGCCTGCGTTTTATCAGCAGGCCATGGATCCGCCTAATCGCACTTACCCCCGCTGTTCCTGAACTGCTCGATCGATACACCCTTCTCGTGGCACCCGCTCGTTATATACTTCAGATTGACCATAAACTGAGCGGGCTTTTTGAATCCGGCGTCGACGAAGACCAGCCCGCCCTTATTGTCGAGATAGGCGATCGAGGGGTATGCCCTTACCTTGAACTTCCTGGTGAGCTGGGCCGGCGTGTAGGTCCGTCCATCGTATTTGAGGCTCCCGGTCGTCTGTGCCGCGTTCAGCTTGATCGAGATAAAGTGCTCGTTCAGGTAGGAAGCAACCTTCGCATCCTTGAAGGTTTCCTTGTCCATCACCTTGCACCAACGGCAATATGACGTATAGAAATCGATCACTACCGGCTTGCCCATGTTGCGCGCGAGCTCCATCCCTGTCTCGAAGGACATCCAGGTGTTGGTCGCTCCGGTCTCTACCTCACTGCCGCCGCATGAGGCGAGCAGGATGACCGGTATCAGTATTGCCGTGATCCTTCTGAAAGACATCCGGGCTCCTTTCCCATATTTTCCTGTTTCAAAGTCACCCGGGAATATATCGACTGACGGGCCTCTGTTCAAGTCCGCTTTACGGTCTCGGGAGGCATCTCACGCTTGAAATAATGGCTTATGCCCTGTATTATCCTGTGACTGCGGCGGCGCTCTGCCGCCAGGACCGTTTTTCAACAGAAAGGACACGCATGTCCCCCTTCACGAGAAAACTCCTCGTCTTGGCGCTGGTCGCGCTGGCTGCGTTTGCCCCGTCATTGACGGCAGCGACTACGCCGGCCGAGGAAAAACCCGATTCCATAACGGAAAAAGCAGATGAACGCTTCGCCTGTATAACGGACTGGCTCGTACTTGGTCCTGTACCGGTGCCCCTTCCGGCTTTTCACGATGAATCGAAGAAGAAATTCGACGCATCGTGGCTGCTCGGATACGATCATCTCGATCCGTCCATGATGATCCCTGTACAAGGCGGCATCGAGGGCGTACCCGGATTCGGTGATGTGGCATGGAGCCTCGCGACGGCCGATACAGCAGGTGTCGCTCTCTCGCATGATGGATCCCTTCCCGGTATCACCTGGCTCGCCGCGTGGGTCGAAGTGCCGAGATGGATGGAGATCGACCTCAAGGCGAACTCGAGTGATCCTTTCGAGATATTCATCGACGGCAAGTCTGTCGTCAAGAATACCAAGGGTGGCGGCAAGAAAAAGAGCGGCAGCACCAAGCTCGAGAAGGGCAAGCATCTCATCCTGGCAAAGGCCGTCTATATGCCGGCCGATACTGCCAGGGCATGGAATCTCGGCGCGAAGCTCGCGGCCGGCAAGGATTTCGAGGCGGTACCGGTAGTATCGCTCGATCCGACCACCGGCATGACGCTCGCGCAGGTCATGGACGTGCCCGGCGCCGGCAGGATCGACGTCTCGCCAGACGGAAGCCTCGTTATTATCAATATCAGCCGGATGACCCCGCCCGAGGGTAAACGTGAGAGATGGATCGAGATCAGGAGCCTCCCGAAGGGCGGTCTCGTCAACAGGATCATGGATACCCAGATCGGAAGCACTCAGTGGGTTCCCGGCACCAGAAAGATCTCCTATGTCTCCGGCGGCCGGTTCAAGGTCCTCGACATCGACACCGGTTCCACGGAGACCCTCGTCGAGGGACTCAGCGATGATTTCGGCGGATATGACTGGAGCCCCAAGGGCGACTGGATCATCTATTCGATAAACAAGAGCCCTGAAAAGGACAAGACAGGCGTCAAGAGACATCTTGGAGTCTATGACAGGACGAATTACGGAAGGTCGAAATCGTCCCTGCATATCATGTCGATACCGGGCGGGATCTCGAGACAGATCGCAGCCGGCAAACACAGTTCGTACGTCTACGACATACATCCCGACGGCGACCGCGTTCTGATCGGGCGCAGGTGGGAGGACATGGCCGAGAGGCCGTTCGGGACCTCCGAACTCCTTCTCATGGACCTCCGTGACCAGAGTGTCGAGCAGCTCTTCGAGGGACACTGGCTCGGATCGGTCCAGTGGTCCCCTGATGGCGACAAGCTCCTCATCACGGCCGGCCCCTCCACATTCGGGGACATCGGCAAGGACCTGCCTGAAGGGGTCATCCCCAACGACTATGACTCACAGATATATATCTTCGACCCTGAGACAAAAGAAGTCACACCGATAACAAAGGATTTCGATCCCGCGGTCAACAGGGTGACCTGGGCGAAGTTCGACAGCAAGATCTATATCGTCGCCAGTGACACCGAGTATGTGAAGCTCTACAGGTATGACCCGAAGAAGGAAAAATTCACCGAGTTCGATCTCGGCGTAGATGTCATCCGGTCAGGCGACATCGCCGACAGCAAACCTGTAGGCGTCTTCACCGGCTCCGGCGCGACGCAGCCGCAGAGGGTCTACTCGGTCGAGCTCAAGTCATCGAAACCGAAGGTCCGGATGATAGATGAGCCCGGGGCCGAGCTGTTCAGGAACGTGAAGCTCGGAAATGTCGAGCCCTGGCACTTCAAATCTTCAGAGGGCCGCGAGATCGTGGGACGGGTCCACTATCCCCCCGATTTCGACGCCGAAAAGACATACCCCTGCATCGTCTATTACTACGGTGGGACCTCCCCGGTAGACAGGACGTTCGGCGGCAGGTACCCGAAGAACCTCTGGGCCGCGATGGGCTATGTCGTTTACGTGTTGCAGCCCAGCGGCGCTACCGGATTCGGGCAGGAATGGTCGGCGAGACATGTCAACGAGTGGGGGATCATCGTAGCCGACGAGATCATCGAAGGGACAAAGAAGTTCCTCGAGGCCCACAAGTTTGTCGATCCAGGCAGGGTCGGGTGCATCGGGGCCTCGTTCGGCGGATTCATGACGCAGCTGCTCGTGACAAAGACCGATATCTACGCTGCCGCAGTCTCCCATGCCGGCATCAGCCTGATCCCGAGCTACTGGGGCGAAGGATACTGGGGATACGCTTACAACGCGGTCTCCGCGGCGGAGAGCTACCCCTGGAACAATCCGAAGGTATACATCGACCAGAGCCCCCTCTTCCATGCCGACAATGTCGTCACTCCCCTCCTGCTCCTCCACGGAGGCGCGGACACGAACGTGCCGCCCGGCGAGAGCGAGCAGATGTACACCGCGCTGAAGATCCTCGGAGCCGAGGTCGAGTACCTCCGTTTCGCCGGCCAGAACCACTTCATCATCGATTACAAGAAGAGGTCGATCTGGAACGACGCGATCATCTCGTGGTTCGACAAGCATCTCAAGGAAGAGCCCGAGTGGTGGGATTCGCAGTACCC
>RCNF010003140.1_pt1 | contig 10614 bp, 8 predicted proteins | sample 2041311 | NCBI WGS metagenome assembly RCNF01 (sample SAMN09708228, study PRJNA481090) | Marine sediment metagenome, whole genome shotgun sequencing project. | biome: marine sediment; feature: ocean; material: sediment; isolation source: Sewage treatment plant 2 marine sediment (STP2) ... | reverse complement strand
GGACCCGCAGTTTCGCTTTTATTCGGGTGTTCCCGCGTAAGTCATCGGTATTCGCGGCTAAAGCCGCTCCCACAGGTACTGCCATTGCCAAAGATTCTCACACAGTACATTTGAGTTTGAAACTGGTCCCACAGCCTTGCGAAAATCTCGTGGGAGCGGCTTTAGCCGCGAATACTCAAACCCCAGCGACAATCGGTATCAGCTACACATCCCATGCCCGCCGCTCTATCGGGCTCAACACCGGCCCATTCGCATCCCAGCGCACCGTGCTGCCGCGCTCATACCAGTCACCGAGCACTATTCGCGTGCATTCGCGCTCATCAACAGTAAGGCTATGAACATGCGGTCGATGCGTGTGCCCATGCAGCATTACGCGCACGTTAGCCTCGCGCAGTGCCTGCTCAATCGCGTCATCGTTAACGTCCGTTATTTTCTCGTTGACCGCACCGCCGTGAGCCACGCTGGCCTTGCGTGCTTGCGCCGCGAAAGCCAGCCGCTCTGCAATTGATTTTGTGCGCATCATGGCCTGCCATTGTGGGTCGCGGGCCATCTTGCGTACCGCCTGGTACTCGACATCGTCCGTGCAATACACATCTCCGTGACTCAGGAGAACCGACGTACCGTGAATATCGAGGACGTACGGATCGGGCAGAATAACGACGCCGGTCTCGGCAGCAAAATCCTCACCAATCATGAAATCACGATTGCCGTGCATGAAATAAACCGGCACTCCCTGATCGACTAACTTGCGCAATGCCTGTTTGATCGTTGCGTAATGTTCGTTGGGGTCATCGTCGCCAATCCACGATTCGAACAGATCACCAAGAATGTACAGCGCATCCGCAGCCAGTGCCTCTGATTCCAGCAAGTCAATAAACTGTGCTGCAATTTCAGGGCTTGCGGCATCGAGGTGGAGGTCAGAAATAAACAGGGTTGTCATAATAGTAGTCCAGAAAAATCAGTCGTCATAAACGACACGGGTAGCTGCCTTAATAACGACAGGCACGATGGGTACGTCAGTTGGGAAATTGCCGCCAGGACCCGTTGGCAGATTCGAAATATTGTCGACGACCTCCATGCCCTCTATTACGTAGCCAAACACTGCGAAGCCCCATCGGGTTGGCTGCGGATCCAGTGACTTGTTGTCACTGACATTGATGAAAAACTGCGCTTTAGCAGTATGCGGATCTTCCTGGCGGGCCATAACAATCGTGCCGCGCATATTCTTCAGGCCATTTCCGGATTCGTTGAAGATAAATTCGTCCGACTCTTTAAGCTCAAAACCCGGTGTGAAGCCGCCGCCCTGGACCACAAAATCGGGCACAACACGATGAAAAATTGTGCCGTCGAAGTAGCCGCTGTCTATTAATTCCAGGAAATTGCCGACCGTCACAGGTGCGCGGCGACCATCAAGCTCGAGCACGATGGTGCCCTCCGTGGTCTCGAATTTCACGTGTGGGTGCGCAGGAACCTTTCCCTGGGCCAATGCAGTGAATGACGGCGCAAGTATTAGCAGTGCGAGAAACAGTCTTTTCATTCGGACCTCAAATCAAGGGGGGCGGCAAAACAGCTGGCCAATGAGAAGATAGCAAAGCCTGCCCCGGTGCTAAAGCATTGTTCTGCTAAGAGGATTCCAGGGGCGAAATACCCGCAAATAAATCGCCTCGTCCGATTGACTGCCCAGGGAGCCGGTCGTATGATCGTGCCCCCGCCAGGCCCGGCCTCGGCGGTTCAGAATCTGGAATCGGGGCATGGCCTGGTAGCGCATCTGCTTTGGGAGCAGAGGGTCGGGAGTTCGAATCTCTCTGCCCCGACCACTTTTTCTGATCGAATGATTTATTAATTAATTTGGGAGATATGTAGCGCCCGTAGCTCAACCGGGTGAGGGCGGAATAAGGCGAAAGCATGCTTTCCCCGCCCGAACGCCGCGAGCCTGCCAGCGAGTGGCCGGGGTCGTAACGCGCAGCGTGGAGACGAGCATCGTACAGCGCAAGGCGCTGTTACTTAGAACTGGCAAGAGTTTTGGACAAAGAGATAAAGATAGCGCCCGTAGCTCAACCGGATAGAGCATCGGCCTTTAAGTGAGGAGCCTGCATCGGGAAACAGAACCGGTGCAGTGGACTGCACTGTAACGGGGAACCCTTAACAGGTAGTGCTGATGGCAATCCCGTGGAAACCTGGGGCGAAAGCCCGAGTGACTTGAATGCTCAGTAATGATTGACGCTGAGGGTAGAGCCACCCAAATTAGTTGCAAAACTGAACAAGGGATCCGTAGAGACTATACGTGCAGCACCTGCGATGGTGAAGAGATAGTCCAGACCACAAACCCTGAAACTTGGGGCCGTGAAAACGGTAGTTGGTAAGCTAAGCCGAGGGTTGCAGGTTCGAGTCCTGCCGGGCGCGCCAAATCCGCTTCAACCTGTACGCAGGACAGACATTGGTTGGTGCGGATTTATCTTTAGTAATCTGGAATTATTGGCGGTTTGACCATTAGACAATCCCGCGATCTGTGCCAGCGCGGAGAGGGCAGGTGAGAATTTATCTTTAGCGCTATGTTGTTAGTGGCCAATTTGCCTGCAACTTCAAGGCGAGCGAGTTGGGATGGTGCAAATTGATCTTTAGTGCAGAAAATTTAGTGGCACAATACCCAGCGTCTTTGAGGAACAAAGGGTGGCTGGTCAGTAATAATCTATCTCTAGTAAGATGTAAGCAGTACAGCGAAGTAAATAGAAACAAACAATGGTGGGCGTAGCTCAGTTGGTAGAGCCCCGGATTGTGATTCCGGTCGTCGTGGGTTCGAGTCCCATCGTCCACCCCAAATTCTCCTACAATATGTGCCAGTGCGGAGAGGGCAGGTGAGAATTTATCTTTAGTATTTTGACATTAGTAGCACAATGACCACCTCCAATGACGAACGAAGACCATCGATTGTCCTCGTTCGTCATCGCGGATGGTCATTGTGCCAATAACAGCAGAATACTAAAGATAAATTCTCACCTGCCCTCTCCGCACTGGCACACATCGCGGGAGAATTTGGCACACACTTCAGGAGAATTGGGGGGCTAGCTCAGTTGGTAGAGCATCGGACTCTTAATCCGCTGGTCCGGGGTTCGAGCCCCCGGCCCCCCACCATTTTCCTTCAGTCGGCCCTGACCGGGCGCTGACTCATATATTCGAATAGACTTGTAAGAAGAATCATGGGGGTATCATGCGCAAAAATTACTGGTCTGTATTTCTTTCTGTTTGTCTCATTGCGTCGTGCGCCCCGGATCAAGATTCCGAACCCGCTCCACAAACGAGTGAAACAGCCAACAAGTCCGGCATGGTGTCCTCCGCGCATCCGCTTGCGACCGAAGCGGGTCTATCGATTTTGCATGCAGGAGGCAACGCATTTGATGCGGCAGTAGCCATTGCATCGACGCTTAATGTCGTCGAACCCATGATGTCGGGTATGGGTGGCTACGGAACAATCATGGTCTATGCAGCACAGGCCGGTGCGCCTTTGTACCTGGATGCCAGCGGAAAAATTCCGCTTGGCGTAGTTGCCGATGCTTACCGTGCCCCGACGCCGAACTACATGGAGAACCGAGTCGGGGCGAAAGCAGTTTCGACACCAGGCAGCGCGCATGCCTGGGAAGCCATGCATGAACGTTATGGCACGCTGGAGTGGGCCGCATTACTCCAGCCGGCGATACAGGCGGCCGACGAGGGCTACCTGCTCGATGAACGCATCGCCCGATACATCGGATTGTCGTACGAAGAATTTTCGGAATACTCCAGGAAGATCTACGGGAAAGATGGCGAGCCGCTGGTCGCAGGAGAGCGGCTGGTGCAAGAGGATCTCGCGACTACACTGCGCACGTTGGCCGACCAGGGCCCAGACGCAATTTACGGTGGTGCGCTAGGGCAGGCGATAGACTCAGCGATGCAATCTTCCGGCGGATTTCTGGCAATGGTTGATCTCGAGAACCATGAAGCCGAATGGTGGGAGCCATTGCATCTGAACTACCGCGGGCATGACATCTACACGCCATCAGCACCTGCCGGCGCATTTCCGATGCTGGAGCGCCTGGGAATGATGGATCACCTGAAAAGCAGGGACATGGGGCACAATTCACTGGAATACCTGCACAACTTCGCAGAGGTGACCAAGATGGCCTACTGGGATCGCCTGGCTTTCTCGGGTGATCCGGATGTGAAACCACCGCCCTACGACAAGCTGTTATCGCCAGCATACTGGCAGAGCCGCGTTGACACGATTGATTCAGAGACAGCAAAAGATTTCGATTACAGTGGCATCGTCACCGCTAACAGCGAAAACACGACGCATTTTGTGGTGGCCGACAAGCTTGGCAACATCGTCTCTGCAACGGTCACACTGGGCGGCTTGTTCGGCAGCAAAATCATGCCCGAAGGCACCGGTTTCTGGCTCAATAATTCTTTGCGCTATTGCACATTCGAGCCCGCGGGAAACCCGATGGATGCTCATCCGGGACGCCGGAAAATGTCGAGCGACGCGCCTTCCATCATCTTCAGGGATGGCAGGCCTGTCGTCGCGATCGGCACGCCGGGGGGGCATACCATTACGCAGGCGGTATCGCAGATGATCATGAATATGCTCGATTTTGAAATGAGTGTTGCGGATGCGATATCGGCGCCGCGTATTGCGTTCCTGGAGCCGAATACTCTCATTGTCGAAGCCGCGATCCCGGAGGAAATTCGTAACCAACTGGCCAAAATGGGTCACCAAATACAGGTTCGAAACATCGGTAACGCGAATGGCCTGGCGATTGAATACCTGGACGATGGCAGTGTGCGGTTCTCAGGTGCATCCGATCCGCGTGGGGCCGGACTCGCACAAGGTTTCTGATCTGAATCTGGCGCCTGATTTCGGTAGTTGTTCCCGACCAAGCCGTCGCTAAGGCGCGAGTCGCTCAATGTTCCATTCTGTGCCGTCGCGTCGCGCATACAGAAATCGATCATGCAGGCGATTCCTTCTCCCCTGCCAGAATTCAATCTCGTGCGGAACCACCCGAAAGCCGCCCCAAAAAGAAGGTATCGGCACTTCCTTGTCGGCGAATTTCTGTTTTATCTCGGCAAATTTCGCCTCGAGCAGAGACCTGGAACTGATTATGCTGCTTTGTGCAGATACCCAGGCACCGATCTGGCTGCCGCGCGGTCGGGTAAGAAAATAGCGTAGCGCCTCTTTTGATGAGACCTTTTCCGCGCAGCCGCGAATTGATACCTGCCGGCCGAGGTCGGGCCAGAAGAACAACAACGCTACGTTTTCGTTGTCGCCAATCTGTGTTGCCTTGTTGCTCGAGAGATTGGTGAAAAAAACGAATCCGTTTTCATCAAAATACTTCAGCAACACGGTCCGACATGACGGTCGATTATGCTTGTCGACCGTGGCGAGACTCATGGCATTTGGCTCGGGTGTGTCCAGATCGCAGGCCTGGCGCATCCAGTCATCAAATTGTCGGAACGGATCATCGTCGAGATCTTCGCGCTCTAGTGTCTCACCGTTCGCTGAACGTCGCAGCGAAGAGACGTCAACCTCTACATCGGAGTTAGCGGATTCTTTCGTGGTCATGGAAGTAATCCGGATAGATTTGCGAATAAGGCAACACGGGCATTGTTGGGTTTCAAGCTTATTCCGCAGGACGATTGGGGAAGGAAACGCCAAGCATATAAAGAACTGCCGTATCGACCTGCTGGTCCGACAATTCCTCATTGCCACCCTTCACCGGCATTTCAATATATCCTGCCTCGGCGTGCTCCATAAGCACTGCTTGCCAAAAAGGCGATCGGTCTGCCCAATCTGCCGGATTGCCGCTAATCGGAGCGCCACCCACACCGGTATCGTGGCATGTGCCACAGGCCAGCTCGTATATATCCTGCCCGGACATCGACTCCGTGCTTTGCGCACTGGCAGGGGCTTGTTCCCGCGGCGCAACGTCGGCCTGATTGCCTCCGCAGGCGGTCACGCAGATTGAGCTTGCCAGCAAAAGGTAAATCCGCAACATAATAACGCCTCGCATTTGAGAATAGTGTCGGCCAGTGTCAATCCTTGCAATACGCGAAGATGCCTATCGGCTTAGCTTGCCCGGTCGGGATGCCCGCGGCGAGCTAATTGTGCAAATAATAAAACAACGTGAGCATAATTCTGGATAATTCCTAGACTGTCCTCATTTAATTCACGTTATACTATGCGGTTGTACAGGTAGCGACGGACTCAAACGCGAGAGTGGCGGAATTGGTAGACGCGCTGGATTTAGGATCCAGTGGGGTAACCCGTGAGAGTTCGAGTCTCTCCTTTCGCACCAGAGTCCTCTGGAATTAATATCTCATTGATATTTAAGGTTTTAACGAGCTTTCCCGGCGTCGCTTGAGGCGCCGACCGGGAACGGAAAAGGGTATAGATTAATGATGGTCACAGTCGAATCGACGGGCACACTGGAACGGCGCATGCGCGTCGAACTGCCTGCCGAACGTATCGAAAAAGAAGTGGACTCCCGCCTGATAAAGGTCGGCAAGACAGCCAAAATCAAAGGCTTTCGCCCGGGAAAGATTCCACCCACCGTTGTCCGCCAGCGCTACGGAGTGCAGGTACGCCAGGAAGTATTGACCGATTTGATGAGCCAGAGCTACCGCGACGCGGTAATTCAGGAAAACCTGAATCCGGTTGCACAGCCGAAAATCGAACCTGAAGTTTCGAAAGATGCCGATGGCTTCGCTTTCGTCGCGACCTTCGAGGTGCTGCCAGAGGTCAAGTTGCAGGGCCTCGATAAAATCGAGGTCAGCGTGCCCGAGGTCGAAATATCGGACACAGATTGTGATGACATGATCGACAATCTGCGCAAGCAGAAAGCGACCTGGAAAACAGTTGAACGTGAGTCAAAAGAGGGCGACCAGGTCATTGTCGATTTTGATGGCCAGCTAAAAGGTGAGCCCATCGAGGGCGGTAAAGGCAGCGAGGTGCCGATCATTCTCGGTCAGGGCCAGATGTTGCCGGACTTTGAAGAAGCGCTGGTTGGCATCAAGGCCGGTGATGAGAAAACTTTTAAAGTGAAATTTCCGAAGGATTACCACGCTGAAGCGTTGGCGAAAAAGAAGGTCGACTTCAGCATGTTGGTGCACCGCGTAGAAGAGCAGGAGCTGCCACCACTGGATGACAGCCTGGCGGAACAATACGGTGTGAAAGAGGGTGGTATTAAGAAACTGCGTGAAGATGTTACCGCCAACATGGAGCGCGAAGTGGAACAGAAAACCCGTGCCGATATTCGTGAGCAGACAATGGCGGGACTGCTGGAGGCAAACCCGGTCGAGGTGCCTGTCTCACTGGTTCAACAGGAAGCGCATTCGATGCAGCACGAAGCTATGCGCCAGCTTGGCGTTGAGGATCATGCAGACGCGCCACCCATTACAGACTTTCTGGAAAATGCTGAAAAACGCGTTCGGCTTGGTCTACTGATTCGGCACGTGGTTGACGATAACAATATCCAGGTCGATGCCGAGCGTATGCGCGCGCGCGTGGCCACGATCTGCGCCGGATATGAAAATGCCGAGGAAATGGCAAACACTTACATGAACGATCCGAAGATCATGGAGCAAATTGAGCCCATGGTGATGGAAGAACAGGCGGTCGAGTGGCTGGCCAGTAATGGCGTGGAAAAGACGAATAAGATCAGCTTCAAAAAATATATGAATCCTGAAGCGTAATTTGAATCGCGAAATTCAGGGCAAGTAATTTACAACGGATGACAACAGGAACTGCAATGAGCGCACAAGCATTAAACCTCGTCCCGATGGTGGTTGAACAAACCGCCCGCGGAGAACGTGCCTACGATATTTATTCGCGACTGCTGAAAGAACGGTTGATTTTCATTGTCGGACCGGTTGAAGATCAGATGGCAAACCTGATTGTCGCGCAACTCTTGTATCTCGAGTCGGAGAATCCCGACAAGGATATCCAGTTGTATATCAATTCCCCGGGCGGCTCCGTCACTGCCGGCCTGTCGATTTATGACACCATGCAATTCGTCAATTGCGACATCAGCACCATTTGCATTGGCCAGGCAGCCAGCATGGGCGCATTGTTGTTGGCAGGCGGTACCAACGGCAAGCGTTTTGCACTGCCACATTCGCGCGTCATGGTGCATCAGCCGAGTGCCGGTTTTCAGGGCCAGGCGACCGATATCGAGATTCACGCCAAAGAAGTGCTGGAACTCAAACGCCGCCTGAATGAAATTATGGCCCGGCATACCGGTCAAACCCTGAAGCAGATCGAAAAAGACCTGGAAAGGGACAATTTCATGAGTGGTGAGGATGCTGTCAAATATGGACTGATCGATACGATGCTTGAAAGTCGTGTCGAAATGCCGGCGACGGAAAAGGACGAATCCAAGTAAAATCAGCGACTTGTGTGAGCTGGTTGGCACATATGAGACCTGAAGCTTTGCACGCAAAAAGAGTGCGTGTTATATAACAGACAGTCGTAACAGATTGATTTTTGGTTGAAGAGGCGTTTTAAGTATGAGCGATGAATCCCGCGGCAAGAACGAGGACGGTAAACTCCTCTATTGTTCTTTTTGCGGCAAAAGCCAGCACGAAGTCCGCAAGCTGATTGCAGGACCCTCGGTCTTTATCTGCGATGAGTGTGTCGAGCTTTGCAATGACATCATTCGTGAAGAGCTCGAGGACCTCGGTGAAACCGGTCGCGACAAGCTGCCCAAACCGAAGGAAATCAAGGCAATCCTCGATGAGTATGTCATTGGTCAGCAGCGCTCGAAAAAGGTGCTGTCGGTTGCTGTGTACAACCACTACAAACGTCTTGACGATCGCGCCTCAGACAGCAAGGACGACATAGAACTCGCCAAGAGCAATATCCTGCTGATTGGCCCCACGGGTTGCGGCAAAACACTGCTGGCAGAAACCCTGGCGCGGCTCCTGAACGTGCCGTTTACGATTGCTGATGCGACGACGCTGACAGAGGCGGGTTATGTTGGCGAAGACGTAGAAAACATTATTCAAAAGCTGCTGCAAAAGTGCGACTACGATGTAGAAAAAGCCCAGACCGGCATTGTCTATATCGATGAAATCGACAAGATTTCACGTAAGTCCGATAACCCCTCAATCACCCGCGATGTATCCGGCGAAGGCGTCCAGCAGGCATTGTTGAAACTGATTGAAGGAACGGTCGCCTCTGTGCCGCCACAAGGTGGCAGGAAACATCCGCAGCAGGAGTTCCTGCAGGTTGATACCAGCAGCATCCTCTTTATTTGCGGTGGTGCGTTTGCCGGCCTCGAGAAAATTATTCGTGATCGTTCCTCGAAAAGTGGTATCGGCTTTACGGCTGATGTGAAGACCAGTGAGGAAGAGAAGAGTATTGGTGAGTTGTTGTACGAGGTGGAGCCGGAAGACCTGATTCGCTTCGGACTGATTCCGGAATTCGTCGGTCGTTTGCCAGTTGTGGCGACGCTCGAGGAACTGGATGAGGACGCACTTGTCAGCATTCTGCTAGAGCCGAAGAACGCGCTGACAAAGCAATACCGGAAACTGTTCGATATGGAAGGCGTCGAGCTCGAATTTCGCGATGATGCGTTACGCGCCGTCGCAAAGCGCGCTATGAAACGCAAAACGGGCGCGCGCGGTTTGCGCACTATTCTGGAAAGTGTGCTGCTCGACACGATGTACGAATTGCCCTCTTCGACTACGGCGAAAAAAGTGGTACTGGATGAGTCGGTAGTAATCGGTGAAACCCAGCCGTACATTATCCATGAGTCTGATGAACCGCCTACGGTCAATGTCGAACAACAGGTTCGACCGACCGGGTCGAATGGATAGGAAAAAACGGGCGTCGTTATTTTAGTGATAACGCCAACTGTGGCTCTTTTTTAATTTTGGTACCGCCCTTTTTTTAGGCATAAAGCAGGACCTGGTTCCTCTTCGCTTGGGTGGGGGGACGGTTTCTGCCAGATCGTGCGCAGCAGTGAGCCCGACCGTTTCGTTGGCCCACGTCGCGTTGCGCAAAAATTCTGGCAGAAACATCGCTTGATTTCAGCTGATTCGGACGCATGTCCAAGCCCTGAAATATAAGTCACCCGGCAAATGAGCGAGGGCCATACCTGTGTCTGAAGAAGATCCAACCATTGACATTGAATTAGAAGCACTGGACGAGCCAGGCGAACGCGGCGCTATTCCGGTTTTGCCGCTGCGCGACGTCGTGGTTTATCCGCATATGGTCATTCCCCTGTTTGTCGGTCGCGACAAATCCATCGTCGCGTTGGATCTTGCGATGAATGCCAGCAAGAAAATATTGCTGATCGCACAACAGAAAGCAGACCTCGATGATCCGGCGCCGGAAGACCTCTATGAAATCGGAACGCTTGCGACCATCCTGCAGTTACTGAAACTTCCTGATGGCACCGTCAAAGTGCTGGTAGAAGGTGCAGAACGCGCCCACGTGGACAAATTATTGGTTGGCGATCACTTCTCCGCCGAAATCACAATACTTGAGGAAGAAAGCCGTCCCGAGGAGCGGGAAATTGACGTACTGGTGCGCGCGATCATTGCGCAGTTCGAGCAGTACGTGAAACTGAACAAGAAAGTACC
>RCNF010002121.1_pt1 | contig 10616 bp, 7 predicted proteins | sample 2041311 | NCBI WGS metagenome assembly RCNF01 (sample SAMN09708228, study PRJNA481090) | Marine sediment metagenome, whole genome shotgun sequencing project. | biome: marine sediment; feature: ocean; material: sediment; isolation source: Sewage treatment plant 2 marine sediment (STP2) ... | reverse complement strand
CCAAGGGTTTGGCTGTTCGCCAATTAAAGTGGTACGTGAGCTGGGTTTAAAACGTCGTGAGACAGTTTGGTCCCTATCTTTCGTGGGCGTAGGATATTTGAGAGGAGCTGTTCCTAGTACGAGAGGACCGGAATGGACGAACCAATGGTGCTCCAGTTGTCGCGCCAGCGGCATGGCTGGGTAGCTAAGTTCGGAAAGGATAACCGCTGAAAGCATCTAAGCGGGAAGCCCACCTCAAGATTATATATCCCTTAAGTATGGAAACATACTTAACTGAAGACCCCTTGAAGACTACAAGGTTGATAGGCCAGGTGTGTAAGTGTGGCAACACATTTAGCTTACTGGTACTAATAGGTCGTGCGGCTTGGCCATAAAACAATTGACATAATCGTTTCGAATAGTTTTATATACTTGTGAACAAATTGTACTTAGAGTTACGGATTACGAGTTTCGAGTTAAGACTTTTTACTTTTATCAAGTAACAGGCAACTCGAAACACGCAACACCAAATACTTTTTTCGGTGGCGATAGCAAAGAGGTGACACCCGTTCCCATCTCGAACACGGAAGTTAAGCTCTTTAGCGCCGATGGTACTGCATGGGAGACTGTGTGGGAGAGTAGGACGCTGCCGAAATCTTTTATATAACCCGGAATCACTCATTTTAAAATAGTGGTTCCGGGTTTTTAGTTTTATACCCTCCCTTTATAATTGACATTTCCTTTGCCACGATCTAATAATAAATTGATTTTGTATAACATCTATATATTCCTCAATATTTTATATTACAAATATGTGATTAAGAATTTTAACACCAGGCACGATACTATGGTTATAGGAGACTGCTTAATATTTAAATATTAAAAACTATGAGGTCTATCATGAGCCATACAGAAATTGAGCATATTCTGGAAACCTGTGAACTTTTCAAGGGGCTAAAAAAAAGTCATATCGAACAGATTGCAGGTCTATGCACAGAAAAACAGTATGAAGGTGGCGAATATGTCTTTTTGCAGGGTGATTTTGGAGAACATCTTTATATCATTGTCGAAGGTCACATATTTTTGGAAAGATCAATTGATTTAGGCAACCGAAAGGGAAATGTGGTAATTGAGGCACTTGGCAAGGGAAGGGTTTTGGGTTGCTGGTCTACTCTTTTGGGTGAGCCCCATATTCTGATGTCATCCGCCACCTGTCAGAGGCCGACTAAAGTTGTAGCTATAAAAGGTTCGGATTTGAGACAAATGATGATTGACAGCTCAAAGCTTGGATTCAACATATTGGAAAGGCTATTTTTTCTGCTACGAGACAGGATACAGTCTGCATATGGTGCAATGGAAAAAATATAGCAATTTTGCGTCATTTTAGCGTAATAAAAAGCCGCATTGGAATCGGATCACCTGAATGCTCATTTGGGCATATTTTTCAATAGGCTAAATTAATACACCAGAGATTGTTTGTGGCAAGGGATAATTTATGGCTGAAGGGCTCACTGTTGAAGAACTAGAAATAATAAATGATATGCCTTCACGTCTTGCATGTTTTAGCAAAGAAAGGGGGATGCTGATTCCCGTTCTGCAAATGATCCAGGATACTCTTGGCTACCTTCCACCGGAAGCCATTGCAATAGTGGCGGATTACCTGGATCTCACTGAATCAGATGTTTATGGAGTGGCAACTTTTTATAACCAGTTCCGGTTTAATCCACCGGGTAAAAATCCAATTAAAGTATGTCTTGGGACAGCATGCCATGTCAAGGGCGGTGATATTATATTAGAAAATTTTGAGCGAAAGCTTGAGATAGAAGAAGGGGAAACAACGCCTGACAGAGAATTCAGCATTGAAAGGGTTGCATGTGTTGGATGTTGTGCCATAGCTCCTGTTGCCCTTGTCGGTGAAACAGTTCATGGGAACATGGCACCAAGCAAAGTTGAAGGACTTATCCTTCGAATTCAGGTCAAAAAAGAAAAGGAAGAAAGAGAAAAACAAAAAGAATGAATCCGGCCACAAAGGAAAAACCTAATCAGATATTCAGCGGCATTCTTGAGGAAGCGCAGAGACGGAAGAGTGAATTCGATGCGTATTCGGCTCCCAAAATACATATCGGCATGGCGACCTGCGGCATAGCTTCGGGTGCTCTTGAGACAAAAAAAGCATTTGAAGAAGCCCTTGACGAACAAAATATAGAAGCTCGTATTCATACTGTAGGTTGCATCGGCCATTGTTATGCAGAGCCTGTTGTAGTTATTGATTACCAGGAATCAGGATTTCCGCCCATTTTTTACCCTGAAGTTACTCCCGGTAAGGCCAAAATGCTTGTAAAATTCTTTTTAAAAGAGGGCGATCCGCGACTTGAGCATGTGCTAGGAGCAACCGAGGAGAATGAGATGATTCCTTCGGTTATGGAATTCTCTCGGTTTAACCAGGAAAAGCGGGTAGTTATGGAAAAGTGTGGGCATATTGATCCTGAAGATATTTATGATTATATTGCCGAGGGTGGATATGCTGCACTTGAGAAGGTCTTAATAAGAGATTCCGTCGAAATAATCACAGAAATACAAAAATCGGGTTTGCGAGGGCGGGGTGGTGCAGGATTTCCCACCGGTCAAAAATGGGATCTTGCAAGGAATGCAAAAGAGAAGGGAAAAATAGTCATTTGCAATGCAGATGAAGGAGACCCGGGCGCTTACATGGATCGGACCATTTTAGAAAGCAATCCACATCAGGTACTGGAAGGTATGGCCATATGTGCTTATGCAGTGGGAGCAGAAAAAGCCCTTGTCTATGTTAGATCCGAATATCCCCTGGCAGTGAAAATTATTACAAAGGCTATAGAACAGGCAAAAGAGTTGAAGCTGCTTGGAAAAGGAATTTTAGGCACTTCATTTGATCTGGATATTGAGGTATTCCAGGGGTCTGGAGCCTTTGTATGTGGCGAGGAAACAGCTTTGATCCAATCGATTGAAGGTTATCGCGGCATGCCTCAACATCGTCCCCCTTACCCGGTTCATAAAGGCCTGTGGGGTAAGCCGACGGTCATCAATAATGTTAAAACCCTGGCATCCATTCCGCCAATTATAAAAAAAGGTGCAGCCTGGTATCGAGAAATTGGTACTGAAAAGAGCCCAGGAACCGCTATTTTTTCCATTGTGGGAAATGTAACTCATCCCGGATTGGTGGAAATTCCAATGGGAGTATCACTGAGAACGCTTATCTTTGATATATGTGGTGGGATTCCAGATAAAAAGAAGTTCAAAGCCGTTCAGATAGGAGGGCCATCCGGCGGATGTCTTCCGGCAGAATTCCTGGATACTCCTATTGATTTTGACTCCCTTACAGAAGCGGGGGCAATGATGGGATCAGGTGGCATGGTGGTGATGGATGAGGATAACTGCATGGTGGATGTGGCTCGATACTTCCTTGATTTTACGCAGAAAGAATCTTGCGGGAAATGCACTTTTTGCAGAATTGGAACTATGCATTTGCTTGGCATATTAGACCGAATTACTATCGGTGAGGGCAACCCGGATGATTTGGATATGCTGCAAAGCCTGAGTGAAGATATAAAAGCAGGTTCTCTATGTGGTTTGGGCAAAACAGCTCCTAATCCGGTACTTACATCTTTGAGATATTTTCTGGATGAATATAAAGCGCATGTAAATGAAAAACGTTGTCCGGGTATGACGTGCCGGAAACTCACCGCATTTTATATTGATCTGGAAAAGTGTGCCCGTGGATGTGATGCATGTGTTGGATGTTGTCCGGTTGAAGCTGTATTTACAACCAGTAATAGAAAAAAAGGGATTGACCAGATTCTATGTGTGAAATGTGGTGAGTGCATGGTGGCATGCCCTCCGGACTATGATGCTGTGATGAAAGTTTCTCCACCAGAGCTTGCGCCTGTTATTGAAAGACCGAAGGAGGCTGTTGAAGAGAGCAAATGAATAGTTTTAAATTTTTTATCATAAGAATAGAATTGAGAAACTAAGAGACTAAACTATGGTTAAACTCCTGGTGGATGATAAAGAGATCGAAGTAAAAAAAGGCACAACCTTGCTTAAGGCCTGCCTTGAAAACGACATCTACATCCCCAACCTGTGCTATATGGATTATGTTGAGGCTAATGCTGCATCATGCCGGATGTGTTTTGTTGAAATCGAGGGTGAAGAAAAGCCGGTGACTTCATGTACTGTTAAGGTTAAAGGTAACATGATTGTCAGAACAGACACACCGGATGTGCGAAGATTGCAACGGTCTGCCTTTCGGCTCCTGCTGTCAACACACCATGTGGATTGCCGCAATTGTCCGGCAAATAAAAAATGCGAACTGCAGCGAATCGCAAAATTATTAAAGGTCGGTTTAAAACAAAAAAAATTAGAACAAATCCTTAAAGATTACGATATCGACGAAAGCCACCCTTGTCTTGATTACTTCCCCAACAGATGTGTGCTATGCGGAAAGTGTATTTATGTCTGCCAAAAACAGAACGGAAAAGCCGTCATAACTTTTGCAAAAAGGGGGCTTGATACGATAGTTAGTTTTTATGGTGCAGGGAATTTATCAGCAATTCCCTGTGGTGCATGTAATAGCTGTATAGAGATTTGTCCGGTGGGTGCCATTACTAAAAAGGGGCAAGGCTTGACTAACTAAACGCCTTCTTAAAGATTGTTAAGTATAATATTTTATCAGATAATACCATGTTTTTACCCTAAGGATCGGCACATAGTGACTTAAGGAGCAGCCCTCCGGGCTTTGAAGAGCGGCCTTTCTGGCCTTGAGGCAAAAGATAAAATTGTATGTACTGCCTCAGCAAGCGAAGCGCTCCAGACTGATGCCTATAGATACTTGTAAATCATATTGTCGATAAAAGTAATACGTAATCGAATTTACGAACAGGGTCTGTTAATGCCTCTTCGCGGATTGAAGTCTAACATAGCAATAAATATTGCGGTCATTCTATTGGTGGGGATGCTGTTGATCGAATTTGTAACGATTATAACAGCTCAAAGGGATATGATCCGCTTTGAAATCTTAAGGGGAAATCTTCTTATATCTTCATTTAAAGAAAGTCTCGTCAATTTTTCAGATCAAAAAAGCCCAACACCTTATTTCAATTTAAAGTCAAGTTTTGACAGGATGATGCAAGAGGCCGGTTTTTCCTGTGCTCTGATTATGGATAATAATAAAAAGCAGATCTATTTTGGCGGAAGCGGTTGTGATCTGAAAGATGAGCTCATTGGGCTTACCAGTCAGACCGTTAAGACAGGAGAAAAGACAACAAGGTTTTTGGGAACTGTATGGGGAGTTTTCTGGAGGCAAAGCAAAGATGCAGTTATTTCATCTCCTGTAAAGCGGGAAGGGATCATAATTGGTGGTATAAGCATTGCCCTTCCCCTTGACGGAGTTTATGAGACTTTAAGGCGCAGTCAAAAAATATTATTTATCTATATTTTCATAAATACTGCAATACTAACATTTATAGGCCTTTACCGGCTGTCTAAAGTATATCTGGAGCCTATGTACAGGCTGGTAAAGAGAGCTGATGACTATAGAGAAGATGACGGTATGTTTTTTGCCGTACGGAAAGAAGACAATGAGCTTAATCAACTGTCAAAAGCCTTGAACCGTATGTTGGAACGTATTTCAGGCGACAGGGAAAAATTACGGTCCATGGTTATATCCCTGGAAAAAGCGAATTTTGATTTAAAGCAGGCTCAACAGGAAATAATAAGGGCTGAAAAACTGGCTTCTGTTGGGCGTCTATCTTCAGGAATTGCTCACGAAATAGGTAATCCTATCGGTATTATTATCGGCTACCTTGAATTGCTTAAACAAAAAGATATAACAGGTGATGAGCGGGCCGAATATATTATCCGAACAGAAAATGAAGTAAATAGGATAAACACTATTATCAGGCAGCTCCTTGATCTTTCAAGGCCCTCCGATACAGGTTCAAAGGCTGTTTCAGTACATGAAATTATCTGTGATATTTCAAACGTCATTGAACCCCAGCCCATGATAGCCGATATCAAGTTAGAACTGGAACTTGCAGCACAAAGGGATACTGTTTTTGCTGATCCTAACCAACTGCGACAGGTCTTTTTGAATTTAATCCTAAACGCTGCAGATGCGATTTCCTCAAGTAAAAAAAAGATAGCCGGGAAGCTTGTTATAAAAAGCGATGTTATGCCGGGATCGGATTCGAATGATGATCATATGCCTATGCTGAAATTAATATATATTGATAACGGCCCGGGGATTTCCGAGGAGAATCTTGGAAATATTTTTGACCCCTTTTATACAACAAAAGAGCCGGGGAAGGGTACCGGTCTCGGTCTTTCAGTCAGTTTCATGATCATTGAAAATTTTGGCGGCAAAATTGAAGCCACAAGCAAAGAAGGTGAAGGAACCACCATTACGGTATTCCTGCCGCTGCATATGGAAGAAAAATAGTGAACGCTTACAGGACGCAGATTGTGCAACCTTTTTGTTCCGAATGGGCGGGGGAGTACGAAAAATAGAAACAGTTTCTCATTAATTTTCATGCAAGCTTCAGGTAACACACATTTGGAAATAAATATGGAAAATAAAATTTTAAAGGAAGGATCGTCTTACGCAAAACGCCTTCTGATCATTGATGATGAAGAGAACATGCGGCATATGCTGTCAGCGATGCTTAAAAGATCCGGTTATATAGTTGATACGGCATCTGACGGATCTGAAGGCATAAAAAAGGTAGAGCAGACTCAATACGATTTTATTCTTTGTGATCTTAAGATGCCTAATATGGGAGGCATGGAATTTTTAGACTCTGCAAGAGAAAAAATAGAAGCTTCCACCGTTATCATGATGTCGGCGTATGGTTCTATCGATACGGCTATTGAAGCGATGAAGCTCGGTGCATACGACTATATATCAAAGCCGTTTAAAAGTGATGAAGTTTATATGACGCTAAAAAAAGCCGAAGAAAGGGAAAGTTTAAAAAAAGAGAACCTGTGGCTGAAGGAGAGAATCCGAAAGATTGGGGATAAAAACACTTTCGGAAACATGATTGGTAAAAGCAAGGCAATGAAGGCTGTTTTTGCGCTGGCGGAAAAAGCTGCACAATACAAAACAACTGTTTTAATTTCAGGTGAAAGCGGCACCGGTAAAGAATTAATTGCAAAGGGGATTCATTATGGCGGTGTGAGATCATCAATGCCCATAGTTCCAGTGAACTGTGGCGGGATTCCAGAGAATCTGCTTGAAAGCGAGCTGTTTGGATACAAAAAAGGTGCTTTTACAGGTGCAGATCAAAATAGAAAAGGGCTTTTTGAAGAGGCAGAAGGAGGGACCATTTTTCTTGATGAAATAGGAGAACTACCTTTTCCTTTGCAGGTAAAACTTTTACGAGTGCTACAGGAAGGTGAAATAAGACCGGTTGGCAGTTCAAAAACAAAAAAAATTGATGTTCGTGTGATTGCTGCTACTGCAAAAAACCTTGAAGATGAAACCAAAAAGGGTAAATTTCGAGAAGATTTGTTTTACAGGCTGAATGTTTTGCCGATTAAGCTCCCGCTGCTCAGGGAAAGGGAAGGAGACGTGCCCCTTTTATGCCGGTTTTTTATTGATAAATATGAGGAAATACTGGGAAAAGAAGTGGAGGAAATCGCGCCTGCTGCAATGTCTCTTCTTTTAAAGCATTCCTGGCCCGGGAATGTACGGGAGTTGGAAAATGTAATCGAAAGAGCAGTGGTACTTGCAGAGAATAATATCCTGTTGCCTGATAATTTTTCGCCGGAAATCGGTATAGAAACAGATGAGATAAGCGGTATGTTTGAAGGGTTTTCGATAAAGGCAGCCCAACGAATTGTAGAAAAAAAGCTGATTATAAAAGCTCTCAAAGAGACCGGAAACAACCGCACCCAGGCTTCCCGTCTCCTTGAAATAAGTCATCCATCTTTGCTCAGTAAAATTAAGTCTTATAATATAATTCTATAACTTGTCCAACCTGAAATTTGCCAATCAACTTTAATGTGAAAGAAGGGATGTTGTAAGCTGCAACTTTGTTGCTGCCTATGACTCAGACTGGAATCTTGAATTTGAAGGTACAACCTTTGGCGGCTCCGTCGCTTTCAACCCAAACTTTCCCACCATGAGCCTCAACGGCCATTTTGCAGAAGGCAAGTCCTAAACCGCCCGTTCCGACCGTCACCCCTGAGTTTTTGAGTTCTACCTGTTCAAATTTATCAAAAATCCTCTGATGGTACTCTGACGCCAGCCCGTTTCCATTATCTTTTACACTAAAAGCAATACTGTTTTTTTCAGCAAGGAAACCAGTGGAAACTTTTATCTCCTCTCCTTCAGGGGAATGCCTGATAGCGTTAGACAGCAGGTTTGCAATCACTCTCTTAATTAAGTTTGGGTCGATCATAGCAGAAGGGACCTTTCCGGAATTGGAAAATGTCATAGATATCTTTTCTATTTTCGCTCTTGAGATGAATTGCTCCATTAGGTCGGCTAACATTTTTGTCACATCTGTCAATTCTTTTACCGGTTGCAGTTTTCCTTCTTCCATCCTATGGACGTCAAGGATGCCTTGAATTAGCTGCCTGATATCTGCGCAATAATTGAGGCTTTTTTCTATCATATCGAGCTGGGTTTCTGAAAGGTTATCATTGTCGAACTTGATAATTTCAAGATTTCCGAGTACGCCGGTGAGGGGATTGTTTAAGTCGTGGATGATCATATGCGTTAATCCTTCTCTAACACCCTCTAGCTCCTTTAACTTTTCGTTTTTCAGAGCAATCTCTTTGAAACTGTGCACCAGTTGATCATGGTAAGACTTGATGCGAAGAAGTGATTTAACACGCACCATGAGCTCGGTTCGATCCACTGGTTTAGTAAGAAAATCATCCACCCCGGCTTCTAACGCCTTTATGCGGTACTCTTTCTCCCTTAAGGCGGTGACCATCACAACGGGAATCATTTTGGTCTTTTCATCCGTCTTCAATCTCTTACATACCTCAAAACCATCAATGCCAGGCATCATCACGTCCAGCAAAACCAGATCCGGATTGAAATCGTTCACCATTCTAAGAGCTTCTTCCCCGTTTGACGCTTCTACAGTCTCATATTGCTTGGTTATAAGATAGGCTTTCAGCAACTTGATATTTCTTTCTTCATCATCAACAATTAAGATTTTATGCCTTTCCATCAGTCATACTCCCCTCAACTATTTAAAAGATGCAGATATTGGTTGAGCATCAGATTTATCATCAAGTATACAGATACTGTCCTTTCCACTCTTTTTGGCACCGTAGAGTGCCGTGTCTGCTTTTTGAATTAAGTCGGCTATACTCACCGCATCGGAGGGGTGTACGGCAATCCCCATGCTGACAGTAAGTCTCGCAGGTGGAAAAGCATCAATGATAAAGGAGTGGCCTTTGATAAGCCTTTTGATTCTTTCAGCACTCTTAATCGCTCCCTTCAGATCCGTATAGGGCATGACAAGGGCAAACTCCTCTCCACCATAACGAACACCAAGGTCTATATCCCTGATATTCTCACTAATGAGTCTTCCAAACTGTTTCAACATTTCATCTCCTGCCAGATGCCCCATACTGTCGTTATAATGCTTGAAGTCATCGATATCCATCATGATGAGGGCCACTGGGTTATGATGTCTTTCTGATCTCTTAATTTCATTTTCCAGAAAATAATGAAAATAAGCATAATTATATAGTCCCGTAAGTTTGTCCGTAATGGCAGAGTGAACTGCCGATTCATAACCGGTCTTGAGTTTATCGAGATAGGCCTTCTTTTTGATCAGTGCGTTTATGCGAGCCCGAAGCTCGTGCATGTTAATGGGTTTTACCAAATAATCATCCACACCAAGCTCCAGACCTTTAATTTTGCTCTCCATGTCTTTTAAATTGGTCACAGCGACTATCTGAATACTACTTGTCCTTTCGTTGCCCTTCAGTTGTCTGGAGACATCAAACCCATTCACGCCCGGCAAAAGTATATCGAGGATGATCAGATCAATCTTTTCCTGTTGTGCACAGGACAGGGCTTCCTCTCCGGTTTTAACAACACTAATGCTGTACGGCTGTCCATAAAGTTGCATCTGAATCAGCTGTGCGTCTTTTTCATTATCCTCAACCAGGAGTATGGAGGGTAAATCAATCTTGTCGTTCGGCGTTGCATTCCCTCGAAATGGATCGGTCAAAAGCTCTTTAGAATCCCGATGCATCTTCAACTGATCCTGATACTGTTTGAGCCGTAACAGGGACTGAACCCTTGCCAAAAGCTCCGCAGTGTTGACAGGTTTATTGAGAAACTCATCCGCACCCGATTCCAGGCCTTTTACCTTGTTGTCAGATCCATCAAGGGCTGTGACGAGGATGATGGGAATGTTTCTTGTAGCGGGGTTATTCTTTAACCTCTCCGTTACCTCATATCCGTTCATTCCCGGCATCATAATATCCAACAATATGAGATCCGGTGAATCCGATTTTACCTTTTCAAGGGCTTCCTCCCCGCTGAAGGCCGATATGGTTTGATACTGGCCAGAGAGCAGATTTGCCTTCATAAGTTTCACATTTAGAGGTTCATCATCCACGATCAGGATCTTTCC
>RCNF010002120.1_pt1 | contig 10617 bp, 9 predicted proteins | sample 2041311 | NCBI WGS metagenome assembly RCNF01 (sample SAMN09708228, study PRJNA481090) | Marine sediment metagenome, whole genome shotgun sequencing project. | biome: marine sediment; feature: ocean; material: sediment; isolation source: Sewage treatment plant 2 marine sediment (STP2) ... | reverse complement strand
AGAGCGACGGTGGCGTCACCAACACGGACGCCGAATAGCCCCCCTAAGATGCGACAAAGCCCCTCCTCGGGTATAAAGGGATATAGGGTAAGATGGGGAAGATCATCGGGATCGATCTGGGGACGACCAACTCCTGCGTCGCGTTTGTCGACAACGGACAGCCGCAGGTAATTCCAAACGCAGAAGGCAGCAGGACGACACCGTCGGTCGTGTCGTTCTCCAAAGACGGTGAGCGCCGGGTAGGGAGCGTCGCAAAACGCCAGGGCGTCACCAATCCGGAAAGCACAGTCTTCGCGATCAAGCGTCTAATGGGACTCCCATTCGAGGCGGATCCGGCTCAAAAGCACATGCGTGCGGTGCCCTACCGAGTCGTCGAAAGCGAGCGGGGAGATGCCTGGATCGAGATCGAAGGCCATCAGTACTCGCCACCCGAGATCTCCGCGATGGTCCTCGAGAAGATGCGAGAGGTCGCGGAGTCGTACCTTGGCGACGAGGTGGCGGAAGCGATTGTCACGGTTCCCGCGTACTTCAACGACGCCCAGCGTTCAGCAACGATTGCTGCCGGCAAGATCGCCGGCCTGGAAGTTCGCCGAATCATCAACGAGCCCACCGCCGCCGCGCTCGCGTATGGCTTCGAAGAGAAGGAAGGCAAGCGCGTCGCCGTCTACGACCTCGGCGGTGGTACGTTCGACATCTCGATTCTGGAGATCGCGAACGGCGTGTTCAGTGTGAAGTCGACCGCGGGCGACACCCACCTCGGTGGCGAGGACTTGGACAACGCACTGGTCGAGGAGCTCGCAGACCGATTCCAGAAGAGCAGCGGGATCGACCTACGCACCGACCGAGTCGCGCTTCAACGCCTCAAGGAACAGGCCGAGAAAGCAAAGCACGAGTTGTCTTCGTCGTTCGAGACGGAAATCAATCTGCCCTTCATCGCATCGGATGAATCCGGTCCAAAGCATTTGGAGACGAGGCTCAAGCGAAGCGAACTCGAGATTCTGGTTTCGGAGATCATCGACAGGACGCTAGGACCTTGCCAACAGGCCCTCGAAGACGCCGCCGTCAAAAAGGAAGACATCGACGAGATCCTACTCGTGGGCGGACAGAGCCGAATGCCGTTGGTTCGATCTAAAGTGGCGGATTTCTTCGGGAAGGAGCCACACAAGGGCGTCAATCCCGATGAGGTCGTGGCGATGGGCGCGGCGTTGCAGGGCGCGGCACTCGCTGGTGAGGTGGAGGAAGTCCTGCTTCTCGACGTCACGCCGCTGAGCCTCGGCGTCGAGACCGGCGGTGGGGTGTTCCACAAGTTGATTCCTCGGAACACCACAGTCCCCACCCGCGCCAAGGAAACCTTCACAACGAGCGTCGACAATCAAAGCTTCGTTCCGATTCACGTCCTGCAAGGCGAACGTGAAATGGCCGAAGACAACAAGTCGCTGGCGAAGTTCGAGTTGGCCCCGATCCTGCCGGCGCCAAGAGGCGTGCCTGAGGTCGAGGTGACCTTCGACATCGACGCCGACGGGGTGGTGAACGTCAGCGCCAAAGACTTGGGAACGAGCCGCGAGCAAAACATCGTCGTCGTGGCGTCGAGCGGGCTCACCGAACAAGACATCGAGCGCATCATCGGCGAGGCCGATGCCTACAAAACGACCGACGAGAAGCGCCGCGACCTGGCTGAGCTCCGAAATGCGGCCGAGGCCTTGCTGTACACGAGCGAGCGCGCGGTGGCCGAGTGTCGCGAGATGGTGGCTGAAGAGGTCGTCGCGCAGGTCGAGGCGGATATCCAGTCGTTGCACGCGTGTGTGGACGAGGCTGATGCCATTGCAATCAAGGACGCGCTCGAAACGCTCGAGCTCAGTGCCTACAAGATCGCCGAATCGATGTACGGCAACGTCGACCTAGAGGCGTCCGGCGAAGCTCAGCCCGAGTCGTGAGCGCGGACGAACGAGCGCGGGCCACGGGTGCAGAGTGGTTGGCGCGAATGCGCTGGGGCGCGTTGGCCATCGAGGCGGCCGCGGTCTTGGTAGCGACGCAGGGCCTCGGGGTCGAGCTTCCCTTCGTTCCGATTTGGGGCCTCGTCGGCGTCGGCGTGTTGTCGAACGTGTGGCTGGCGTCCCGAAAAGACAAAGCCGGCCACCTCGGCGCGTTTTTGGTCCTCGATGTCGTTCTGCTCACGGGCTTGTTGTACCTGGCCGGCGGACCGACCAATCCGTTCAGCATCATCTATGTCGTCTACATCGCCATGTCGGCGGTGATGCTGGCTCCCAAGTGGACTTGGACGATCGCGGGGCTGTCGGTCGTCTCGTTTGCTGCCCTGTTCGTCGTTCACGTCCCGAGCGAGCATCTTGGGCATGCGGGGCACGGCGGTGGATTTCAAACCCACCTCTACGGGATGTTCATCGCCCTGGTACTCGCGGTCGCCTTGATCACCTATTTCGTGAGCCAGTTGTCCCTAGAGCTCCGGCGCCGTGAGCGCGCGCTCGCCGAGGCCGAAGAGCGAACCCACCGCTGGGGAAAGCTCGCCTCGATCGCGAACTTGGCCGCCGGCGCCGCCCACGAGCTCGGTACGCCGCTCGGTACGATCGCGGTGGCCGCCAAAGAGATGGAGCGCCACGCACGCAAGCTGCCGGGGGGCGAGGCCCTCGTGGATGACTCGGTGTTGATTCGAGAGGAACTCGAACGATGCCGTGTGGTGCTGGATCGCATGGCCGCGGCGGGAGGCGAGCACGTCGGAGAGACGCGGACCGCGATCTCGGTCGAGGAGGTGTTCGAGGAGGTCCGCCATCGCCTGAGCCCTGACCAAGCGGAACGGTGGATCACCACGACCGACGTGCCGACCATCGACGTGCCACCCGATGCATTCGTGCAGATGGTCGAGAACATCACCCGAAACGGGTTTGATGCCTGTGAATCCGGTCGCGTCGCGCTCGAGGTGCACGAGATCGAACGAGCGGTCGAGCTTCGCTTCGTCGATGAGGGGCATGGAATGGACGACCACGCCGTGAAACGTGCCCCAGACCCCTTCTTCACGACGAAGAACACCGGCGATCGAATGGGTCTGGGGTTGTTCCTTGCACGGACGCTCGTAGACTCGTTGGGCGGCCAGTTGATCATCGAGTCGGCCGCCGGTCACGGCACGACCGTTCGCGTCGTGCTTCATATAGTTGCACACGCCTCATGAACGACGCGATCGACAGCAGCACCCCTCAGCCATCGATCCTCGTAGTCGATGACGACGAACGCCTTCGATCCCGCATGGCGCGAGCCTTCGAGGAGCGAGGATACGAAGCGCAGCAAGCCGAGGGGTACGACGCCGCAATCCTGATCGCGGAACGCGAGAGTACCGAGTTCGCGGTGGTCGACCTTCGGATGCCGGGCAAGTCCGGCCTTGAGGTCGTTCGCGAGCTGCACCGAATCGACCCGGCGACCAAGATCGTGGTGTTGACGGGCTACGGGAGCATCGCCACGGCCCTCGAAGCGGTCCGGCTCGGCGCGACGCACTACCTCACCAAACCAGCCGATGTCGACGAGTTGATCGCTGCGTTCGGTCGGGGGGAAGATGCGGCCACCGAGGACATCGGGCCAAGCGAGAGCGAGGCACCTGAGACCCCCTCGCTGGCCCGCGTCGAATGGGAGCACATCCAGCGAGTTCTGACCGATTGTGGCGGCAATATCACCAAGGCCTCGGAAAAACTGGGAATTCACCGGCGTTCGCTACAGCGGAAACTGTCGAAATTCCCGATGCCTCGCTAGCCCACTGCGACGATTTGCCACGTACACCGCGGGGCTTCCCGTACCTAAGCTCCGGCGGTGAAGGAATGTTGGCTGATCGTGGCGCTCCTCGCACCGCTGGGGGTCGCTGCGGAGGCTTCTGCGTGCGGAACGTGCGCGGTGGGCGATCCGACCCTCACCGTCGTCGGCTTCGAACAACCCAAAGGCCAGCGTGTGCGCACCTCGGGAACGATTCGCCATCGGAATGACCGCATCGGCGACCCCCAGGTGGACGAGCTCCTGCTTTCTGAGCAACGCATGGAGCTGGCGGGTGCCTACTCCCCAACCGACCGTTGGACACTGTCGTTGATGATGCCGCTGGTCCATCGCCTGGTGAGCGCAGTCAACCTCGCGGAGGCGGACATCTGGGCGCCGGGCGATCTCGAGTTCAGGGTTCGCTCTGTCATTTGGCGCGACCGGAAGTTTGCCCCGCGACACCTGGTGAGTCTCGTCGGCGGTCTGGAGTTCCCGACCAGCTCGATCGAGCGCGACGCGCAGGGCGTCCCCATGCCCCTCGAATTTCAGGCAGGAACCGGCTCCTGGGATCCTATCGCGGGAGCGTCTTACACTATGTTTTCCGATCCTTGGTCGGTCTATGTCTCATCGACGGCGATCTTCCCAACACAGGGGACGGCGGACACCAATGTGGGCATCAGCTTCCGTCAAACCGCGCTCGGGCAATTTCAACCGTGGCACTTCCTGGCTTTCCAAGTCGGCGCCGAGTTCAGACTCGATCAACCTGGGTACATCCAGGGTCTCCGCGACCCAAACACCGGTGGACACATCACCTACGCGACGTTCGGTGTGATCGGTTTGCCGCAGGACAAGATACTCCTTCACCTAACCACGGCGGTGCCGATCATTCAGCGCTTGGACGGCAGCCACGTGGAGGGTCTCGCGATCACGGCAGGGTTGGTCTATGAGATCTAGTCTCGCCATCGCGGTCGCAGCACTCGGAATCATGTCGCTCCCGCAGTGCATGCGCGTCACCGACGGAATCGAAGTCGACGTCGCATACCAGCCTGCAGCAACCCCGGCGCAGGTCCGAACCGACATGGGCTACCGCGTCCGACTAGAGCGAGCGCTCATCGTGGTGGGGCGGGTCGAGCTGGTCAGGTGCGACAATTTTGTCTCGGAACTATGGGAACTTGTCGCACCGGCCCGCGCAAGAGCGCACGAGTTCACGAGCCCAACCAGCTTAGGTGTCCCCTTGGTCATTGATCTCGTCGAGAGTTCAGGTGCGGCTTTGTTCGCCGGGACCCTCCGGCCACCGCCGGGTCGGTATTGCGGGATGCGCGTCGTCGGGATGCCCGCCGACCAAGATGCCGCCGGATTAACAGACCAAAACCTTGAAATGATGCAGCACAGCGTCCTCATTTCAGGACAAGTCGAGGACGAGACGACAGGCGAGCAAGTTCCGTTGGTCGCCGCGATCTGGGAGGTTCTCGAATGCGAAATGCTCTTCGACCGACCCCTCGTATTCGACGGGCCCGTCCTCGAGAGCATCGCCATTCGAATCGACCACACGAAGTGGTTCGATGGCATCGATTTTGCACTGCTTTCACAGAGCGCGGTGCAACAGAAGGTAACCGAAAACGTACGGTCGTCGTTGCAGGCCATTCTTCCCAACTCAGGGACAGACCTCTAGAGACCGCGGAGAAAAGACAGATGAAGCAAGTAACACTCCTCTTGGCGGGCGTGCTCGCAATCAGCAGCTTGGGTTGCGGCGACAGCGGCTCGACGACTCAGGCCGTCGCGATCGACTTCAGCGCGATGGTAGGTTCCGAGGTATTCGAGTGCGGGACCACCTACGACAACCTGGGCGTGAACGACACGTCTCTCGAACTGAGTGACTTCCGCTTTTACGTGCAAGACGTCGAGGTCAAGAACGCCGATGGCGACTATGTCGCGGTTGAACTCGATGTGAGCGACTGGCAAGTCGAGAACGTCGCCCTCCTCGACTTCGAGAACGGTTGCACCGATCTGGGCAACGAGCCCATTAACGCCGTCGTGGTAGGCACCGTTCCGTCAGGGGCGTACGACGGGTTGCGCTTCAAGATGGGCATTCCCTTCGACCTCAATCACGACAACCCCGCCATCGCGCCACCTCCCCTGAATCTCACTTCGATGCACTGGAACTGGCAGGGCGGCTACAAGTTTCTCCGCATCGACTCCGGAACGTTCAGCATGACCGACTGGCGCATGCATCTCGGGAGCACTGGCTGTAATGGCGACCCGATCGCCGGCGGCACGACCGAATGCGCCGCCCCGAACCGAACCGAGGTCGAGTTCGATTCGTTCGACGCGGCCAACGACACGGTGGTCGCAGACTTCGCGGCCTTGGTAGCGACCGCGGCACTCGACGTGAACCAGCCGATGACCCCAGTGGGCTGCATGGCGGGTCCCAGCGATAGCGATTGTGCGCCGCTCTTCGACAGCCTAGGTCTTCCGTTCGACGGTTCGCAGCCCAGCACCCAAGCGTTCTTCTCGGTCGAGTAAAACCTCCTCGACCGAAGAATGATCCCCGGATCCACTCCAATGAAACCCATCCAAACCATTCTTATCTTACTCCTCGTAACGGCCGGATGCGGCGGCAGCGACGCCGCATCCGAGCCGGCGGCTTGGGTCTGGGACATTCCGGACACGATTCCCGAGCCGCGAGTCCCCGAGGACAACCCGATGACCGAGGCGAAGGTCGAGCTGGGGCGTTTCCTCTTCTACGACACCAAGCTGTCGGCAAACCAAACGCAGAGCTGTGGAACCTGCCACCAGCAAGAGCTCGCATTCACAGACGGGCTCGCCCAGGCGGAAGGTTCGACCGGCGACATTCATCCCCGGAGCTCGATGAGCATTGCCAACTCCGCTTACGCCGCGTCCTTGACCTGGGCGAACGAGGCGGTGGTGCTCTTGGAGAAGCAGGCCCTCGTCCCGATGTTCGGGGAGGACCCGGTCGAGCTAGGCATGGCCAACATGGAAGACGAGCTCCTTCGCCGAATGCGCGAGGATGAAAGCTATCCGGACATGTTCGCCGAGGCGTTTCCCGGGCAGGCCGACCCGATCAGCCTCGACTCCATCACCAAGTCCATCGCGGCATTCCAACGTCAGGTGACGAGCTTTGGTTCGGGAGTCGATCGATGGCAGCAGGGCGACGCCACCGCGCTCAACGAATCGGAGCAGCGGGGGATGGCACTATTCTTCGGAGGCACGAACGCTGCCGGCGTGGAAGACGCCTTCGAATGCTTCCATTGCCACGGGGGTTTTCTGTTTTCGCAGTCCTCCGATGACGCGGGGCAGGTGTTCGACCAGAAGTTCTTCATGAACAACGGGCTCTACAACCTCGACAGCGAGGGGAGCTACCCACCCGGTAACGAGGGCATCTACGACATGACCGGCGATCCTCTGGACAAGGGCCGGTTCAAGCCACCAAGTCTCCGCAACATCGCGGTGACCGCACCGTACATGCACGACGGATCGATCGAGACGCTCGAGGACGTCCTCGATCACTATGCACGCGGGGGGCGGTTGATCGAAAGCGGCGCCAATGCCGGCGATGGTAAAGACAATCCGAACAAGAGCGCGCTGCTCAACGGCTTCGCGATTACCGAGCAAGAGAAGCAAGACATGCTGGCGTTCCTCAATGCGCTCACGGACGATGACCTGATGAACAATCCGGCGCTCAGCGATCCGTTCGCCGAGTAGCACCCCGGGTCGTCAGCAGAGCAGCCTAGGTTCGCGCTCGAGTTCGACGCCGAAGCGATCGCGGACTCGTGCCCGGATCTCGTCCGCCAAACACAACAGATCTCGCGTCGTGCCGCCGCCGTGGTGCACCAGCGCCAGCGCATGATTGGAGGACACGCCGACGGGCCCACGACGAGTGCCCTTCGCAATGCCGGACTTCTCGATGAGCCAACCGGCCGCGAGCTTCACATCGCCGCCGTCCGTCGGATACTGGGGTACCTCGTCGGGCGAACTCACGAGTTGCTGCGCGACGGACTCCTCGACGATTCGCCGCGCCTCGGCCGGAGAGACGATCGGGTTCAAGAAAAAAGAGCCGGCGCTTCGCCGATTCGAGTCGGCCGGGTCGATGACCATGGACTTGCGGGCTCGGAGCTCGAGCACGGTGCGGCGGATGTCCGCGAGCGTTGCACCCGAGCCGACGTGCTTCTGAAGCTCCGCGTAGCGGACGGTGCCCTGACCGTTGGGGCGGAGGGCAAATCGTACCCCGCAAACGATCGACCGCTCGGGTTCATGCTTGAACACGCTATCGCGATAACCGAAGTGGCAGTCCTTCGGGGCAAGCTCTTCGATGCGAAGGGTGTCGCGCCGAAGGACGCGAACTCGCTGCACGACCTCGGCGACCTCCTGTCCATACGCTCCGACATTCTGAATGGGTGTCGCGCCCGTAGAACCCGGAATCCCGGTGAGGCACTCGAGGCCCGCCCAACCACGCGACACGGCACCTTCGACGACCAATTCCCAGGGCACGCCAGCACCGGCGTCGACCAATCCGCCTGCTTCGAAAGCCAGCCTGTCGATGCCAATCTGGATCACCAACCCATCGTACCCCTCGTCGGGCACGATCAGGTTCGACCCGCCACCGAGAATCGCGCACGATACGCCCTCATTGGTGGCCCACCGCAGAGCCTCGCAAAGAGCGCGCTCATCTCGCGCGCGGACGAAGTACTTCGCGGACCCGCCCAGCCCCAAAGTGGTGAGCGGAGCCAGCGGAACGTCGTGCTGAATGCCGGGGTTGGTCATCCGTGCTTGTCTAAGGTGCAGGTATTCTTTCGAGGCCGCCCATGTAGGGTCGGAGCACTTCGGGGATGATGACGCTCCCGTCTGCTTGTTGGTTCTGTTCCAGAATCGCTACGAGCGTCCGGCCGATCGCGAGTCCGGAACCGTTGAGGGTGTGCACGAACCGAGGCTTGCCCTTCTCTCCCGGACGGAAGCGGGCTTTCATCCGTCGTGCCTGGAAATCACCAAACCAGGAGCAGCTCGAGATCTCTCGATACGCGTTCTGCGCCGGCAGCCAGACCTCCAAGTCATAGGATTTCTGGGCAGCGAATCCCATGTCGCCGGCACACAGTTGGACGACCCGGTGATGGAGACCGAGCTTCTTCAAGATGGCTTCAGCATGCCCCGTGAGCGCATCGAGCTGAGCCTCACCCTCCTCGGGTTGGCAGAATCGGACGAGCTCGACTTTGTCGAACTGATGCACGCGAATCATCCCTCGCGTGTCCTTGCCGTAGCTGCCGGCCTCGCTTCGGAAACACGCGGTGTACCCTGTGTACGCGACGGGCAGATCTGACTCGGCGAGAATCTCGTCCGCGTGAAGGTTGGTGATCGGAACCTCCGCGGTGGGAACGAGGTAGAGGTCATGCCCCTGTGCTTCCGCCTGCGCCTCCCACTCTTCGTCCTTCGCCATACGAAATGCGTCTTTGGCGAACTTCGGCAACTGGCCCGTGCCTAGCATTGCGGTGTCTTTGACCAGGACCGGCGGCCACACTTCCTCGTAGCCGTGCTCGGTAGTGTGCACGTCGAGCATGAACTGCATTAACCCGCGGTTGAGACGTGAACCGTCCCCTTTGAGAACGACGAAGCGCGAGCCACTGATCTTGGCGGCCCGCTCGAAGTCCAAGATGTCTAGCCGAGTACCAACTTCGACGTGGTCTCGAGCATCGAAGTCGAATTTGGGCTTGTCTCCCCAGACACGAACTTCGACGTTCTCAGCCTCGGTGAGGCCGTCGGGCGTGTCGGCGTGAGGAAGGTTCGGAAGGTTCAGCAAAATGGCTTCGAGCTCGTTCTCGACTTCGGCCTGACGTGCCTCTCCCTGCTTTATCTGGTCTCCGAGCGTCCGAAGCTGTTCACGCTTGGCCTGAAAATCTTCGGACTTCTTGTCGGCAACCTTGGCCATCGCCTGGCTTGCTTCGTTACGCTCCTGTCGCAGCGCCTCGACGCTGGTGATGACGCTGCGACGCTCATCGGCGAGTGCGCCCAATCCATCGAGCAGAGCAGCATCGGCGAAGCCACGGCGCGTCAGGGCGGCCTTCACATCGGGTAGATTCTCGCTCACATGGCGCAGGTCGAGCATGGAAGCGGGTCTACAACAGGAGCGCACGGAGCACCAGTCGCACGCTTGTTGGCGCAACGTCCAAAAGCTCCTAGATTGAAGCTGTGGGCAACACGGGCATGCTCGGCCGGCTAGGGGTCATAGGCGATGTTCACTGTGAGTCGGAAACGCTCACGCGCGTGCTCGACGTGCTGGAGACCATGAACGTCGATGCGGTTCTGTGCGTAGGGGATCTGATCGATGGGCCCGGGGATGCGGACGCGACGCTCGCCATATTGGCGGAACGCAACGTTCAATGCGTGGCGGGTAACCACGAACGCTGGCTTCTCGGGGGCGAGCAACGAACGCTCGAGAACGCAACGCAGCAGATCAACGAGACATCCCGCGCATTCCTCGAGGCGCTGCCTGTCATCCGGACGTACGCCACCCCAAGCGGGAACGCGATGCTTTGCCACGGCGTCGGCGAAGACGATGAGGCCTGGCTCCTCGAAGACACCAGCGGCTACGCGCTGCAAGACATTCCCACCCTCCGCGAGTTGATGCTCGACGATGAGGTGCAGTTCATGCTCTGTGGTCACACCCACGAACGCATGGTCCGGGTCTTCCCCGGTCTCACCGTGGTCAACGCCGGAACCATCTTCCGTAAGAACGAACAAGTCTTCACGGTGATCGACTTCAACGAAATGCTCGTCACCTACTACTCAGCCGCCCCCCCCAACACCGCGACCCCCCTAGAAACCGTCCCCCTCCCTAACCCCCCCCCCGTCACAAAAACG
>RCNF010002119.1_pt1 | contig 10618 bp, 2 predicted proteins | sample 2041311 | NCBI WGS metagenome assembly RCNF01 (sample SAMN09708228, study PRJNA481090) | Marine sediment metagenome, whole genome shotgun sequencing project. | biome: marine sediment; feature: ocean; material: sediment; isolation source: Sewage treatment plant 2 marine sediment (STP2) ... | reverse complement strand
AACACGGCACGAATGATGCTTAGTGCTGCTGAACCTGCAGGTATTCAGAAGGCTATACTTGAGTCGGATGTAAATATGCTTAACGGGATAAAAGGGATAGGGGCAAAGACCGCACAACGTATAATTGTTGATCTTAAAGATAAGATTGGTAAGTCGGTAGACGATAGCGAATTATTTGCTTTCAAAGACAATACTATAAGAGATGAAGCGTTTACAGCACTAGTGATGCTGGGTTTCCCCAGGAATGCTGTTAACAAGGCTCTTGACAAGTTACTGAAAGAAGACTCGGGGCTATCTGTTGAACAGATGATAAAGGGAGCCTTGAAAATATTGTAGAATTTGACGAAACTGCTTTTGAGATCAGGGTTATTATATAACAGGTGCCTGACTGTTCTTATTGCTCTTCTTTTCCTGATAACATCGCATAGCGAGAGTGTCGGTGCAGAGTTACGGACAGAATTCTTTGTCTCCTTTCAGGATACGATAAGGCAGGATACCAGCGTAATAAAATTACGATACCCTTTTAAGGATTTCTCAGGCAGGCCCTGGGATCCTCAGACTGAGTCACCACTGATACTCAAAAACCCATCTAACTTTTCCTCTCAGATAGAATTCGATCCAGATAAGAACGAATATATTATTTATGAAAAAGTTGGTCAGCTAGACTACCGTACTCCTGTTTATATGAGTCCTGAGGAATTTAAACGTTACCAGTTCGAACGCTCAATGCGGGAATACTGGAGGGCAAAATTAAGCGGAGATGAGTCGGGGATAAGGAACTCACTTATTCCTCAGATCCAGGTGGGAGGAGAGGCCTTTGATAAGATTTTCGGATCCAACGTAATCAATATAGTTCCACAAGGCTCTGCCGAACTGGTGTTTGGAATAAATATTTCCAGGACAACTAATCCCAATATTTCCGAGAAGCTCAGGTCAATTCCAACTTTCGACTTCCAGGAGAAGATCCAGATGAATGTTCAGGGATCCATTGGGGATAAAATGCAGCTGGGTATAAATTACAATACCGAAGCTATGTTCGATTTTGAGAATCGTACGAAGCTTGAGTATTCCGGTGATGAAGACGAAATAATAAAAAAAATAGAAGCTGGTGATGTAACACTGCCGCTTCAGGGGACCCTTATTAATGGTAGTCATAGTCTTTTTGGGCTGAAAACAGAACTTCAATTCGGGAAACTTACCGTAACATCAGTCCTTTCCCAGCAGAAGGGAGAATCCTCAACTATTAATGTACAGGGAGGCGCTCAGCTAAGCGATTATGAGGTCTATGCCGATGAGTACGAGGCCAATAAACACTTTTTCCTGGGACAATATTTCCGCGACACATATGATATGTCTATGAGTAACCTTCCTCTTATTACCTCGGGTATTAATATCGAGAGAATAGAGGTGTGGGTGACCAACAAAACCAGTAATTTTGAGGAGACCCGCAACATTGTGGCTTTTATGGACCTGGCAGAGAACCAGGCTCATATCTATAACCCGATTCCAGCTTTCCAGGTTATACCAGGTAATGGCGTTTATCCAAGAAATAGAACAAATGGAATATACGATCAGATGCTCGGCGCATTCCAGGATGTTCGCGATGTAGATCGAGTAAGTGACTTATTTAATCCTTTGTATCCTGATTTTCAGATCGGACGTGATTTTGAGAAAATCGAAAATGCCCGTCGTCTGAGCGACAGGGAGTTTTCTTATAATAAACAACTTGGATATTTATCCCTGAATGTTGCTCTGAACAATGATGAGGTTCTGGCTGTGGCATATGAATATACCTTTGGAGGTCAGATATTTAAAGTTGGTGAATTTTCAACAGATGGTATAAGCGCCCCCGATGCCCTGGTGCTTAAATTGTTAAAGGGAACAACACTATCGCCCCGATTCCCCACATGGGACCTTATGATGAAGAATATTTATGCCCTGGGAGCCTACCAGATAGAACCCAAGGATTTTACACTTGATATACTATACCAGGACGATGAAACAGGTAACTCAATTAACTACATTCCTGAAGGCAATCTGAATGATGAGATCCTTTTAAGGGTACTTGGCCTTGACGAACTGAATTCCATAAGCGACAGGGAGCCCGATGGTGTATTCGATTATATTCAGGGTATTACAATTGAACCGTCGAAGGGACGGATGATGTTCCCGGTGATCGAGCCTTTTGGTTCGCATTTAAGAAGCAAGTTCAGCGACCCTGTGATTGCCGATAAGTATGTTTTTCAGGAACTTTACGATTCCACCCAGACCAAGGCAATACAGAGTGCAGAAAAGAATAAGTTTAAGATCAGTGGTACTTACACCTCATCATCGGGTTCGGAAATCTATTTAAATGCACTTAATATACCACAGGGTGGGGTTAAGGTAATCGCTGGCGGTGTGCCGCTTACGGAGAACGTAGACTATACAGTCGATTATAATGCAGGTAGAGTTAATATTATTAATGCAGCCCTGATTGAGTCGCAGACTCCAATACAGGTATCACTCGAAAGCAACCAGTTTTTTGGATTCCAGACTAAAACACTTGTTGGCTCCCACCTGAACTACCAGATGTCCGAGGACTTTAATATAGGAGCTACCGTACTGCACCTTAATGAAAGGCCCTACACTCAGAAAGTAAATTTCGGAGAAGAACCTATCTCAAATACTATCCTGGGTTTTAATACTTCTTACCGTTCAGAATCACAATTTATCACAAAGCTGGTTGATGCTTTACCCCTTGTTCAGACCAAAGCCCCGTCATCTATTAATTTCTTTGGCGAATTTGCCCACCTTATTCCCGGACATTCAAAGGCAATAAGTGCGGCAGGCAACTCCTATATCGACGATTTTGAGGCAAGCGAGATACCTTATGATATGAAAACCTATAACGCATGGGTGCTTGCCAGTGTTCCACAGGGACAGGATGCTCTTTTCCCTGAAGCAAAGTTAAATAATGATCTCAGGAGTGGGTCTAACAGGTCTAAATTATCGTGGTATGTAATAGATCCCTTATTTCTCAGAAATGGAACATCTACACCAAACCATATTAAGAATAATCCTGATTTACAATCGAGCCATTTTGTAAGAGAGGTTTACGAGAACGAGCTCTTCCCGTTTAAGGAAAGTCCGTCCGGAATCCCTACTAACCTGGCTGTATTGAATCTTGCCTTTTACCCCGAAGAAAGGGGCCCATATAATTATGAAACTTCAGCATCTGTATATTCTGCCGGACTTTCTCCTGATGGACGGCTTATTAATCCCCAGAGCAGGTGGGGAGGAATAATGAGAGAAGTTCTTTCCAGCGATTTCGAGAAAGCCAATATTCAGTATATTAAATTCTGGATTATGGATCCTTTTGCTGAAGATCCAATGCTTAGCGGTGGCGACCTTTACTTTAACCTTGGTAATGTTTCTGAAGATATTCTTAGAGACTCCAGGAAAGGATTCGAAAATGGTCTTCCTACTTCAGAAGAGCTGATAAATATAGACAGTACTAACTGGGGGCGCATACCAACTGTCCAGGCGGTGGTTCATGCCTTCGATAATTCTCTGGAATCGAGGCGATATCAGGATGTTGGTCTTGATGGTTTATCGAATACAGATGAACAGAGTTTCTTTAGTAGTTATCTTACAGATGTGGGGTCTGTAGTAACAAACCCCCTTGTTCTTCAGGCTATTCAGAACGACCCATCGAATGATGATTTTCACTATTTCAGGGGTACCGATTGGGATCTCGACGAGCTGGGAATCCTGGATCGCTATAAACTATATAATGGTATGGAGAATAATTCTCCTACCGCTGAGATGTCAGACGAGAGTTATCCAACCAGTGGATCTGCCCTTCCCGATATGGAGGATATTAATAGGGATAATACCCTGAGCGAGACCGAGAGTTACTATCAGTACAAGGTTAGTATAAGACCTGAGGATATGCTGGTTGGTTCTAACTATATTGTAGATGAGATTGACTATACTGCCACCCTGGCAAATGGTGATAAATCTAATGTAAAGTGGTACCAGTTTAAAATTCCTATAATTGATTATGAGAGTGCAATCGGAAGTATTTCCGATTTTAAATCAATCAGGTTTATGCGTATGTTCATGAAGGGATTTAGCGAGGAGACCATCCTTCGTTTTGCAAAACTTGACCTGGTAAGAGCCGAATGGCGTAAGTATAATATTTCATTTCTTGAAGGAGGAGAGAGAGTAAATATACCTGAGCCCGACGATGGCACTTTTGAGATATCTTCGGTTAGTATTGAGGAAAATGCGGGAAAAGAACCTGTTAATTATGTCTTACCTCCTGGCTTCGACAGGGTTATTGATCCTTCAAATCCGCAACTCCGACAGCTTAATGAGCAATCGATGGCTCTAAGAGCTTTTGCACTTGAAGATGGCGATGCCAGGGCTGCGTTCAAAAATGTGAACATGGATATCAGGCAGTATCGCAAATTGCGCATGGAAGTACATGGAGAATCCTTGATAGGAGAGCCTCTTAGCGATGGCGAACTTACGGTGTTTATCAGAATAGGCTCAGATTACAAGGGTAATTTCTATGAATACGAGATACCTTTACGTCTTACACCACCAGGATATTATAATAAGGACGATGAAGACGATCGTAGGATAGTCTGGCCGGATGAGAACAAGTTTAATATAGATCTTTCAGCCTTTCAGGATGCTAAGCAGGCCAGGAATATGGAGATAGCCAGACCAGGATCAAGTCTTAGTAGAAGCGATATATTTGTATTCCCCCATGAGAATGCCAGAATTTCTGTGTCAGGTAATCCTAACCTGAGCAATGTTAGGGTTATTATGATAGGTATCCGGAACCCTATCAAAACAAGAGATATTATTAACGACGACGGACTACCAAAATCGGCGGAGATCTGGGTGAATGAGTTAAGGTTGAGTGATTTTAATGAAGATGGAGGATGGGCCGCAAATGCCAGGTTGCAGACCAAACTGGCCGATTTTGGTACTTTTGATATAGTTGGGCAGACAAGCACTCCTGGTTTTGGTTCGTTGGATATGAAGGTAAATGAGCGTAGCAAGGAGCAGGTTATGAAGTATGATATTTCCTCCAATATCGAACTAGGTAAGTTCTTCCCTGAAGATGCAGGTGTAAGGATACCGGTTTATATTGGATATTCTGAAAGTCATATTCAACCTCAATATAATCCGCTTGACCCGGATATTCCCTTTAAAGATGCCCTTGATGTACTTAGTCCTGCCGCGAGGGATTCATTAAAGAGCATGGCAGAAGACTATACCCGCAGGAAAACCATTACGGTAAGTAATGCAGGAATAAGTAAGCAAAAGGAAAAGTCTTATCCATGGGATATTTCAAACTTCACAGTTAACTACACTTTTAGCGAACTTTACCGCAGCAATATTAATACCGAGATTAACCTTGAAAAGAATTACCGGGGCGGACTGAACTACTATTTTGATACCCGGCCAAAAAATATCACCCCGTTTAAAAATTCCAAACTGCTCAGGCCAAAAGTATTTAAGATAATTAAGGATTTTAATTTCAACCTTATGCCTAAGCATATTGGTTTCCGTACGGATCTGAGCAGGTACTATAATGAAATTAAAACAAGGAATATTAATAATCCTTATATAATTATTAAGCCTACCTACAGAAAAGATTTTGAATGGACAAGGTTCTATGATGTAAAGTACGATTTATCAAGGGCCCTTAAGTTTGATTTCAGTGCAACTAATCTTTCCAGGATAGATGAACCTTATGGCGGTGTCGACAGGGCGAGATATAAAGACAGCTATGAGACATGGAAAGATTCGGTAATGATAAACCTCCAGGACTTCGGTCGTACAACTCATTACAGGCATAATATTAATGTTCAGTATAATCTGCCTATTAATAAACTGCCCCTTATGAGCTGGGTGTCTGCTATGCTTCGCTATGGTGCTAATTATGACTGGCTTGCCGGCCCGGTATATCCCGACAGTGTAAATATTAACCTGGGTAATACTATTAAAAATTCTAATTCGGGACAGTTAACAACTCAGTTACAGTTTGCCAACCTTTACAATAAATCGCAGTTTCTTAAAAGGATAGAACAGAATACAAGACCGGGTGCAGCACGTAACAGGAAGAAAGAATACCGTACAGTTACTTATACTAAGGATAATATTAAACTCTCTGCCGGACGAAAACGGATAATTTATCATAATCTTCGTACCGATGATATAAAGCTTACTGTTACAAAGGCTGATGGTACTAATGTACCGGGAAAAGTTGATATTCAGTCCGAGAATAAAGTTGTGTTTACCGGCGGCGAAGATATTGAAAATGCCACAGTTAATGTTGAGGGTCAGGTGGAGATAAAGAAGAGTCCGATTATTATTGCAGGAGAGTATTTTGTTAGAGCGCTGATGGGAGTGAGGAATGTATCCGCAACCTACCAGATCGACCAGGGACAGGTCCTCCCAGGGTTTATGCCAGATACCAAGTATGGTGGGATGTCCAGTGTAAGTGGAGTGTTGGCACCGGGCTGGGGTTTTGTATCCGGATACAACGACTCGGATTTTTTTAATAAGGCAATGACTAATGGCTGGTTAACAACAGATACATTGCTGAATAGTGCTGCTCTTAGCACAAATAATGAGACATTCTCTCTAAGAAGCACAGTTGAACCCTTCCCGGGCATGAGGATAGATCTTAATGCCGAGAGACGATCTGCTCAATCCATGGCGTCTTACTACAGGGCAGACTCTTATGGTAACTTCCCTGATAGTCTTCGTCATACAATGCTTACAGGTAATTTTTCAATCTCGGTCGTGTCATGGGGAACAGCATTCGAGAAAATTGACGAATCAAATGGCTATGTTTCTGCGGCATTCGAGCAATTTAAAGATAATACTGTTGTTATCTCCAGGCGCCTGGCAGATAAAAGAAGTAAAAATGATGAGATCTACGATCCTGATATAGATCCGGAAACGGGTAATCCTATTGAAGGACCATATAAAAGCGGTTATGATGCAACATCCAGCGAAGTGCTGATACCTTCATTTATTGCGGCATACACAAAAAAAGATCCTGAAAAGGTAACATTGGATATGTTCCCGTCTTATTTAAGTATGATGCCTAACTGGCGAATCAATTTTGATGGATTATCCAGGTTTGAGGTGGTACAGCGTGTATTCAGATCGGTAAATATTATGCATCAGTACAGGAGTTCGTATATCGTTGGGTCCTACACCACTAATCTGTATTTCGATGATGCGGAAGATGGAATAAGCAGGATACGCGATCTCAATAGTAATTATATACCTCAGTTTGAGTTAAATGTTGTTACGATTAACGAACAGTTCTCACCACTTTTAAATGTCGATCTCAATTGGAAGAATAGCCTTACAACAAGATTCGAGTGGAAAAAGAATCGGACAGTCAGTCTTAACCTTGCTAATAACCAGATTGCTGATATCAGGAACAATGAGATTATTATTGGAGTAGGTTATCGATTCGATGATGTTCAGATTGTGCTTAAGACCGGAGGCGGGCAAAAACCTCTGCGCTCCGATCTGAATTTGAGATTGGACCTTTCGATCCGTGATAACAAGACAATTTCCAGGAAACTGGTTGAGGATGTTAATCAACCGGTTGCCGGTCAGAAGATCTTTAGTATCAGGTCTACGGCTGATTATGTTCTGAGCGACAGATTTAACCTGCAGGTATTCTTCGACCATAATATTCGTGATCCCTTTGTGGCCACAACCTACAGAACTTCAGAAACCAATTTTGGCTTTAGCCTGAAGTTTACATTGGTACAATAACTGAAGAAATTTTATTCGATTAAGCTTTTATCCAATAAGCTCTTTATAAGCATCAGGAGAGAGAAGCTCGTCAAGTTCAGATGCATCAGCAATCTTAATCTTAATCATCCAGCCTTCTCCGAAAGGATCTTTGTTTACTACATCAGGTGTATCTTCCAGGGCAGCGTTAATTTCTACTACTTCACCACCAACAGGCATAAACATATCCGATACAGTCTTTACAGCTTCAATAGTACCAAAAACTTCTTCTTTAGCAAGCGTTTCTCCTTCGGTCTCTATTTCAATAAATACTACATCACCAAGTTCGCCCTGTGCAAATTCTGTAACACCTACAACGGCCATATCACCTTCTACACGTATCCACTCGTGATCTTTTGTAAACTTCAAGTTTTCGGGAACATTCATATTTTTAAGATTTTATCATATTAGGAAACTCAAAAATAAGTTATTATCCAATTGCATACAATGATATCTGATATTTTATTAACAAATATCTATATATCATTGATCTTTACTATGTTTTCTGGAACCTGAGTTCTTCTTTAGAGAGTTCTTGAAACTTCTACTTCTTTGAATCCTTCTACGAGGTCGCCTACTTTTATATTATTGAACTTATTGATGTTCAATCCACATTCATAGCCAGCCGTTACTTCCTTAACATCGTCTTTGAATCGTTTTAGCGAACCAAGTTCTCCAGTATAAATTACAATACCGTCGCGGATAATTCTAATAGTGCTGTTTCGGCTAATCTTACCTTCTTTTACATAACATCCGGCAACTGTGCCCACTTTGGTAATATTATACGTTTCTCGTATTTCAATTGTACCGGTAATCTCTTCTTTCACTTCAGGACTTAGCATTCCTTCCATTGCAGATTTAAGCGCATCGATAGCGTCGTATATTATGGAGTATAGTCTGATATCTATTTCTTCCTTTTCAGCCAGTTTTCTGGCACTTAAGGAAGGACGAACCTGGAATCCAATTACGATGGCATTTGATGCCGCTGCAAGAAGAATATCTGATTCTGAAATCTGTCCAACAGCTTTGTGCCTGATATTAACCTGTATCTCTTCTGTGGAAAGCTTGATAAGGGCATCGCTAAGTGCTTCTATTGATCCGTCAACATCACCTTTAACGATAACATTTAATTCCTGGAAATTACCTATTGCGATTCTACGTCCAATCTCATCGAGAGTGATATGTTTCTGAGTCCTGAGACCCTGTTCACGCTGTAGCTGAGTTCTTTTGTTGGCAATATCTTTTGCTTCCCTATCGGTGCTCATTACATTAAACTTGTCGCCTGCCTGCGGTGCACCGTTTAGTCCAAGTATAAGAACTGGTGAGGCTGGTCCGGCTTCTGTAACAGTATGACCTCTTTCGTTGTACATGGCCTTGATATGGCCAAAGTATGATCCTGAAAGAAGTACGTCTCCAATTTTGAGGGTTCCTGATTTAACAAGTATTGTAGCAACGTAACCACGCCCTTTATCAAGTGACGATTCAATTACTGTTCCTGTTGCTTTTTTGTCGGGATTTGCTTTGAGATCAAGCATTTCTGCTTCCAGTAATACTTTCTCCAGCAGCTCATCGATATTAACTCCACCTTTGGCGGAAATTTCCTGGCTTTGATATTTGCCCCCCCAGTCTTCAACCAGGAAGTTCATATTTGCCAGTTCTTGTTTGATTTTTTCGGGGTTAGCTGAAGACTTATCAATCTTATTTATTGCAAACACTATTGGAACTCCCGCTGCTGCAGCATGGTTTATTGCTTCAACTGTCTGAGGCATTACACCATCATCAGCAGCAACAACGATAATCGCAATATCTGTTATCTGTGCACCCCTGGCACGCATAGCGGTAAATGCTTCGTGACCCGGTGTATCCAGGAAAGTAATCTGGCGTCCGTCTTTCAGTTTAACACCATATGCACCTATATGCTGTGTAATTCCACCGGCTTCTCCGGCAATTACATTAGCATCTCTGATATAGTCGAGTAATTTTGTCTTACCATGGTCAACATGCCCCATTACTGTTACAATAGGAGGCCTGTTAATAAGTTCTTCTTCAGTATCTTCATCTTCTTTTACTGCATCCAGAAGCTCTGCACTTACAAATTCAATTTCATAGTCAAATTCTTCTGCTACCATCGACATTGTCTCTGCATCGAGGCGCTGGTTTATGGATACAAAGAGTCCAAGACTCATACATGTTGATATAATATCTGTAACAGGGATATCCATCATGGATGCCAGTTCGTTAACTGATACAAACTCGGTAACCTTTAATATCTTCTTCTCCAGTTCTTGCTTTTGGATTTCCTCCTGAGCCTTCTGGCTCACCATTTCTCTTTTCTCGCGACGGTGTTTCGCTCCTTTGGATTTTCCTTTGGTGGTAAGGCGGGCAAGTGTTTCTTTTATCTGCTTCTGTACATCCTCGTCGCTAACCTCAGGTCTGGCTATCGGCTTTTTCTTTTTCCTTGGATCTCCACTTTTTCTGTCGTTCTCTCCCGGCTTTAAAGATACTTTCTCTTTATCTTTCCTTATTCTTGTTCTTTTCTTTCTTGGATCATGTGCAGGACGGGCTCCTTTTTCTTTCTTCTGAGGAGCTTTTTTCTTGTCTTCGACTTTGGGAAGTTCAATTTTCCCGACAACAGTGGGTCCTGATAATTTCTGAACTTTTGTTGTTATAAAGCTCTTTCTTGCTTCTTTTTCCCTCTCAGTTTCAACAGGTTCTTTTTCCTCCTTTTTAACCTCAGCTTTTTCACCTTGATCAGCTTTGGGAGAATCAGGAACTTCTTTTTTTGCTATAACTT
>RCNF010005451.1_pt1 | contig 10620 bp, 7 predicted proteins | sample 2041311 | NCBI WGS metagenome assembly RCNF01 (sample SAMN09708228, study PRJNA481090) | Marine sediment metagenome, whole genome shotgun sequencing project. | biome: marine sediment; feature: ocean; material: sediment; isolation source: Sewage treatment plant 2 marine sediment (STP2) ... | reverse complement strand
TATCTTGGAACAGGGAATGAGATCAGAATGTTTGAGGCTGCTTTTGACGCCAGGCTCCCGGTTATGCTCAAAGGGCCTACCGGGTGCGGGAAGACTAGATTTGTGGAATATATGTCGTATCATTTAAAGCGCCCCCTGATCACTGTTGCATGCCATGAAGACTTGTTTGCTTCCGACCTTTTGGGACGCTACCTTTTAAAAAAGGATGAAACCGTATGGGTTGACGGTCCATTAACACGGGCCGTGCGCATGGGCGCCATCTGCTATTTAGACGAGATCGTTGAAGCTCGCAAGGATACAACGGTTGTCATACATCCTTTAACAGACATGCGGCGAACCCTTTCCATTGACAAAAAAGGAGAGATGATCCACGCACATCCGGATTTTATGATGGTGATATCGTATAATCCGGGATATCAATCGGTATTGAAAGATATCAAACAGAGCACGCGCCAGCGGTTTATATCCCTTGAGTTCGATTATCCCGAATCCGAAAAAGAAGCTGAAATTGTCTCCCATGAAGGAGATATCGATATGAAATCTGCCTTAAAATTGGTATCTCTGGCGGGAAAAATAAGAAACATCAGAGAACATGGTCTTACCGAAGGGGCCAGTACCCGGCTCTTAATTTATGCCGCCCAGATGATCGGACGAGATATTCCGGTTCACGATGCATGCCGGTCCGCTATATGTCTTCCCTTAACCGATGACGCCAGGCTTCAAGAAACCCTGAACGATCTCATCGAAGATATCTTTTAGTTTTAAATCAGGATTGATGGAGTTAAAAGCAGAAGGCAAGCATCAAAACGGAATAGGATATCCACAATGTGGGGCTATAAATAAAAAAGTGGGGTCATTGCTGACCCCACAGAGAGGTTTTCTTGACAGTTCTTTATTATTTTTTATTTTGTAACAGTTATATTTTTCGATGTAGAATTGCTTGTCCCCTTATCATCAGTAACAGTGAGGGTAACTGAATAATTCCTGAACTTGACATATCTATGTATGGGATTTCGCTCAGTGCTGGTCTTGCTGTCACCAAAACTCCAGAACCAGGAAACAATTGTACCATCTGCGTCGCTGCTGTTATCGGTAAATGAAGCCACTTTTCTAGAGACGACAACGTTGAAAACAGCAGAAGGTGGATCATTCGGAAGTTCGTTTGAACTGACGTAAATAGAACTATCGGCTGTATCTTGAAGCCCTCCAAAGTCTTTTACCGTCAACTTAAATTTGAGATTCTTCCCATACTGATCTGCCTTCGGCGCAGTAAAAGTAGTTACGGCTGATGTGGGATCAGAAAGGGAGACAGGGTCTCCTTCAACCTGGGTCCAAAGATGTGAGGCAATACCATCATCAGGATCCATTGAGGCTGCCCCATCCAATGAAACTAAAGACCCTTCTACAGGCTCCATGTAGTCTGGAGCAACAACTGCAATTGGTGGTTTGTTTTTCAAGCTGATATTGACAATACATGAGTCAGTATTTTGCAGCCCACCGGCATCGGTTACGGTAAGGTTAAAGTTAAGGGAAGCACCATCCTGTTCAACGTTTGGTGCTGTGAAAGTGGGCTGTGATGACGCTGGATTTGAAAGGGTGACCGCTGGAACTCCGATTTGGGTCCACAGGTAAGAGGTAATGCCATCATCAATATCTAAAGAAGAAGATCCATCGAGAGTAACAACAACTACCTCATTCACAGTCTGATCAGGGCCGGCATCAGCCACAGGCGGTTCATTCTGCCAGGTAACATTGATAATACACGAATCACTGCTCTCAAGTCCACTATAATCAACAACAGTTAATTCAAAGCTCAAAGAAGCGCCCTCTGAGCCAACATCAGGGGCTGTAAAAGTGGGCTGCTTTCCATTGGGATCAGAAAGGGTTACCGTGGGTTCGCCTATTTGCACCCAATGATAAGAGGCAATGCCATCATCCGGGTCTGTGGAATTAGATCCGTTCAGGTTGACGAGCTGTCCTTCATCAACAGTCTGGTTCGAGCCGGCATTTGCAATCGGTGGCTGATTGTCAGGTATTACTGTCGGCATATGACATACCTCGTTGGAGTCTCCGCTTTCAAACCCTTCGGTATCGAATGCTCTTATCACAAAAAAATATGTTTTGGTTTCATCCAAATCGTAAATTGTGCAATATGTGTCTGTTCCTTCCCAGGATGGATTTGCATAATCGTAAGATTGGCTTTGCTCACTACAAAAAACTCTGTAGCCGGCCAAGTCCTGTTCACTGTTTGGAGCCCATTCCAGCGAAACCTGGGTTGCTGCTGAAGCATCGAGTATAAAGAAAAATAGGAAGTTTAGCGTTAAGAGAATAAACCAAAAAAGAAAAGAATAATTAAATCGATATTCACTTAAATTTCTAACCATAACAGGCGCCTCTTTCTCTTTGCATTGGATAACTTCTTAAAGAGAAAGGCGCCGTTTAATGGTTCAAGGCAAAATGCCTATTGTTTCGAACGAGAGGAGTTCCTCACGTATTTGGCAACCCGGCTGTCGTAGCTTTTAAGCCTTAGACCCGTGGCTTTGCGTCCCCGCTTTTCAGCGAGTTTGCCCTTTCACTAAGTAGATTTATCCAATATTTGTAGACAGTTTTAAGGTTAATTTGTATTAATTTGAATAAAAAAATAATTTCTATGCATTTTATCACGCAAAAATCATGCAATATTTGAAATGCCATTTCGAAAAAGAAGAGAACGATTTGATTTCAAATACTTAACTTAAAACCAGCGGCTTGCGTACAAAACGTGTTTGACAATATTTGCCAAAAAAAATGTCATTATTTGACAAGTAATACACGATTTTGGAGTAGATTAATATTTGACAGCTTCGTAAAAAGTCACGAATTCAACTATAGATGGGACTTTTTACGACGCCATCAATCCTTGTTTCCCCTTGCTTTTTATCTGTCATTCGCTTAAATATCCCGCGGTTTAACTAAAAAGAGGAGAGACAAACATTTTTGTTAGTATCCCTTGAACATAAGAATAGAGAAATGGAAAAAGAAGATCCACTCAAACAGCTCGCCATTGCCGATCCGGACTTGGCAAAGACGGAAAGGCTGTCCGGTTTCAGACCGGAACATTGTATTGCTGGTTGAAGAGACGTTGTGGGGGTTAGTCAGGGAGATTTCTTTCGGCAGAACCATAGCGTCCGGTTATACGGATCTGATTGGGGAGGTTGATCTTAAAAAAATTTATCGCTACCGGGATCTGGTCCGGAGCTTTGGGCGCAAGGGTCCGACACTGGGACGGATTATGGCCGAGCACCTTGTGCCGGTGATAAAATACGGGGACAATCTTTTTTTAAAGCGCTTTCTGAAAACCCTTGAGATTATGCTGAACAAGGGAACCTATACTCTGAAAGATCCGCTCAACGCTCTTTCAAAATTACTAAACGAAGAGGATCTTAAGTCCGCATATACATACCTTGATCTGCTTGGCAACACCTTTTCCCAAGATTTGTCTTATGTTCAAAGCCAGCATTTTGCCCAAATCCTGCCCGGTGCCGTGCTTGCCTTTTCTCCTTCACGGCGAGCCTGGCAGACCAAACAGCTTCGACGCGTTATAAAGGCTGATTTTCACCTGGCCGATTCCTTTCTGGACGGCCTTGAAAAAGGACTGTATCTGCTTTCCAAAGAGGCGTTAAGCGATTTTATTTCCCTTGGGCTTGAAAAATTAAAGCGTAACCGGAAACATGCAAAAAAATTTCTTTCACTGGAATCAAAACTCGGGATCGACACCTTCACAAATCTGCAGGTAACCATTCCTATTTCCCTGGTCCGACAGCAGCTAAACCGTTATCTCATGGCCAGAACAGGTCTTTCAATTTCAGTACGTCCAATTTCTTTGCTCCCGGATTCATTAATCAAGGAATTCAACAAAATAATTTTTGTCTGTTCAGACGGAAAGTACATATACCTTCCGGATGAAATCAGCGTCTTTCCCCACAAAGCCCAAAACATTAACCTATATAAATGCCTTGCAAGGCTTGAAGCAGGACACTATGAGTTCGGCACCTTCGATTTTGATTTTGAAAAAGCCATGGAAAAATGCCGGGGAATTGGAAAATTAAAGGATTATGATTTGGAATTCGATTTAATCCAAGATGGGGAAGATCTATCCGATATGGAACATTTTTTCTTGTATTTTCCAGTCAAGGCTCTGGCAGCGGATCTGTTTACAATCTTCGAACACGGCCGTATCAGAATTATGTCGCACCGTCAGTATCCTGGCCTGGTTAGACAGACCCTTCCCGTGCTTCAACAAGAAGCTGAACGTATGATTAAAAAGCACAAACCGGTTGAAATGGTCTTTATTTTATATCTGTGGATTGCGCTTGATATGTCAGAAGAAGAACGTTTTGGTATGGACACTAAAACATATACTCACGCCAAAATGTTCAAAAATCTGTTCGAAACCACAATAACGAAGGATTCTACGGTTGAGTCCTGTGCAGAGCTTGTTGTCAAGATATACTCGAAAATGGAAAAAATTTTGAGCAGAACGTTATATTTAAGAAAAGGTCTTAAAGAATTTTACAAACCCATACAAACACCCTTTGGTCGTAGATTAAGGCCTGATCTTTTTTTCTTGGCGAATCGGAAATATGAGCGTTTAGCCAGGACCTTAAAGGTTCAACTCGAAGACAAGGGGTTTGAAGTCTACACATCGGATATTAAAAAACGCCTGATTGAAAATAACGGTATGGTTTCCCATCAAGACTGCAAAGAAATGATATGCTGTTTTCGGGAAAACCACGAGCTTAATGGAGCACCGCAACAAAAATTGTCCATAGACCTGTCCTGGCTTGATCTGTCCAAGCTCCTCGGCACTGAGAATACTACCGTACTTCAGAAAGAAGATTTTTCCGGCACTGTTACCTGGCACAAAGAATGGGACTGCAACTTGTTGGATTACCTGCATTCTCATGTAAGAGTGCTCGACAAATCTTTAACCGAAAAAGAGAGCGACTTTTATAAGTTAACATTGAAATATCACAGGGGACTGGTGAAAAGGATACGCTATGCTTTTGAGCTGTTGAAGCCCGAGGGTCTTATAAGATTAAGACAATGGGTGGAAGGGGATGAGTTTGATTACGGGGCACTGTTAGACTTTGCCATAGATAAAAAGGCGGGGAGAATTCCATCAGACAGGTTGTATATCAAACACATCAAACAGACCAGGGATGTTGCCGTACTCCTGCTTGTGGATCTGTCCCGTTCAACAGCGAACGCTGTTTTTGGTTCACAAGCTACTGTTTTAGATGTCGAAAAGGAAGCTATCGTACTCTTTTGTGAAGCGTTGGGAGTTGTGGGGGACGCTTTTGCCATTGCAGGTTTTTCCGGGACCGGCCGTCTGGGAGTTGATTACTTTCGCATAAAAGACCTTGATGAAAATATGGATGATGCTGTCAAACGGCGTATTAATGCCATGGCACCCCAACGGAGCACCCGGATGGGGGCCGCCATCCGCCATGCCATCAGTCAAATTGAAAAGGTTTCTTCAAAAGTCCGTTTGTTGATTATTTTAGGTGACGGGTTCCCCAATGATGTTGATTATAAACAAAATTATGCAATTGAAGATACACGAAAAGCCATATTCGAAGCGCGTTCAAAAAACATATATACTCATGCCATAACCGTTAATTTTGCTGGAGATTCCAGGCTGGATGATCTTTACGGAAACGTTCATCACAATGTCATATCTGATGTTCGCGAACTACCCGACAAACTTTTACGGATCTACGGAAGTCTGACCAGGCATTAACCCTGAACCTTTACACCTTAAACGGTTACAATATTTGTTTCATTTCCAGAAAGTTGCTTTATTGACAATACATTGAACAAGCGTTACTGTTATAGACCACGCGTGATGTATTCGCAACCGTCCTTTACGAAGGCATTGTTGCAACAAGGAATCCATATGAAACGAGTTCATAAAAGAGAAAAAGAACAATTCAAAAAGCTTTTTAAGCAAGAAAATATTGATTATTTCGAAGATAGATTCAAGATTCTAGAGGTTTTTCTTCAAACCGAACACCATGTTCCCGTTGCCGAACTTGTTCGGCTTCTTAAGGAAGACGGATATCAATTTACTCCTGATTTTGTCCGGGACACGTTGAAGCTTATGTGCCGTTTTGGTTTTGCTCAAAAAAGGAGGTTCAATAATGGACAAGTTCGTTATGAACACAGGCACTTAGGTCAACATCATGATCATATGATCTGTACAAAATGCAAAAATATTTTTGAGTTTGAAAACGAAGAACTTGAAAACCTGCAGGTTCAGATTGCTGCGACTTATAATTTCCACATGCTTCGGCACAAAATGGAAATCTACGGCATCTGTTCCAAATGCCTTAAAGATCACGCTCAACTCATGTCCCTTGTCAACGCCAAACAGGGGGAACGGTTTGAAATCAAAGATTTTATCGGAGGTGCCACAGCGCGCATGCGCCTATCGTCCATGGGTTTGAGAATCGGAGATAAGATAGACGTAGTTACCAACCTGGACAGAGGGCAATTGGTGGTCGCCATAGATTACAACCGTTACGCCCTGGGCCGAGGGATGGCGAAGAAGATACTGGTGGAACTTATCAGAAGGTAACCGACGGGGAGATTCCTTCATGTTGTTAAGCAATTTAAAAGCAAATCAGACTGCAAGAATCGTTCATATCGGAGGTAACGGGGCTCTGCGTAGGAGAATACTTGAAATGGGGCTCAATAAAGGTACTGATGTCTATGTTGAAAAATATGCGCCCCTGAAGGATCCTATCGAGTTAGTTGTAAAAGGGTATCATGTGTCACTTCGGGTTGAGGAAGCCGCAAAAATTACTGTTGATAATGTCAAATAGAAGTATCAATTTTGAAAAAAACATCGCATTCAGATAATCCGTAATGAATCGAAAACGCCTTTCAATAGCCCTGGCAGGCAATCCTAATTCAGGCAAAACCACAATATTTAATAATATGACCGGAACCCGGCAGAAGGTCGGAAACTGGCCGGGGGTAACTGTTGAAAAAAAAGAAGGCAATGTCAAAAAATTCGGATATGATTTAAAAATTATAGATCTTCCCGGAACCTACAGTTTAACACCCTTTACCATAGAAGAGATTATTGCCCGTGACTTTGTTCTGGAAGAACGTCCGGATGTTGTGATCGATATCATTGACGCATCCAACCTGGAACGAAGCCTTTATCTTGCAACCCAGTTCAGGGAAATTGATTGCAAGGTGCTGTTCGCTCTAAACATGGCAGACGTTGCCCGCTCACGGGGATTAAAAATTGATGATAAAAAACTTTCTGAACTTCTCGATCTGCCTGTGGTTTTTACAGTTGGAAACAAAAACCAGGGCATTGATACACTTCTGGAAAAAGCCATAGAACTGGCAGAATCGAGTTATGAGATTCCTCAAAAACGGAGAGTCAACTACAGCAAAGATATTGAAGATTCGATTTCCAGTCTAAAGTCCTTTCTCGAAAACTGGACGGAAGGGTCAATTCCTTACAATACCCGATGGACAGCCATAAAGCTTTTGGAAGACGACAAAATCGTTAAAAAACGCGTCCTCAACGAGGCCGGAGAAAACAGCCGGGAGATTCTACAACAAGCCCAGATACGCCGGGACTTTCTCGTGGACCGTTTTGATGACGATCCGGAAATCGTAATGACTGATGAGCGTTACGGATTTATAGCCGGAATTATCAAAGAAGTACTGACAACCTCCGCAAAACAACGTATCGATATTTCACGCAACATTGATCTGGTTCTTACCAATCGATTTGTCGGCTTCCCGATTTTTCTTTTCTTTATCTGGGCCATGTTCCAGTTGACCTTTTCCCTGGGAGCTTATCCCATGGAATGGATCGACATCGGTGTTAACTTTGTTTCAAAATCCTTAGTCCATGTTCTTCCAAATAATCTTTTTAAGGATTTCCTTTTGAATGGAGTCATCGCAGGGGTTGGGAGCGTTGTCATCTTTCTGCCAAATATTTTAATTCTTTTTTTCTGTATATCAATTTTTGAAGATACAGGCTACATGTCCAGAGCCGCTTTTCTAATGGACAAGATCATGCACCTTATAGGACTTCACGGCAAATCCTTCATCCCCATGTTGATGGGTTTCGGGTGCAATGTTCCGGCTATTATGGCGTCCCGCACCCTTGAAAGTGAAAAAGACCGCACGCTCACTATCCTTATCACCCCCTTTATGTCATGCTCGGCAAAACTGCCGGTCTATATTGTGCTTGCGGGTGCATTCTTTGGCGCCAGGGCCGGTTCTGTTATCTTCGGCATATACATGGTGGGGATTATACTATCCATTGTCACCGGCCGCCTTTTCCGGTCCACCTTGTTAAGGGGCGCTGACGCACCGTTTGTCATGGAACTCCCGCCATACAGAGCCCCTATGATAAAAAGCCTGCTGATTCATATGTGGGATCGAAGCAAGATCTTTTTAAAAAAGATGGGAGGTATTATCCTTATCGGTTCGGTAGTTGTATGGATACTGTCGGCATTTCCTCAAAACATATCATATTCATTAAACTATAATTCAAAAATTTCAGAGACCAAGGCGTCCTATAACGCCGAAATTAAAACTGCCCATGAATCTGGAAAAAAGCTCCTCGCAAAACAACGAGACGATGCTGTTTCAGAACTTATAAAGGCAAAGAAGACTGAAAAAGCCGAAAAATCTTTTATGGGCAGTATAGGGAAAGTGCTTGCACCGGTGTTTGCGCCCATCGGTATTGACTGGCGCGGCAGTATAGCCCTTCTTACAGGTTTTGTTGCCAAAGAAATCGTTGTAAGTACCATGGGAATACTTTATGCTGCTGATGAAACAGAAGATTCGGCAGCACTTAAAAACGCGCTGTTATCTTCCGGCATGACACCTCTCGGAGCTCTTGCGATGATGGTTTTTGTACTTTTATATATGCCGTGTCTGGCAACAGTAGCTGCCATCAGACGTGAAACCGGTTCCTTTAAATGGATGATTTTCAGCGTTGTTTACAGTACATCCCTTGCGTGGATTGTTGCTTTCTGTATATATCAGGGGGGAACAATTCTGGCGGCTTAAGATTTTATAACACGCTGGTTTTTTGAAACCTGGATAGCTTTGACGGTCTCGTAAAAAGTCCAACTTCTGCGTTGTGCTGCATTTTGTAATCATTCAACGTACGATAAGTACGCCTTATGATTGCAAAATTTGTATGCCTTGAATGTGAAGTTATTTTTTCGTGAGCCCTTAGTTCGAAAAACAAGCAGAATGCTATAAAACATGCCGATTTTTAAACCAGCCTATATTGAAACTTCTAAAAAGGGATTGCTTTCGGAAAAGATTCAGAAAGCGTATGAAATTTTAGAATCATGCACCCTTTGTCCCAGAAGATGCAAGGCAGATCGCCTATCCGGTGAAACCGGTATATGCAAAACAGGTAAAAAAGCATATGTTTCAAGTTTTAATTCTCACTTTGGAGAAGAGGATTCCCTGGTGGGCACCCATGGATCCGGCACCATTTTTTTTACCCACTGCAATCTTTTGTGTATCTTCTGCCAGAATTACGATATAAGCCATCTGGGTCATGGTGAACAGATGTCGAGTAAAAAGCTTGCCGGTATAATGTTGCATTTACAAGATACGGGATGCCACAACATTAATTTCGTTACTCCATCCCATGTTGTGCCCCAGATTCTTTCCGCCGTTGAAATAGCGGTCCATAAGGGTCTTTCTGTTCCACTGGTTTATAATACTGGAGGTTACGATGAAACCCTGAAATTGCTTGAAGGTGTATTTGATATTTATATGCCTGATTTCAAATTCTGGAATCCTGAAGTTGCAAAGATCATTTGTGATACCGAAGATTACCCGGAGGTGGCCCGAAAGGCGCTTGTTGAGATGCACCGGCAGGTCGGTGATCTTATTACCGATGAATCGGGTATTGCCGGGCGGGGGCTTTTGGTACGGCATCTTGTTTTGCCCCATGGACTTGCGGGAACACGCGAACTAATGAGATTTATTGCAAATAAAATTTCATCGAACACTTACGTAAATATAATGCCCCAGTACAGGCCCTGTGGAAGGGCCATGGAAATAAAGGAACTTTCTGATTACCTTTCACCAAAGGATTATAAAGCGGCCTTGCAGGCGGCAAGGGAAGAAGGGGTTGAACGACTCGACAGTCGAAAACGCAGGTTTATATTTTTATAACCTGCTTCGCGCGGATCTCTAATAAAGGATTTCATTGAGTATTTTGAGGATTTATCCGCCATCGAACTTAGGCGGATTAAAATCTGAGACCGATGCAGAGATTTGGCAAAATAGCCATTTATGGATGGGCACGAGGTAGCAATCTTTAACAATGAAACCCTATGCATGGATGATAGTAATTCTGCTATTGTTATTCAGCAGCGTGGTTTGGGCTGAACGATGGGCCGTTTCAGTTTCAGTGGCCAATGTACGTTCCAGGCCAGGAAATAATTCCGACATCTTATGGGAAGTCGAAAAATACCACCCCTTGAATGTATTTAAAACGTCAGGCCAATGGTATCATTTTCGAGATTTCGAGGGAGATGAGGGGTGGATTCATAAATCGCTTGTCCGTAAAAT
>RCNF010002945.1_pt1 | contig 10621 bp, 10 predicted proteins | sample 2041311 | NCBI WGS metagenome assembly RCNF01 (sample SAMN09708228, study PRJNA481090) | Marine sediment metagenome, whole genome shotgun sequencing project. | biome: marine sediment; feature: ocean; material: sediment; isolation source: Sewage treatment plant 2 marine sediment (STP2) ... | reverse complement strand
CGTTCACACCGACCCCCAGCGTGTCGGTGCCGCAGATGATTCGAAGCTTGCCTTCCTGGGCAAGGCGCTCCACCAGGCGCCGGTAGCGTGGGAGCATACCGGCGTGGTGCACGCCAACCCCATGGTGCAGGAACTTCTTGAGCTCCTTGCCAAACGGCGTGTCGAAACGCGTGCCGCTGAGGTCCGACTTGATGGCAAGCTTCTCGTCCTTCGACAGGAAGTCGATGCTCATGAAGCTCTGGGCCTGCTCGGTCGCCGCCCGCTGCGCGAAGTGCACGACGTAAATCGGGCCCTTGCCCTCTTCGAGCAGCTCGACCACCGTGTTTTGCAAGGTCTCTTCGCTGTAGGTGAAGTCGAGCGGCACGGGGCGGTCGGTGCTCTTCACCAGGGTGGTGGTGACGCCGGTGAGCTCGGTGATCGCCTCTTCGAACTGTGGCGTCTCGCCGAGCGTTGCACTCATCACGAGGAAGCGTGCGTGGGGTAGGGCGAGCAAGGGGATTTGCCAGGCCACGCCGCGGTCGCGATCGGCGTAGTAGTGAAATTCGTCCATCACGACCCCGTCCACATCGGCTCGCTCTCCTTCACGAAGCGCAAGGTTGGCCAAAATCTCTGCCGTGCAGCAGATCACAGGCGCATCGCGATTCACCGTGGCGTCCCCGGTCATCATTCCTACGCGCTGCGGCCCGAGCACCCTGCACAAATCAAAGAACTTCTCGCTCACCAGCGCTTTGATGGGCGCCGTGTAAAACGAGCGTTCCCCGAGAGCGACCGATCGGAAATGAGCCGCCAGCGCGACGAGCGACTTCCCTGACCCCGTCGGCGTGTTGAGGATCACATTGTTCCCGACGAAGAGCTCCATCACCGCTTCTTCTTGCGCCGGGTAGAGCTCGAGGCCCTGGTCGCTCGCATAGTCCAAAAAGCGCGTGAGCAGCGTGTCGCCGTCGACGTGCTCGCCGAGGTCGTCGAGGTAGCGATCGAGTGCGCTCACGCGTGCTCGCCGAGCGAGGCATCAAAGTAGGCGGCTTCGACCTTGTGTCCATCGGGGTCGCGCGCAAACGCCCCGTAGTAGCCCGGACTGTACTGCGGCCGGGGTCCTGGCGGCCCATCGTCCGTCGCCCCCGCGGCCACTGCGGCTTCGTAGAAGGCATGCACGGCCTCTTTGCTCTCTGCAACGAAGCAGATGTGCGTTCCGTTGCCGACGCTCGCAGTCTTGCCGTCGATCGGGCTCTGCACCCAGAACTCCGGGAACTGCTTTCCGTACGCCACCCCGAATGAAAACTCCATGATTTTCTTGCAGCCGAGCACGGGAAGCACCGCGTCGTAGAACGAGATGGCGCGAGGCATGTCGTTGGTTCCGATCGACACGTGAGAGAGGATGCTGGGATTCTCGTTTTCCATCTTTACTCCTGTGACTCAGCTTCACGGCTGCGTCGTGTTGCTGCGACAGACGCAGCGCGTCGAGCGCTTCGCGCAGAGTATATTGTAGGGTTCGCGCGTTGGCACGAGCGTTGCAGCGTTTGACTCAGCCCGGGACCTGGATCGAGGTCGACGTGGTCGGCGTAACCGACGAAGGCACGCAGGTGCTGAGCATCCATCCGCGCTTCGATGCAGGAGGCGAGACCCACCTCGGCCACTTCGCGTACCGCTTCGACCCCGATGCCCCCATTCGAACCCTGGAGATCGAGGCTCTCGGATGGCTCAAACGAACCCTGTTCCGGGGCCTGCCGAGAATTAAGGCGAAGCCGGTCAACGTGGTCAGACGCTAACCGGCTTCTATCAACGGGCTCCACAGAGTGGGGGAGGTTAAGGCGGGCACCGTCTCATCGGAACGCATTTTCGCGTGACTCTGGATGGGATGGTGGGCTCATCCGTTGCCCTGCGTTCCGTGCCACCAGTGCCCGCCTCGCACCGAATGACATCCCGGAAGCTACCGGCCCTGCGTGTATTGCCGGCGACAAAAGCGGGTACCGATCGCGCCACCCTTTGTAAAAGTTCACCCATCTGGCTTGTAATTCATGGACGGCTGTGGATCGATTGCCGTCCGTGGGCGATTTCCCGGAAGAGGCCAAGAACAATTCTGGACTGAGAGTGTCCGGCGCATGGGCTCGTGGTGTTGTGAATGCGTTTGAGGCCCTGGGGCTGGACGTCGAGGCGCTCTGCGACGAAATCGGCATGGATCTCGCGATCTTCACCGACCCGTCGGGCAGGCCGGCGCGCGATGCCCTCGGCCGGTTTTGGCGCGCCGCCTTGGCTGACACCGGGGACAGGCATCTCGGGCTAAGCGCCGCTGAAGTCTGGCGAGCGCGGGCCGATCATCTGGTCATTTTGCTCCTGACGAGCGCGGAAACCGTCGGCGAAGGCCTCGAGGCGAGCCTCCGATTTCAAGAGCTGCTGTCTCACGGCCGCGTGCTCACCCTGGGTGAGCACCCCACGTATCACAAGCTCCAGATACACAAGATCGAGGACGAGCTCCCGATCACCGTGCATGAGCAGGAGTTCCTCGCGGTCATGGTGATGAAAGTGTTGCGCTTTGCCGCCTCAGACCGCTTCCGCGCGCGTGAGGTTCATTTCGAACACCCTTATCGCGGAAACATTCAGGCGTACACGCATGCATTTGGATGTTCCGTCCTGTTCGGCCAAGAGAAGACGGCCATCCTGATCGACGACGAGGCCTGGCACTTGCGGTTGGCGCACCGCAATCAAGCGCTCCATGGGGAGCTTCGCGGCGTCGCCTCGGGGCTGCACGCGGCCCTCGATGCGCACCCCTTCATCGACGTCGTCCGTGATCGCATCAAGCTCCTGCTCCCACGGGGCCAATCGAGCATCGAGGCGGTGGCCACCGCGCTGTACACGACGCCGCGAACTCTGCAGCGGCGCCTTCAAGACGAGAACACGAGCTTCCGCGCGTTGGTGGACGCCACCCGCAAGTCCATCCTCGTCGGTTGCGTAGAGCAAAATCAGACCCCCGATGAAATCATGCGTCATGCCGGGTACACGAATGTCCGCAGCTTCCGACGTGCTATGAAGCGCTGGAACCTGCCGGACCAACCATGAAGCACCGCACCGCACAGATTCTCTTGGCACTGCTCCTCGTGCTCGTCCTGCCGCTCCTCGGCTGCGCCGCGCTTGGCCTATCGGGCAGCGGGTCGAAGATCCCCAGCGTCAAGCCGCCGAAAGTCAGCATTGCCTCGGTGAGCATGGCCAAGATGCCGTCCAATCGCGACCTTGCGAGCTACTACTGCGCGCAGTACCTCGGCCCGCTCATCTGTCGAGCCTTCGGGCCGGTGCCGAAGACCTCGGACATCGAGTTCGCTTTCGATGTCGAGCTTGCGCTCGCCAATTCCAGCAAGGTGCCGCTGCCGCTGGTGCAGACGCTGTTTGCGTTCACTGCTTTCCCAGGGGCCCAAGACGCCCAGAACCTCGGCACCGTCTGCTTGAGCTTTTGCGAAGACCCGAACAACTGCCGGCAGGATGCCAATGCCTGCCGGTCGGACGAGCCCGAGATTCGCGATATTCGCGACTTCGCCAACGCGGCAACGGGGTTCTTGATTTCGACCGCGCTCGGCGAGCGAAAATTCAGCGACCTGCGCGTTCGCACCGTCCCGCCCAGCGACGAGATGAAAATGGTGGTCCGCCTCGGGCTCGATCCGCTTCAAATGGTCGGCCTGATTCGCCAGCTCGGCAAAGGCGAGCTGGAACGAATCAAGAAAGGCCAGATTCCCGAGTTCACCATCCCGTACGAAATCGAAGGGACGGCATGGGTGTCGGTCGAGTCGTTGGGCCGCCTCGCGACGGGCTTTGGGCCCGCCGCGGGGCAATGGCAGCTTCAGCGCTAGTCGTATCGAGTGTTACTGCAGCTGTGGGTCTCGTGTCAGCGTGAATGTCACCAGCGATGTGCAATCCAGCGGCACGAACCAAAGATTGGCCTCGTCCATTGGGTCATCAGGGTTCGGGTAGCACACGTCGCTGCTCAACTCCGTCTCCGTGTGATCGAGCGTCGCTTCTAGAGTGTTGTTCTCGTCGAGGCTGACATTCACGTCATCAAGCTCCACAGTGTACGTTTCGGTGATCTCGACCTCACACGGTGGAAACTCGGTGTTTGTCCTCGAGGTGGTGAAGGTCACGACGTCGTCTGTCGGGTCGTAGATCGATGTGGTCGAGGTTCGTATGATCGTTTCCGTGCCGGTGTCCGTGATCACTTCAAATGTGTGGGTAAGCGACGCATCGCTACCGTCGATAAAGACGTCGAATGTGCCATCTGGCTGGCCGGGGTTGAAAAAATCGCATTCGTCATCTCCCTGCTCCATTTGATTGGATGGCGTGTATGTGATCGGCCCGATGGGTTCGGTGGTACCCAAGAGATCCTCCCCACAGCCAGCCGCGAACACAACAAGCGACACGAGTATTAGTATTGTTTGATTCATTCTATGGTCCTCCCAAACTACTTACCGGCTACCCATGCCTGACGCGGGCCTGCCTTGATCCTGGCGTGCCTTTACGGCTTTCGGCACAGCCTTCTTCGCCTTCCTCTTGGCGGCGGCGGCCTTCCTCTTTGCAGCCGCTTCCTTGGCAGCAGCTTCGGCGTCCGCCGCCGCAGCGGCCTCCGCTTCAGCGGCGGCATCGGCTTCCGCTAGCGCAGCTTCGGCGGCTTCCTTGGCTTCTGCCAAGTCCGCAGCGCAGGCTTCTTGCTCGGCCTTGAGGTTGCTCAGCGCCGTGGCCTGCTTCTTCATCGTTTCTGCAGTCGCAGCCTTCAGGGCATCGAGCGATTCGACGGTCGCCTCTCCGACCAGCTCGGGCGTCTCGACGGTGACATCCTTCGACTTGATCACGGCGGGCTCACCCTTGGTCTTCGCGACCTCGGCCTGGCAGTCCTCGATCTCGCCGGCGATCTTGGTGAGCTCTTCGTTGCTGGCCTTTGCCGCTTCGAGTTGCTGATTGGTCAATTCCTGCAGTGCCTTGACCGCAGTGTCGTCCTTCGTGCAGCCGAGAACCCCGGTCACGACCACGAGCGCGGCCATGACGGCCACAGTCCATTGCTTAGATTTCACAGATTCCTCCATTTTCGCGTCACTCATGGGCAGCCACGATTCAGGCGGACGACATCCGCGTCGTTCCCGCAGCGCAACCCCGCTTGCCCTATCCCCATGTTGAGTCGATCGTGAGTGACCAACGCGCCAACTGCATAGCTCAGTCCGCTCTAGGCCTGCAAGGGTTAGCCCATGAGCGATAGTGCAAATAGGGCAAATTCACCAATGCTTTCAGGTATTTGCGGCTAGGGCGTATGAATTTCAGCGGCTGTCCAGCCGTCGTTCCGATGCACGGTGTGCGTCGCCCGGTGCTCGTCGCTCGCCCTGTCCCAGTCGACCTTGACCCGATGTGCCCGGGGTTCGATCTTCCCGCGTTTCCAGGAAACCCATTCGGTGCACCTGCGCAAGTCGGGCTTGGCGGGGACGCGATCACGGACGGCTGGAGGAAAGGCCTCGAGGCGTTGGTCGGCGCGTCTGAGCACCTGGATTGCGACCGGGTTCTTCGCGTTTACCCGTGTACGTAGAGCAACCACATAGGTTTTCCCCGCGCTGAGCCTGACCTCCATGAGCTGAACAGTTGGGGGCGCGGTGCCCGTGACGACCATCAGCATGTGCTTTCCCGGCCAAATCGACGCGGCCATTTGCCACCCGTTGCCGAGCACGGCGATGCACCGGCCGGCCTGATTGACGATGTGCATCGTCACTTCGCTGGCTTGCCTCCGCCGAGGACGCGAAAAGACCAGCAGCGCCTGGTCGGGCGGCGCGGCATAGGGCGCTTCGACCGTCTTGGGGATTTGGGCTTCGGACCTTGAGCCCGTCGTCAGCAGCGCGAGGAGCAGCGCGCCGATGGCGGGACGGGCTCGGCGGGGGAGGCAGTGCATCCTGTGACCTATCTCGCATGTCGGGAGGCGCGAAACCAGGCGGATTCGAGCCATTCCTACATGGTTGCGCGGAGTTCGCATTTAGGCCGACGGATGCAGGCAACAGCCCTCGTTTTTCGCAATACTGTAGCGGTGCGCACTTCAAAAGGGGGGGACGGGGCGCCCACGCTCCCGTCTGCTTCAGTTTCTCAGATGCCGCGGATCGGCGAGGTCCTGGATTCTCGCTACCGCATTACCGGGGTTCTCGGCTCCGGCGGGATGGGGTGCGTCTATCTCGCGGAGCACGTTTCGATTAAGCGGCCGTTGGCACTAAAGCTTTTGCACCCCGAGGTGGGCGAGATCGACGAGGTCACCAAGCGCTTCGAGCGCGAGGCGTTTGCCATCGGGCGCGTGGACCACCCGAACTGCGTCAACGTCTCGGACTTCGGCAAGCTTTCCGACGGCACCTTCTACATGGTCTTGGAGTTGCTGGACGGGGTGCTGCTTTCCGACTTGCTCGAGCGGGAAGAGCGGCTCGACTGGAAGAGGGTCCTACACGTTGGCCGGCACGTCCTGAGTGCGCTCGACTACGCGCACGGCGCGGGGATCATCCATCGCGACGTCAAGCCCGAGAACGTGATTCTGGTCGAGCAGGACGACGACGCGGACTTCGCCAAGATCCTCGATTTCGGCATCGCCAAGCTCCACGACGACGGTGCGAATCATGACGACGACACCAGCCCGCTGAACAACGATGCGAAGCTCACCCAGCATGGCGTTACCATCGGCACGCCGACGTACATCGCGCCCGAGCAGGCGTACGCTCAGAACATCGATGGGCGGGCCGACCTCTATTCGCTCTCGGTCATGATGTACGAGATGATCACGGGGGTGCCGCCCTTCGACGCCGACGACATCGGGAGCCTTTTGCGGATGCACGTTTCAGCACCGGTTCCCCGTTTTGAAGAGGCAGCGCCCGACCTCGACGTTCCAGACGCCGTCGAGGCTCTGATTCGCCACGGTCTCGCGAAAAAGGCGTGCGACCGGATCGGGAGCGCTGCCGCTTACATCGAGCGCATCGATGAGGTCATGCGCGAGGAGGGCCCTGGCCAATCTGGGCTTCGCGCTATTCCGTCGATCGTCGCGGATGGTTTCCGCGATACGCTCACTTCATCGGGCGCTCGGGACCGCGGTAAGAAGAAGCCCGTGAAGCGCATCGTCGCGGGAGCGCTCCTCGTGCTTGCATTGATTTCAGTCACGGCCTTCGCGCTCGGCCGCAAGGGACCGGACTATCTTCCCAAGGGCCCACTCTTACCCATTGGCCCAACTGCATACGGGCCCGAGGCCGAGAACGCGGCGGCGATGCTTTCGCAGGGCCGGCCCCAGGCAGCGGTTTCGTACCTGATGGGTCATCGGCAGGAAGTTCGCGAGGCGCCGTACGCGCAGATGGTTCTTGGACACGCCCAGGCCAGCGCGCAGCGCAGCATTTTGGCGCTGGCCGCTTATGCCAAAGCGGTAGAGCTCGAACCCAAGCTCGCCAAAGACAAGCTCATGCGCACCAACCTAGCGCTCATCTTGGACAAGAACGCGCCGGGAATCGTCGACGACGCGATCGAGCTTCTGGGTGTGCTCGCCTCGGTGGGCGACGACGGAACGGCCGCCGATCAGCTCATCGACCTTGCGTCCTCCTCCAAAGACGCGCGGCGTCGCCACAAGGCCATGGCCGTCGCGGACGAAATCGGCCTCGGCGACCAGGTCGACCGCTTCGCTTCGTATCTACTCGACCTCGAGCGGGGCGAAGACTGCGCAGCGCGCAAAGATGCCGTGGCGAAGCTGCGCACGCTTGGCGACAAGAAAGCAATCCCCGCGCTGCGCAGCGCAAGGAAGCGCATTCGCACCGAGGGCGGTCTCATCAAGCGGAAGGTCAACACAAACGCTTGCCTCCGCACCGACGCAGCTGAGGCCATTCGGTACCTCAAGACCCGCTAGGTTTGCGCCTGACGCCTGCGCGTCGCATTCATCATCTGTGACTAGAATGGTGGCTTCAAACCCAACCCGCTGTGCGCTCTGGCTTTGCCTGTGTCTTTCAACGCTTGGTTTTGCGGGGTGCAGCCGTTCGTCGGCGGGTTGCTCTCCCGGCGCCGCAGGGGCGGGAGGCGCAGCGGGCTCGGGAGGCGCAGCGGGCTCGGGGGGCGCAGGAATCGACTCGGCTCCTGACGAGCTCGCTGCGACGGCCCCGCTCGTTTTGGATGAGGGGCAAGAGGTGCTCTTCGTCGGTGGTTTCTTGTCGGAGGTCTACGAAGAGCTGAGCGTCAACCTCGAAGACGAAATCAACGAGGCGCTTCAAGACGCTGCGCGCGCGCTCAACGTGCACATCGACTTGCCGTTCGCTCGGGACATCGACATACCCATCGGGGATTCGATTGCCAATGCGCTTCCCCGAGTCGACCTTCCGATACGGCCGGGTGGCTTTGTCTCCTTCTACAGGCAGATGCGATACTTCGATGCCGAGGGAATCGCCTACCGGAATTTGTCGAGGGTGTCGGAGGCGTTCGATACGTCGGCGAGCGTCGAGCACAACGCTGCCGCGCTTCTGAAGGTCCTTCGAAGCACGGACAAGCAGGTCATCATCGTCTCGCACAGCAAGGGCAGCCTCGACACGCTCGATGCGCTGCTCGGCGCGCCTGGGCTCGTGGGGACGAGAGTCATCGGCTGGATTGCGATTCAAGCGCCATTCCATGGTTCACCGGTGGCCGACTCGACGTTTGGTCCCCTCAACGGCTTTCTGCTCGAAGCGCTCGGCGGGAACGGCCAGTCGGTCGAGGATTTGAAGACCAAAGTGCGCGAGCCCTACATGGAAGCGAACAAGGCGCGAATCGAGGCGCTGACGGCGCGCATCCCAGTCATTTCGGCGTACTCGACCTACGAAGCCAGTGGAGGCGTGAGCGGTTTCGCCGGCACGTTCGCGAGCAGCATTTTCAACTCGGGCCTGGTCTCGGAGATCAGTGCAATCGTCGTCCGCAACTACCGTGAGACTCCCCGGGACATTTCACGTGTCGTTGCGGCGTCGACGAGTGAGGCGATTCGGCTGGTGCGCGAACGGGTCGCCGGCGCGCTCAATGAAGCCATGGCGACCATAGGCCTGGTAGACTTCACCAACGTGTACATGAGCGGGGTCTTGGAGTTGCCCAACGACGGGCTCGTGCCGCAAGCGAGCACAGAGCTGCCTGGTGCAATTTCGGCGGAGCTCGCGACCGGCGACCATGCAAGCCCGGTGATGGACGTGGACCCATACAAGAACTTCTGGTCGGTGGCGGAGCGCAACGCGGTGACGCTAGAGCTGATTCGCGAGGTGTCGAGGCTCACCAAAACGGCGACCCAGTAGCATTCCAGGTCGCATTTATGAGCTGGCCTACATTGAATGCTGTTGTCCTGTTGTCGGCGCAATCTAGGCATTCATGAACTTCAAAGCATTCTCATCCGCGTTTCTCATGGGCTCCGTTCTGCTCCTGCAGAGCTGCGGGACGAGCAACACGAGCGGGGATACCGAGCTCGCGGCCGTTCTCGACGCAGCAGCCGATCGAAAAGGTGTCGCGCACGGCGAATGTCGCGACGGCTGTGCGGCCGAGGGGCTTGCGGTCTTCGACGAGTGCACGGCCGATGGAGAACACCGCGAGGCTTGCTTCGGCAGGGCGATTCACAGCTTCTACGACTGCGGTGGGAACTGCGAGCCTGTGACCTGCGAGGACGAGTGCCACGCGAGGGTCGAGGAGGAGTACGACGAGTGCATCGAGCTCACCAGGAACGGAGAGGCCTGTGGAATCGAATCGCGGGAGTTCCTGAAGCTCTGCATCGACCGGTGCGAGGGGCGTCCTTGCGATTGCGAACACGACTGTGGCTGCGACGATGATGACAGTGACAGTGACAGTGACAGTGACTGCGATGAATCCGATTCCGACTCCGATAAGGACAAGCACTGAGCGGGCGGTGCACGTCTGACCGCGTTGCGGTCTGGGTCGGCTTGGTTTTGTGCTAGCGTTCCGCGGCTTCCATGCGTGTGCTTACGCTCAACGTCAACGGTCTCCGCGCTGCTGCGCGCAAAGGGCTCTACGAATGGCTCGAGAGCCAAGACGCGGACTTCATTTGTCTACAGGAGATCAAAGCACGACCTGAGCAACTCTCCGAGGCGGAGCTCGCTCCAGTCGGCTACCACGGTTTCTACGAACCGGGTGAGCGCAAAGGGCACAGCGGCGTGGCTCTCTTTGCACGAGCCGAACCAGACGAGGTCATCCACGGCTTCGGCTCCGCGGAGTTTGATCCGGAGGGGCGCTACATCGAGGCGCGGTTTGGCGATGTCAGCATTGCATCGGTGTACGTGCCGGCCGGGACGAGTGGGCCGGTGCGGCTGGCGGCCAAGTTCCGATTCATGGAGGAGTTCTCGGGGCACCTCGCTGGCCTCGTTGCGAGCGGCCGCCATTGCATCCTCTGCGGGGATTGGAACATCGCGCACAAAGCAATCGACCTCAAGAATTTTAAAGCCAACCAGAAGAACTCCGGCTTTCTTCCAGAAGAGCGCGCGTGGCTCGACCAGGTGTTCGGGCCGATCGGACTCGTCGACGCGTTTCGACGAGTCAACGCCGACCCCGGTCAGTACAGCTGGTGGTCGCTGCGGCGTCCGACCACCCGCGAGCGCAACGTCGGCTGGCGTTTGGACTACCAGGTCGTCACGCCGGG
>RCNF010002116.1_pt1 | contig 10626 bp, 11 predicted proteins | sample 2041311 | NCBI WGS metagenome assembly RCNF01 (sample SAMN09708228, study PRJNA481090) | Marine sediment metagenome, whole genome shotgun sequencing project. | biome: marine sediment; feature: ocean; material: sediment; isolation source: Sewage treatment plant 2 marine sediment (STP2) ... | reverse complement strand
TCTGTCTCCGCGTAATCAAGTTCATTGAACTGTTCCAGAGCTCGTGCGAAAAGAAGGTGTCCATCTGGTGAACGATAGTCCGGGTTCTTATCTTTGAGAACATCCAGTGTCCGCTTGCAGGACTCCGCGTCGTCGTTGGCGAACTGGGCCTGGGCCAATCCGAGCATGAGATCCGGGTCATGTTCATAGATGCCTGTCAGGGCAGATTCATAGTGGCCGATCGCTTCTGCATACTGGCCATTCTCAGCAAGCTCCTGCGCAAGATGTCTTGCTGCATCAACGCTTCCCGACATCTTGTGCTCGAGCTGTCGTTGCTTAAGATCTGCGCCGGGACTAAACGTCTTGCGGAAGCCGCGAGCAGCGCGCCGCGCGCCGGGCCCGCTCGTCAGCTCAGGCAGTAACTCGACAATGAAATACGCAGCAGCGCCGATTCCCGGCATGATGAGAAGAATGAAAATCCAATAGGTCGGCCGACCTGTTTTCATCACGTGAACGACCAGTGCAATTTGAACCAATACGGTGAGTATGATTATTGGCATCAGCTATTTGCCTCCTCAGAAATCAGCCAGGACACGTATACCATCACACGGATCACGAGCGCTTCGGCGCAATCTGGCTCTCTGAAAGCGCAGCCACGCCCATTGAGAATAGCAGTCCCAGCTTGACCAGTTCCAGCGTTGAATAGGCTGCATGCGCGATCGACGGCGCGGGCTCGACGCCGGCAACGATCTGGCCAGTGCGTTCGGCCAGTTCCGGAATCAGCCAATTTGTCTGGGCCATGACAATCAACACCAGCACTGCGGATACGGCCCACCATTGGCGGCCACGTTTTGACGATCTCACAACCACAAGAAAGATGATCAGCGCGATCAGCTCTGCCTTGTTCAAGACAGCGAACACCACACGGCCTATATCCAATGCGATCACTCGGGTTACGGTCGGCGCGGCGAATCGAGCAGGCGTTGCAAGCATTGAGATGCCCGCCGTCATCCCAAACCAGACAAAGCAAATCCATGCAGGGTTTCGCAGTGCAATCCCAAGCCGCTGTCGTAATTTAGATATCAATTGAATAGTCTCCCGTCTGCTGCTGGTCTTGTTTTCGGCGTCAGCAAAGAGCAAGCTCCGAAAATAGACAACTAGTGAATGAGCGTAAGATGGTTGGTGACGAAGCACAACTGGCATCCGCTGTTTTGATGATCCGTCCTGCAAGGTTTGAGGGCAACCCACAGACAGCTGAATCCAACAAATTTCAGGTGCGAAGCGATGCATCAGCCGACGAGCAGCAGGCGGCGGCACGCGCTGAGTTTGACAACCTGGTGGCAACGTTGCGGGCTAATGGTATTGAGGTAGTCGTGGTTGAAGATACGCTTGATCCACATACTCCGGACTCAATATTCCCCAACAACTGGATTAGTTTTCACGCAGATGGGCGAGTTGTGCTGTACCCCATGGAAGCGGAGAACCGCCGTACCGAGCGTCGCGCGGACATAATAGATAGTTTGTCGGAAGCACATGGCTTTCAAGTTCGTGAAGTTGTCGATCTGGCAAAGCACGAAGAGTCCGGGAGCTTTCTCGAAGGTACCGGCAGCATGGTTCTGGACCGAACTAACAGAGTCGCTTATGCCTGCTTGTCCTCGCGAACCAGTCTGGAAGTGCTTAGCGATTTCGCACAGCGGATGGGGTACGAAGTTGTCGCGTTCGAAGCGCTTGGCCAGGATGGCGTGCCGATTTATCACACCAACGTATTGATGAATATCGGTGAACGCATAGCAGTTATCTGCAGTGAGGCCATTAAAAACGACGAACAGCGTAACGCTGTAGTACAGCGCCTGACCCAGTCGGGTCATGAGGTCGTGTTGCTGAACTATGCTCAGCTTGAGGCGTTTGCCGGCAATATGCTGGAATTGCGAAATGCGGCTGGCGAGCGTTTGATCGCAATGTCGAAACAGGCCTATGATGCATTGACCGAAGCGCAGATACAGCAACTCGAAGCGAACGGTCAAGTGGTGTTCGCTGATATTCAGACCATCGAGTCGTCGGCCGGCGGCAGCGTTCGATGCATGTTGGCTGAGCTGCACCTGCCGCGCACATAGTTCGCTCAAACACCCTTTAAATCGTTGATTTCGCCCATATATCTTGGGCTTCCCCGTATGTTCGCCAGACAGGAGAGAGTCTATGTCAGGAGTAAATCCGCAGCGTAATCTCGTACTAGGTATTGTGTCAGTTGTTGTATTAGTTTTAGTGGGTTCGCAGTTTGTTAAGACAATTCCACCCGGCCAGGTTGGCGTCGCCACATTATTCGGTAATGTTAAGGCGACAGGCTATCCACAGGGGCTGCATTTTCCGATCAATCCCTTGTATCGATGGACGACATTCGATGCGCGGCAAAAAACGCATCTGGAAACTGCCAACGTTCCAACCCAGGATCAACTGCAAACGCGATTGGACGTGAGTGTGCAATATAGAATCGATGGCAGCATGGCACCGGATATTCTTGAACAGACCGGTAACCCGGAATCGGCCGTGCGCGTGCATCTGGTTCCCAAGCTGCGGTCTCTGTTGCGCGAGCAAGGCAAGAGCATCAAGCGAGCGGAGGACTTCTTTCTGGAGGAGACGCAGGACGTCTTGCAGATGGCCCTGACCGATGGCCTGAGAGAGTATCTGGCACCGTACGGAATTACGGTATCGGCAGTATTGATCCGCGATATCACCCTGCCGCCATTTATTGTTGCGGCTATTGAACAGAAAAAGGAACGCGAGCAGGCAGTTGAGCGGGAGCGTGCAGAGCTTGAGCGCGTACGAACTGAATTGCAGCAAGAGGTGGCGCGAGCCAAGGCTGGCCGTGAAGCAGCAGAGGAAGAAGCGGCACGAATGAGGATTCTGGCCGATGCACAAGCATACGAGATCAAAATGATCAACGATGCGATCGCCGAGAATCCGGCGTATATTCAGTTGCAATCACTAGAGGCCCTAAAAGCTATATCCAAAGATCCGGCTAGCAAGCTGTATTTCCTGGACGGTTCCAGTCCAAATCCGCTGCCGCTGATGCATCTTGGAGATATGCAGTCCTTGCAGCGCTAGCGCTCAAGACAAATGGACACAGGCACGGGAGTCGGGTGATCGACTCCCGTTTTTGTTTATGGGGATATCAAAAACATAACAATACGAAGAGATTGCGATGACTAATAAACAAGACACGATCCTGATGTGCCCACCGACCTACTTTACGGTGGATTACGTAATCAACCCGTGGATGGCTGGCCACGAAGACACCATGAGCCTGGAACTGGCGCAGGAACAATGGCAACGATTGCACGACGCCATTTCCGAGTATGCCAATGTAGTTACCATGGATCCGCAGCCCGACCTGCCGGATATGGTGTTTACCGCGAACGCCGGTGTTGTCTACGGAAGAAAGGCGATTGCGAGCCACTTCATGCCGCAGGAGCGACGCGCTGAGGAATCTCATTTCAAGAAATGGTTTCGAGACAATGGTTTCGACTTGCTCGGTCTCGATGAAAAAATAGGCTTCGAAGGTGCGGGCGACTGCCTGCTCGATCGTCGCGGCCCCTGGTTGTGGACCGGCCATGGCTTTCGTACTGAGATGGAGGCGCATGCGGAGATTCAGAGCTTCTTTGACGTTGATCTCGTCTCCATTCGACTCACCGACGAACGTTTTTATCACATTGACACCTGTTTCTGTCCGCTAACGGATGGATTCCTGATGTACCACCCGCCTGCGTTCGACTACGAGTCCCGCATTGCCATCGAAAGCCGCATACCGCCACACAAACGGATTATTGTTGACACTCAGGATGCGGGGAATTTCGGCTGCAACGCGGTCAATGTTGGCGATCAGGTATTTCTTCATCGTGCCTCGGACCCAATGAAAGCGCGTTTGATGTTGGCCGGGTTTAGAGTGCACGAAATCGAACTGACGGAGTTCCTGAAAGCCGGCGGCTCTGCGAAATGTCTGACATTGAAAGTCGACGAGCCTGTCCGCTAGCGATGAGCGTGCCACTAAAATACCGGATTGCGCCGAAGAATCCGGCGGCGCATATTTATGAAGTGTCACTGACCGTTGCAAGCCCCGCGGCCGGTGGGCAGATTTTTGCGATGCCCGCCTGGACTCCGGGCAGCTATATGATTCGCGACTACTCGAAGCATATTGTCAGTATTCGCGCCGAATCCGACGGACTCGCACTCACCCTGACCAAGCTCGACAAGAGTCGATGGCAAGCGGCTGCATCAGATCGTCCGGTAACAATCGTCGCAGAAATATTTGCCTACGATGATAGTGTTCGCGGCGCACATCTCGATACCACCCATGCCTATTTCAATGGACCCTGCGTTTTCTTTTGCGTAAGAGGTCAGGAAGACGCGAGCTGCGAGCTTGAAATCGTGCCGCCGGAAAAACCGCTGGGTGAGGAATGGCGAGTTGCTACCTCAATGCGGCGAAAACAAGCTGAGCCTTATGGCTTCGGTGTGTACGAGGCGGACACCTACGACGAATTGATCGATCACCCGGTAGAAATCGGTGCGCTTTCAATTGGTGAATTCGAAGTGAATGGAATTCCTCACGCCATCGCGATTCGCGGCAAGACTCGAACTGACATGGCCAGACTCTGCCATGATCTGCAAACATTGTGTACGACACACATGACCATGCTCGGCGTGCCGGACGATTTCGACCGCTATATCTTCCTGCTTCACTCTCCCGGACATGGCTATGGTGGGATTGAGCATCGTTGGTCATCGAGCCTGGTTTGCGCCCGCGATCATCTTCCTCGTCGAGGTGATGCAGGAATTAGCGATGAGTACCGGACCTTTCTTGGGCTCGCCAGCCACGAATATTTTCATTCATGGAACGTCAAGCGAATGAAGCCGGCCGCATTTACGCCATTTAATTTGCAGTCGGAATCGCACACAGGATTGCTTTGGGTGTTTGAAGGAATCACGTCCTACTACGATGATCTTGTGCTGCTGCGTTCCGGTTTGATTGCCGAAGACAGTTATCTCGAATTGCTTGGCCAGACGATTACTCGAGTACTGCGTACCGGTGGCAGGCATCGCCAGAGCGTGCAGGAGTCCAGCTACGATGCGTGGACAAAGCTCTACAAACAGGATGCCAATGCGAGCAACGCTATCATCAGTTACTACACCAAGGGTGCGTTGATCGCGCTCTGCATTGATCTCAAATTGCGTGATGAGACCGACGGTCGTACCTCGCTCGACGATGTAATGAAAGAATGCTGGTTGCGCTGGGGGCAAAGCGGATCCGGCATGCCCGAAGATGGCTTTGAAGCCGTGTGTGCAGAGGTGGCGGGTCTCGACTTGTCGGACTTCTTCGATGCCGCGGTTCGCGGTACGGGCGAGCTACCACTGCCGCAGTTGCTTACCCGCCACGGTATTTCCCATACGTTGCGCCAGTCCAGCGGCGAGTCGGACAAAGGTGGCAAAGCTGCGAAGGACAGCGCGCAAAGCAGCATATGGATTGGTGCGACGCTGACAATGAGAAATGACAAGGCGGTCTTCAGTGCGGTCATCAACAATGGCCCAGCGGAACAGGCGGGAATTGCTCCCGGTGATGTTGCTATTGCGCTGGACGGTTTGGCGCTGACGACCAGCAACTGGCGCCGAAGACTTGGCACGTATCACGATGGCGATACGCTCGAACTGGTTGTGTTTCGGGGTGACGAACTGATTAGAACCGAGATACGCCTCGAAACTGCTCCGACAGATACCTGCTATCTCGAAGTCGTAAAAGGTGCCGACGACGAGACTCAGTCTCGCAGAGCTGCGTGGCTGCAGGCCTGATTGGCAGGCGCTATGCGTTACCTCAGTAGTCCGCGAGTTCGATTATTCGTTGGTGCTGCGTTAATCAGCCTGTCGCCGGTTTGGGTCAGGCTGGTCGATGTCCCGCCAACCACCAGTGGGTTTTATCGCGTCCTCATCGGCGGCTGCGCATTGGTCGTATTTATTCTGGCCACAGGCCGTCGACTACGTTTCTCCGGGCGCGCATGGCTTGTCCTGGGTTTATCCGCGATCTTTCTCGCGCTGGATCTTTGGTTCTGGCATCGCAGCATCAACACTATCGGGCCGGGCCTGGCAACCTTGCTCGCAAATTTTCAGGTGTTCTTCCTGATGCTGGCCGGGTTCTTGCTGCTGGGCCAAAAACCTCGCGCCGTGCAGGTTGTAGCGGTACCCCTTGCCTTGTTCGGCCTGGCACTGATCGTAGGTCTCGACTGGCGGAGTTTGCCCGAAGATTATCGCCTGGGTGTCGTGTTCGGAATATTGACCGCCATTGCATATGCCGGATACCTGTTGACGATGCGGGCCGTGCGGTCATTGTCCGACTACCGCGATCCAACTCGAGAGGTCGCGATAATATCAATCGTGACCGCCGTCCTTCTCGCGTTGTCCGCGTTTGCCGAAGGAGAGTCTCTGCTTATTCCGACCTACAGCGACGCGGCATGGCTTGTTGCTTACGGCGTTTTGTCGCACTGCCTGGGGATGTTGTTTATCGCGAGCAGCCTGCCGCAAGTTACAACAACCGAGGCCGGCCTTGCGTTGCTCTTACAGCCAACCTTGAGTTTCGCCTGGGATGTGCTTTTCTTCGCTCGACCTTTGTCCGCGTCCGAACTTGTGGGCGCGGTGATTACTCTATTGGCAATCTATCTCGGTTCGCGAGCAGCATCAAAGCAGGTCTAGGGCCTCGGCCTGAATCTCAATATCAAAGGATGTGCCGAGCTCCTGCACTTCACCGTCCAGGTGCGAAGGCATCGGTTCAGATGCCTCAATTCGCAGTCTTTGCACTTTTGCAGAAACGATTTCAGCCTCTGCCATGTGGCGCCCACGCATAAGTTTCGGCAGCAATTGCATGATCCGTATTCGCGATACCGGGCCCGCGATGATCAGGTCGAGTTGGCCATCACTGTTGTCGGCCATTGGTGCGATGTGAAACATGCCGCCAACCCAGGGCCCATTGCTGACGTTTGCGAGCGTAAGAGGTCCGTTCCAGATTTCGCCGTCGGCAATTATCCGGACATCCGGCGTGGTGATGCCGTCCGCCATACAACGAAATATGGCGAGCAAATAAACCAGGTCGCCGATGGGCCAGTGAATTGAATGCGCTATTCGAGTCACCTTGGCGTCAAACCCTATGCCGGCGCCATTGGCAAAAAAACGGTCATTCATTCGACCGAGATCGATTTTTCGCGGCTTGCTGTCGGCGGCCAGACGGTTCGCAAGCAGTTGCGTTGCATGCTCCCAGTCGAGTGGAATGGAACTGGCCTTCGCAAAGTCATTGCCCGTGCCGGTAGGAATAATGCCCAGCGCCGCAGTTGATTCTGCACGCATGATGCCGTTGACGGCCTCATGAATGCTGCCGTCGCCGCCCGCAACCAGTATCTTGCGGGCGCCGGCGTTGACCCGATCACATACCTGTTGTTCCAGATCGCCGGCACTGCGGCTGCGGCAAAGCGTTGTCCTGACCCCTGAACTTTCAAGCAACTCGATAATTCTGGGTAAACGACGACCCGCGCGGCCGCGTCCGGCAGTCGGGTTGAGAAACAGCGCAAGAGACTCGTCGGTCATTCAGTTGCCGTGGATAATGGTGTGCCGATGCTACAATGCCGGCGTCTGTCTACGCAAAACGGTTGCTTTCTATGTTGGAGCTTGGCGTCAAATTCCTGCTCAGTTATTTCATCGGTTCTCTGATGGGATCGTTGATAATGGGCAAGCTGAAGGGCGGGGTTGATATCCGAACTCAGGGCAGCGGTAATGCCGGCGGAACCAATGCCCTGCGCACGCAAGGTTTGCCGTTCGCCATCGGCGTCATCATTATCGATATTGGCAAAGGGGCTTTCGGCGCGGGCATCGTTCCCGGCCTGGAGATTCCGTTTGTTCCAACTGATCCGGAGATATCGCGAGCCGTACTGATGTATTGCTGCGCAGCGGCGGCGGTAATCGGTCACGTCTGGCCGATTTATCATCGTTTTCGCGGCGGTAAGGGTGCTGCGACAATGATAGGAACATTGACAGTCCTGAGCGCAGATCTACTGATACCGCTGCTGCTCGTGTGGGCGGTTGTCCTGATTGTGTCCGGGTATGTTGGGCTGGCATCGATGGCCGCGGCTGTGTCACTACCCCTCTGGATCGGCTTTACCCGCCTGCCAGCAGATCAGCTCTTGTTTCTGTATTGCGCGGCGATGGCCCTGTTCATCATATATTGCCACCGCTCCAATATTCAGCGCATGCGAGACGGAACGGAAACCCAGAACACGAAAATGATGTTCTTGCGGCGCAAGGCAAAAGATCAGGACGATGAACGATCTTGATATGAGCGCGGTTCGCCAGCCGCTAAGTGCAGCATCAGCATCGCGGCTCGACGAGGTCGAGGTGTTCGAGCAAGTTGATTCCACCAATTCCTATTTGATGCGACAGCCGGCTCCGGAACCCGAACGCTTCCGTGTTGCTCTGGCCGACCATCAAACGGCAGGGCGTGGTCGCCATTATCGAAGTTGGCAGTCACACCCGGGCAGTGGGCTCTGCTTGTCGATGGCCTACACATTCGAGTCGATGCCGAGCAGCTTGCCGAACCTGACCCTGGCGCTCGGCGTCGGCGTTGCGCGAGCCTTCGCTACGTTGGGAATTAGCGGTATTAGCCTCAAATGGCCGAATGACATTGTTGCTCTGGACGGCAAGCTGGGCGGGATGCTGGCCGAAGCTCGCTCGAATTCCAGTGGTGCGGTGACGGTCGTCGCCGGAGTCGGCATCAACGTCGATATTCAAGAGCCGCTGGATGTCGGCGCAGAGCACGACTGGGCACACAAAGCTGTGGACCTTAAAAGCCTTGTAGCAAAGCCGCCGTCTCGCGACACGCTGGCGGGTACGATTATTGATCACCTGCATGCGACGTTCGTGGGTTTCGAGAAGCTCGGCTTCGGCGGCTACGTTGACGAATGGCGTGAGCACGACTGGCTGCACGGCAGGACGATTACGGTGGATATGCCAGAGCGGCAGATCACAGGTACTGCCGCTGGGGTTGACGGAGACGGGGCACTGTTGGTGGATACAAAAGAGGGCCGGCGTCGCGTTATTTCAGGGTCGATTGTCCTGGCCAGCGTAGCCGAGAGTAGCTCGTGAGCGCGCTGTTGCTGGATATTGGCAATACCCGATTGAAGTGGGGCGTGCTGGATGACGGTTCCATTCGACGTACAGGGCACATTACCCGGCAGAGAATTCGCGACGAGGGTCTTAGCGCGTTGACGTCGAAGCTGCCACGGAAAGTGAGCTCAGTCAGCGCGAGCAACGTTGCCGGCCCAAGTTTCGCGACTCGTCTATCGGGTGTAATCGGGATGCACTGTGATTGTGATGTGCATTTCGCACGTAGTGAGCGCCAGGCATTCGGCGTGACAAACGGCTATCGACGGCCACGACACCTGGGCGTGGATCGATGGGTCGCCATGATAGGTGCATGGTCGGAGTTACAAGCCGCCTGCATGATTGTCGATGCCGGTACCGCGGTCACTATCGACGTACTTGACGACAGCGGACAGCATCTCGGTGGGCAGATTCTGCCAGGCGTGGCACTGATGGCGTCGGCTCTCGCGACCGAGACCAGCGACATTCCGAAAACGGGAAAGGCGTCGGGAGCATTTGCAGCGGACATGGATATGTTTGGCCGGAATACGACGAAAGCAGTCGCTTATGGTGTCCAAAACGGGGTTGTTGGAGCGATCGAGCGTGCCGTTAAGGTTCTTCGTTTGAACGACTACGAGCCGACAATCATCTTGACCGGTGGTGACGGGTCGCGCATCCTTCAGTCATTGGACGAGCAGCCATTGCACCGCCCACACCTTGTGCTGCAAGGGCTGGCACACATGTTGGAAAGTCACTGATGAAAAATCTCCTGTTGCTATTGTTGCTCGCCAACATCCTCTATTTTGTGTGGGGTATCTTCGCTGAAGATCCGGTTCAGCCCGGTGTCGCAATTGTCAGCGAAGCAGATCTTGGTCCCCCCCTTGCCGTTACGCAGACCACTGATGCTGAAGCTGCATCCAGTGTCGGTGCCGTACTCGGATCCGGAGAACCATCCGACCTTGCAGCGGTGGTCGGACGATCCTGCGTCAGCATCGGACCTTTCAAAACCAGCATTGACGCGGACTCAGCGCTAACGCAGTACGCGGGCGAGGGCATGCGCACAGGTTTACGGTCCGAGCAGGGCCTGATATTCGTCGGCCACTGGGTACAGATTCGAGGTGTTGCCGATCGAGCTGCGGGCGATATTTTGGTACAAAAACTGGCCGCTGGCGGCCTGACCGACGCCTATATCATTGGGTCTGAGGGCGAGGGCTTGAAGATATCCCTGGGACTGTTCGGGGATCTGGAGGGCGCAGAGAAGATAGAACTGCAAGCCAAGTCACTGGAGCTGCCTGCAGAAATCGTGGCCAGAACCCGTGACGGTGCTGTCTTTTTCGTCGATATTGCGCTTCCACCCGGAAAGGGCGCCGGCGCAATCGTCGAGAAGTACGGCGAGGAAAAGGTCCTGTTGCGCGACGCAGCTACCTGCCCGCAGTCAAACTAACCAAGCTGCGAATCGGACTTGTCACGCAGGCACGAAAA
>RCNF010002115.1_pt1 | contig 10627 bp, 9 predicted proteins | sample 2041311 | NCBI WGS metagenome assembly RCNF01 (sample SAMN09708228, study PRJNA481090) | Marine sediment metagenome, whole genome shotgun sequencing project. | biome: marine sediment; feature: ocean; material: sediment; isolation source: Sewage treatment plant 2 marine sediment (STP2) ... | reverse complement strand
GTCCGCGCTGCCCATAGTGATTGGGAATCCTCCCGTCCCAAGCAGCGGAAAGGCGTCTGATGGTCCTTGATGGCATCGCAAAGAAGAACTTTATTGTAGTTGGGCGGGTCGGAATGGATTTGTTCCCCGATCCAGCCGGAACTCGGACCCGTGACGCAGACACCATGAAGGTGGGGATGGGCGGCAGCAGCGCCAATATCGCCGCCGGCCTGGCTAAATTTGGCTGCAAATCCGCGCTGGTCACGTCCGTATCGGATGACTCGGTCGGATGGTATTGCCTGAACCAATTGGATCATTACGGGGTGGACCGCACCCATGTGAAAAAAATCACCGGGGAATGCAGAACCTCTTTGGCGGTCTATGAGACCCGCATCGAAGAACACCAATCTGTTATTTACCGCAACAATGCTGCGGATTTTCAGATGAATACTGAAGACGTGGAAGCGGTTGATTACAGCCAATATGGCGCGCTCATCACCGCCGGAACCGTCTTTGCAGCCGAGCCTTCACGTTCAGCGGCATTCCGCGCTTTCGAACTGGCCCGCGCGGCAGGCCTTCCAATCATTTTTGATGTGGATTACCGCCCCTATTCATGGCCGTCACCGCAAGTGGCCCAAGAGGTTTTGTCCCGGGCGGGGTCTTTGTCAGACGTGATTGTTGGCAATGACGAAGAGTTCGGCTTTATGGCCGGAGATATCGCCAGTGGGCTTGGCAAAGCCCGGGAATTGGCAGATTCCACTGCTGCCATTGTGGTTTATAAACTCGGACCAAAAGGGGCCGTGACCTTTGCCGATGGCGAAGAAATCAGCACCGGTATTTTTGCCGTTGATGCAGTAAAGCCCACTGGTGCAGGAGACAGTTTCATGGCGGGTTTCATGGCTTCCCTGGCCGACGGGTACGCGATGAAAGACGCCGTTCTGCGCGGCTCAGCTTGCGCGTCAATTGTCGTCGCCAAACCTGGCTGCGCCCCCGCAATGCCCTACACCGCCGAGCTTGAGGATTTCTTGTCTTCGCATCCCGGCCCCACGTGTTCCTGAAAGGACGACCAAATGCATATCTCCCCACATGACAATCACAATAAGCCCATCGTGGATGTCGAAGACAGCTTGGTTCCACTGAACTACTTCAACATTGTAAAACTCAAAAAAGGCGACGCCTTTGAGTATCAGGTGCCGGGCTATGAGACCTGTATTGTCCCGGCAACCGGCACAGTGGATATCGAGATTGAAGGCGTGATCTTTGCCAATCTCGGCTTGCGGAGGATTGATGTCTGGGACGCAGAACCAGAAGGCGTTTATGTTCCAGTTGGCGCCAAGGTCACCATAGTTTGCACCTCAGACGAAACCGAAACCTTTATTGCAGGGGCCAAATACGACAAGGTTCTTGATCCGTTTGATGTGCGCGCAGATGGGATCGACTTTGTTCAGTACGGGTCGGACGACACCAAAACTCACCGCAAAATCAAACATATTCTTGGGCAAAAGCAACATGACAAGGTCGGCAGGCTACTGGTCAGCGAACTATACACGGTTGGTCAGGGGGGCTGGTCTGGGTTCCCCAGCCACAAGCATGACACCGACCGCCTGCCGGATGAAACACGCCATGATGAGACCTATAACTTCCGTTTTAAGCCCAACTATGGTTCTGGCGTACAAATGCTCCAGCGCGAAGACAACAAGCCGGGCGATGCTTATCATATCATGGACGGGTCCACGATATGCCTGGACAAAGGCTATCATCCCTGCGCCGTGCTGCCCGGATATGAGATGTATTACTTCACCATTCTCGGCGGTCTGAGCCAGCGTTCGCTTGTGCAGTATTTCCAACCGACACATGCGGCACAGCTGGAAACGATACCTGGCATCAAAGACATGATCGCGAAGTTCAAATGACGCTGGCAACTCTTTCAGAGGTACTTCAGCCGGCACTGAAGAATGGCTATGCCGTGGCTGGATTGGTCACATTGGGCTGGGAAGATATGCGCGCCTATGTGGCCGCTGCCGAAGCCGAAAACGTGCCCGTCATTCTGCAGGCCGGTCCGGGATGTCGAGATCACACGCCGCTGCCGATCTTGGGTAAAATGTTCCGGTATCTGGCTGAAGGAGCCTCTGTCCCGGTTGTGGCGCATCTGGATCATGGCTACACGTTCGAAGAGTGCAAAGAAGCGCTCGACAGCGGCTTTACCTCACTGATGTTCGACGGGTCGCGCAAACCGCTCCAGCAGAATATCGACGAAACCGCTGCAATTGCCGAGATGGCGCACGCGGCCGGAATTTCCTGCGAGGGTGAGATCGGGTTTGTCGGCTATTCCGGTGGCGAAATCTCTGCAGGAACCAACCCGAACGAGGCCGCGAAATTCGCGCTTGAAACCGGTGTGGACGCGATGGCGATATCGGTTGGCAATGTGCATCTGCAACAGGACAAAGAAGGCGGGTTGGATGAACCTCGGATTCGCGCGATCGAGGCAGTGACCAAGATACCGCTGGTCATTCACGGTGGCTCCGGGGTGCCCTTGGCGCAGCGCACGGCGCTTTCGCGAGGATCCAACGTCTGCAAGTTCAACATCGGTACCGAGTTGCGTATGGCTTTTGGGCAGGCACTGCGCGAGTCAGTTAACAGCGACCCAACCCGATTCGACAGAGTCTCGATTCTCAAAGATACCCACGGCCCCGTAGTAGCGGCCACGCGTCGGGTTCTTAGCGGGCTAAAGGAAGACTAAGATGCTGAACATAGGATTAGTGGGCTGCGGCCGGATCGGGCAGGTTCACGCCTTGTCGATCGGGCAACGCGACGATGTGCAGATGACTGCGCTGGCCGATGCTTTCCCCGAGGCCGCACAGAAACTGGCCAACCAAACTGGCGCGCAGGTAATGGACCCGGACGCCGTCATCGCCAGTGCAGATGTCGACGCCGTGTTGATCGCAACCCCGACGGATACCCATTACGATCTAATTCATGCCGCGGCCCGCGCAGGCAAAGCGATATTCTGCGAAAAACCGGTAGACATGTCCGCGGACCGCATTCGCGAGTGCATCACCGTGGTTGAAGAGGCGGGCGTGCCTTTCCTGACTGCATTTAACCGCCGCTTTGACCCGAACTTTGCTGCGCTTCAGTCCCGCATCCGTGCCGGTGAGATCGGCCAGGTGGAACTGGTCACCATCATGTCGCGTGACCCGTCTCCGCCCCCAATCAGCTATATTGAGCGCTCGGGAGGGATTTTTCGGGACATGATGATCCATGATTTGGACATGGCGCGATTCTTGCTGGGCGAAGAACCGGTTCAAGTATTCGCGGTTGGCTCCGCGTTAGTCGATCCCAAGATAGCGGCAGCCGGCGATGTGGATACCGCAGCGGTCACTTTGACCACATCCAGCGGCGCAATCTGCCAGATCACGAATTCACGACGCGCCACCTACGGCTATGATCAGCGCGTCGAAGTGCATGGCGCAGAGGGTTTGCTGCGGGCCGGAAATGTCTTAGAAAATACCGTTGAGGTTGCCACAAGCGCCGGGTTTTGTTCAGCGCCGACAAAGCACTTCTTTCTAGAGCGCTACGCGGCGGCTTATCGCTTGGAATTAGCGCATTTCGTGAGTGCGGTGACCACCGGCACTCCGGTCACGCCCGATATCGTGGATGGCCTGCGGGCCCAAATGCTGGCCGATGCGGCGGCAGACTCTCTGGCGACAGGCAGGCCGATCTCTATCAGTTGACTTCGGCTTGCTGTCGCAATCTCCGGACTGGAAAAGCACTTCACAAACGGGCGCTTCACAGCGCGCGGCGTCGCGGAAGGTTCACTATCATATCTGGTTTTCAGGAAATGTTTGATGCCGGTGGCGGGCTTTGGCCATGCGCCTGGGGCTTATCGGCATGATGCACCAGGGACGCTTCATGCATGAGCATGCAAACTGAGCCATTCTCTTGCGCAAGATAAAGTTCCTGCAAAAGCGGGAGCGTCCGTCACCACCTCGCAGCCAGCACCAGCAATGGCCGTCAGGCGCACTCTGGATTTTTATAGCAAAGAGGCGCCAAGGCCGGGCTGTGGTGCGGCGATATGGACCCGCTGCAATGTCCGCACCGCGGCCACCCGTAGTTTCCTGATTCATTGAGCCCTGATCCGCATAATCTCCAAATCGTGGGATCCGGGGTGATTGCGCTGCCCAGAGGGTCTGATAAGACGCGTCAGGAAATCTCTTATCTGGCGGATGTAGCGCGATATGGACCACTTTTTATATCACAACGGAGCGCTGCACGCCGAAGACGTGGCCATAAGCGAAATTGCGGCGGCGGTCGGTACGCCATTCTATGTCTACTCAACAGCCACTTTACTGCGTCATTTTGCGCTTTTTGACGAGGCGCTGGCGGGTATGGACCATCTGGTCTGCTACGCGATGAAGGCCGCCAGCAATCAAGCGATCCTGAAAACGCTGGCGCAGGCCGGGGCGGGCATGGATGTGGTTTCGGGCGGTGAATACCTGCGTGCCAAAGCGGCAGGCGTACCGGGTGAGCGCATTGTGTTTTCCGGTATCGGCAAGACCGCAGATGAAATGCGCATGGCGCTGGACGGCGGCATACGCCAGTTCAACGTCGAATCCGAACCCGAAATGGAAGCTCTGAACGCCGTGGCTGTTTCCTTGGGCAAGATCGCACCGATAACCATTCGCGTGAACCCGGATGTCGATGCCAAAACCCACGCAAAAATTGCGACCGGAAAGTCCGAAAACAAATTTGGCATCCCAATCGCGCGGGCCCGTGAGGTCTATGCAATGGCAGGGGCGATGCAGGGCCTAGATGTGATTGGCATCGACGTCCACATCGGATCGCAGTTGACGGATTTGGCGCCGTTTGAGCAGGCCTATCTGAAAGTTGCTGAATTGACCGAACAATTGCGGGCGGATGGGCACAACATCCGCCGTCTTGATCTGGGTGGTGGTTTGGGGATTCCCTACGCGCGCTCAAATGAAGCGCCACCCCTGCCACTGGAATACGGTGCGCTGATCAAGAAATGTGTCGGCCATCTGGGCTGTGAGATCGAAATCGAGCCCGGTCGTCTGATTGTCGGCAATGCAGGGTTGATGGTCAGCGAAGTGATTTATGTGAAGTCAGGGGAGGGGCGCGACTTTCTGATTCTCGATTCAGCGATGAACGATCTAATCCGCCCGGCTATGTATGACGCGCATCATGACATCATTCCGGTGATCGAGCCGGATGCCGGGGCTGAACAGCAGCCCTACGACATTGTCGGCCCGGTGTGCGAATCAGGTGATACCTTTGCCAAACAACGTATGATGCCGCAGGTGCGGACCGGTGATCTGGTCGCATTTCGCAGCGCGGGCGCATATGGTGCGGTTATGAGCAGCGAATACAATACAAGACCGATGATTCCAGAGGTTTTGGTGAACAAAGATCAATTTGCGGTTATTCGCGCACGCCCGACCTTTGACGAAATGATAAATCGGGATACCATCCCGGAGTGGCTGTAACGCAATCCCGCGTTATTGCTGCGGGAGAAACTGATGGCATCCTTTTCCCGCTATGACATGCGGCGCAGCCTGACGGGCTTGCGCTGGCCGGTGCGCCTGACGCAGGCCGGGATGATGGCGGAGCAGTTGTTGCGCAGTTTCTGGCCGTTTCTGACGCTGGTTCTGGCGGTGCTTGGAATCCTGATGCTCGGCATGCAGGATCTTTTGCCACTTGAAGTATTCTGGGTCGGCGCAGTGATCTCGGTACTGGCAATGCTCAGCGCTTTGGTTATTGGTGCACGGCGTTTCGTCTGGCCGACACGGTCTTCAGCGGTTCGGCGTTTAGACGAGACCATGCCAGGGCGACCTATTCAGGCTCTGCTGGATGATGCGGCAATTGGTGTGGATGACCCAGAGACGATGTCGGTCTGGCGCGCACATCAGGCGCGCATGGCCAAACGCGTAAGCCTGGCCAAACCGGTTCACCCAAATTTGCGAATTGCGCGCCGTGATCCGTTTGCGCTGCGTTATGCCGCCGTTCTTATTTTTGTGATTGCGCTGTTATTCGGATCGATTTGGCGGGTTGGTTCCGTGACAACTCTGGCGGGCGGAGCCGCTCCGCTGGTGACTGGCCCAACGTGGGAGGGCTGGGTTGAGCCTCCGCGGTATACCGGCCAACCGACCGTCTACCTAAATGATATCACGACGCCTGCACTTCAGGTCGCGCAGGGCAGCGTTATCACTTTGCGTCTTTATGGAGAAGTTGGGGCGCTGAGTGTCTCAGAGACAATTTCGGGCGAACCTGGCAATTCTGTGCAGGAAGAGTCAGCCCTTTCACAGGACTTTGTGGCTGATCAAAATGGCGAGTTGAAGATTGAAGGCGTCGGTGGCCGCAGCTGGGCGGTTGATGTCGTTCTTGATTCGCCGCCCGAAATCGCGATTTCGGGGACAGCCGAGGCGTCGGCAGTTGGTGAAATGACCCTCCCATTTACGGCAAATGATGACTATGGAGTTGAACTTGGCTTTGCCCACATTGAACTTGATCTGGATGCCGTTGATCGTCGCTACGGTCTGGAAATTGCACCCGACCCGCGCGATCCGGTGATTGTGCCGCTCCCAACCCCAATCACCGGCGATCGGCGCAATTTCACCGAAAACCTGATCGATGATTTTTCGCAGCATCCGTTTTCGAACTTGCCGGTGGCCGTGACATTGAGGGCGCAAGATGCGGTTGAACAGGAGACACAGGCAGCTTCAGAAACGATGATCCTTCCGGGGCGACGTTTTTTTGACCCGATGGCTGCTGCAATCATAGAGCAACGGCGTGATCTATTATGGGCCCGCGCCAATGCGCCGCGCGTAGCGCAACTGTTACGGGCAGTTTCGCACCGACCTGATGACGTGTTCCGCTCAGAAACCGCTTACCTTCGGCTTCGGGTAATCCTGCGTCGAATAGAGACACTGGCAAAATACGGCCTCAAGACAGAGCATCAGGACGAGATCGCGCAAGCGCTTTGGGATCTGGCGATTGTGCTGGAAGAGGGCGATCTGAGCGACGCGCTGGAACGTTTGCGTCGGGCTCAGGATCGGCTGGCCGAAGCCATGAAAAACGGGGCGTCCGATCACGAAATCGCCGAGCTGATGCAGGAATTACGCGAAGCCAGCGATGACTACATTCGACAGTTGTCGCGTCAGGCTCAGCAGGATGGTGACCAAGGTGGAGACAGTCAGTCAGCCGAAAACTCGATGCAAATGACGCAGGACGATCTGCAAGCCATGATGGATCGCATTCAGGAGCTGATGGAGCAGGGCCGAATGACCGAGGCGGAGCAAGCCCTGAAAGAACTGCAACAGTTGATGGAAAACATGCGCGTCACCCAAGGTCAGGGTCAGGGCGGGCAATCGCCGGGTGAGCAAGCGATGGAGGGTCTGGCCGAAACGCTACGGGACCAGCAAGGGCTGTCAGATCAGGCATTCAGAGACCTGCAGGAACAGTTCAATCCCGGTGCACAGGCAGGTGAAAGTGAAGGCAACGAAGGCAGCAACGGTGGTCAGGGCAGGGGCCAAAGCCATGAAGGCCAAGGCGGTAAAGGTCAGGGCAACGGCGAATCGGGGCAGGAAAGCGACGGTCAGGGGCCCCCGGGTCCGGGCGGGCTTGCCGACAGACAACAAGCATTGCGTCAGGAACTGGAGCGCCAGCAAGGCAATTTGCCCGGAGCGGGCACACCCGAAGGCGACGCTGCCCGTGACGCACTTGGTCGCGCTGGCGAGGCAATGGACGGCGCCGAGGAAGCCTTGCGGCAGAATGAGCTTGCCGAGGCGATTGACCAGCAGTCTGCTGCGATGGAAGCGTTGCGCGAAGGCATGCGCAACCTTGGTGAAGCCATGGCACAAGAGCAGCAGAACCAACCGGGCCAAGGCACGACAGAGAGCAACAGACAGGCGCAGAACCGCGATCCGTTGGGGCGTGATGCAGGCTCGAACGGATCTGCTGGCACCGACGAGGGTTTGTTGCAAGGTGAGGATGTCTATCGCCGTGCACGGGAATTGCTGGACGAAATTCGCAGGCGCACAGGGGATGGCGAACGTCCGGAAATAGAGCTGGAATACCTCAAACGTCTGCTTGAGCGTTTCTAGATCGGGTTATGTTTAAGGAATGCTGCTCGACGCCTTCGCATCCAGCCAGTCCAAGATGCCTTTGACACGATCGCCCAAAGCGGCCCTGCCTTTGTCGACAATCGCAACATATCCAGAGACGGCAGGTCCTGCCATCGGAACAGACTGGGTGATTTTCGGAGCCATAACGTATACTGCGCCCAAGATCACTGCCAACAATATCATCAGTGTGAAACCCCTGCGAAAGCTGCGTTTTTCGCTCTGCGGCTCTAGATAATCGTCAACATCGCTTTCACCGTCAGCTTCTCGATCGCTGGCTGAGCGTAGCGATGAATTGATTTCTTCGACGTCGGGTAACAAGTCGCGTCGTGATGCCAGAGTGTCCGCAATCGCCGAGTCAGTACCAACCGGCGCGTCATCTTGCGTTTTAGGCATCCGTTCGCGCGCCTCTCGAGCCCGGCGACTGGCGTCATCCTCGGCCTCTTGCAGGCCAAGATCTGGTTGGGTCTCTAGTCCTGCACTTTGTTCGTTTCGGCGCTGCTCTGCTTCGTGTTCAGCTTCCTGTTTTAAGACTTCTACAACTGCAGGATCCAGTTCGCGCGCTACTGGTTCGGCCACGATGGAGTCTGGCTCGTCTTCTTCATATTCGCCTGCGGCCTGCTCGACTATCGGATCAGCAGGTCTCGAATCTTCCTCGGGTTCTTTTTCCCTGATCTCTTCCTGGTCTTGCCCGACTTCGGTTTCTATCTCTGGCTCTGTCGGCGAGACCGGTGGTGACGCTTCAACTTCTTTGCTGGCGGCATCTTCTTGATCTGAGTGGGATTGGAACCATGTATCGCCACAGTTGGAGCATTGCACATCGCGCCCGTCCTCTGGAATTACTTCAGAAGGAACCTCGTACTGCGCATCGCAGTTGGGGCAAATCAGTCGCATTTTGCTGTCTCGTCCACTCGTGGTGCCGCCTCTAGCGCTCTTAAACTTGTATAACTTGTAACAAGGCTCTCAAAAAGTGCAATATCTCGTGTTGTTTAGATGCATCGGCGGACGTCCCTTTGCTTGTATGCGGAATGTTCTTAAGGATCATTGAATCTACCGACGCTCTGGGGCACAACGGGTCAACAAACAAGGCGGGCTGAGCCGTGATCGAGCTTGAAAATGTGGGGTATAGCTACGGCGGTGGCGAATTGCTGAGCGATATTTCGGTCAAGCTGGCACCGGGGTCGTTTCACTTTCTGACCGGGCCGTCTGGTGCCGGAAAAACCACACTGATGAAGCTTTGCTATGGGGCGCTGCTGCCGACGGCGGGCCATGTCCGGATGTTTGATGCCGACGTGCGGGCGCTCAGCCGGGATAATGTTGCATTGCTGCGCCGCCGGGTTGGCGTTGTACATCAGGACTGCAAATTTCTGGATCATTTGTCTGTGGCGGAAAACCTTGCATTGCCTTTGACGGTGTCGGGGCGCGATATTGCTGATGAAACCACAAACCTGAATGAGTTGATGAACTGGGTTGGGCTTTCAGGCCGGGCTGAAGCCTTGCCACCTGAACTTTCGGGCGGAGAACGTCAGCGCGCCGCCTTGGCCCGCGCCGTGATCATGTCGCCCGATGTTGTGCTCGCTGACGAACCCACTGGCAATATTGATTGGGAGATGTCGCAACGCCTTCTGCGTCTCCTGATTGAACTGAACAAGATGGGAAAGACCATTCTGATTGCCACCCACGATCTTGCACTGATCCGCGCCACCAAAAGCGAAGTGCAGGTGCGGGTTTTGCGCATTTCCAATCGGCGCTTGCAGCTTGCAGGGTCGGATTTATGAAGATGGGGCGCGTCAGCTTTACCGCTTTCTTGACAGGGGATGTACAGGCCGACCGTGTTGTGCCCCCGACTGGCTTTACTGCACAACTCACGCTATTTGCTGCCGGTGCAATGGCATTTCTGGCTGTGTTCGCGCTTGCATTGTCGCTTGCTGCGGGGCGACTTGCCGAACGCTGGGGCGATGAACTTGCAAGGAGCGCAACCTTGCGCATTACGGCACCGCAGGATCAAATGGTGACACAGACCGAAGCCGCATTGCGCGTGCTGGAAACGACCAAAGGGGTTGCCAGCGCCCGGGCGCTTTCGCAAGAGGAGCAGCAGGCTTTGCTGGCGCCGTGGTTTGGCCCTGACGTTCCGCTTGAAACCTTGCCGGTTCCACAATTGATTGAAGTCATCGAAGACGTGCTGGCCGAAGAACACTCCGGCCCAGGCGATGCCGAGATAGAGGACGAGCGAGGGCCAGCGCGGGCCGTCGCGGCGCAGATGCAGGAGCGTGATGCCCGCCAGCGCGGCGCCCCAGATCCCGGTGAGGAACCAGCCGGCATTGGCTCCGCTCAGGACCGCGAAGGGCGTGTAGGTGCCGGCGATCTTGAGGTAGATCGCCGATTGGTCGATCCGGCGGAAAGCGGCGTTCCAAGCCGGCAGACGGGCCATGTTGTAGAGCGCGGAGCATGACAGCATCGCCAGCAGGCTGAGGCCGTAGATCACGGCGGCCGCGACGATGGTGGTGTCGCCG
>RCNF010002114.1_pt1 | contig 10627 bp, 9 predicted proteins | sample 2041311 | NCBI WGS metagenome assembly RCNF01 (sample SAMN09708228, study PRJNA481090) | Marine sediment metagenome, whole genome shotgun sequencing project. | biome: marine sediment; feature: ocean; material: sediment; isolation source: Sewage treatment plant 2 marine sediment (STP2) ... | reverse complement strand
TATATTGCCTGCGGAATTTCAGGTGCAATACAGCACCTTGCAGGAATGTCTTCTTCAAAATATATTGTTGCAATAAATAAAGATAAGGATGCACCTATCTTTAATGTCGCAGATTATGGAATTGCCGGCGACCTTTTTGAAGTACTACCGGTTTTAACTGAAGAAATTAAAATGATTAAATAATAACAGCAGGAATTTTTTAGTGCAGAAAGTTCAATGCGAAATACTTGGCTTATCCTCCAGCCCTTCTACGGGCGGCGCGTATGCAATACTTTTAAAAGAAGTTGATGGTAAAAGAAGACTGCCTATTATTATAGGGGCTTTTGAAGCACAGGCAATAGCACTGGAAATTGAAGGGATAAAGCCCCCAAGACCTCTTACACACGATCTTCTTAAACAACTAACCGATAATCTTGGTGCAACTGTTGTAGAAATTAATGTCGACGAACTTAGAGAAAACACATTCTTTGCTAAAATTATTCTTGAACTTTCCGGATTAACCCAGGAGATCGATGCCCGACCGAGTGATGCTATTGCGCTTGCTGTAAGAGCACAGGCGCCTATTTACGTTTCTGAATCGGTTTTGGAAACTGCAGGATTTTTACCATCGGATGAAACCGAAGCGGTTGAACTTTCCGATCTTGATTTGGGAACTGAAAAAAGTAAAAAGAAACCTCAATCAAAAGAAACCAGGTTAGCCACGCTGCAAAGTAAATTAAGAGAAGCTATTGAAAGTGAAGAGTATGAAAGAGCGGCGAAGATTAGAGATGAGATAAAAAAGTTAACAAGTGATAATTAGTTTTTTAATTGAATACTTTTTCACCAATTTTACATTCCAAACATTTTTCCTTAACACAGTAACTCCGGAATAATTCTATCATTCCCTGGTAATAAACACTTTTCTTTTTCATGCTGGTAAGATTTAATGTGTCGCCAACCTGGTTTACGAGCTGGTTGCTGCTTTTTTGAGTATAATTTATATACAAATTCCTTATGTTCCTTGCCGCCTCCTGCTCTGAAAAGATTTCGAAGTAAAGAGATAGAACCGGTAAGACAACATTTACAATTATCTCGTCTGCCCTGGATAATCCGATAAAATATTTTAGTTCCTCTTTTGCTTTTTTATCAAAAGTAAAATGATTTTTCCAGTAACCCGCGCCATTAACTATGATTATATTTCTAATGTAATTTGTTACTTTTTTAGTTGAATTTTCTGACTGGGTAAGGTCTATAAATTTCTTTATCAATTCATCTTCTATGATTCGCTGAGCTAATCTAGAGCCACCAGAGATGCGCAGTGTTGGAAAATTTTGTGGACGAAGTTTGAAAAAATGCCAGCTTTCAGGAGAAAAAGTTGGACCATCATATTTATCTTTAACTTTATCCCATGTTTCAACAAGCTCTCTAACATACTCTGAAGTAGCTTCATCAGAAAATGAAAATTCGGTTGGTATTAAACCGCTTACATTAAAGAGTGAGCTAGCAATTACTTTATCAAAATTTTCTTGGTTGGAATAATTCTTCAGGAATTCAATATTAACTGCTTTGGCAAGTTTCAGCATAATATCTTTGTTCTTAGAATAACCAAGTGCTTCAAAAATCATTTCGTAAACAAGCTGCTGCCAAATAACCTTATCATCAAAATCACTAGGTGAAAATTTCTTATTAAAAAAATCATCACTAAAATCGTATCTAACAATAGGTTCCCTAATATTCATCTCTTTCAGGTAAACCATTTCCTTCAGCCGATCAAAAATACTCTTCGTTTTATTCTTAAAGCGCACTGTTCCAAGATTAAATAAAAAGTTAAGTTTTTCCTTTTCAGCAACCAAAGAATTTGATTCCGCACAAGGCATATTGAATGTTCTATTATTTCTTTCACTACTGATAGCATCCCTTAAGCTGTCCTGAAAGTTTTTATCGAGAAAATCTACCAGGCAAATCGATTGTACCTTCCTGCCCTCTTTTGTAAGAACATAATTCTGATTTTTTTCGTTTGAAAGGACAACATGAAGTATCACTTTATTGTATTTGCTATCAATATAATGACCATGGGTTTTCCAATCGGAATGTAATGTATCTATCTCTACATCACCAAGGTAAGTGATGTTGCCGATTCTAATTCTTGCACTAAGAAAATCCGGACCAGCCAATTCTTTATTTTGCAAACCGGGATCGATAATTTCGATCGATTGTGAATCAGCAGTGGAGAGAGATTCTTTAAATTTTTTTTCTTTCCAGATTTCGTAAAGAAATTTTTCGTGAACTTTCATAATTAAAGTTATCTAACTATTCCTTCGAGTAATAATTTTAATGTATGCAAATATTGAACTCTCAAGGCCAACATATCCTCAAAAGGATTGTTTGTAAATAGAATAAATATATCCTAATAAAAAATGAAGGAGCAGCAAAAGAAATTATTTTCAAATATCATAATTTATCCCCCTTCCCGGGTATTTTTCTTGAGGTGAATTTATATAAACAAAACTAAGAAATGGAATAGAAAGAAGCGCGCATGAAATAAATTATTTTAACAAAATCTCACTTATCTGGCTATTAAGATTTTCAAGCTCGTTCGCTGCCTGCCTATCGAAATCATCTCCATTACTTTTATATATTATTCCCCTGCTAACATTTATTAGGTAATTTTTTCTCTTTATAGTTTTAAAAGATTCGATCACATCTTGTAGGCTGCCTCCCTGCGCCCCAATACCAGGCAGAAGTACAGGCAGATCAGCAAAAAGTTTAATATTTTCTCTTAGCTCATCTGCATTTGTAGCACCGAATACAATCCCGCAATTTTTTTTCTCATTCCATTCTATCACTTTAGAAATAATTTTCTGAAAGAGAAAAGTTCCATCTGATAGCTGAAGTTTTTCAAAATCATTTGCACCAGGATTGGAAGTTAATGCCAGAATAAAATGAAGCTTTTCATCATAATCTAAAAAAGGAACTATAGAATCTTTTCCCATCAAAGGATTTAGAGTTGAGGCATCAAAACTTAATGATTCGAAAATTGATTTTGCATACATCTTTGAAGTGTTGCCAATATCACCTCTTTTAGCATCTGCAATAACTAAAATATCTTCGGGAATAGAAGAAAGAGTTTTTCCCAGGTTAGTGATTCCTGCAGCGCCATCTTTTTCATAAAATGCAAAATTTATTTTGTACGCTGCTGCATTATCCCGCGTAGCTTCAATTATTGCTTTGTTAAAGCTAACAACAGGATTTAAATCTATTTTTATGTGATCAGGAATTTTATTTATATCCGTATCTAAGCCTACACAGATAAACTTACCTTCATTATTTTTCTTTTCCAGTTTTTCTAGTGCGTTCATAAATAATATTTAAGTATAATTTTTTCTTGTTCTGTAAATATTTGCAACGATACCCAGCATAAACATATTTACCAGCAGCGAGCTTCCTCCGTAACTTACAAACGGTAACGGGATACCTATAACCGGCATTATTCCCACTACCATTCCTAGGTTAACAATAAAGTGAACGAAGTAAACCGAAAGAATTCCGATTGTTACTAAACTAAGAAACTCATCTTTAGAAGAATAAGCAATTTTAAGAATTCTTGTAAAGAGATAAAAGAATAAACCAAGAATTATAATACTTCCGATGAAACCAAACTCTTCTCCTATTACGCAGTAAACAAAATCTGTCCATTGTTCCGGTATAAACTGAAGCTGCGTTTGGTGTCCGGATAGAAATCCTTTCCCAGTTAAACCGCCGGAACCAATTGCAACTTTTGCCTGTATAGAATTGTAACCCGAACCGAGCGGGTCAGACATAGGATCTATAAATGCCAGTATTCTTTTTTGTTGATGCGGGCTGAGGGCTTTATAAACATAATCAGTAAAGAACCCGGCAGCAAGGTTTAATGCAAAGATGGATCCACTGAAAAAAATATTCTTCTTAAAGGTAAAAAGAACAACAACAATTAATGCCAGCGAAGCTAAAAAGTAAGCCATCCCGAATAGTGAAGCCATCGCTACAAAGACTGGCGAAAGAACTACAAATAATCCAAACGAACTTATTCCTTTCCAGAAGATGATGGTTACTATCATTCCGGCAAATACCAGGGCTGTCCCCATATCGGGCTCAAGGAGGATTAGCATAACAGGAAATAAGCCGATAGCCAGCGTAAAAAGTAAGTCTTTAAGCGAATCGATGTTTAGGTTATTTTTAGATAAAAAGAGAGCCATAGCAAAAATCGTAGTTATCTTTGCAAGTTCGGAAGGCTGAAATCCTAAAAACCCGATTGAGATCCAGCTTCTCGATCCGGAAATCTTTTTACCGATTACCAAAACAACTATTAATAACAGCAGTGATAATAAATAACCGGGTATCGCAGCAACTTTAAATGATTTTGTAGGAAGCGAATAGGTTACAAAAAATATGATTAGGGCAAACAGACCCCAAATAAGTTGCTTCTGGAAATTTCCCTGGGCTGATGGATTATTAACCGTTGAGCTGTAAATAGCTGCAAGACCGGCAATAAATAGTATGATTACCGGGAATAACAATCCAAATTCGAATTTATCTTTTATGCGATAATCAATTCTCAATCTAGAAATCCTGGTTTTCAACTTTTGTTATTGTTTCATCCAATTTGGATTTATTCCTTTTTAATTTGTTAAGATAAACCTCAACAATTTTTTTAGCGATTGGTGCAGCGTGTGTTCCACCAAAGCCAACATTTTCTACCACGATTGCAAATGCTATCTGTGGATTTTCGTAGGGTGCAAATCCTACAAACAAAGCATGATCTTCACCATGCGGATTTTGCGCCGTACCGGTTTTACCGCAAATCTCAAAATCTTCTGAACGAATATGTGTTGCTGTACCTTTGCCATTTACAACTAAAAACATTCCTTCTTTAACAATATCAAAATACTTTTGCTCTATGTCTACATTTTTCTCTTTAAATTTATATTTCATCAATTCACTTGCTACTTCATCAAAATAACCTTTAACAAAGTGAGGCTCGAAGGTTTTGCCGTTATTGGCTAAAAGTGCAACGTACTGCACAAGCTGTATAGGTGAAACACTTACTTCGCCCTGTCCTATTCCTAAACTTGCCATAATGCTGCGAGGCCACTTTTCACCATAAATTTTTTCATAATATTTTTCATCGGGAATAAGCCCTTTACTTTCTTCACCAATATCTATATTCGTTTTATTATTGAAGCCAAACCTCTCGGCATATTGTTTCCAGCGTTCCATTCCTATTTTATAAATCAATTGGTAAAAAAAAGTATTGCACGATTTTTCAATCGCAGTTATAACATTAACACTTCCGTGAGATCCGTGGCATTTAAAAAATCTTCCGTAAGTAAATCCACCGCCGCAAAAAAATGTTGTAGAAGTAGTTATCAAACCAAGATCCAAAGCTGTTATAGCCTCAAACATTTTAAAAGTTGAACCGGGTGGTTTAACGGACATTGTGGCCCTGTTAAAAAGTGGTTTTTCGGGATCGCTGTAAAGTTTAGATAAAAAATCTTTTGATGTTAAGTATGAAAATTGGTTTAAATCATAATCAGGTGCGCTAACGAGCGCAAGAATTTCGCCGGTTGAGGGTTCAATAGCAACCAGTGCACCTCTTTTCCCTATAAACTCTTCTTCAGCAACTCTTTGCACATCGGCATCTATGGTTAAAACGAGATCACGCCCCTTTAAAGAAGGATCATCATCGGCACCATTTTTATAACTGCCGATATTTTTTCTTTTTGAGTTAACCAATATGAAGCGTTTTCCTTTAGTCCCCCGGAGATCTTTCTCATAAGTTTTTTCAATTCCGTTGTGTCCTACATTATCTCCTTGCCGGTAATATTCCTTTTCAACTTCTAACTGCTTTGCAGAAATTTCTTTAATGTAACCAAACATATGTGAACCGCTTACGCCTGCGGGATAATTCCGATGCATTTCAATTATGTAATCAACGCCGGGTAAATTATCAGAATTTTCTTCAATCCAGGCAACAACATTAAAATCAATTCCTTTTTTAATCTTAATAGGAAGGTATTTGGAAAAGTGTTTATTTTTTTCAAGAATACTTGATATAAAACCGGAATCGGCATCAATAACTGTTTCCAGCAAGTTATTAAGATTTTTATCATAATTGGAAGGGGTGATACGAAGGGTGTAAGCGGGACTGTTGCGAACAAGCACTTCCATATTCCGGTCATAAAATATTCCCCGCAAAGGAGAAATCACAACCTGCTTAATACTATTATCAGAAGATTTCAACTCATAGGATTCGTTGTTTAAAATCTGCATTTCGAACAAGCGAAATCCTACAACAGCCACACTTATTAAGATTGCAAAATAAATTATTGTTCTACGCTGCAGAGAAGCAAAACTTTCCGATTTCAATTAAAATTCCTCCTGTAAGGAAAGACAATAAAAATTGTACTTACAACACCAGTGTACAATGCCGGCAGCAATGCCTGATCGAAAAAAAGTTTGAAAATGTTTGTATTAAAATCTACTGCAGAAAAGAACGAGTAGATAACCGAGTCAATTACAGCACAGAGCAGAATTATAAAAGTAAAAGCATAAGTGTTCAGGAATTTTTCCCTCTGTGTTTCTGCAGAATAATAACCTGCTACAAATCCAACAACCGTTTTCGAGAGCATCATACTGCCTAATAAAGTACCTGTTATCAAATCGAAAAGAAAGCCATAAGATGCACCTAAAACGGTTCCGTAAATCTGCCCGTATGAAATTGCATAATACACCAGGAGAATCAGGAGCAGATCAGGAATTATTCCATTAATAGATATTAAGGGAACAACGGTTATTTGAAAAAGCAAAACCGGGAAGAAAAATATTATTGGCAATACCTGAATGAATCGCATATTATCACTTATTGTAGAAGTTCAATTCTAAATTTTCTTTCTGCTTGCTTTGTACAATTCCGAGCACAAATACATTTTCGATATTTAGAAGATTAGCGAACGGTTTTACTTTAACACGGCTAAAAATTTCAGTTTCAACATTTCGCATTTCTGCAACTATCCCTACCGGAATCGGCACTGGCACCAAATAACTTGCTTCGGAAGTAATAATTCTATCTCCCGCTTTAAAATCATACGTTTCAGGAACATTAATAATCGCAAGTTCCTCGCCATCCCAGCGCATTATACCATGAATTCTGCTTCGTTCATTTTTTACAGTTAACTTTAAATCAATATTTTCTAAAGTTCGCACTATTGCAAAATCTTCGGAAGTAGAATGGACTATTCCAACAATTCCCTGGTGATTTATAACCGGCATACCAGGTTTAACGTTTTCTCTTCTCCCAACGTTTAAAGTAAATGTGTTATTTGCTTTGGAGAAAGATTTAGAAACTATGTTGGCAGGAATTAAAGGAAATGCCGAAGTATCTTTGAAGCCCGCCAATCCTCTAAATTCTTCATTTAATATTCCGTACTCACGAAGTTTACTTACCTGCAGCATCAATTCAGAATTTACCCTGCGCAGCTCCTCATTTTCTGATTTAATATTAGTAGTGTTGAACAGATCGGAAACAATTGAGGTAACAACAGCAAAGCTGCCAAAAGCAATAGCTCTTACTTTTTGCACCTCCTGGTTTTTATTTTGAGAAAGGATAATAAGACTGGTTATTACAAGAAAGATAAGTACAATATATTCTTTAAAATTTTTCCATATCTTAGAAAAAAATTTTATCATTAATACCTTCTGCTACGTATAAGTACTTTCGAATATTCATTCAAATTATCAATTACAGCTCCTGCTCCTCTAACAACTGCAGTAAGCGGGTCTTCCGCAATATGAACAGGCAGGTTTGTTTCCATCCTGATTCTTTCATCCAATCCTTTTAATAAAGCACCGCCACCGGTTAGCATAACGCCCCTGTCCAGGATATCTGCAGAAAGTTCAGGCGGGGTTCGTTCAAGGGTTTGTCTTACGGTATCAACTATCTGAACAATCGATTCATTAAGCGCTTCTCTAATCTCTACAGAACTTACTTCGGTAGTTTTAGGAATTCCGCCAACAAGATCCCTTCCTTTTACCTGTATAGTAATTTCTTCTCTAAGAGGAACAGCAGATCCAACCTCGCACTTAATAGCTTCAGCAGTTCTTTCGCCGATTAGTATGTTGTGGTTTCGTTTGAAGAATTGCATGATTGCATAATTCATCTCATCACCAGCAATGCGTATCGATTCTTCATTAACAATACCTGATAGAGCAATAACTGCAATTTCCGTAGTCCCCCCGCCTATATCAATTATCATATTACCAACAGCTGCAGAAACATCTATTCCAATTCCTATAGCAGCAGCCATCGGTTCTGCAATAAGGTGAACCTCTTTAGCACCGGCATGTTCTGCACTATCTCTAACAGCTCTCTTCTCTACTTCGGTAACACCACTTGGAACAGCCACAACAACTCTCCTGCTGCTTAGTGCCCCGGCTTTTACTCTTTTAATAAATGCTCTTATCATCCCCTCGGCAATTTCAAAATCTGCAATCACACCGTCTCGCATAGGACGGACAACTCTAATCTCCTTATGTTCCCTGCCTTGCATTTCTTTGGCTTTATTACCAAGTGCAATTATTCTTTTTGAACTTTTATCAAAAGCAACAATAGAAGGTTCATTGAGCACTACACCTTTACCTTTTACGTAAATAAGTGTATTAGCAGTTCCCAGATCCATTGCAATGTCGGTAGAAAAGAAATCGAAAAAACCCATTTTACCTCTTAATGTTTAAAGTGTCTTATACCGGTAAATACCATTGAGATATTTTTTTCATTTGCAGCATCAATAACTTCCTGGTCGCGCACCGAGCCACCGGGTTGTATCACTGAAGTTGCACCACATTTTATAATTTCAACCAAGCCGTCTGCAAAAGGAAAGAAAGCATCTGAAGCGACAACAGAACCTATTAAATCCAAGCCATGTTCCTCAGCTTTCATCTTTGCAATCTTCACAGAATCAAGCCGCGACATCTGCCCGGCGCCAACACCCAATGCAGCTTTATTTTTTGCAAAAACAATTGCATTCGATTTTGTATTTTTAGCGATTTTCCAAGCAAATTTCAAATCTTCCAGTTCTTCAGCAGAAGGTTTTTTTTCAGTAACAACTTCTAAATTATCCGCGATTAAATCAACCCTGTCACTATCCTGTTTTATTATGCCTCCTGGAATATTCCTGAAGTTTGCACTTTTTTCAGTAACTGGTTTTATTTGTTTTACCAGCCGCCTGTTTTTCTTCTTCTTTAAAAGAGGTAAAGCCCCCTCGGTAAAATCCGGAGCGCAAACCACTTCTAAGAATATTTTGTTAAGGGCTTCAGCAATTTCTTCATCAACTGTACCTGAGAATGCAACAATACCGCCAAAAGCAGAAACAGGATCGCATTTAAGCGCTTCATTATAAGCTTCCATTAAGTTGCTGCCAATTGCAGCACCCGCAGGATTATTATGTTTTATAATTGCACATGAATTTTCTCCAAGCTCTTCAACCATTTCTACGGATGAAACAAGATCTAAAATATTATTATAGGAAAGTTCCTTTCCATGCATTGCTTCAAAATATTTATTGAACTCCCCGTAAATCTCTGCTTTTTGGTGCGGGTTTTCGCCGTACCTTAAAGATTTATCAACAGGATAATTTAACCTTATATGTGTTGAAGGGATAGAATAAAAATTTTCCAGGTAATTTGCAATATAAGTATCGTATTCGGCTGTGTGAGAGAAAGCTGCTACTGCTAAATTTTTTCTTGTTTCAGCAGAAATCTCCCCGCTCTCCAATTCTTCTAAAAAATTTTTGTATTGTGAAGGATTGGTAAGAATGGAAACGTACTTATGATTTTTAGCAGCAGCTCTAACCAAGCTTGGTCCACCGATATCAATATTTTCAATTACCTCTTCTTCAGTAGCATCCGGATTTTCAATTGTTTTTTTGAAAGGATAAAGATTAACACAAACAATATCAATCGGCTCTATTGAGTTAGCAATTGCTTCTTTAATATCATTTTCATTACTGCGGCGCATTAATATTCCGCCAGTTATTTTTGGGTGAAGAGTTTTAACACGTCCATCAAATATTTCTGGGAATCCCGTTATACTCGAAATTTCTGTTACTTTAATTCCGGAGGATGAAAGCTTTTTTGCAGTATTACCGGTTGCTATAATTGTATAGTTTTTAGCAACTAAACTTTGTGCAAGTTCAATAATATCAGTTTTATCTGAAACGCTTAGTAAAGTAAATTTTCTCAATTACAAATCCATTAGGGTAAAACAATAAATTAGTTAACTTAATACTTTAACTCTGCCGTTTTCTATTGTCACTTTTTTAAGCGCTAACTTTTCTATAACATCTGGCAACAGGCTGTGCTCAATTTTAAGCACCCGTTCAGCAATTTCTGCGGGTGAATTAACATTAGAAATATCAACACATCGCTGTGCAATTATCTTTCCTGTGTCGAAAGTTTCATCAACAAAATGAACCGTTGCACCAGATACCTTTGCCGAAGAATTAAATACTGCTTTGTGAACATTTGCACCATACATTCCTGATCCACCAAAGGAAGGAAGAAGAGCAGGATGGATATTTATTATTCTGAACTCAAAGGAACTAACAACATCTCC
>RCNF010002113.1_pt1 | contig 10628 bp, 10 predicted proteins | sample 2041311 | NCBI WGS metagenome assembly RCNF01 (sample SAMN09708228, study PRJNA481090) | Marine sediment metagenome, whole genome shotgun sequencing project. | biome: marine sediment; feature: ocean; material: sediment; isolation source: Sewage treatment plant 2 marine sediment (STP2) ... | reverse complement strand
TTTATTACGAAGAACTAACTAGTTCATTAACGAACAACCAATACAGTACAATTAGCTCGATCTGCAACAGCAGAACTACAAGAGCCAAGCAATTGCGCACCACCGCGAGAATGTTTTTTACGCGTGCCGATTAGAGCTAAATCATATTGACCCTCGTCAATTTTATCTAAAATCGCTTTTCCACGCTTTCCTGCGCGCACACTGATATCAACATCTTGAGAGAAGTTGTCCTCAGCGACCTGGGTTAATAAAGCCGTATATTCTGCATGGACTTTCTCCATCGCATCATCAGGAAAATACGAAGCAACAATAGGCATGCTAAAACCGGGCACCACTGTCAGTAAAGTGATTTTTGCGTCGTTACAACTTGCAGCAGCGGAGGCCGCTTGACACAATTTCTTGGTCATTAATGGCTTTGACAAATCAACCGGAACTAATATATTTTTGTACATTATGCTTCCTCTTTTTGAAGTAAAGATTTGCGGCGGCGTGATTGCAGCATCCAGACTAGCCCGAGTAATAACAACGCTGGAATATACATTAACTGCTTGGGTAAATGGCTTTGCGGAACAAATACTTCTTCCACAATTTGATCAAAATCAAAGCCGGCAGCTTCTGCGCTACTCTCAAAACCAATGTCATCCACCATCAATTGTTTGTTATCGTTGTTTATTAAGCCCAAACCAGCGTTCGCAACCTTCTCTTCACCTGTGGTGCCTTCACCTAAATTAAGCAAGGCAATAAATGAACGCGGTTTACCCACATCATCTACACCTAATACGCGGATTTTAATGGTTTCACCAGCGGCCATCTCTTTTGCAGATGAAAATAATTGGGTTGGTGCAACTTTTGCAAATGATGGAGATATTTCTTCCATCCAAAAACCTGGGCGGAATAAAGTAAATGCAATCAATATTAACGCCGCAGATTCCCACAACTTATTACGATCAATAAACCAGCCTTGGGTAGACGCTGCGAATAGCAACATGGCAACCGTCGAGACAATGAAAATACCAATACCTCCGAGCCAAGTCACGTCGATCAATAACATGTCCGTATTAAAGATGAATAAGAAAGGTAATACCGCGGTACGCATGCTGTAAAAGAAGGCAACAAAGCCTGTTCGCATGGGATCACCACCTGATATTGCTGCTGCCGCAAAAGAGGCAAGACCAACCGGCGGCGTTACGTCCGCCATGATGCCGAAATAAAACACGAATAAGTGAACCGCGATTAATGGCACGATTAATCCAGACTGTTGGCCCAAAGTAACAATGACCGGCGCGAGTAAAGAAGAAACCACGATATAGTTCGCCGTTGTTGGCAAGCCCATACCTAAGATTAAGCTTAATATCGCGGTGAATCCTAGCATCAGCATCAAGTTACCACCAGAAATGATCTCAACCAAATCTGCAAGCACCAAGCCAACACCAGTCAATGATACCGCACCAACGATAATACCCGCGGTCGCGGTCGCAATACCGATACCAATCATATTACGTGCGCCTGTTTCAAGGCCTGATACCAACTCAGAAAAACCTAGTTTTACAAACTCACCTAAGTTTGACTCACCTCTAAAGTAAGCAAATAAAGGTCGTTGTGTCACCAAAATAACGATCATCAACACCGTCGCCCAAAAAGCTGATAAGCCCGGGCTTAAACGTTCAACCATCAAGCACCAAATCAATACAACCACAGGTAGCAAGTAATGCAAACCAGAACGGATAGTGGGACCAGGATCAGGCAGTTCAACCACGTCTGAATTAGGATCATCAATCTCCAGATCAGGCACCGTTGCACAACGTTTAGCCAGCACGATATATAACACGGCAAGTAAGCCCGCAACGATCCAAGCAGCCGAATCACCCGCAACCGGCTTCAACCAACCCAAACCATAATATACTGCAAAGCTCAAGACACAAACTAGGATTACACCTAGCGCAAAACGCATCGCAGCTTGCACCAAAGGCCGTGGTTCACTCCGACGTGGCAAACCTTGCATGCCTAGTTTCATAGACTCTAAATGCACTATGTACACCAAAGCAATGTATGAAATTAGCGCAGGAATAAACGCATGTTTAACTACTTCAAAATAACTAATACCGACGTATTCAACCATCAAGAACGCAGCTGCACCCATGACTGGCGGCATAATTTGCCCGTTCACTGAAGACGCGACTTCTACCGCGCCTGCCTTCTCTGATGAAAAGCCAACCCGCTTCATCATTGGAATGGTAAAGGTACCCGTCGTTACCACGTTTGCAATAGAAGAGCCTGAAATAAGCCCCGTCATTGCAGAAGCAACCACCGCTGCTTTTGCAGGACCGCCACGATAGTGACCCAACAAAGAAAACGCGACCTTGATGAAATAGTTACCCGCTCCCGCTTTATCTAGTAATGCACCAAATAATACGAATAGGAACACGAAACCGGTTGATACACCTAAGGCAATACCAAACACGCCATCAGTTGATAACCATTGATTGTCGGTCACCGCAGCAAACGAAGCGCCCTTCCATGCCAAAATGCCCGGCATCGATTGACCACCAAAGCAGTAGCCCAAGAAAAGCATCGCAACAATCATCAATGGTGGGCCCAATGCACGCCATGTCGCTACTAGCAACAATACCATGCCGATACACGCGACGACGATGTCTTGCGCAATAGGAGCACCCGGACGCAAAGATAACTGGGCGTAAAACAAATATATATACAAGGCACAAAATGCACCGACTGCGGCTAATACCCAATCTAAGATTGGTACGTGATCACGTGGTGATTTTGAAAAAGCAGGATAGGCTAGAAAGGTTAAAAACACGGCAAATCCTAAATGAATAGAACGTGCTTCTGTGTCATTAAATATACCGACACCTATAACAAACGGTAAAGGTGATGCGATCCATAACTGAAACAATGACCACGCAATGGCCACTCCAGCGATAAATTTTGCGACAGTTCGGTTAGTCGGGTTACGACCTCCTGTGTCTGATGAAGCAACCAACTGTTCTAAATCAGCGGCGCTTGCAGCGGTACTATCTTTTGTACTCATACTTTTCCTCAGTAATAGTAGGTAGAAAGTGAAAATTCAACTCGACAATTAGATCGCCAAAATGACTGTACGGCATTATAGTAATGATATAAGCAACTGCTTACAGCCAAGCATATCGATACAATAATTAAAAAAGTTCAAACGGTAAACTAAAACAGGGGGCCGAAGCCCCCTGTTAAAAGTGACGAAAGCTTATTGCCACTTTCTTTCTTTGTAATAACGCACCGCGCCTTCATGTAAAGGAGCAGACAAGTTATTTGTGATCATATTAGCTTCTTCTAAGTTTGCGAATGCTGGGTGTAATTTCTTAAAACGCTTGAAATTTTCAAAAACAGCCTTGGTCATTTCGTAGATTGTGTCTGGATCAGCTTTAGCCGACGTTACGAAAGTCGCAGCAACACCAAATGTCTCAGTGTCAGTGTCAGTACCTGTGTACATGCCAGCAGGAATCTTTGTCTTCGCGTAGAAGTCATTATCAGCAGCTAAAGCATCAATTTCAGGCCCTGTAACAGGGATCAAAATAGACTCACAAGAAGTTGTTGCTTCTTTGATCGTTCCGCTTGGATGACCAACCGTAAACACGATAGCGTCAATTTTATTGTCGCATAATGCTTGTGATTGCTCAGAAGACTTCAATTCAGATGCTAATTTGAAATCACTCATTTTCCAGCCTTTCTTTTCCATAACCACTTCGAAAGTACCGCGTGCGCCAGAACCTGGATCACCAACGTTTACACGTTTGCCTTTAAGATCATCAAAAGTTTTGATGCCTGAATCAGCGCGTGCAACTACAGTGAACGGCTCAGGATGAACTGAGAATACTGAACGTAAATCAGTGTAAGCGCCTTCTGGGAACTTCTTCGGAGCTGTGCCGTTATATGCATGATATTGCCAATCAGACTGAGCAACACCCATATCTAAATCACCTGCACGTAAACCGTTGATGTTCTTTACAGAACCACCAGTGGTATGTGTACATTTAATATCATGTTTTGCAGTACCACGGTTTACCAATTTACAAATAGCACCACCAACAACATAGTAAACACCAGTTTGTCCGCCTGTACCAATAGTAACAAACTTCTCTGCCATAGCAGATGTTGATAATGTCGCTCCAAGTAATAATCCTGCTGTTGCGAGTGCAGTAGTTATTTGTTTTTTCATAATGATTTTTTTCTCCAAACATTTTATTTAAAGATTAGTAGGGGGTTTAATTTATACAAAAAAATATAAAAAACCTTAAATGGCTAAGAGTTTCCTCAACCTAAACTATATATAGAAGAAGAATATTGTTTGTGCACACTTATTTTTACTATTAAAGCTAGAATAGCCCTATTATTTTTAATGGAATATATAATTAGTATTAAAAAAGCACTAATTATTCAAAAGGCATTTGGTATTGCTATTTATTAATAGTAATTTCGTACACATATGATGCACTGATGGTATACACTAGAATACTAAAGTCGCAATGTAAGTACCTCTAACTTAATTTATGTATGCTTTCTTTGTATTGAAAAGCATGGTCAATTGCTTTTCTTAATGTTTCTGAATGATAATAGAGAACTAGAGGTATATTATTGCCTTGATTCAACAATAAGTTTGATCCCAATACTTATACCCTAAAAAAGGAAATCCGTGATTTATGAGTAAGAATGCTTCAGTAAAACCTGCCCCGAAGAAAGCTGATAACGCAGAGAAACTGACTAAAGATGAAGAAATTTATCAACAAATTTATTCTGCCATTATAGATCATCAATTAGCACCAGATACAAAATTACCTGAGGATGCACTTGCAGAAACCTTTAATGTCAGCAGAACAATCATTCGTAAAGTCCTTTTAGGTCTATCCCATGAGGGAATTGTTACCACAGCACCAAAACGTGGGGCTAGAGTGGCTCACCCAAGTATTAAAGAAGGAAAAGAAGTTTTTGAAGCTCGCCGAATAATCGAAGTAGCCACTTTACCTGCAATAATTAAAAAAATTGATGGTGCTAGCCTTAATCAATTAAGGGATTTGAATAAGCGACAAATAGCAGCACAAAAAGCACAAGATTTAAAGAAAGCAATAAGGCTGTCAGGAAAATTTCATCTAGAGTTGATTCTTACTTCAGAGAATAATTCACTTTACGACTATCTACGAAAATTGATTTCTCGATCTTCACTAATCGTTGCCGTTTACGGTTCGACGCAACAACATTTACCCAGTTGCCAGGGACATTCTGAATTACTTGATTTAATTTCACAAAAAGATGTGGAACAGAGTCAAAAATGGATGGATGACCATTTGATTGATGTCGAAGCCAGTCTTGATTTTTCTGAGCCATCTAAAACTAGCCCTAATTTTAAAGAATTATTTTCTTCATAAAATCAAACGATTCATTCCCTTATTAAATTAATAATAAGACACCCCCTACTTTTTAACCCTTTTGCCTAAGAATCATCTTAAGCAATAGCTTTACATGAGCTTTTAAGAATGAAATTACTTTCACAATACGGTAATTACAGCTGATACACCAATGTTTTGGTATACAATAGAATAAAATCATGTACACTTTGTTTGTCTCTTTTGTCCAACAAACGATTTAAGGGAAATTATAATAATTATCAAAATGATAATAGTTTTAGCATGATCTCTAATAGAGGAAGGAATAGTCATAGGGAACTATGCATTTAGAGTTTTAATCACCCCGGTTTACTCTAGATCTATCCTCGTTAGAGCTTTTGTTAAAACACTAAGTAATCTTCCAGTAAATGGATTTACTCGGATATTAAACAGACGAATATTTATCTTTAGATGTACCAACCAAAACTTATTAATGAGGAAAGTTAAATGAAAAGATTACATAAAAACGGAGTTAAAGCACTGATCATCAGTTCAATGCTGCTTTTTGGCCTACAGGCAAGCGCTTATAAATTCAGCTCTTCAAAAGTAGAATTTTTAGCCGGCGATTATGAAGAGCGTTCAGACGATAAAGAAAACATCTTTACATTCGCTAATGCGACTGGTTTTAGCAAAGGTGATACTTTCTTCTTCGTAGATGTAGGCGATGCTAGTGAAAGAGACAGTACTGGTGGAATTCACGCTGAATTTAATGCACGTTTAAGTATTCCTAGAACATTTAATGTTGGTAAATCTGCTGGGATATTAAAGGATTATTACTTAGTTGGTCAGTTGGACTTTGATGGTGGTAAATTTGCAAACAAGACAACAAACATGGTTGGTTTTGGTGCAGACTGGAAAATTCCAGGCTTCAAATTCGTTAAAACTAATATCCTTTATCGTGATGATCCTACAAAATCTGGGGCTTCAGAGCAATTCCAGCTTGTATGGAACAAAGGGTTTAATCTTGGTAGTCAGAAATTCTCTTTTGAAGGTTTCATGGATTATACAACAGGTGAAGGCACAGGCTTTGGATCTGAAAGCAACCTACTAACTCAACCTACAATCGTATGGCATGCAACTAAGCATCTTGGTCTAGGTCTTGAGTACCAATACTGGCAGAACCGTATAGGGGCAAAAGATGTAGACGAGAAAGTTCCACAATTGTTGGCTCGTTTCACATTCTAAGCTAGTCTTTATCTAGATAATCACAGTCTGACAAATTTAGTCAGGCTGTGATTAATTTTAATTTCAATAACTTACAATACATTCGATTTAACTATGAAAAAATTAACTACACACGTTCTTGATACCGCTAACGGCGTACCTGGCGAAGGCATCAAAGTTGATCTCTACAAAATCACAAATGAACGTGTGCTTGTAAAAACAGTAACTACCAATGATGATGGCAGAGTTGATGCGCCATTACTCGAAGGTGAGTCGTTTGAACATGGGACTTGGGAATTAGTGTTTCATGTTGCCGAGTACTTTCAAAGGAAATCTAATGACACAGGGACACCCCCCCACTTTTTAGATGAAATACCTTTACGTTTCGGCATTAATTCCGATGCGCATTACCATGTTCCTTTATTAGTATCTCCGTGGAGTTACTCGACATATCGTGGAAGTTAAGCAGCAACAATCAAAATTCATCTTCAAGAGCTAATCATTAGTTCTTGAAAATCACCCTAATTTGCAGGGTCTTAATCTATTCCCCAAATAGATAAATTTATATTTAACACTCACTAAAATTAAAACCAGATCATAGGCAGGATAAACAATGGAAGGATATATATTAGATTGGCTAAACCTTTTAGGACGCTGGGTTCACATGATTACCGGAATCGCATGGATTGGCGCTTCATTTTATTTTATTTGGTTAGATAACCACCTAGAACCCGTAAAAGACCCTGCAGATGATGAAAAGGGTGTCGCTGGAGAGCTATGGGCTCTGCATGGTGGTGGTATTTATCATGCACAAAAGTATAAATTAGCCCCTAATAAATTACCTGACAACTTACACTGGTTTAAATGGGAAGCCTATACCACATGGATCACAGGCATGTTCATGATGGCCCTTATTTATTGGTATGGCGCTGATCTTTACCTAATCGACCCGAGTGTTGCTGATCTGAGTAAACCCGTTGCCATACTCATTGGTATCGGCACAATTGTTGTTGGTTGGTTAGCTTATGATTTCATGTGTAAGTCTGCGCTTGGCAATGATGATAAGAAGTTAGCTATTGCGCTATTCATTTTTGTGGCTGTAGTGGCCTTTGTTTTAACTCAGCTGTTTAGCGGTCGTGGCGCGTTTATGCACTACGGAGCAATGCTAGGAACAATTATGGTGGGTAATGTATTTTTCGCCATCATGCCAGGACAGCGTGCCTTACTAGCATGTGCCGTAGCAGGAACTGCTGTTGACCCTGAACATGGTCGTATAGCAAAGCAACGTTCTGTACATAATACTTATTTCACTCTTCCTGTATTGTTTGTGATGATCAGTAATCATTACGCAATGACTTATGGGCATTGGTTAAACTGGTTAATATTGATTGGTATTTCTATAGCGGGTGCTTTGATTCGAATCTACTTCGTTCAACGTCACTTTGGTCGCAATAAGCCAGTTTATCTTGCTGTTGCAGCTGTATTACTTTTAATATGTTCATTCATAATGGCTCCTAACTCATCTGATAGCACAGCGGCAGCTGGAGAAACAAAAGAACAATTAGCTGCTCAAGCGGTAAGTATCGTTACTGAAAGGTGCTCGACATGCCATGCCAGTAAGCCAACTCAAGCGGGTTTTGCTGCTGCACCTAAAGGTATGGTTTATGATAATGCACAACAGATTACAGCTCAGGCTGCGCTAATCCATCAACAAGCTGTTGTAAGTAAAGCAATGCCATTGGCAAACTTGACCAAAATAACAGACGAAGAAAGAGCAACTTTAGATCGTTGGTTTAAATCCTTGGAGTAAAGCTTCAAAACAAAGCCTACATTTAAATGTAGGCTTATAAGTTATTAACAATAAGTATTCAAAAGAAGTTTTAAAAGGAATGAGTTAATGGATCAAGAATATGATCGTGATTTAATCGGATATGCTGATAACATTCCAAGCGTCAGCTGGAAAGATAACGCCAAAGTTGCCGTGCAATTTGTTATAAATTATGAAGAAGGTGCAGAGAACTGTATTCTTCATGGAGACAAAGCTTCGGAAGCATTCCTATCTGAAATAGTCGGCGCACAAGCTTTTGAAGGTCAACGTCACATGAGCATGGAATCCATTTATGAATATGGATCTAGAGCAGGATTTTGGCGCTTACATCGCATGTTCACTGAACGCAATATGCCTGTTACCGTCTTTGGTGTCTCGATGGCACTGAAACGTAACCCCCAAGTCGTCGAAGCTATGCTCAAAGCAGATTGGGAAATTGCCTGTCACGGTCATCGCTGGATCAACTATCAAGATATTCCTGAAGCGCTCGAACGTGAATACTTACAATTAGCCATTGAGACACATACCGAAGCAGTTGGCGAAAGACCAACTGGCTGGTACTTGGGTAGAACAAGTCCTAATTCTGATCGCTTGCTAGCTGAAGAAGGCGGTTTTGTTTACAACGCTGACAGTTACGCTGACGACCTACCCTACTGGAATTATAATTTTGAGAAACCACAACTAATGGTTCCTTATACTTTAGACGCTAATGATATGCGCTTTGCATCTCCTCAAGGTTTTAATTGTGGCGACCAGTTCTTCACCTATCTAAAAGATGCCTTTGATACCTTATATGCGGAAGGCGATACTGCACCTAAAATGATGTCTGTTGGTTTGCATTGTCGAATAGTTGGCCGCCCTGGCAGAGCCGCATCTCTAGCGCGCTTCTTAGATTACGTAAAAAGCCACGATAAAGTATGGGTATGTAAAAGAGAAGAAATTGCGCAGCACTGGATTAAGAACCATCCTTCTAAAAGCTCTTAAAACTTTAGCCTTAATTGATTGAAAATAAATTATGAATTCTACTGAAAAAAAATATAGCAAATCGCCAACTAAAATGACTCAAAACGAATTTGTTGAGTACTTTGGTGGTGTATACGAACATTCGCCTTGGATTCCAAGATACGCTTGGCATCAAGGCTTAAATGAACATCACAATACTCCCGCAGGTTTGAGTGAGATTATGATGGAAGTGGTTGCAAACGCTGATCATATCAAGATATTAGCATTGATTAATGCTCACCCAGATTTAGCCGGAAAAGCAGCTATTGATGGTGAACTTACTGAAGAATCAACTTCGGAACAAAGTGGTGCTGGTATTGACCAATGTAATACCGAAGAATTTGAAAAGTTTCAATACTATAATAATGCCTATAAAGAAAAGTTTGGTTTTCCTTTTATCATGGCTGTTAAAGGCAGTAACCGACATCAGATTCTTGAAGCTTTTGAAGTGCGCATCGAAAATGATGAAGAAACAGAACTCAAACAAGCGGTAGCTGAAATAAACAAAATCGCACAATTTCGATTAGATGCTTTAGCCGAAGGTTAATAGCTAAGGTTGGATCAATCGTACTATATTCAATGACAAATTAGAGGAACTCCTGATGGGATCGATTACGTTAAAAGCTGAGCCATTAACAAAAGAAAACTTTGCTCCTTATGGAGATGTCATTGAAATTGATGGAGCAAGACATTTTGGCATGAATGATGACGGTATGGAACGCTATTACGATTTAGCAAATGTTGATCACGATGCTGCAGGTAAGGTAGTGTTGAGTATCACTGTTTGTAATAGAGTAGAAACAATGCCTACTGAAATGTATTGTATTGAAAAGCACCCACTGGGTTCTCAAGCATTTATTCCAATGAATAGCGCTAGCCCCCTGATAATCGCTGTAGCGGAGCCTTCTGATACTGTAGATTTAAGCAAAGTTAAGGCGTTTGTATCCAATGGCAAGCAAGGAATAAACTATAATAAAAATGTGTGGCATATGCCTACTATTTGTCTTGATAAAGACCAGCAATTCCTCATAGTTGATAGAGGTGGTAAAGGCGATAACTGCGATTTGGTTAACTTTCCTGAAAGTAAAATCACAATAACTTTGTAATTGCATTATCCTATTTAGGAAATGACACCCCCCCACTTTTTACATAGTTTTGTAAAAAGCTAAAAAATAAAAAAGGCACCATATAGTGCCTTT
>RCNF010002111.1_pt1 | contig 10633 bp, 8 predicted proteins | sample 2041311 | NCBI WGS metagenome assembly RCNF01 (sample SAMN09708228, study PRJNA481090) | Marine sediment metagenome, whole genome shotgun sequencing project. | biome: marine sediment; feature: ocean; material: sediment; isolation source: Sewage treatment plant 2 marine sediment (STP2) ... | reverse complement strand
TAGGCTTCCAGTTTCCCGGCCAGAATCTGGGATTTCGACTTGGGGTTCAAACTCGTGGCGATGATGGCGACGTTCTTCATGGGTGGGCTTTTCCTTTGGCAAAAGGGAGAACGAAATTTTCAACAGGCGACCAATATAAGCCGATTGCGGGCAAACCGCCGGGTTTCACCCCAGCACCAGAAAGTCCTGCACCGGATCCAACGCTATCGGCGCAAACGATTCTTCAATCGCCTCGGCCATGGCCGCCGACACTACCGGATCCGCCGGCCCCAACTCCCGCGACTGCTCCCACGCCCGCCGCGATGGCCACTGCGCGTACGCCACCCAATACCCATCATCATCCCGGTGCAACCGCGAGCCCAGCGCCCGGCGCTCGGCCATGAACGTCTCAGTGACCGTCGCCCACGCCTCCTGGAACTGCTTTTCCATCCCACGCCGCAGGCGCCAGCGGTAAATCACCGCAAAACCGACCTTCACACCTTGCAAAGCACCCTCCTAAATTTTCAACCCCGGACCGGGCCGCCGCACCAAGACCTTCACTTCGCCCTTCATCCAGGCGATTTCGTAGTTGTTGTCCAGCTCCTGCAGCAACAGCGGTATGTCCTTCTGGTCGAGCGTCGTATTGACCTCGTGCATCCAGCCACCCAGAACGACAATAGTCGGCGCCTTGGTCAAAATGGCCTTCAGCAACAGCTCTTTGCCCGCGATGTGGTCTTCGATTTTACGGTTCAGCGGCAATTTTTCCGAGACGCCCAAGGCGAAATGATTCTCCATGCCGGGCACAAACCGCCGCCCGGTTTCGAACACATAGCCCGACCAGAACGCCAACACCATATCACCCGGCTCGCTGCGCGCCTCGATGTTCGCGCTCACTTCATTGAGGTGTTCGAAATCCCACACTTCATCCCAGATGATGCCTGTGCGCCGCACCTGTAGATCCACAAACGACAAGACACAGCACAGCACCACCACGCCCGTCACCAAAGTCGTCGGCCGCCCAAAACGCCGGGCCAGATCCACCACTCCCAGCAACGCCAACGGTGCCAGCATCGGCGCCAGCGGGCTGGTGAAATATTGCCCGTACACCGGATCGGGAAACAGGCAGGCCACCGTGTGCACGACAGCGCCCACACCAGCCACCAGCACCACCGGTTGCAGATCCCGGTCGCGCGAATCGATCGAACGGCGCACCGTGACCCAACCCACCACCGCCAGCAGAATCAGCACCACCATATAGGGGTTCAGGAACAACGAGCGGCCCAATTCCAGCAAAGCCGACGCCAACTGGGGCACCTCGTCGCCCCCCGCGCGGTCCAGCGGGCTGAAGCGCAGGTTGTGGTAGTCCAAATTGTTGAAGCGAAACCGCGCCGGGTTGGCGATGTACAAACGAAAGGCCGGCACCAGCCCCAGCAGGAACCCCACGCCGGTGGCCGCCACCGAGCTGTGAGACACCCCCGCCCCCGGATGCCGCCAGCGAATCCAGGCCAGCGCCAGGAACAACGACCCCGCCCAGGGCAGGTACAGCAAGCGCGCCTCGACCACGAAACCCGCCGCCAATCCGGCCACCAGAAACCACACCGCACGCCGCGATTGAAAGCCCCGGTCCACAGCCCACAGAACGGCAAAAACACCCAGATTGCTCAAGGCATAGGTCTTGACCGTCACGTTCCACGACAGCAGGTACGGGTTCAACGCCACCAGGAGCAGGCCGCCCACCACAAACATCGGGCGGTCGCCGAAGCGGGCCCGCAGAAACAGGCCCCACAATACCAACGCCAATGAGGACAGGAAGACCGACAGCAGGCGCATCGAGGCCAGGGACGAACCGACCATCTTGTAGAAAGGCGCGTACACATAGGGTAGCAGCGGCATCTGGGGGTAGAAGAAGTCTTCGTAGGGTGTGCGGCCTTCGCTGACCAGGCGGGCGGCTGAGGCGTAGTAGCCTTCGTCGCCGTCCAGGGGGCGCACCTGGCTGATGGCCGCCAAACCCAGTGGGTAGATCACCAGGATCAGCAGAAAAACCAATAAAGCGCTTTTGGGGCTCATGTTGCGGCATCCCGGGTTTTGAAGGCCCTTCTGGTCAGGAGTGGCCAGGGGCGGTTTTGATTGCGAATTATCTTTCAAGCTCGGGCATCTCCTACCGAAGCATAAGGACAAGCACCAGAAGGGTTAAAATTTCCAGCAAAAGGAACAGCTCGTGAGTCTGCCCAACAATTCCATCATCGACGAAATCAAGGCTTCCGGACGGCTGCCGTCGCCCACCGGTGTGGCCCTGACGATTCTTGAATTGACCCGCGACCCAAACGTCAATATCGAAGAGATGGCCAAGGTGCTTCACGGCGACCCTTCCCTTTCGGGCCAGATCATCAAGTACGCCAACAGCGCGGCTTCCGGCAACCGCAATCCTGTCGCTTCGATCAACGACGCGCTGGTGCGGCTGGGCATGAGCATGGTGCGGCAACTGTGTCTGGGATTTTCGGTTTTGTCCAATACCCAAACCGGCAACTGCGCGAATTTTGACTACGACGGCTTCTGGGCGCGCTCTTTGGCCATGGCATCCAGTTGCCAGACTCTGGCCCGCACCATGAGCGGCGTCAACCCCGACGAGGGATTCACCTGCGGCCTGCTGAGTGAAATCGGCGGCCTGGCCCTGGCCAGTGTCTACCCCGAAGCCTATTCCAACGTGTTGGAAGCCTGGCAGAACGGCACCCGCGAAGACCTGATCAGGCTTGAAGAAGAAAAACTGCTGATCGACCGCAACCAGGTCACCGCGGCGCTTTTTGAAGACTGGCGCCTGCCCGAAGACTATTCGAAAGCCGTGCTCAACAAGGACAATACCGACTGGAACAGCCTGACCAAACCGCCCCACGGCACTGAAAACTGCTCCTTTATGGCGAACCTGCTTTTTGTGGGTAATCTGGCCGCCGAAATCTGCATGGAACAAGACAAGGAACGCCACTGGCGAGTTCTGGAGTTCACGAACTTCGCGCGGATGTTCGGTCTCGGCGAAGAGGAACTCGTCACCGTGTACGACGAGATTCTCGCCGAGTGGAATCGCATGGGCAAGGTGCTCGATGTGGTCACCGGGCAGGTGCCCTCCATGTCGAGGATGCTGCGCTCGGCCCGGGCTTCGCGCGGCGACAGCAACGACCTCCTGCCCGAAGGGATCATTGATGACCGCCACGAACCGGTCGAAATCGAAATCGAACCCGCCGAAGTCGAGGGGTTCGATGTGGCCAGCGACGAGGTCCAGGGAATCCGCATCCTGGTGGCAACAGACTGTCCGTTGCACCAGAAAATCCTGACCAAGAAACTCACCGCCGAAGGCCATGAAGTCACCGTGGCCGAAGATGGCAGCAAGGCTCTGGAACTCGCCGTGGCCACCAATCCCCAGCTCGTGATATCCGACTGGATGATGCCCGGCCTGGACGGTCTCGATTTGTGCCGCACCCTGCGCCTGTCGCCGCAGCTGTCCCACATCCACTTCATCATCATGACCAGCCACGACAGCAATGACGAACTGGTCGAGGCTTTCGAGGCGGGCATCAATTATTACCTGGTCAAGCCGCTGAACCACAGCATCCTGGCCGCGCTGTTGCTGGGGGCCGCCCGCGAAATCGCCACCCGCGAAGAAGTGCAGCGCCAACAGGCCGAACTGCGGCGCACCAATTCCGAGATCAACATCACCAACCGCATGCTCAAGACCATGGCCCTTGAGGATCAGCTGACAAGGCTGCCCAACCGCCGGGCTGGGCTTGACGGCCTGGACAAGGCCTGGGCCAAATCCACCCGCAACAAAGAACCCCTGCTGGTGATGATCCTGGACATCGATTTATTCAAGAAGGTGAACGACAACTACGGCCACGACGCCGGCGACGAAGTCCTGCGCGCCACGGCCGCGGCGATGAAGGACGCGATTCGGGACTCCGACGAAATCTGCCGTTTTGGAGGTGAAGAATTCCTGGTGGTTTGCCCGGGTGCTGATGTCGATGTCGCGGCCATGGTGGGCAACCGGATTCGCGAAGCGGTGGAAAAAAACCACCTCGACACGCCCCAGTTCACCGGCAACGTGACCATCTCGATCGGAGCGGCAGTGCGCCGCAAGTCCACGTCCGATTCGTTGAGCCTGGTCAAACAGGCCGACGAGGCGCTCTACGCCGCCAAGGATGCCGGGCGCAACAAGGTCTGCATCTATGACCCGGAGCACGCCGCGGTCTGATCCGCTGGTTAGCCCTTGGCCTCAAAGCGGCGGTGCAGGTTCAGGTGGTAGTCCGCCAGCGGTTTCATGTTCTGGTCCACGTCCAGAATTTCCAGGGCCCGATCATAATCTTCCGGATGCACATGCAGAATGTAGCGGAAACCGCCGCGCCCATCGGCGATGCCGTTTGAGCTCGAGACATTGATCTCCTCGTCACACAATTTCTGGTGGATCTCGACCAGGGCGCCCAGTTCGTCGTCGCCATGAACGATGAACGCGTGGTGGGGTCCGACAAGGCGCAGGCCTTCGTGGCGGGCCTTGTCGCCCAGCCAAGTGCTGTTCAAGGGATACATCACCAACTGCGTGCGATCCCGGCCGACCGGAAACGCATTGAAGGCCACCAGATTGACTTCGTCCGAAGCAATGGCTTCGAGAAAGCGGCATCCCTGACCAGGGGCGTCCTCGACAGTCGTATAGAAATAGTCCACGGAGTAGATGTTGGCCGTCATGACGGCACCTTCCTTCGTTTGCGACCTGCAGCCGTGCCGTCCGGGTCCGTGCGAGTACGGGCCCGGCATTAGCGAAACACGCGACGGCCGGTTGATGGCTTGCCATCCGAAGGTTGTCATGACTCTGATGTCCGCCGTAACCGGCTGACCCCTGCTTGACGGGTGGTCCAGAGGGGTGGTCCAGACTACGAGTTCGCCGGGAAATAGTTCTCGGCCCCGCACATTCCAGGACTCTTGTACGGACAATCTTTATTATATCACAAATTGGGCGTTATGTCGGCAAAAATCGACTCAAGGGCGCGTCAAAACGGCCTCAATGTCGCCGTGGCGCTCTTCTTCGCCGTCCCCGTGGCGGTGCCAGGGGCCCATCGCTTCGGTGTGATGCACCGGTTGCCAGCGGAAAAAGAGCTGGAGAATTTCGCCCTTTTCCAGAAACAGGCGGTGCTTTTCTCCGTCGGGCGAGCGGAAACTGCGGATACCCAGACGGTCCCATTGCTCAACCATCCGGCCAAACGACGGGTCGTCCACATGCCAGGCGGTCAGAAAAAGTGTGCCGCCGGATTTCAGCCATTGATGCAGGCGGGTCACCAGCGAAGCGCATTGCTGATAGTTGAGAATCTGGATCAGGCCAAAGCAAAGGATGACGTCAAAGTTGCCGGTCGGCTCGTAGCTCAAGTAGTCCTGGGCGACCAGTTCCACGGTGAGGTCTTCGGCGGCAGCCCGTTTGGCCACCGTTTCCAGCGCCACTGTCGAGGGGTCCAACGCCGTCACCTGGCAACCACCGCGGGCCAGGGGCAAAGTATTGCGACCCTGCCCCGCGCCGATATCCAGGACCCGCGCCCCCGCGGGAATCCAATCGGCATATTTTTCCAGCAACTCGGACGGAGCCGCGCCGAAGTAGTCGGCTTGCTGGTAGGTGGCGTCGTAGTCTTCGGCCATGGTTCTATTCCGTCCTCGTGATGCGGCCTTCGATGCGGGCCGAAACCGTACCCGCTTTTTCCACTGCCGCGACCACGACCGTCGACAGGGTCAGGCCCAGATCATCCACCGGCGGCAGATCGATTTGCAGGTACACGTCATTCATTGTGGCCACGAAATCGGGCATGGCCACGGTGTAGGTCTGATTCAAATCCAGCGGCTTGTCGCCCACGCTGATCGCGGTCACTTCGGCCGACTCGCCGTCTGCGGACGAGCGGTAGGCGTAGCGCACCCCGGACACCTGCAGGATACCATGTTTGCCGTTCACCCCCGCATTGGCATTTTGCTGGATGATGGCCGCCAACTGGGCGCCGCTGATTTCCAGGCGCACCAGGTTGTTGGCAAAAGGCAGCATCTCGGTGATGTCCAAAGCGGTGATCGGGCCCTTGTTGAGGGCCTTGCGGATGCCGCCGGAGTTGATCAAGGCCACGTCGGCTTCCGCTTCGGCACGCAGGCAGTCGGCCAGCCAGTTGCCCAGGTTGTGCTCGCCGCGGCCTTTTTTCAGGTCGTTGGCCAGGGTGCCGATTTCGCGGCCGTACTCGGTCATGACCTGGTTTTCGTAGCCGGTGACCATCTGGTTGAATTTGTCGTCGCCAAAAGTGCCGTCGGACCACAGGTCGATCAGGCGACCGTCATAGCTGACCACGCGGTCGTCGGCCACCTGCAGGTCGAGCCGGCCCAGATTGGTCATTTTTGAACCGGCCTGCAGGATGAGAATGCCGTTGGCGAGCACCGGTTTTTTCAGGCGGCTATGGCTGTGGCCACCAACGATGATGTCGATGCCCGCGCCCTTCAACTGGCTGGCCAGCTCCTTGTCGCGGTCGACACCGTTGTGGGTGATCATGATGATCAAGTCGGTTTTTGCGTCCAGCTCGGCGGCGATCTCACGGGCCAACTTCGCCTGATCGGCCATGCGCAAGCCGTCCAGCTTCGCTGCGGTCACCACTTCGGTCATGCCGTCGCAACTGAAGCCCATGATGCCGATGCGCAGGTCGCCCTTTTCCACGATCAGCGGCTCGCGGCGGAAAACCGGCTCACCTTTTTCGTCGATGATGTCGCCGCCGAACAGCGGGTAATCAAAATAGGGCGCCAGTTTCTTGATCTGATCGGCACCCATGTCGAACTCGTGATTGCCCACCACGCCCGCGTCGTAACCCAGGCCGTTCATCATGCGGGCAACCGCCACGCCGGGCACGCCGTCCTCTTCCAGCAGGCAAACCGGGTTGCCGGTCATGAAGTCGCCAGCGTCCAGCAGCAGGTCCGGTGCGGCGGTGCGGCGCTGGTCGGCCAGGTGCCAGGCCAGGGGAATCGCGCCGCCGACCATCTTTCCGTCGTCGCGCCAGGTGGCCGGGCGGGGCAGGAAATAGCTGTGGGTATCGTTGGTGTGGAAAAGGGTCAGGTTCCAGGGGCCACCGCCGGGCACGGGCGCCGGGGTTTTGGCCCCTGCGGCGGTCGGGACGGCGCTCAGGACCAAGACCAGACCAAAAACGGCCACAAGGATCAAGAGGGCCAAACGCCGGATCATATCCCCGGCTGATATCGTGGGCTGGATCATGCTATACTCTTCCTGTGTTTGTCGATCTCGCGTCAGTTGTCTCTTATCACTGGTCTCTCATCACTGGTGCGAGGCCACATTAATCACTGGAACGCTCGCCCGCATCTTCGGTGGCTGGAATCAGGCCGGAAATCACGAATTTGCACCCAACGGTAGGGCGGACCTATTATTGCCTCTATGCTCACATCCCTGCGCACCCACGGACCGGTCCTGCTTGCCCTGCTGGCAGTGGTCGCCATTGCCTTCGGGCAGTTGGTGACAACTCCGATGTGGAACTCTCTGGACAGCCAGATCGTCTATGACGCCCACCAGCTCTCCCTCGACCCCTCGTCCATGTTCGATCATCTGGGATTCTACTTCAGCCAGCCCTTGTTGCAACTGGCCTTCCTGGCCGAATACCACTTTTTCGGCCTCAATACGAGCGGCTATCTGGTGGTTAACCTGGCGATGCACGGGTTCAACTCGTTCATGGTCTACATGCTGGTCAACATGTTGTTCCCCCGCCGCTCGATGGCCATCCTGGCCAGCATCCTGTTCGCCCTGGCGGTCGGCAGTTACGGGCGGGTCTTCATGACCATCCACCAACTGGAGAGCCTGCTGTTGGCGGGCCTGCATTTGCTGGTGCTGTACTTTTTCATCCGCAACGATTTTCGGCGCGAAGGGCGGGTTTTGTCACCCCTGTTTCTGCTGGGGCTCGCGCTTTTCCTGCTGACCGGTTTGACGAAGGCCGCGTCTTTCAGTCTGGTCGGCTGCCTGGTGGCCTACAAGGCGTTTTTCTACCGGCACCGGGCCAGCCGGGCCATCATCTCGCCCGACATCCTGGTTTTCATAGTCGCCAGCGTTCTGTTCTATTTGGGACAGCACAAATGGGGTTATCAGAACCCGACCATTTTTGAGCACAGCGCCGGCGAGTCGCAGTTCAGCCTGCTTTCGTTCAAGAACATCTTCCGCTACCTGAATCTGATGTTCTTTCCCATGCAGCAAAGCCCCCTGTTGGACACCGCGCCCCTGTGGGTGGTCTGGGTTTTTCACGCCCGGGTCGTGGTGCGGGTCTGCCTGACCTTGTCCATCGTCTCGTACAGCTTTTTTGGCTTCGTTTTTGGCAGCCGGGCGATCCGCTTCTTCATCGCCTGGACCTACATCACCCTGCTGCCCTTCACCAGCCACACCGCCTCGGGCGAGTGGTTGAACCTCAGCCACCTCTACCTCACCTCGCTGGGGTTCTGCGTCATCCTGGCCGCCGGGGCCAGTGGCACCAACGCCCTGTTGAAAAAACGCCGGTGGCGCAGCCTGGCTCCCTACCTCGTGCCGGTCTTTTTTGCGGCCATTTCCCTGGGCGTGGCCTGGAAGCTGGACGCCAAGAACAAGGCCATTGCCAGCCAACCCGAGGCGGTGGAATTGCGGGCTGAATTGGTGCGTTCCTGCCAGCAGCGTCCGGTCCGAATTCTCGATTCCCACTGATATCCGAGCAAAAATGACGCTTTTTTTGGCCGATTGGGGTTGTTTTAGAGCCGCGTGCTGATATCTTTTGCGGAAGATAGGCAGGCTCGCCGACGCCCTGACGGCGCGCCTTTGACTCGAGCAAACGGTGACTTTCCAAGGAGACGGCAATGGCCAAGTATACAATCGGTTGGATGCCCGGCGACGGCGTGGGTATAGACGTGATGGATGCCACGCGCATCGTGCTGGACAAGCTGGGCTTTGATGCCGAATACGTGCACGGTGATATCGGCTGGGAGTTCTGGAAGAGCGAAGCCAATCCCCTGCCCGACCGCACCATCGAGATGCTCAACAATGTCGATGCCGCCCTCTTCGGCGCCATCACGAGCCTGCCCAAGGAAGAGGCCGAAGCCGAGCTGTGCGACGAACTGCGCGGCACCGGCAAGGTCTATCGCAGCCCCATCGTGCGGTTGCGCCAGGAATTCAACCTGCGCACCAACCTGCGCCCCTGCAAGGCCTACTCGGGCAACCCGCTGAACTTCAAGGACGACCTGGACCTGGTGGTCTTCCGCCAGAATACCGAGGGCCTGTACATGGGCGTGGAATACCATCCCCTGCCCCAGGACGTGCGCGACAAGCTGATTGAGACGCACCCCTCGCAGATGGCCACCCTCGACGGCACCGCCAACGAGGACATCGCCATCTCGACCAGAATATTCACCCGCAAGGGTTGCCAGGAAATCGTGCGCGACGCCTTCGAGTACGCCAAGAAGTTTGGCTACAAGTCGGTCACCATCGTTGAGAAGCCCAATGTGGTGCGCGAGACCAGCGGCCTGATGGTGCGCGAGGCCCGCAAGATCGCCAAGGATTTCCCCGGCATCGAGCTGTGGGAAACCAACATCGACGCGATGTGCATGTGGCTGATCAAGAATCCCCAGGACTACGGCGTACTCGTGTCCAGCAACATGTTCGGCGACATTGTTTCCGACCTTTGCGCGCAACTGGTGGGCGGCCTCGGCTTTGCCTGCAGCGGCAACATCGGCGACAAAGTGGCCGTGTTCGAGCCCAGCCACGGTTCGGCGCCCAAGTATGTGGGCATGAACAAGGTCAACCCCATTGCCATGATCCTGTCGGCCAAGATGATGCTCGATCATCTGGGCGAAATGGAAATGGGCGAGAAGCTGGAAGCGGCGGTGGCGGCGGTCATCGCCGAGGGCCAGGCCCGCACCTACGACATGGGTGGCACCACCACGACGACCGAAATGGCGGAGGCCGTCGCGGCCAAGTGCTGATTTGGGCTGTCTGTTCAGACCACGCCGCGCTCCTTCGGGAGTGCGGCGTTATTTTGTCGGCTTGGTAAGGCTGGTCACAGGGACCGGGCTGATATAGGATCGCATATCGAGGTTCCCCTCTCCTTTGTGAGGAAGTGCTGTGCCCAGTAGCAAGAACGACTCCGCCATCAACGAAACTCTCTTCCAAAAGATATTTGAAGAGGCTCCCCAACCCTACCATGTGGCAGACTTCGGTGGTCGGCTCTGTGCCGTCAACCAGGCCTGGCTGCAATTGTTGGGATACCAGCGGGACGATGTCATTGGCCGACCGGTGAAGGATTTCATTTCACCCGGATATTTGTCTCAGTTCGAGGACAGCTTCAAGCGATTGAGTTCTGGAAAACCCGTGCCCCGTCGGATTGTCGAAATGAAGCGCGCCAACAGGACCACCGTCGTCGTCGAAGTCGAAATTCGAGCCGACTACGACCAGGATAACGCCTCCGGCCACAGCTACTGCCTGCTGCGCGACAACTCCGGGCCCGTGGCAACTGCAGACGGATTGCGGCGCAGTGAAGAACAATTGCGGCACCTTTTTGATAACGCACCGGTTTCCTTGTGGAGCGAGGATTTTTCGTCGGTCAAGCTGTTCATTGATGAACTGAAGTCCCGGGGTATTGTCGAC
>RCNF010002110.1_pt1 | contig 10635 bp, 7 predicted proteins | sample 2041311 | NCBI WGS metagenome assembly RCNF01 (sample SAMN09708228, study PRJNA481090) | Marine sediment metagenome, whole genome shotgun sequencing project. | biome: marine sediment; feature: ocean; material: sediment; isolation source: Sewage treatment plant 2 marine sediment (STP2) ... | reverse complement strand
CTTTTCTCGGTGGAAATCAATGCCCTGCTGTCAACAGACAACCATTTGTTGACTTTAAAGTCGCCCTTCAGCATCACATTATACCGTTTGAAATTTTCGTTGTTATCTTTGTGTCTGAGGTATCCATCCTTGTTCAGGTAACCGAAAGAAACATAATAGCTTGCACTCTCATTGGCACCGGAAACATTGAAGTCGTATTTCTGCTGCGGGGCAAAGTCGGTTACCACCTTGTTCTGATAATCGTTGTAACCATTAAATTGAAGTATTCCCTCATCGACCGTCCAGGCATTTTCAAAAGTGGGGTCATTACTCCATCTTTGGTATCTTTCAAGCGCATCCTCGTTGTAAGAGTCAGTTCCGTTGGAACGCTGGCTGGCAATGTTTCTTGCCACTGCGTAATCGTATGGATCGGTGATCGGATCTATGAACATTATGGGTTTGGCCCATCCAAATTCCGCTGATAAGGAAACATTTGGCTTTCTGCCTTTCCCCCTTTTGGTTTCAACAAGGACTACTCCAAAAGCCGCCCTGGCTCCGTAGATCGCTCCAGCGGCAGCATCTTTCAATACGGTCACACTTGCAATGTCATTCGGGTTCAGTCTGTTAAGGTCTCCCGGCACGCCATCGATCAGGATAAGGGGACTACCACCGTTGATTGATTCATATCCCCTGACATTGAAATCGGTTCGTGTGTCAGAAGGGTCTCCGTTTCTGATGGTAATATTAAAGTTGGGAATGATGCCTTGCAATCCTTCACCGGCATTCACGATGGGCCTGTCTTCCAGTACATCACCACTTGCAGTACCTACAGCCCCGGTCAGGTTCACCTTTTTCTGGGTACCATAACCAACAACAATAACTTCGTCCAGTCCCACCATGTCTTCATTAAGCGTGATACTGAGGATTTGCTGGTCTCCGGGAACAACCTCCTGTGTGGAGTATCCAACAAATGAGATCACGAGTGTGACCGAAGGATCGTCTACATCGAGGTTGAATTGCCCATTTACATCGGAGATTGTCCCGACGGTGGTTCCTTTAATCATAATGTTAGCCCCGATGATGGTCTCTCCGACCGCATCGGTAATGGTTCCTGTTATTGTCGTTGGTTGCGCTGCAACACTCATGACAAACAACTGGAACGCAAAGAGAATTGTGACAGTTCGTAATACCCTAAAAATATTATGGGATCGCATCTGCTTCAGGCGCCTCCCAGTTAATCTGGTAATACATCTCATACGTTTTGTAATTTAGGTTAATTTAATTAGATAGTTTTATATATGGTGTAATAGTTAGCAGGAAAGAATAGAATTTCAATCTGCTGTCAGATAGGTCAGTTTATTATCATAGGCATGCCAGGTTTTAGGTTAGATAATAAAGCAGGTTAAGGTCTCAAATTGTGTGAATGCTTGCGTTAAGAGTGTGAGAAATTCTTATCAAAAACAATTCAATAGGATAAATATATATGATAAAAATCAAAATTCATAAAAATATCATTATTAATCAGGTTAATGTCACGACAATATCAAATGGAGTGTGGATTAACCTTTTTCATTTACTTTCCAGTAGATATAAACTTCATTGCGTCGTAAGTTATTTATATTTAGAAACATATAATTTGATTGTGTATTTGAAAAGGATTTAGTGCATTGAAATATGGAGATAAAATTTATGCTAATAAGCGTTCTGGGTACCAGAATTTCTCTCTATTTTTTTCCGTTATTTATAACCATATTAAATTAGCATAATTGGGTTACAAAATGCATATATAACACCGAAATAAACCTTGCCAGGAATTAACAATATAATAATTCCATTTGCTGATTAAATCACCTCTGGAGTGATCCCGAATAGCTGGCTGAAGTGTTTCAACTCTTGCTTATGATCTCCATAGAAGAACATCTGGTGGAATCCGGGGTAGTCCAGATAGCTTTCCACACCATGCAATTTAACCATGGGTGCCACCACACATCCTCCAGCAGGTGGAATGGACTTTTGTTCTATTACCTCTCCGGTGGAAATCAGCATTTTTGGCTTCCCTTCCGTATAATCAACAAGCGGTTTTCTTAGTGAATTTTGTACAACTGGAAGGATGAGGTCGGCAACCGTTACGGTTTGTCCTAATTTCCATTCCGGTTTAAGCGTGGCATCCCGCTTACCATGGTGGTTAAGGATGGAATATGGTTCAGGATCCGTATCCAGTCCAGCCAGCCTGGTGGGACAACTGCAATGAGAGCCTATCAGGCATCCCTTTGCTGTTTCAGCCACTGGATCCTGCTGGAAGGCCGGTTTATCAAACAGGTATTGGACCACACAATGAGTGAGGCAGGCTTCGAGGTCCCCCTCACAGGCAGCTGGTATGCCGGAATCATTCAGTTTTGACCAGGCCAGGCAGGGGAGACTGATCTCCAAGGGGCCCAATACACCCAGGCAATCCATTGTTACGGCATCGGCTTTTTCCCGTTCCAGCAGCCGGGTCACGGCATAATAGCTCCTGGCCCCGTTGATCACATCTTCTTCGCTGACATCATGTATATGATGGGCATGGCTCATGCAAGCCCGGGCCAGCTCCCTGGCCTCATTGCTGTTTGACAGGTTCTGATACTGGTCTATGAAATGACCAGCCGGGATAAACCTGAGTTTGGTGCCAAAGTGGTCCATGGAGATTTCGGAAATCTCATCTATCCCTTGTATGATGACCAGGTACCTGGTTTCACGGATCTTCGCACCTGCTTTCAGCATCTTCATACCGAACTCAGCCTGCTTGAAATCATCGGTAGAGGCAATAAAGGCTCCATCCTTTTTATTATACAGGCTGGTATTGGTTGTGAATGAAGAACCCAGCGGTGAGAATACCACAACCGGCAATTTGTTATCAATGGCCTTTCCAACCGTTGGCCATGTATGCTCCTGCCTGTCGAGGGTGATCAGCAATAGACCATCGGCCTTCTCGTCAACTGCTGACTGTATCCACTTTTCACCTTCTTCTAAAGAATAAATGGGTTTGCTGCTTATGTCGGCCTGGATACCCAGTTTTTGTGATGATTCCCGGATATTTTCAATATACCTTTTGCGTGCTGCTTCTCCATCGTATATCTCCCCGGGCCACCGCATTCCGTAGTTTTCTTCGCGTCGTATGAAGGCCGCCCTTATTTTGGGAATATAGTTTCCGGCCGGGCCAAAATGAGGTATATCGGGACTGGCTGCGCACCGGTATGATCCGAGTAATGAGGGAAAGGTCATCAGACCCATGGCCGCGAGTCCGGATTGTTTCATGAAATCACGGCGGTTTTTCAGGTTTGGGGGGAAATTTTGCATTGTAAATGAGATTTAGGGGATTTATATCTGTTGATCTAAAAACACTGGACAAGAGCAGACCTCCACCAGTAATAATATTGATCCTCGAGGTCCTCAATGGAAGGGAAGGGGTAATACAGGAATCTATCCTTTTCACCAATAAAGAATCCATCCTTAACGGTCCTGTAGGAAAGATCTCCCTTGAATTGACGAATAATGGTTTTGGTCAACCTCTCCTTGGATGATTTTAACCTGTCGAGGCAATCCCGGAGGTGGTCAGGATTCGGATAGGGCAGGTCATGAATGGGAGCATAGGAATCCCTGGACAACTTGTTCAGTTTCAGTTCCACGAAGAAGATTTTTGGAGCATATACCGGCTTACTGCTATCTGTGAGGAAATTGATAAATTCGGGAGGGGATAACTTGCTGGCTACTCGGGTGGTGATGGGATTGAATTGCTGGTAGAGATGGATCAAATCCCTCGAAGGCGGTTTATATTTATTGGCTTCCAGTTCGAGGACCTTCCCGTCATCGGTCACAAGGTAAAGATTTTTAAGGGCATCCATGGTTACGTTCTCCATGACCCTGTAAATGGACATAAAGACTGACCTTTTAGGTTCCCCGTCTTCATATGGTACCAGCCTCTCATCCAGGTATTCCTGGGGCAGGTTTTCCATTTTTTCTATATCGAGCTCAATAAATATGGCCTGTCCACGGATCCGTTTGCGGGTTCCAACAGCCAGGTAGTTACCGAAATCAACAGGGGGGAGCTGGGATGCTACGAGTGATTCCGGAGTGAGTGATAGGTAAAGATATTTTTTCATGATAGTAAGGTTTTAGGGCTAACCGTAAGATACGGAAGTATATGGCCAATGTCAAGCCCCGATCTTTTTATTACCTTCGTTCCGAAGCTATAGATTGAAAAAAACCTGTAATGAACCTGAGAAGATCCGTATTATCCCCATCTTCAGTCCTTATTGCCCTTTTACTGATCATTTCAGCTGGCATGATGAATTGTAATGGGAAGGGGAAAAAAAATGCTGAAACAACCACAGCTGCCAAGGTGCCGGAACCAACGGTAACAGTCCCCGATCAAACTACACCAGCAGCCACATCACCTGTTCCTCAACAAATTTCGAACGGAGATCAGCAGGCCATGAATGATGCTGCTTTGAATGGGCAGTTGGAAAAAGTAAAGGAATCGATAGAGAAAGGTGCAGATCCGAATAATGTTGATCAGGAGGGACGAACAGCACTGATGTTTGCTTCCTTTAACGGGCATACAGAGATCATCCGCTTGCTTCTTGATGAAGGAGCCGAGGTTGGTATCAGGGATGCAATGGGACGTACGGCACTTTTATATGCATCCACAGGGCCATTCGCTGAAACTGTCAAGCTGTTGCTCGCACATCATGCAGACCCGAATATTGTCGATAATGATGAACACTTCTCACCACTGATGCATGCTGCCGCCGAGGGACAGCTGGAGGTGGCAAAGCTTCTCCTGGAAAGTGGTGCAGATCCTGCCCTGAAGGACATAGACGGGGAAACGGCTGCTTTATTCGCCCGCAACAACGGGCATACAGAGGTGGCAGGCCTGATCCAGTCTGTGCTTGATTCGAAGTAATGTCATGGATTGTACCATGAAATTTTAATCACCCAGGTCGGCACAAACAAGTTCCCTGTCATTCCTTACATACACATGCCTGCCGGCAAATGCGGGATGTGTCCAGGTAACCCCTGTCCCTTTCCGGTTTAACTGCTCAGTTGTCGGTTCGATAAGCCTGGCCCGGCTGATCTCTTCAAAACCCTCGGAGGAGAGCCTTGAGATGATCAATTCCCCATGTTCGTTGAACATCCAGGTAATACCACCGTTCTGGATAAAATGAACATTTGCCCAGCGGTCAACTTTTACGGCTGAAGTGTTTTCCCAGATCCTGTCCCCGGTTTCCAGCTCCAGACAACGCATTTCTCCATAGGAATCAATGCCATAAATATATCCGTCCCGGATGAACGCTGTGTTAATAACACAATGCAGGGCATCTGTGTTTCTTTCATTTAGACCACTCCTCTGCCACTTAACTTTCGCAGTCAATTCATTGTCAGATATTTCAGCCAGCAGGGATCCGTTAAAGAATGCACTGACAAAAAGATAATTTTCATAGCGTACCGGCGTGCTGACTCCCATCTGCATTTTGATCTTGAATGGGATCTTCCAGTAAATTTCCCCAGTTTCAGGTGCCAGGCCATTCAGGTTATCCCCGGTCCATACCACCACTACCTGTCTGCCTGCCTGTGTGGTCAGGTAGGGAGCAGTATAGGAAGCCTGGTCATTGGATGCTGTCCATATCTCCTTACCACTTCTTTTATCAAGCGCAACGATACATGCATTGTTGCTGCCACCGATATGAAGGATGAGTTTGTCCTCCACAACGAGGGGGGCGGCAGCTATGCCCCAGATAGGCATGCGAATTTCATACTCGCTGTTCATATCCTTTGCCCAGATAACCTTGCCGTTCACTGCATCGAGGCAGAACAGGTGCCCCATGGTCCCCAGAGAATACGCCATTCCCTCATGGATTACGACACTTGCCCGGGGACCGGCCAGATAGCCTATCCCTTCATACCTGCAATCATAGGTATGGGTCCACAATTCACTGCCTGTCTCACTGTCGAAGCAGCGAACCCGCTCCTGTTCCTCTGGGGAGGTGACACGGTCCATGACATAGACCCTGCCCTGGGATACTGTGGGACCGCAATAACCAGATCCCAGGGGTACCCTCCATTTCAACCTGATCTCAGGCCCGTCGAATTCAGTGATGATATTCTTTTCGTTCCATAGGCCGTTGCGTCCCTCTCCACGCCAGTCAGGCCAATCCTGCCCTTCCTGTGCGTTACATCCAGAAAATACCAGTATACCGGTGATCGCAAATATGAACGCAAGATATTTCATCAGCATAGTTTTGAAATGTTGGCTTAAAAACTTTTTGGCTCCATTGGAATAATCATGACCTTACCCAGGAGTCCTGATGGCATAGGATCCCACGTCTTGGCATCAAATTTCTCATAATGACGGTCCACCATGTTGATCTCATAAAATATTTTCCATTCCTTGCCGCTCAGTTCCATGTCCCTCAGCCGGTTGGCTGAGAGGTTGGTCACCTCGATCTCCAACGTATTTGTCCCCTCCAGCAATTTCCCAATCCCTGCTTCGAATGGATTTGCCCATAGACAATCCTGGTATTCACCATTGACCCATATCCTGGCGCTTTCCCTGACATCACCCAGTTGCAGCAACCAGGCAGGTACCTGCGGGTCCGGGTTCTCAAATTGGATACTGTATTTTGCAGTTCCGCTGAATGCTCTAGCATCTTTACTGAAGCTGGTCCAGGATTTCAGTTCCTGCATGCGGATATCATCCGGAATGCGGGGGCCGCCTGAAATGAAGCTTACATTCCAGGGACCGCTTAATTCCACAGGATCACCACTTTCTGCAAAGTATTCCCACGCCGGTGCATCAGTCTTTTCATCATCATATGTCCTGAGAAAAATTGCCTGTCCCGGTTTGACCTGTAGGTATACATCTGTACCCTCCTCCCGGGGCATTATACTGGCCTCTCCGCTGCCACCTGTCAGGGGATCCAGGATGAGGACAGATTTGGCGGAACTGCCAATGGTGACATAGCCGTCTATTTCATCTGGTGTATGATTTACCAGGTAATAAATCTTGCCATCCCTCATCTCCCTCCGGATGAAAGCGAGTCCCACATCAACCAGTCTCTCCCCTTTTATCCCCATGTTGGTAAGGACCTGGGGGATGATATCCGTGATGGCAAGATTTCCCTTTTCCTCAGAGATCATTTCGAGCAACTTGGATGTCCGTTCGATATGGTTATGGTAGCCTGGAACAGATTCAGGGAGTCCTGTAAAAAATACATTTGCTCCCTCTTCATGCAGTCTGGTCAGGTAGCCGAAGGTTGGAAGGGGCATGTTTTTGCAATCAGGCACGATCAGGGCCTTGTATCTTCCACCCGGTACCTGGATATCTCCGCCCCTTTCCTTGGCTGATGCCAGGTACGTGTCATTTATAAAATCAATTGAATAGCCATTGTTGATCAAGTCACGGACGAGTTGATAAAATGGGGTTGGCACCAGCCAGTCTTCCTTGTTATGGATGCTAAGCTGCAAGAGGAGTTCTCCATCCTCATCTACATCAAGGACATCATAAAAAGGCCAGTATACAAGCAATTCATTATCCGCTTGTCCGGATTGCAGGAGGGACTGGCAACGGGTAAGATAGGCAAACATGGAAGGTGCATCCTCCCAGATCGTAGAATTTGATGCAAAATTGACGGAAGCATAAAACTTCCATCCAGGCCATTCAGCTTCATCAGGGGAATAGGTTGATCCGTGAAAGAATGTGTGGTTGACCCCTGCGAGGAAGAGCTGCTCTACCTCGGGTTTACACTGAGATAATGCGGTTTTAAAATGCTCACGGAGCCAGGTAAATGTTTCAGAAGAAGTAAGTGGTTTGCCGGCAATATTGGCTGCTGAAGAAGCAAACTTGAACATAATATGGTCCGGTTCCGCTATGTTGGCATCGGATGCTGACCACCTGAACCCGGGGATATCAAATTTTGTGGCATAAAAGGATTCACATTCGGGGATATCTGCCGCAGCATAAAGGTCAATGAGGTTCCCTGGTGAGCCATGTGCCTGGTATTTTGATTTGAAGGAATGATCATTTGCCCACCTGGTCCACTTCACCGAAAAATTCTCCAATAACAGGTCAGACAGGGTAAGCCGGTAATCGCTGATGATCCTTGTAAGGTCTTCACTCTGGGTACCGGTATAAAGGGCGGGAAGATGATCGCATAGGTCATCCCCCCGCCGTTGTCGGAACTCATCCAGGAATTCAGGGGTATAATTGGCCTGGTATACCTCATAGCTGTCATTGAAAACCGCCCTTAACTTATCCCGGGCCTGTCCAAGGCTATCCTCATAAGGCTGGAGGTAATCGTCAACTGCTTCTTTCGAGAAGTGATCCAGAACAAAGCCCTCCCCGCCAGGTGCAGCACGTTTTACCTGCTGGCCGGTTTTCCCCGAAATAACAGCATAAAGCACACAATCCTTATCAGCGGTCCAGTCGATTTGATCCCCTTCCAGCTGATGGCTCAGATCTGTTTTTTCACCCCCTTCATAAAAAGCAAATAATAACTGAACCTCTGACAGCTCAGCTTGTTTATCTTCACCCACCTGTATTTTTTGTATTATCCGTTCACCCTTTTTTAGCTCGAAGCTTTGTAAAAGAAGCTTTCCGGCAGCATATTCGGGTTCAACCTGGGGCCCACCATAAGGCCATCCTGTCCCCAGTATCATATCCACCCCCAATCCAAGCCGCTCAGCTTCGTCCAGGGTATGGACCAGCATTTCCATCCATTCTTTTGAAAGATATTGCAGGAAATTCTCTTCATAACCTTTGGTCCCGTAAATAGGCGTGATCTCAACACCACCTATCCCAGCTTCAGAAAATTCCTCAAGGCGCCTGGTGATATTTTCCTTATCCACGGCATTTCCCATCCACCACCACCGGGTCCAGGGTTTCATTGTTGACGTTATTTCAGGCCAGGCAGATGATTGATCCCCGGAAGATGAATCCCGGGTATTAGTGCAGGAGAGTGAGATAATCACCAGTAGCGCTGGTATCAGTCTGGTCAGGTAGGGGTTGTACATAATTTTGAATAAAATGTACAATTTAAGAAAATATGAGAATATTCATATCTTTAATAAAACACCCAGATTATGGACCGCAGAAATTTCCTCTCAGTAATGCCTGGTTTATACCCGGCAACTTTTTTGTCAGACCCAGATTCAATTTTTAACCAGGGCCCGTTGAAGATACCTGGAGAACTTGCCAACATTCTAAATTTCTGCACACATGAACACTGGGGCAGTATTTTTTCCATTGGCCATGCCCCTGGAATGTTCAATGCCGATACATTCGCTGGTGCCAAACCGGAATTTCCTACCAACCTGTTCCATTTACTAGTTGATCCTTATATGTCAGGTAATATACATGCTACGTGTTCCACGGTTGATCTGGACGCACTGGCAAGAGAATCCCCCGCCATGGCTTTGAAAAAACTGGCTCAACTTCTTGAAAAACAAAAGTTGACTGGAACATTTCTCACCACCAGGTTGGGTATCGAGCATTTGTATGATTGCCATCTGGACCTGGAGGATTTATCCATGATGGAGGCATTGAGTGAAACCATCGCATCGAATTACAGCTCACTTTTTGACTGGTACGAAAATGCCATGCTCAGCGTTAGTTTCACAGCATTGATCCGTCCCGTCCATCCTGAATTTTATTTTACCATAGACAGCGAGGAAGCCAGGCATGAACTTAGTTTCACCAGGACGGTAATGAGAATAGATCCATTGTTGTCTTTCTGGGAAAATTCTGAAAGGAAGGAAAAACTGTTTGAGAAGGTTGGGAGTCAGGCCCGGGATGTTGGATCCTGGAGGGTATTCCTGGAAAAACTTATTACCATAGCCAAGGAACAGGGTTGCGTGGGTATAAAGCAACTGCAGGCGTACAGGAGGCACCTGGATTTTGAGAAACCCGGGGATGGCGAGGTAAAATTTGAAGGGGAGCTTACAAGCAATGAACAGATCATCTTTGAGAATTGGGTGGTAAATGAATGCTGCAAGCTGGCCAATGATCTGAAGTGGCCGCACCAGGTACATGTTGGTACCCATAACCTTCCGGATTCCAATCCTTTGCCTCTCCAGAAACTGGCCAGGAATTACCCTGAACAAAAGATTGTTCAGATACATTGCTGGCCCTACCAGCGAGAAGCAGGCCACCTGGCAAAATCATATCCCAATGTTTACCTTGATACATGCTGGCAGGTGGTTCTGAATCCCGATTACCTGAGGGAATCCCTGGACCAATGGCTTCATTATGTGCCCCTGTCCAAGATTACCATGGGTAATGATTCAACCAGCATTGAAATGGCAACAGGATCTTCTCTCATCTCCAGGTCTATCTTAATGGAATCGTTTGAGCGTCATTTTTCAGCCTGGTTTGTTCGTGAGCAAAAAAAGCTGGATATTGTCTATGACTTCATGCATAACAATGCAGTTGATGTTTATGGCTATGGGGAAAAGATTTATGGTTGATCATTACACTTTTGAGATTACGGATAAATTTCTCTCAGTTGAGGAACAGGTTGTTTTTGATGATTGTTTGCATTCTCAGGGACTCGACAGGGGAGTATGGGAGGTATTTGCTTCCCTATTCCGATCTGGTGTGAAAAACACCCAGCCCTTGATGCT
>RCNF010002646.1_pt1 | contig 10638 bp, 10 predicted proteins | sample 2041311 | NCBI WGS metagenome assembly RCNF01 (sample SAMN09708228, study PRJNA481090) | Marine sediment metagenome, whole genome shotgun sequencing project. | biome: marine sediment; feature: ocean; material: sediment; isolation source: Sewage treatment plant 2 marine sediment (STP2) ... | reverse complement strand
CAAAGTGCGCTGCGTGTCTTCTGCATCCAGATCAAGACGCATGTTCATTTTCACGCGGCCCACGGCACTAAGGTCGTAGCGTTCAGAATCAAAGAACAGTGTGTCAAACAGGTTCGAGGCAGCCTCAACGGTGGGAGGTTCCCCCGGACGCATAACCCGGTAGATATCCATCAAGGCAGTTTCGCGGTTCAGGTTCTTATCTGCCGCCATGGTGTTGCGCATGTAGGGGCCGACATTGATGTTATCGATATCCAGCACCGGAATATCGGTAATACCCGCATCGATCAGTTCTTTGGCTGTACCACCAATCAGTTCTCCGCCTTTGTCGTATTCCAGCGTCAATTCATCGCCAGCTTCGACAAAGATTGCGCCGGTCTCTTCGTTGATGATGTCCTTGGCGACAAATTTGCCAACGATGTGCTCAAACGGCACCAGCAGATTCTTGACTTTGCCCTCATCAATCAGCTGCTTGACGGCACGCGGGGTGACTTTTTTGCCAGTTTCCGCGATCACTTCGCCGGTTTTGGCGTCGACCAGATCATATGTCGGACGGGTGCCACGTACACGTTCCGGGAAGAATGGTGCGACCCAGCCTTTGCCTTTTTTCAGCTTGTAATGGATCGTATTGTAATACGCATCCATGATCGCTTCTTGGTCCATGCCCAATGAATAGAGCAGGGTAGTGACCGGCAATTTCCGACGACGGTCGATACGCGCAAAGACAATGTCTTTCGCATCAAACTCAAAGTCCAGCCAGCTGCCACGATATGGGATAATACGGCAGGCAAACAGGAGTTTACCAGACGAGTGGGTTTTGCCTTTGTCGTGGTCAAAAAACACGCCGGGAGAGCGATGCATCTGGGACACGATCACACGTTCAGTGCCGTTCACGACAAAGGTGCCGTTCGGAGTCATCAAAGGCATGTCGCCCATGAACACATCTTGCTCTTTGATATCCTTGACGGACTTGGCACCGGTATCTTCGTCGATATCAAATACGATCAGCCGTAGAGTGACTTTCAGCGGAGCGGCATAGGTCATGTCGCGCTGCTGGCACTCTTCTACGTCATACTTCGGCTTCTCCAAGTTGTATTTCACGAACTCGAGAATCGAAGTTTCGTTGAAATCCTTGATCGGGAATACCGACTGGAACACGCCCATGATGCCTTCGCCCTCGGTCGGGGTATCCGCATCACCAGATTTCAGGAACAGATCATACGAGGATTTCTGGACCTCGATCAGGTTTGGCATTTCCAGAACTTCACGGATTTTGCCGTAGTATTTACGTAGACGCTTCTGGCCAAGGAAGGATTGAGCCATATCAGGTGTCACCTTTTTTGCTTCTCACCGGACAAGAACACCGTCGGGCCACGGCATCTCGCCCATACGAGACAGTGCGTTTCGATCTATTCACGGTCTCCGTCCCACCGAAGACCTCCCGATCATTGAACCGCACCTTAGAAAATGCTTTTTTTGACAAAAGCCCTTACTAAGACAGGTTCGGCTGGGCACGCTTTCAACGTGCCCAGCCTAATATCAGCTCCGGGTTGCCCCGGCGCAGATTACTTAACTTCGACTTCAGCGCCTGCTGCTTCCAGCTTGCCTTTGATGTCTTCTGCTTCTTCTTTCGAGACCTGCTCTTTGACAGCTTTGCCGCCGGCATCAACCAGATCTTTTGCTTCTTTCAGACCCAGACCAGTGATGGTGCGAACCTCTTTGATGACGTTGATTTTCGAGGCGCCCGGAGACACCAGAATCACGTCAAATTCAGTTTGCTCTTCTGCATCTGCGCCACCGGCTGCATCCGCAGGACCAGCCATCATCACTGCGCCGCCAGCGGCGGGCTCGATGCCGTACTCGTCTTTCAGAATTGTTTTCAGTTCTTGTGCTTCAAGCAGCGTCAGACCAACGATCTCTTCTGCCAGTTTTTTCAGATCAGCCATGTTAAGCTCTTTCCGTTTCCATATGTTGTGTTCCAACGACGTGATTTCAACCACCCGTCGGTCTTACAGTGCTCAGGCGGCCGCCTTGTCCTCGATTGTGGACAAGATGGACGCGATATTGCTTGCAGGTGCGCCAATGGCCCCGGCAATGTTGGATGCAGGTGCACCGATCATACCAGCGATGGTCGCGATAAGTTCATCGCGCGATGGCATTTTCGATACGGCTGCAACACCAGCCCGGTCCAGAGCGTTCGTTCCCATTGCACCGCCAAGAATCTCAAACTTCTTGTTATCTTTGGCGTAGTCCTCGGCCACCTTGGCTGCTGCCACGGGGTCTTCGGAAAAGGTCAGAACGGTCATACCCGAAAGGAGTCCACCGATGCTTTCGCATGGCTTACCCTCAAGGGCGATTTTGGCGAGCCTGTTTTTGGCAACACGCACAGATCCACCCGCTTCGCTCGCACGCGCGCGCAGATCCTGCATCTCAGCAACTGTCAGACCGGCGTAGTGGCTTACCACAACGACGCCAGAGCTTTCAAAGATCTGGCCGAGTTCTTCGACCAGTTTTTCTTTTTGTGCTCTATCCACAGTTTCACTCCAATTATGGGGGTTGCCCCCCGGCTCAGTTCAGGGCGCAGCAAGCTGCACCCGTTTCGGGTCCAATTCAGGGTCCCGAGGCCAAAATCACCCGAAGGCAAAAAATCTCTCGTTTCCCATCTCAGGAAGGAATTATTCAAGCTGTTGCTCGAACCCTCCGTCTCGGACAGAAACAAGGCCGATGCTCTGGCCTTGCCTATTTGGCCCCGACGTTGCCGGGACCAAATCTCACAATATCTTAGTCGCCAAGGGCGTTTGAGATATCAACAGTCACACCCGGGCCCATAGACGAGCTCAGTGCAATTTTCTTCATATAGGTGCCTTTGGTGCCTGACGGCCTGGCCTTGGACACGGCGCCAACAAAGGCGCGGATGTTTTCGACCAGCTTGGCCTCGTCAAAAGACGCTTTGCCAACCCCAGCATGTACAACACCGGCCTTTTCGGCCTTGAATTGCACTTCGCCGCCTTTGGCTGCTTTGACCGCATCCGCGACGTCCATGGTCACTGTGCCAACTTTTGGGTTTGGCATCAGGTTACGTGGACCCAGGACTTTCCCCAGTCGCCCGACGACCGGCATCATGTCCGGCGTTGCAATGCAGCGGTCAAAATCGATCTTGCCGCCCTGCACGATTTCCATCAGGTCCTCTGCGCCAACGATGTCGGCACCAGCGGCCTGGGCTTCTTCTGCCTTAGGACCCCGGGCAAATACAGCAACACGCACTGTTTTACCTGTGCCATTTGGCAAGCCAATGACGCCGCGAACCATCTGGTCGGCGTGACGTGGGTCAACACCCAGACACATTACGATCTCGACAGTCTCGTCGAATTTTGCCTTAGCATTGCCTTTTACCAAAGCAACCGCGTCTTCAACAGAAAGGTTCTCTTTGCCGGCGAATGCTTCGCGGGCCGCGGTTGCGCGTTTTCCGTATTTTGCCATCTTATTTAACCTCGATGCCCATAGAATTTGCCGATCCCATGATGATTTTCATGGCACCTTCAATATCGTTTGCGTTGAGGTCTTTCATTTTAGCCTCGGCGATTTCGCGGACTTGTTTGACAGTCACACTGCCCACTGTTTCACGCGACGGAGTCTTCGCACCGGATTTCACGCCAGCGGCTTTTTTCAGGTAATGCGACGCCGGCGGCGTCTTGATGTCCATGGTAAAGGACTTGTCCTGATAATAGGTGATCACAGTCGGGCATGGCGCACCAGGCTCCATGTCTGCTGTCCGGGCATTAAATGCCTTACAGAATTCCATGATATTAATGCCGCGCTGACCCAGTGCTGGACCAACGGGGGGCGATGGGTTTGCTTGTCCAGCCGGGACTTGCAGCTTCATCTTACCTACGAGCTTCTTGGCCATGTGGCCTCTCCTTTTTCAACACCGCCCTGACGCGTCGGGGCAGTTTTTAGTTGCGTGGTGCGGTCCGGACATCGCGATGCCCTCGCCTCCCACAATGCTCAGCTCAGGTCTGCTTGTTGACCTGAGTGAATTCCAGTTCGACCGGCGTTTCGCGACCAAAAATGGACACGGAAACTTTAAGCCGTTGATTGTCTTCATCAACTTGTTCGACTGTCCCATCGAAATCCTCGAAGGGGCCATCGTTGACTTTGACCTTCTCGCCAATCTCGTAATGGATCAGCGTTCTTGGTGCATCTTCACCTTCCTGAACCCGGTTCAGGATGGCATTTACTTCGGCATCGCGCATCGGCATCGGACGCCCCTGAGGGCCCAGAAAACCTGTCACGCGATTGATCGAGTTGATAAGGTGATAGCCATGATCCGACATTTCCATGCGCACCAGAACGTAACCCGGCATAAAGCGGCGCTCGGTCGTGACTTTCTTGCCCCGGCGCACTTCGATGACCTCTTCTGTCGGCACCATAACTTCCTCGATATCATCCTCGAGGTGCTGTTCAATGACCGAGGTGCGGATCTGTTCAGCGATCTTTTTCTCGAAGTTCGAGAGAACGCTTACCGAGTACCACCGTTTCGCCATCTGCCAACTCGCCTTTATTTCTATTCGGATCCGGCACCTGCCATCACCATTTCATAAATTGTTTCAAACGGTTATCCGTCCGCTTGGTCCACTCGCCCCACAATAAAAATCGGCGCGCAGCACGAATCGCGGCACGCCATTGTCAGGAAGTAGGCCGTCACCTACCGCCGTGCCGCAAAATTATCAAGAGGGAACGGGTATTTTTTGTGCGTTCAAAGCGCTGCTTAGCCGAAGTATCCAAGAACCAGTTTCAACGCTTCCCGGATGCCTATATCAACCAATGAAAAGAACACAGCCGTCAACGCCGCCATGATGAACACCATGATCGTGGTCAGCAACACTTCCCGACGGGTGGGCCACACAACTTTTGAAACCTCGGCACGGACCTGCTGAAGAAACTGAAACGGATTGGTGATGGCCATGTTGGATGTGCTTTCTGCTTGCGTTAAAGCGCCATGTAACGAACCCGCGCGGCAAATTCAAGGCGCGGTTTGTTCACGTTACGGGTGATGCTGAAACCTGATTGCCGTAAATGCAACGGCCAGTTCGCCGGGTTCGGACCGAAATCGGTCGGTCATCTACTTTTGGTGTCGTCCAGCTCGGTCTTTACACCTAGCGCGCTTGCTCGGTGAGGCGGTCAAAAGGGTCGGGCTGATCATCAGACACGGCCTGTGTTTCGGAGCCGTCAATGTCTGGCAGGTAAATTCCCTCCGTCCAACGTTCGGGTAGTTTGTCCAGCAACACGCCTATCCGCTTGAATAAAGTGCTGGCGCTGCGGCGTAATTTCTCGGCTGTCTCCGGCCACCTGCCCGCAATCCATTGGTAAGATTTTACTGCCTTTTCAGCGCAGGCATCGGGTCCAAGAGTGAAATACACAATGACCAAAAGGACCAGCGTCAGCAAGATCACCCAGAAAACCAGCCACGGCCGCAGCAGGATCAGCAAAACTAGCGCACCAAACAGGATCTGTTTACGGGTTGGCGGGTGCGCTCTGGCAAAAGCCCAAAAGCGGCGCATCAGCGGTTGAAAAATTGGTTTCGCGGCCACGCGATGTTTTTTTTCGGTCGTGACCTTGGCAGTTCGGTTTTTTCTCTCACCTTTCGGCGGATGTAGTTCCGCCTCCTGTTCTTTCAGAAGCATCCGGATGGCGTTATCAGTTTGGGTGTCACTCATCGGCCAGATCCCCATTCAGCACACTAGTATCGGCCGCCGCACGCGACCGTCCCTTTTGTCGGCAGGTAAGTTCACACAATCAATAAGGAAAATGCGTGGCATTGCTGTGACGCGATTGAGGCAGCGCCGATGGCGCACGTTACCAGATCGTTATTCAAGGCTGGCGCAAAGCGCTTTGACCTTCCACAATTTGCACGAAAAAAGAACAAAGGCCTCCGACCGAGCGCCCAGCGGCTCTATCCTGGTTGGTTGGAAAATACGGGAAGCGCGTGTTTTGGTCGTGGCAGGGGCTGAGAGACTCGAACTCACGACCCTCGGTTTTGGAGACCGATGCTCTACCAACTGAGCTAAACCCCTCCGACCAAGCAAGCTGGTACGGGATGGTGGGTACAAGATCAAGAGGGCCCGAACGTGTTTTGCTTGCTAAAAGCCGTTTTTGAGATGTCTGAGGGTTTTGCTGCAACCTGCCCGACGAGAAGGACGGTTAGACCCGAAAAACAATAACGGATTCCACAACGATACGAAGGGTTGAGCACAAATCGGCAATAAGTATGGGCAAGCATAAATCGTTTTCTTCTCGGTATTGTTTGATTATGACTGGCTCGGGATATGAGGGCCTGAGTATTTTGGACCCGCGCAATATGGGACGATCAGGTGAGCCTGCGAAAAAGAATTGCTGACAGCGAAGGCTATGCGCGCGCCGTAACCGCGGTGGCTGCAGCCTATTTGCGCTTTGCCCACCGCACATCCAAGTGGCAACGGCAAGGATTTGAAGCTATGGACGAGGCCGTCAAAAGCGGCGATCCAGTCATCATGGTCCTTTGGCATCAGCGGCTAATGATGAGCCCATATATGTTCGACGTGTCGCTGGGTAAGTTCTGCTCTCTTACATCGTCTGCCCGCGCTGGGTCGATGGTCGGCAAACTCCTGCGCCGGTTTGGCTTTGAGAATGTGTCGATGTCCAGCCACAAGCGCCATATTGCGTTGTCTCGTGAAGTTCTTGGGCGCATCAGGGATGGCTATTCTATTGGCATTGCGACAGATGGGCCACGTGGCCCTGCGCGCCAATCTTCAAACGTGCCCCTGGTGTGGGGCCGCGTATCCGGAAAACGTATATTTGTTGTGAGTTATTCTTCGCGTCGGGCTTTTGAACTGCCAACCTGGGACCGGACGATGGTTCCGCCGCCATTTACACGCGGTATTTTCATGTGTCAGGAATGGCCCCGGACAGTGCCTAAAAAAGGTACCGATGCAGAATACGAAGCGTTGCGATTAGACTTGCAGGCTGCACTTGATGAGATCACGGATGCCAGCGATCGAGCAAGTGGGCGCATCGCGGTCCGTTAGATGCCGCACCTTGTCTGGTGGCTGATCAAAGAGAGGCCAGGTTTTCAAGAATAGGACAATCAGGTCGCGCATCTCCGCTGCAGGCATGGATGAGATGGCCAAGCGTTTCTCGCATACTGACGAGATCGGCAACCTTGGTATCGATCACTTTCAGATGTTCCTGAGCGATCTGTTTAACGTCAGCGCTCGCGCGGTCCTGATCTTCCCAAAGCGCCATAAGATCGCGGCAATCTTCGATCGTAAAACCCAGCGCACGCGCGCGGCCAAGAAACGTCAATTTATGCACGTCACTGTCGCTAAAAACACGGTATCCGTTGCCGTCACGCGGAGGTTTTATAAGGTCAATCTCTTCATAGTAGCGGATCGTCTTCGCAAGCAGACCAGATTTGCTGGACGCGTCTTTGATGTTCATCTCAACCTCCATTTGTCACTTTGTATTTGGCATGGGAATGATCACTCGGCAGGTTGGATCGCGGGCCTTGTCTGTACCACACCACCCCTCGTTTTCTGTTTGAGGATTGGCTTTATCCGGCACAATCGCAGAGCGTTCGACAGAACAAAATACTGGACAGTGCCATGGCCCCAGCCGCCAGCATCGGCGACAGCAGCACTCCGTTTATCGGGAACAGGACCCCCGCCGCCACCGGGATCAATAGAGAATTTTAGCCAAACGCTCAAAATAGGTTCTGGCGTATGTTGCCCATCGTGCGCCGGCTGACGTCAAAAGCGTTCACCACACCTCCCAGATCGCCTGACATCAATACAATATCGGCACTCTCAATCGCGACGTCAGTTCCAGTGCCAATTGCAATGCCGACGTCTGATACCGCCAAAGCCGGAGCATCATTGATCCCATCGCCGACAAACGCGATTTTGCTACCATTTTTGCGAAGGCTCTCCAGAGCGGCAACTTGGCCCCCTGCGCCTCCTCCACCATGCGGATGATTTGCGCCAGCATCGTGTCGCGCCCCACCTTGGTTGCACGAAACTGCAATGCGCCAGTCCCATTCATGGTGCCACCAACAACCTGAGCCCCATCGGTCTTTTCTACCGGCACCGGTTCGCCAGTGATCATGCTTTCATCAACATAAGATGCGCCGCGCGTCACCATACCGTCTGTGGCAATCTTTTCGCCCGGACGCACATGAATAATATCATCGGTCGTGATCAGATCGATCGCCAGTTCAATGACCTCATTGCCCCGCTCGACGCGCGCGGTTTTGGCCTTCAACCCAATCAGTTTGCGAATCGCGACGCCAGTGCGACCTTTGGCCCGTGCCTCTAGCAGTCGGCCCAGCAAGATTAACACGACAATAACCGCCGCCGCCTCGAAGTAGACCGCGCGCGTGCCCTCTGGCAATACATCGGGAAAAAACGTCGCCACCACCGAAAAGGACCACGCGGCAAGAGTACCGATGGCCACGAGGCTGTTCATATCCGGCGCACGCCGCAGTAGCGCGGGTATGCCTTGGCTAAAAATGGTTCGACCCGGCCAGAGCAAGACAAGCGTTGTCAGCGCAAACTGGATCAACCAACTGGTTTGCAAACCGATTGTAGCCACAACCCAGTGGTGAAAAGCCGGAAACAGATGCCCGCCCATTTCAAGAATGAAGACCGGTAGCGCCAGGGCCGCCGCCACCAGAGTCATGATGCGCAGATGATCGATCTCGTTCGATTTATGATCTGAGCGGTCTGGCGAAGACAGCGAACGCACCTGAGCCGGGTAGCCAATTGACGTGGTTGCCGCAATAAGATCGAATGCTGTGGCACTGCCAGCCAATACCTTGACCGAGGCCGCTTCAGACGCAAGGTTGACGGACGCTTCCAGTACTCCCGATACAGCGACCAGAGATTTCTCCACACGACCGACACAAGACGCGCACGACATATTTTTTATATCGAGGCTGATCGATTCGGTGCGGGCCGGATATCCGGCCTTATCTAGGGCTGCAGTAACATCTTTAACGATAACCGCGCCAGTTACATGTACGGTTTCGAGAGCGAGATTGGCCTGAGCCTCATGCACTCCCTCAATGCCCTTCAGCGCCTTTTCAACCCGCGCGACACAGGAGGCGCAATTCATCCCCTCAATCTCGAAAGAATAGCTGTCGTTTTGCGTCATGATCTTTCTCTTGCTGGCAACTGTTGTAAGTCACATGGTCATTCCAGTAACTGGAAGGTCAAGGGGTATCGACCCTACGCCACAAAAAAACCAGACCAAGTTGGCACCATCTGTCCACTCTGAGCACCGGTCAGCCAAAATTGGGTGATCGTTTGAACAAAGTCAGCAAGGGCGATAAGGGCTCCACGCTATTTGCCAGCCTCACCCCAATAAAAAGGCCGCCCAAAACGGAGCGGCCTTTCTGTCATTTCAATGCGGCACGAGACACCGCTATCTAGTCGATTCTAAGATTTTGGAGACGACGCCAGCGCCGACGGTGCGGCCGCCTTCGCGGATCGCAAAGCGGAGGCCCTGTTCCATCGCGACCGGCGCGATCAGTTCGACACCAAAGCTCACGTTGTCGCCCGGCATTACCATTTCGGTGCCTTCGTTCAGGTTCACGGTGCCGGTCACGTCGGTGGTCCGGAAGTAGAACTGTGGACGATAGTTGGCGAAGAACGGCGTGTGACGGCCACCCTCGTCTTTGGTCAGAATGTAGGCTTCTGCCTCGAACTTGGTGTGCGGATTAACCGATTTTGGTTTGCACAGAACCTGACCACGCTCAACGCCCTCACGCTCAATACCACGCAACAGAACACCGACATTGTCGCCGGCTTCTCCACGATCCAGCAGCTTGCGGAACATTTCCACACCGGTACAGGTGGTTTTCTTGGTGTCGCGGATACCAATGATTTCGATCTCGTCGCCGACGTTGATCACGCCACGCTCGATACGGCCGGTCACAACTGTGCCACGGCCAGAGATCGAGAACACATCTTCAACCGGCATCAGGAACGGCTGGTCAATCGCACGCTCAGGCGTCGGAATAAACTCATCCACTGCCGCCATCAGCGCACGGACGGAGTTTTCACCGATCTCAGGGTCACGGCCTTCCATCGCCGCCAGAGCCGAGCCCGGGATCACCGGAATGTCGTCGCCAGGGTAATCATATTTGCTCAGAAGCTCGCGGATTTCCATTTCCACCAGTTCCAGCAGTTCTGCGTCGTCGACCTGATCCACTTTGTTCATGTAAACGACCATGTGCGGGATACCGACCTGGCGACCCAGCAGAATGTGCTCGCGGGTTTGTGGCATCGGGCCATCGGCTGCGTTCACAACCAGAATCGCGCCATCCATCTGCGCCGCACCGGTGATCATGTTCTTCACATAGTCCGCGTGGCCGGGGCAATCGACGTGCGCATAGTGACGCGCCTCGGTTTCATATTCGACGTGCGCCGTCGAAATCGTGATCCCGCGGGCCTTTTCTTCCGGCGCGCCATCAATCGTGTCATAGGCCTGAAAATCGCCAAAATACTTCGTGATCGCCGCTGTCAACGTCGTCTTGCCGTGGTCAACGTGACCAATCGTGCCAATGTTAACATGCGGTTTGTTGCGTTCAAACTTTGCCTTAGCCAT
>RCNF010002108.1_pt1 | contig 10638 bp, 13 predicted proteins | sample 2041311 | NCBI WGS metagenome assembly RCNF01 (sample SAMN09708228, study PRJNA481090) | Marine sediment metagenome, whole genome shotgun sequencing project. | biome: marine sediment; feature: ocean; material: sediment; isolation source: Sewage treatment plant 2 marine sediment (STP2) ... | reverse complement strand
ATACAAAACCGGCACTTCCACCATCCATGGCGGTCGTAGAGAGCGATCAAGGTGTTGAATATACGATACTTTATCGGTTATTTTGAGCGTGAACGTATCACCCATACGGTTTTCAGCAAGGATGCTGTTATATCGCGAATGCAAGATGCATAAGAGCGTGAGTTCAAAATGTTCGAAAAAGTCATGTAAATTCAGTGCATTGGTCGTTCGCAGTAGGTTCAACTGATTTATTTAGGATAAATGTACACGGAAGTACTGTAGTAGGATTCAGCAAGAGTAGTTACTGAGGTACGTTGCAGGCAGCTCAAAAAATCCCAGGAACCCTAAAAAGGGTCGTTGTCTATGATGATTTTTTTTAACTGTAATCCTGTCGTTATCATTAATGTTATTCTTTAATTTATGAAAATTATATATCAAGCCAGAGACATTATCGAAGCTCATATTGTAGCGGGTATGTTAAATGCTAACGGCATTGAAACGCATGTTGGTGGTTATTATTTACAGGGTGGTATAGGTGACGTAGCCGTTTTTGATTTTGCCAATGTCCAGGTGGCTGATGAGGACGTTGCCTTAGCGCTACCATTAGTTGCAGAGTATGATGGTGTACAAGGTAATAAAAGTGAACACACTAAGATAAACTTTGGTGATGATGGTTATATCGTTAGTTAATGTGCTGTTTGGCCCTGATTGACTCCCTTTTAATTATTTTCATCTTTAAATTCAATAGACCAGTGAGAGCCATCGCAAAATGGCTTGTTATTTGAGGCGCCGCATCGACATAACGTATATTGTTGTTTGGCAGAACCTTCTGCCCATATTGTAGCATCTAAGTCAGGGCAACCAGATACAACGTAGGGACCGTTTGGTGCAATAAAAATACCCGGTTCGTTATCCTGATTGTGGCTTTCGATATTATCGATGGTATAACTTAACGCACCTGACGGACACTTCTTCACTGCAGCAATGATCTCGTTTTTACTTGCCGCATCCGGGTCGATCCATGGCTCCTGCTTCATTCGGAAAACGGATGACAGGTTATCGGTACAATACCCTGCATGCGCGCAAATGCTACGGTTATCGTGGATGGTTATTTTTTTGCCGACATAGTGGTCTTGTTTATTTTCTAAAAGCTGTTTCTGGTTGACAGATGTAAAGCCTGTTTTTGCGTGTGTGCCGTCACAATAGGGTTTGTTTGATGACTGTCCGCATCGACACAGAGCTATTGTTTCCTCGATATTGATCGAACCTTTTTGGTTCGTTAAGCTTTTCAGGTTTTTTACAATATAAGGACCATCAGGAGCAGGTGTGATGTTTGGTTTATTGTCTGTGCTCATTTGATTCTCCTATTTTAATGTCTATTAAACTATGATACTTAAAAAAACAGAAAAAGCACTATAGGGTACAAGCAATTAATAGAGGTGCCCTATGGTTATTCCCGAATGATGCTTGATCACGTCACTTTTTTAGATTCCCGATAGGGGGGGGCAGTCAACTCCTCGCCCATATGCGGCGGCTGCTAAATTGAACTAATGAAAGATTATAAGCGTGGTAGTCATACTGTCTGGAATTGTAAATATCATCTGCTATGGACTACAAATACATGACCAGGTATTGAATGGAAATGAGTATATGTAGTGTTTTATATTAGATGAAACAAAAAAATGCCTGATAATTATTACCAGGCATTTTTACAGAAATAGTTTATGTTACTTTTAATATCGTCAACAGTGCTATTTATTGCTTGATACTTTTATTAGGTAAATTATTAATCCAGCTGCAGCAAGCATAATAATGTGTTCAACATGAAGTAAACCATGCACCGATTCATTTGAAAAATGACCAGTGTGTGCCATCGCTGATGTTGAAACCAGTAATAATATCGTCAGTGCTAATTTAGAGATCAGTAATTTTTTCATTATTTCACCTTTACCTTAATAATTTCTTCGCCATCAGGGTCGGTTAAGTGTACCGCACAGGCAATACAGGGATCGAAGCTGTGGATGGTGCGCAGGATCTCTACCGGTTGCTTGACATCATGCAACGTATGGTTGTCTTCCAGTGCTGCTTCATATGCGCCGGGAACACCATTAGCGTCTCTAGGGCCTGCATTCCAGGTGCTGGGTACAACTGCCTGGTAGTTTTTGATCATCTCGTCTTCGATGACGATCCAGTGTGCCAGGCCGCCACGTGGTGCTTCCATAACGCCAACACCCTGCGCCTGTTTAGGCCATGACGAAGGCTCCCATAAAACTTCATTAAAGGTCCGGGTCTCTCCGGCTTTGATGTTAACGACCAGGTCATCGAACCAGCCCTGCATGGCATCGGCAAATATCTTGGTTTCCAGCGTGCGCGCGGCGGTACGCCCAAGTGTAGAGAATAGTGCTTCTACCGGTACATCGAGTTTGTTCAGTGTCATGCCGACCAGTTCTTTGGTTTGTTCATGTCCAGTCGCATATAACATCAGTACACGTGCCAATGGACCAACTTCCATGGAATGGCCTTTCCAGCGTGGCGATTTCATCCATGAGTAAGACTGATCGACATCAAGATGTTCATAGGGTGGTTTGGGTCCGGTGTAATTTAGACTGGTCTCACCATCGTATGGATGCAGACCAGTATCTTTACCACCTTCGTAGTCATACCATGAGTGTGAAACGAATTCCTGAATTTCATTCGGATCATTCATGTCCACAGGGTGTATATTACTGAGATCACGGTTTAATATTGCGCCCGGCGGAATCATGTAACCGGCAACGTCTTCCATACCGTTAGATGGGAAATCACCATAAGTCATGAAATTACCCAGACCTTCACCACGGCTGCCCCAGTCTTTATAGAAGCTGGCAATGGCTAAAGTATCAGGTACATAAACCTGGTCGACGAAGGTTTTCATCTGCTTGATGATATCCTGGACCTGCGACAGTTTTTTCATGTTAATCGCTGAATCAGAATTCAGGTCTATAGCACAGGGAACACCGCCTACCACGAAATTAGGGTGTGGGTTTTTGCCACCGAATATGGTGTGTAAACGTGCTACATCACGCTGCCAGGAAAGTGCTTCCAGGTAATGCGATACGGCCATCAGGTTTGCTTCAGGTGGCAATTTGTAAGCAGGATGCCCCCAGTAAGCTTTGGCAAAAATGCCAAGTTGTCCGGCTTCGACGAAACCTTTTAGTTTCTTCTGCTGGTCGGCGAAGTAACCGGGCGAAGATTTTGGGTAATTACTCAGTGACTGCGCAAGCTCTGATGTTGCTTTTGGATCAGCACTTAAGGCAGAGACCACATCGACCCAGTCAAGTGCGTGAAGGTGATAGAAGTGCATGACATGGTCATGGATGTATTGCGCACCAGCCATCAGGTTGCGAATCAGGTCAGCGTTTTTTGGCACCTTGTAACTAAGCGCGTTTTCCACTGAACGAATAGACGCCAGGCCATGCACCAGTGTACATACGCCACAAATTCGCTGTGCGAATGCCCAGGCGTCTCGCGGATCTCGACCCTGGAGAATGACTTCTATACCGCGTACCATGGTGCCGGAAGAATAGGCCTTCTCGATTTTGTTGCCATCCATCTGTGCTTCAATGCGCAGATGACCTTCGATACGGGTGATCGGGTCAACCACAATTCTTTCGTTACCACCGGATTCGCTCATGTGTATTCTCTCTTCTTATGAATTTCGCTTTTCAATATAAGTGATGTCTTTCGCATAAGACTTGCGCTTTTGATTTCTACTTATGACTGTAGATAGTCTGTCAATATACTGTACTGCCACTCATTTTCTGAATGGCTCGGCACGTCATCAGCATCGTTGTCTATTTCTATGCTGGTCTGTGCCATCCGGCAGCTCAGTGCTGCCTGCCATGCCGGACCGCCTGATTTAGATTGTGCTGGCGGTGTTACTGTTGCAACTGCTGCCCGGGCAACAAAATAACCTGCCTGATCAGTCCAGTTACCTTCAGCACCGCAACGTGTGGAGCTATCCATGATTGCCGCTTTTGCTGATTTCAATGCATCCGATATCTCATCTGCCGATGCACTGTCGTCAGTAGCAACCTTAACAACACGTTTTATCCTGTTATCATCGCTCAACGAAAGAACATGTTCTACAAACATAACGGCTACAGTTCTTTGCTGTTCTGCATCCAGATTTTGCAACGCCTGTTTAAATTCTGCGTCATTAGTTATTTGGCTCATCTTTTACTCCCAATATCAAATCTTTAAGCTGCCTTCAAGCCGTTAGTTAGCTGGCAATTAATCAGCCAGGTGCTCAGCAAGCGTTTCCGTCAGGCTCATCAGCGGAATATCCATATGATATTCTTCCAGCCCGTCTTCCAGGTGAATACGGCAGTTAGAGCAGGCACTGATAATAGCATCGGGATTTATTTCATCCAGCTGGTCTTTTTTGCGCTGAAAAACTTTGAGTCGAAGTTCATCAGCGCGTTCGTTTGAACTAACACCGCCGCCAGCACCGCAGCACCAGTTCATCTTACCGGTATCTGGCATCTCAACGAAGTTATCAGAAAACATGTTGATAAGATTGCGAGGCTGCTCGATCACGCCACCGCGGCGTGAGATCTGGCAGGGATCATGATAGGTAAGACGCTGTTTCTCTTTGCCAGTAATTTTCAGGCGGCCATCCTGACGGAACTCATCCAGTACTTCAAGAATATGTCTTACCTTAAAGCTGAATGGTTTGCCGACCAGGTTAGGACCTTCCCAGCGAATCGCCATATATGCATGACCGCATTCAGGGCTGATGACCGTTTTAACTTTCAGTTTTTCAGCAGCATCAACGATACGTTGAACCAGTTCAGCAGCTATATCCGCAACACCGATCTGAATACCGCTGTTAGTTGCTTCAAAGGCCTCAGATGATATCGTCCAGCTAACACCTGCCTTATCAAATATCTTTGCGCTAGCTTCGATAAACTCAGGGAAGTTCATTATCTCCATCGAAGATAGCAGCAACATGTATTCAGCGCCGACAACATCGACCGGTATCTTCATGCCGGTATCTCGCTCAACGTGGCCAATCTGAGCCATCAGCGCAGGTAGTTTTACTCCCATCGGGCTGCCGATGGTGACTGCACGCTTGGTAGCACCGATGAGGCCTTTCGGTGCATGACCGGCAGCTGCCATACCTTCACGTGTTTTTCGGATTAACAGTGCGATATCGTTACCGACCGGGCACACCATGGAGCAGCGTCCGCATAGTGTGCAGCTGTCGTAGACCAGGGTTTCCCATTCGGTGAGCAGTGCGTCATCTACTTTTGCGGTCAGACCAAACAATTTTCCAATGCGACCTAACAGCGTGTATTCTGCTTTCCAGATACGGCGTAAAGGCTCGGCTTTATTGATCGGTATGCGTGTTGGATCACCTGTTTCGGTAAAGAACAGGCAGGCCTCGGCGCACATACCACAGTGAGTACAGCTGCTGAAAAATGCGGCAACCGTTGAATCGACCTGTTCTTTTAATGCGTTTATTCCTTTCTCTAATGAAGCGCTCATGACTCAACTCCTCTGTAACCAGAAATAGCACCGCTGTACCAGCGTGCCATCACCAGGGTGAAAGCATGCATCAGTTTGGTAAATGGGAAAGCAACAAGTAATAGCTCAACACTAAGAATATGAATGGCCAGTAATGTAGGTGCCGTCATACCGATGCGGTGAAAAGCTATGTAGCCTGTAATCAATGGCAGTATGGTAAGCATCCATACCAGGTAATCTTCTTTTGTGGAAATAAATTTTAGTACGTTGTCGCGCATGCGATGCACCAGTATTGCAAGTAAGGCGATAATGCTAATTACTGCAAGTGCGTCGACGATCGGTGTTGGTATAGACGGCCAGCCAAAACCAATCACGTCTTTAAACATCATTATGTGTGGTGCGAATAAAAAGATAGTGACAAATAAACCGATATGAAAAATATAACCAGCAACGATAGTAAAGGTTGAACGTTTAAGTGTCGATTTATCAGGGACAGATCTTGTTACGATAGTACGCAGGCCGCCACCCATCTCGGAACCTCTTGCCTCAGCCAGGTTGGTTTTACGGCCTAACAGTAATATTTCGGCGAATCGTATGATCACCCCGGCGATAAAGATAATAACTGCGATCTGAAATCCCTGTCCACGTACCCAGCTCAGAAACTCTATTTCACTCATTATTGTATCCTCATTTCAATTCTTCTATTTGCAGTGCGATATCTTCTGGCTATTATTTTTCCAGATCATCAATCGTGGTTTTATTATGTGCAGCCGCTGCACTGTCCTTTTTGCCACGGTTCATCGCACCGAGTGCAAACCCTGCCGCCGCAGCCCCTACTGCTGTGTAGATGGCTGTTTTCGTAATGTTTTCTGTCGGCATTGACAGTGCCTTGTAAAAACCGCCGCCATCCCAGAAATCAGGTTCGGAGCATCCCAGGCAGGGGTGACCTGATTCAATCGGGAAGCTGGTACCGTTGTTCCATTTGGTTGTGGCACAGGCGTTATAGGTTGTTGGTCCCTTGCAGCCAAGCTTGTACAGACACCAGCCTTTTCTTGCACCTTCATCGTCAAAGGTTTCTGCGAACAGGCCTTTGTCATAAAAAGGTCGGCGGTAACAGCGGTCATGAATACTTTGACCATAAAATACTTTTGGCCGACCGATATGGTCAAGTTCGGGAATGGTTCCGAAAGTTAAAAAGTGTGCGAGCACACCGGTAATCACTACAGGGATTGGAGGGCAGCCTGGTACATTAATAATTGGTTTGTCATTGATCAGGTCGCTAACTGAAACTGCACCGGTTGGATTGGGGGCGGCTTGTGGGATGCCGCCGTAAGTCGCACAGGTACCGACGGCGACAATAGCAGCAGCGCCTTTGGCAGTGTCCATCAACATATCATAATTGCTGATGCCGGCGATAGTGGAATAACCCGGGTTGCCCATAGGTATAGAACCGTCAACGATCAGTAAATATTTGCCGAAGTTTTCTTCCATGGCAGCTTCACGTGCTGCTTCAGCTGCATGACCGGCAGCGGCCTGCAGTGTATGGTGATAGTCTAGCGAGATCGTATCAAAAATCAGGCTTTCAACCGTAGGCGTGTGCGCGCGCGTCAGTGACTCGGTACAACCGGTACATTCCTGGAAAGACAGCCAGATAACAGACGGTCTTCTCGCGTTCTCCAGTGCATGCGCAATCTTTGGGATCATCGCTGGTGACATTGCCATCATCGAAGCGGTTGCGGCACAGAACTTTAGAAAGCTGCGGCGTGATATTCCCTGGCTGCGCATGGTTTCCCCAAGCGTTTTATCAAGCTGGCTGTCACCGGGCTGAATTGTCCCAGGTTGAATAAGGTCAGCAGGTGATTTATCTTTATTATTCGTACTGTCTGTCATACTGTTATCTCCACCGATGACTAATTAGTCTTTTGGTTTTCGTCCAAATCTAAAGTAAGCCTGCTATAAGCGGCCATAATGTCCTCTGTTTGCGAACAGAGAATCTCCGGCATGGTTGTCACTTCAATAAAACGGCTGATGATGTGATTTTCATCATTATAGTGAGTAATAAGCCATACACCTGCATACTGTGTTTCGATGACTTCACTTAAACCCAGTGCATCAAGTTGAGCCAGAACCTCACCTCGACCCAGAGTATTTAAAATTTTGTCTTCTTCACCGGGCGCAAGCGGGATACTGCGTAAATCTATAATGGTGGTATGGCCTGTTTCTATAAGGTTATCAAGGGCGTGTTTAATCTCGTGCAACAGAGGTTTAACATTCTGCGTCAGCTCATCACCGATCTGGATGTTAAATTTATCCGCTTCCATCACCGGTATGGTTATATCAGACATAAAAAGACTCTCTTTTATTCAACTTACCGTTACTTAAGATACTATGGGGCACTGCGGCTCAGCTGACCACACCAGTAAAGGGCAATTGGAATGCCGAATAATCTCGGCTGTAACTGACTCATCCATCGCACGTCTCTCGCCTTTATCACCATGTGTTACCATTGAAACAAGATCAATATTCATTTCATCGATCCTGTTTAAAATTTCACGAATCGGTCTTTTATATGTGGTCATATCAAGTGAAACTGCCAGGCCGGTGTTAGCCAGATCAACACTTTGATCCTGTAGTCTTGCTTTAATGGCAGCTTTTTCGCCTTCACTTTCTGTATGCTCCATCTCGTCGTGAAACAGTATTACATCTGCATTATGCATTTTGGCAAAGTGTTCAACACATTCAAGTATCGCTGAGGATGCAGCAGTACCATCCAAAGGTACAAGGATGCGTTTAAATAAATTATCAGTACGATTATCAGCAGGTTCTGCGCGCGTACTGTGCAGAATAAAAACAGGGCAGGGTGATTGCTTCAGTACCTGTTCAGTGACACTGCCTTCACGGATACGCTCAATGCCAGAACGGCCGTGTGTGGACATAAGCAGCAACGTGGCCGGTAACAATATCGCCATTTTTAGTATTTCGAAAACCGGGTCACCCATGCGTGTTTCGATATTAACGGTCCAGCCTTCACCTACCAGTATTTCGTAAATCTTATTTACATTTGGCACATGATCAATTGATGCATTTGATGCATTAACAGTGGGTGTGACATGCATGAGAACGATGCGAGTTTTCTCTTTAGGTGATATTTGTTGCACATAGAGCGTAGTCTCTTCAGCAGATTCAGAGCCATCAATTGGAATTAGTATTGTTTGATCCACTGTTTATTCTCCAAGTTAATTAATTCTATTTTTAATATTGATAGGATAATGTTATGACGCAGAAACTTCTTGATCTGTATTAACTTTCTGCCATTGTTTTATTAATTTTACTGCTTCACTTACAGCCAGGCCCAGTGCATTTTGAACTGTAGCCGTTGGATTCATACCCCAATCCATAGTTTCCGGCTGGATGCCGATCAATGCCCGATTTTCCGGAAGATGTCCGGTGAGGCGTGCGATATCAATTAGATCCAGCAGGCCGACTTCATGGGCACTGTGTTTGCAAGTGCCAAGAAATTCATCCATAGCATCACCAGCAAAAGTCTGAACTGTGCCTGCGGGCTGATTTAATTGGGCTGCATCAAAAACGAGTAGATTGCTGCAATCCTCGATCCATACCGCTAAAGTGAAGCTGAGCGTACCGCCATCAAGGAAAGTTACGTTTGATATATCAGGATGTTCTAATTGAAGGAGGTTAAGTGCGTGGATGCCCGCACCTTCATCAGTAAGTAAGGTGTTGCCGATTCCAAGGATTAAAGTATCATTACGGTTCATCGAGCTTCCTGTAATTTCTATATACTTTTTATCAGTGTATCGTGCTACTCTTATTGACGTATGTCAAATTGTTGATGCATTTTCTAAGGTTAAATAGGTATTAGCAGTTTGTTTTTTTTAATCGCTTACTTTTTAAATGGCTTTTCTAGGGTCGTAACTTTATGTGTCTTGGCATACCCATGCAAATTAAATCCATCGACGGCTTTATGGCGCGTTGTGAGGCCAAAGGTGTTGAGCGCGATGTCAGCCTGTTTATGATGCAGGACGACAAACTCGATATAGATGATTTTATTGTGGTGCATGTCGGTTATGCTATTCAAAGGATTTCACCGCAGGAAGCACAGACTGCGTGGGAGTTGTATGATGAGATGCTGGCGGCGGATTAGTCTCAGGGTAACTCTGATTAAGTATCATAAATTCTGGCGCTGCCCAAAAGCCAGAATCAAGGCATTGTTTTGAAAGCATGCCAGCTGCATACTAAAGCGGGCATGGTAAGAAGCAATAACGTAGAGTCTGGTTTTTGGGCAGCGCCCCACGGGGCGGACTTTTAAGCGCACATCTTCTGCGTTATGCTTCTTATGAATGCAATGAGCATTCATCGCGAAACATGCCTTGCCACGAATATAACAACTTGGGCACGCTTAAAAGCCCGCAGAACTTTATGAGACTTAATCAGAGGTACCCTGGATATGCATGAGCTTGCTATCTGTCAGTCGTTAATCGACCAGGTTGAGATTATTGCCCTGGAACGTGATGCACAGAGTGTGACCTCTATTGTTATTGGCATGGGTCCCTTGTCGGGTGTTGAAGCCCAATTGCTTAAAAATGCTTATCCCATTGCAAGTGCTGGAACGATTGCTGAAAACGCAGAGCTTGTTATAGAGCATCTTGCGATTAAAGTTAAATGCACTCAGTGCGGCAGCGAGTCGGATGCTTTGCCAAACAAATTAATATGTAAACAATGCGGTGACTGGCGAACGACTTTGATTAGTGGTGATGAAATGATGCTGATGAGCGTAGAGCTTGAGAAACGCAAGGAGTTGGCGCCCCAGGCGGTGCATTAATAGTTTTTTTAGTTATAAGTTATAAGTTTAGAACTTATAACTTTGGACTTGTTGTTATATAGTCGCTATAGATGATAGTTGCATCATAGTGATTTTGAAAAAATAAACATATTTGGAGAGTACCCTATGTGTGATACCTGCGGATGTAATATAACTCACGGTAACGAAGGCCTGATTCGACCCGGTGGTAAACTTCAAAAAACCGAAAGCGGTAAAGAAGCAGTGTCTGTTTTGCACAGTCTGCTGCACGAAAATGATCATACGGCCAAACACAACCGTGACCATTTTGATCAGTCTAATGTCCTGACAAT
>RCNF010002107.1_pt1 | contig 10638 bp, 12 predicted proteins | sample 2041311 | NCBI WGS metagenome assembly RCNF01 (sample SAMN09708228, study PRJNA481090) | Marine sediment metagenome, whole genome shotgun sequencing project. | biome: marine sediment; feature: ocean; material: sediment; isolation source: Sewage treatment plant 2 marine sediment (STP2) ... | reverse complement strand
CATGTAGTGGTTTCTATTGTGCTCAAAGAAGCGCATATCCTTAATATTTGTTTATATCCAGAATATCAAAATAAGGGTTGGGGACGAAAATTATTAGATGAAGCTGAAACTATCGCCAAGAAGAATGGCGCTGAAACTTGTTTTTTAGAGGTAAGACCATCCAATAAGTCTGGATTACACATATATCATAGCGAAGCTTACAACGAGATAGGTTTACGAAAAAATTATTATCCCGCTGATAGCGGTCGTGAAGATGCAATTGTGATGGCAAAAACCTTAGTATTCAATTCATTATAGTCTTTTGTTGTCAGAGTATTTGTATATAAAAATTATTGAGTTGCTGTTTTTAAATATTCGATTAAAGCTTTTCTCTTTTTATTATCGGCAACCTTTTGAAGAGGCATTTTAGTACCTGGAACGACTTTATTTGGACCTTCCACAAATAGTTGATCAATCGTTGTTTCATCCCATGTAATCGTCGAATCTAGAAGGCTTTGAGAATAATCGTAGCCTTTTAAAGTCCCCGCTTTTCTGCCAAAAACGTTATGCAAGGTAGGGCCCGCGCGATTTGCATCATCTGGATTTAGCGTATGACAAACACTGCACTTTCTGGCGAATTGTAATTCGCCTAGTTGCATTCCAGATTTGACCTGAAAACGCCTAGGTTTGTGACCTATCCATAAATTCTCATCATCAGTCTGTGCAATATCCCAGAATTTAACTTCATCATCCAGAGAACCATAAAATAGAGATTTTCCATCATCATTAAAGGCTAAAGCCCATACAGGACCGAGAATAGTGGACGTTTCACCAATAAGTTTCCAGTCTTTAATTTGCCATACTCGGATAACACCATCATTTCCTCCGGTGGCGATCAGATTATGTTTTTTGGATACTGCTAAACCTAAAACAGGCTTACTGTGAGGAATTAGTATTTTGCTAATCTTGTCAGTTGCAAGATCAAGAATTTGTGCATCTCCATTGGTTGCACCAAAAACAATTTGATTTTGTTCGGGTAACCAGCGCATGATGTTTATTGGCCAACTATGCTGATGAATCATCTTAATAAATTCACCAGTTTCAACATCATACGAACGAATTTTGCCGTCATAACCACCTGTATAAACTGTTTTATTATCTGCAGAGATTAAAGCTCCATTCACTGCTTCATTATGTATTTTAAAACTTTGTATCTGTTTTAAATTAACTAAATCCCATATCTTTACACTACCATCCCAACCAGATGTAACTGCAAGAGTCGAATCATTAGATATTGAAACAGAAACAACCTTACCTTGATGACCTTTTAATTCATGTTGGAGTATTCTACTTTTCAAGTCCCATAAATAAACGATTCCATCATCACCAGTCGAGATTGCTTTATCTCCATTGGGGGCATAAGCAATGGCACTGACTGCACCTCGATGACCTCTGAAACGATGCTCTATGCCATTCTTTTTTGAATTCAAATCCCACAACATCACGTTGTAATCTAAACTGCCTGATAAAGCAGTCTTGCCATCTGGACTGATAGCTACAGTATTTACAGGACCGCCATGCCCAATTAAATTGTTACTGTTTTTAGTAGCTGTTGATGGCGAGGCAGCATGAGTAGATTGTGAAATAAAAAGGACCGAGAATACAGTGATGAATAAGATCAATGTGTGCCGATATTTATTTATAGTAAATAACATATATCTAAATGTAGAAAACAAACCTCAATATTACAAGTAGGCATATATTTTGTGTGAATTAGAGCTATCTAGATTGTTAGAAAAACATGACAGATTTGGAAAAATGGTGAAAAAGTAGGGGGGTGTTTTTTTATATTGAATAAATCATGTTTATTAATGACATAGAGTAGTCATTTAGAATAAGGTTTTTTCATTTTATCTAGCACATGGTTCTGTGCTGCATCATCAGTCTGATGATGATCCATGACTAAAGACATCAAAATAGGGTCTTCTAGTTTGAGTAAGGTTTTAAACGCTTGTTGAATATCAGTCGTTGAATGCAAATAATGATTTTCTAAGTAATTGGTGAGAACTACATCCAGTTCTTTAACACCACGCCGGCAATGCCAGCGTAGTTGAGAAAGTTCGATTAAAGCTTCTTGTGATTTTTCACTAGAGTTTTCTTGAGTCAAAACGTTGTATTACATCTTACGTTTGATCATAAGCTTTTTAATTTCTACAATTGTTTTCGCAGGATTTAAGCCTTTTGGACAAGAATCGGTACAACTCATAATAGTGTGGCAACGATAAAGTTTGAATGGATCATCCAGCTCATCTAAACGCTCGCCTGTAGCTTCATCACGTGAATCATTGATCCAACGATAAGAATTAAGTAGCGCAGCAGGGCCTAGATAACGGTCGCTATTCCACCAATAACTAGGACAACTAGTTGAACAACACGCGCAAAGAATACATTCGTATAGGCCATCCAATTTCTCACGGTCTTCTTTAGATTGTAGTCTTTCTCTATCAGGTGAAACGGGCGCATCTGTTTGCATCCACGGTTTAACTGATGCGTATTGTGCGTAAAAGTTGGTAAGATCAGAAACCAAATCTTTAATCACCGGTTGATGTGGTAATGGATAAACTGTCACATCACCTTCAATATCAGCAATAGCTTTTGTACATGCGAGAGTGTTACCACCGTCAATATTCATCGAGCAAGAGCCACAAATACCTTCGCGACAAGATCGACGCATCGCTAATGATGAGTCCATTTCACCTTTAATTTTAATTAAAGCGTCAAGTACCATCGGGCCACAGTTATCCATATCAACTTCGAAAGTATCTGTACGTGGATTTTTACCAGTATCAGGATCGTAGCGATAAACGATGAACTTCTTAATGTTTTTAACGCCAGCAGAAGCAGAGATTGTTTTCCCTTTTGTCAGGATTGAGTTAGCGGGTAATTTAAATTCAGCCATTAGTCAGTATCCTAGTAAACGCGTTTTTTAGGTGGGATAACTTCACAGTCATCGGTCAGGGTATACATGTGTACAGGACGATCGCCAAAGCTAACTTTGCCTTTATCATCAATCCACGCCAAAGTATGTTTCATCCATTTTTTGTCATCTCTGTCAGGGAAATCTTCACGTGAATGTCCACCACGTGATTCCTCTCGATGTAAAGCGCCTCCGATAGTAACTTGTGCTTGAGCGAGTAGATTTTCTAGTTCTAATGTCTCTAATAGGTCAGTATTCCATTTAAGACCACGATCAACAATACCGATGTCAGCAAATGAATCAAAAGTGGCTTGGAGTTCCTTAACACCTTCTTTCATATTATCGCCGGTACGGAAAACAGCCGCATATTTTTGCATTGCACGTTGCATGGTATCGCGTATTGCAGCAGTTGATTCTTTACCAGAAGCATTTCTGGTTTTATCAAAGCGTGCTAACAATGCATCAAATGTACCTTCTTGAAGTGGTAAATGCGGTTGATCTTTATCAACCACTTCCGCCGCGCGAATAGCCGCTGCGCGACCAAACACTACGATATCGAGTAGTGAATTTGAGCCTAAGCGGTTTGCCCCATGTACCGAAACACAAGCACATTCTCCAATTGCCATAAGCCCTGGAACAATTGAATCTGGATTATCACCATCAACAGTAACCACTTCACCACGATAATTCGTTGGGATTCCACCCATATTGTAATGAACAGTAGGTAATACCGGGATAGGATCTTTTGTTACATCTACACCAGCAAAAATCTTGGCGCTTTCAGAAATACCAGGTAGTCTTTCTTCAATTACCTCAGGCCCTAAATGCTGTAGGTTTAGGAAGATATGATCTTTATCAGGGCCAACACCACGACCCTCATTAATTTCCATAGTCATTGCGCGAGATACAACATCACGCGAAGCTAAGTCCTTCGCATTTGGAGCATAACGCTCCATGAAGCGTTCGTTTTCAGAGTTGGTTAAATAACCCCCTTCACCACGAACACCTTCAGTAATTAAAACACCTGCACCATATACACCTGTTGGATGGAACTGAACGAATTCCATATCTTGAAGTGGTAATCCAGCACGTAAAACCATCGCGCTACCGTCTCCAGTACACGTATGTGCTGAAGTGGCAGAGAAGTAGGTACGACCACTACCGCCAGTTGCTAAAACAACTTGATGTCCGCGGAAACAATGGAGTTCACCGGTAGTCAAATCCCAAGCCATGACACCCTTACAAACGCCATCTTCCATGATTAAATCGGTAGCAAAGTATTCAATAAAGAATTCAGCTTTGTGCTTTAAGGATTGTTGGTAGAGCGTGTGAAGAATTGCATGACCTGTTCGGTCAGCGGCTGCACAAGTGCGTTGAGCAACACCTTCGCCATAATGTGTTGTCATTCCACCAAAAGGTCGCTGGTAAATCTTGCCTTCATCAGTTCGTGAAAAAGGAACACCGTAATGTTCTAGTTCGATAACCGCAGGAATCGCTTCACGACACATGTATTCGATTGCATCTTGGTCTCCCAACCAATCTGAACCTTTGACAGTATCGTACATATGCCATTTCCAGTTGTCTTCACCCATATTACCTAAAGCTGCAGACATACCGCCTTGTGCCGCAGTTGTGTGACTTCGAGTAGGAAAAACCTTGGTGATACAAGCAGTACTTAAACCCGCCGTAGCCATACCTAAGGTTGCACGTAAGCCAGCACCACCAGCACCAACGATAACAACATCATATTCATGGTTGATGACTTTATATTCTTTATTTAGTTGTTCTTTATTCTTTGTTGACACCTTAATGCCCCCCCAAGGTGATTTTAATCACTGCATAAACGCCTGCAGTCATTAAGAAATAACTTAAAAATTTTATAAATAAAACGCCAGCAAGTCGTTTGCTATGGCTCGACACATAATCTTCGATGATGGTCTGTAATCCCAACTGAGCATGATAAAACGATAAAATCACAAAGAGTAAGGTGATAATGCCATTGAAAGGTGATTGCAACCATGTAACGACAGTAGAGTAGGATGCTTCTGGTAAAAAAGCGATACTAAAGCAGATCCAAATAACTAACGGAATCAATGCTAGCGCAGAAGTTCTTTGTACCCAATAATGATGTGAAGCATCGCCAGGTGCCCCAAGTCCTTTAGCTTTTGCTAATGGTGAACGTAAATCATTCATTATAAATTATCTCTTAGATTAAGAAGAATATTGCTTAGGCAATAATCCATGTTAGTAAGGTCAAAAACACACTAGCGGCAATCACTGCAATGCCAGATTTTTTTGAGTCTTCTATTTCTAGGCCCATGCCAATATCCGAAAAGAGGTGACGAATACCATTACACGTGTGGTAATAAATACAGAAGGTAAAACCGAATAGAATAAACTTTCCAATAAAGCTGGAAAGAAAAGTTTGCATTGAAGCCCAACTTTCAGCGCCACCTGCAATACTCAATAACACCAAAACCATTAAGACTAACCCGGCGAAAAGAACGGCTCCAGTCCCACGATGAAGAATGGATAGTTTTGCTGTAAATGGAAGTTTATAAATTTGTAAATGTGGCGACATTGGTCGCGGATCATTCCATGCCATGGTTTTACCTTAATATATTCTTAAAAATTGATTATTAAATTGTAATAAAAAATACTTAAATTTAATTATATTACATATTACGTTGTAGATAATAGAAATGCCTAATTTAACCGTGGTATTTGTATCAGTTATCTCATGCTAGACGAATACTATCGATATACTTAGTGGTTTGCATTTCATTAATCCTACTGATTGCACGATCAAATTCAAACTTAAGTTTTTTACCACTGTATATTTTTTCGGGCTGTGCTGCTGCTGATACTACAATATTAATGTGCATATCGTAAAAAGTATCAATCATATTGATAAAACGACGCGCAGCATCATCTAAACTTGAATCCATTAGTGGGATATTAGAAATTAAGACAGTTTTAAAGAACGAAGCAATCTGGATAAAGTCTTCGGTAGATCGTGGAGTATTACATAAATCATCAAACTCAAACCAAATAACATCTGATGTGAACTTCTTTGCTGGAATTAAGCGTTTGTTGATAATGACTTCTTCTCTATCTTCGTACAGTTCAACTCCGGAAAGTTGTTTGAAGTGATGATCTAGTCGTTCATTTGAATTTTCATCACTAACAAAATAGTAAATACCTAATTCTTTAAAGGCTTCAGAGCGATAATCATAATTACCACCCATCTCAACTAGTTTCGTATGTTCTTTAAGTAGATTGATCGCTGGAATAAATCGATCGCGTTGCAATCCATTTTTATATAGATCATCAGGATGAAAGTTTGAAGTTGTTACTAAAACTAAACCATCCGCAAATAGATGTTCTAATAATCGTCCCAATATCATGGCATCGGTAATATCAATAACATGAAATTCGTCGAAACATAAAACCTGTGCTTTATTTGTAAAAATTTTAGCTACTTGTTTTAGTGGGTCTGAAACGCTATCAAGCTTTGCTAATTCTTCATGGACTATTTGCATAAATCTATGAAAATGGAGCCGCATTTTTTTTTCAATAGGCAAACGCTCAAAGAAAAAGTCTACCAAATGCGTTTTGCCTCGACCCACACCACCATGAAGATATAATCCTTTAACTGGGTATGGATTTTGTTTTTTAGTTCGGTCGGTAAAAAATGAAAGAAATGATTTTTTAGGTGCTAACTTTGTTTCTTGGTGAACAACTTTATCGTAAATAATCTGCAGTTCTTGCATGACTAGTTGTTGAGCAGGATCGTGTCCTAATTCGCCACTCTCTATACTTTCCAAATAAGCAGTAACTAGCGGACCATTAGTGACTAATGGTTTATTTTCGTATAAGTCGAAGCCTGATAAAGCCACAATATTATTCCAGCAGTGAATTATTTTACGTGTAACGAATGATATTCCTATAAGCTTGTTATTTATAGGCCTTTTGCTTAATAATATTCATTAAATTATTGGATTTAGACTTGCCTTCAAATCGATTAAACCAAGCTTTTACAATTAAAATGAAATCTTCATTGAATAAGAAGGTTTTAATTATACTTCCTCATGCATCTGCTGCTGTCATACTTTTTATTTTTTTGGGTTTTAAAGACGTAAATTTAATCTATTTCATACTTTCATTATTGTGCATTGGAATATCATTAGTCTACTTTGTGAGATTACATCTTACATATTGCTCTAATAAATCAATTTACAAAATACATATACACACAAATGACAATTGGAGTGTTACCTTTAGAGACGATGTAAAGGATAATATTTCAATATCTGCCTCAAGTTTCACCAGTAATATACTGATTATTTTGAATTTTAAAGATTCATCTGAAAATTTTTACACTGCATTAATTACCCCTGACAGTGTTAATAAAGATGAATTCAGAAAGTTAAAAGTGTTGATCAAGACCCAGAAGCTAGCTGTTTAGATATTTCAGGCATAAAAAAACCACAGTCAAAAGAACTGTGGTTTCTATGGTATTTAGTATATTGCTACTATGCGTCTTTATCAGATGCTGTCGCTTCTTTTACCATTGTTTGTAATTCACCTTTTTCAAACATTTCTAAAGTGATATCACAGCCGCCAATTAATTCACCGTTGATGTAAACCTGAGGAAAAGTTGGCCAATCAGCGTATCGTGGCAAGTTTTGGAAAATTTCTGGGTCTGTAAGTACGTTTACATAAGCGAACTCTTCACCACAGCCCATTAACGCTTGCGCTGTTCTGCTTGAAAAGCCACACTGAGGTAATTGTGGTGTGCCTTTCATAAATACTACTACTGAATTGCCTTCAACAGCATCTTTGATTCGATCCATTACGTCCATGATGTACTCTCTATTTTAATGCTAATAATCTGCTAATGTTTTATAAATTAATCAATATGAATTTGATTATGGGGTCAGTGTTTAGGTTTTACAAATAACAATTTAAGAGTAATGCTATTAATTGTTATTGTGCATACACATCAAATACCATCGTGTAAAAACCCTTAAAAAGGTGGGGGGTGTCTTTTTAACTCTCTTTAAATGAGGTTTGAGTAACTCTATCGACCTTTAAATAATAGTCGCAGGCTAAAGAATAAAAAGCCTAAAAAGATGATTAAACTCCATTCAGGAATACTCAAACCAAACATGGTCCACGAAACAGCTGAACATTCTGCGGTGCCTTTAAATACGTTTTGGATTACTTCGGATGCTGGTAAGTTATCCATCCAGTAGTTTAAGCCGGGTCCACAAGAAGCATTGGGATCAGGAGGGAAATGTTGCAGCCATGAATGTCTACTCGAAACAATTACTCCCGCTAAACTCGCTAATGTAAACAAAACACCCAAAACTCTGCGTCCCCATGCTGCTGGATTTATAATGAGAGCACCTAAGAATAAAATTGCTAAGATTAGTACAATAACGCGGGTAACAATGCACAATGGGCATGGATCTAGATACATAACATGCTGCATGTACATAGCAGTACCGAACATAGATGCGGTAATTAAGAAGCCAAGTAGCATCATTGGTCTTAGGCTTTTGGTAGGGGGTAAATACTGATTCATGTTTAATTCTTTCTCTTATTAACCATCTCAATGGCTGTATTAATTGCGGCAACCATACTTCCAGAAGATGCTTTTCCAGTACCTGCCAAGTCTAAGGCAGTACCATGATCAACTGATGTTCTAATAATAGGTAGACCTAATGTAATATTTACTGCATGACCAAAACCAACATGTTTTAAAACAGGTAATCCCTGATCATGAAACATAGCCAATACTGCATCAGCCTTTTCTAAATACTTAGGTGTAAATAAAGTATCTGCAGGTAAAGGACCCGTTAAATTTAGACCTTCTTGTTTTAAGGTGTTTATTATGGGTTCAATAACTTCAATCTCTTCCATACCTAAATGTCCACCTTCACCGGCGTGAGGGTTTAGACCACAGATTAGAATATGGGGATTGTTAATACCAAACTTATGAATCAAGTCATAATTCATAATACTAATAACTTGGCGTAATGACGCTTGTGAGATTGCAGCACTAACGTCTTTTAATGGTAAATGAGTCGTTGCTAAGGCAACTCGAAGATTATCAGCAGCTAACATCATAACGGGCAATGGAGCTTCAGTGAGTTCTGCTAAAAATTCTGTGTGACCCGTAAAATGTATTCCAGCATCATTAATAATACCTTTGTGTAAAGGTGCGGTTACCATAGCATCAAACTGCTTGTTATTCGCTCCTAGGGCTGCGATCTTCAATGTCTCTAATACATAATGTGCATTGTCAGCTTCTAACTTTCCTGCGACGACAGAACGGGAGCAGGGCGTATTTAAAATAGTTATCTCACCGACGTTATTAGCAATTGAGGTTTGATTTTGGTCATAATCAATGAAGTTAATATTGATATCTAATTGCTTTGCACGTTGTTGCATCATTTGCTTATCAGCAATGACAACTAATCGAGCTTTACTTTGATAACTTTGTTGTTTACTAGCAAGTTCTATGACTAAGTCTGGGCCGATACCAGCGGGTTCGCCCGTTGTTATGGCTAATTGAGGAATAATATTCATTTAATTTATTTTTATAATTTAATACGATATTCTACAAATGCTTCATCACGTAAAGTTTTAAGCCAGTTTTTTGTATCTTCTTCACGTTTTTTAGTGCCCACAAGTTGCTTCGCTTGATTCTTAATTGATTCACGTGTTTTATCACTACTTCTTCTATCTAACACTTCAATGATATGCCAACCGAATTTAGTTTTAATTGGTTGGCTAAGCGTGTTTGGCGCTAAACTATTAGCTGCTTCAGCAAAGGGAGGAACATAGTTTGCAGTATTGGTCATGGCTAATTCACCACCATTTGAAGCACTACCTTTATCAGCAGAATGTTTAGTCGCTAATTGGCTAAAGCTTTCACCTGCTAGAATCTTATTGCGTAATTGAGTCACTTTTAATTTAGCTTGTGGATTTTCATTGCTAATTAAAATATGTCTTACTCTAGCTTCTTGTATTTGTTGACGCTTGCCACCACGCTGTTTTACTAACTTAAGAATATGAAAGCCCTGGGTATCTCGAATGACATTAGATGAAAAAATTTCACAAGTCATTAACGATGCCGAGGGAATCGAGCGATTACATATTCCAAAATATAATTGGTGGAGCGAAGCTCTTCATGGAGTAGGATTTTCCGGTATAGCGACTGTTTTTCCACAGGCAATAGGGTTGGCAGCAAGTTTTAATATAAATTTAATGGCAGAAGTTGCTGATGCTATATCAACCGAAGGAAGAGCTAAACATCACGAAGCTGTTAGAAACAATAGTAGAAAGATTTTCCAAGGATTAACATTTTGGTCTCCAAATGTGAATATTTTTCGAGATCCTCGGTGGGGAAGAGGTCAAGAAACATACGGAGAAGATCCTTTTTTAACTTCGAAAATGGGAATAACATTTATTCAAAGCTTACAAGGTGATGATCCTCGATATTTAAAGTTAGTCGCTACACCTAAGCACTATGTTGCTTATAGCGGTTTAGAATCTGAAAGACACTTTTTTGATGCTAAAGTTAGTAAAAAAGATTTGTGGGAAACATACATGCCTGCGTTTGAGGCATGTATAATTGAAGGACAAGCAGAGGCAATTATGGGAGCTTATAA
>RCNF010012356.1_pt1 | contig 10639 bp, 8 predicted proteins | sample 2041311 | NCBI WGS metagenome assembly RCNF01 (sample SAMN09708228, study PRJNA481090) | Marine sediment metagenome, whole genome shotgun sequencing project. | biome: marine sediment; feature: ocean; material: sediment; isolation source: Sewage treatment plant 2 marine sediment (STP2) ... | reverse complement strand
GCTGCGATTATCGCCGCATTGTCGTTTACATCGATCGGCATCGCCGATGATCAGCCTGTTGTTGGCAGCCCGGCACCAGAGTTCGAGCTTCCCGATCAGACCGGACAACTCCACTCACTTGAAGACTATCGCAGTCAGTGGGTCATCCTGTACTTCTATCCGAAAGACGAGACACCCGGCTGCACCACTGAGGCTTGCGAGTTTCGCGATAATATTTTCGCGTTTCGTGATCTCAACGCCCAAATACTCGGTGTAAGTCTCGACGACGTCGATTCACACAAGGAATTCGCAGAAAATAACAGCCTGCCATTTCCCCTGCTGGCCGATACTGAAGGAACTACCTCTACTGCCTACGGTGTCAAAACCCGCATGTTCGGTATGACCGTTGCCAAACGGCAGACTTTCATCATTGGCCCCGATGGCATCGTTGCGAAGCACTATCAGAAAGTAAAACCTGAGGAGCACTCAACACAGGTGCTGGCAGATCTCAAAGAGTTGGGTGCCGGCTCCTAGCGCAGCGCTTTGATGCCGTCATCGAGGCCCGCGATCGTCAGCGGATACATACGGTCATCCATTAATTCTCTTATCAGCTTCACAGACGGCGTGTAATCCCAGCGCGCTTTCGGTTCGGGATTGAGCCATATCGATTTCGGGTAGGTTTGCAGTAATCGTTTCATCCAGACCGCGCCCGGTTCTTCGTTCCAGTGCTCCACACTGCCCCCCGGATACACAATTTCGTATGGGCTCATCGTCGCATCACCGACGAAAATCAATTTGTAGTCTGATGGATACTTGTGAGTAATATCGAGCGTCGGCGTTTTTTCCGTCTGCCGGCGTTGATTGTCTTTCCACATGTTCTCGTAAATAAAGTTGTGAAAATAAAAATACTCGAGATGCTTGAATTCGCTACGTGCGGCGGAAAATGTTTCCTCGCAAACGCGCACGTGGTCGTCCATCGAACCGCCAATATCGAGGCACAATAGGACCTTTACCGCGTTGTGTCGTTCCGGAACCATGCGGATATCCAGCATCCCGCCGTTGCGTGCGGTCTTGTCAATCGTATCGCTCAAGTCCAGCTGGTCCGCAGCGCCTTCTCGAGCAAACTTGCGAAGCCGACGTAATGCGACTTTGATATTGCGTGTTCCAAGCTCGACAGAGTCATCAAGATTGCGATACTCGCGTTTATCCCAGACTTTCACGGCGCTGCGATTCCGTGAGCCCTCCTGGCCAATACGAACACCCTCCGGATTGTAGCCGTAGGCACCAAATGGCGACGTGCCTGCCGTACCGATCCACTTGTTGCCCCCCTCGTGGCGTTCGTCCTGCTCCTCAAGGCGTTCCTGCAGAGCTTTCATCAGCTCCTCGAAACCGCCCATCGACTCGATCAATTTTCGCTCTTCTTCCGACAGCGACAACTCAGCCTGACGCTGCAGCCATTCCTCCGGAATGTCCTGCATCAGGTCGGACAAGGAGTCATCGATACCTTTGAAGTAAGCGCCGAATATCCGGTCAAAGCGATCGAGGTTCGCCTCGTCCTTGACGAGAGTTGTTCTCGCGAGAAAGTAGAAATCATCAACGCTTTGCCCGGCGAGTCCGCTTTTCAGCCCCTCATGCAATGTTAGCAATTCGGTGACCGACGTTTTCATTCCGCCTTCGCGGAGCAAATAGAAAAACGGAATCAGCATTGCACAGACAAATCCGGCTACTGCGGATTATTACGCCGGTCCAGGAACACCAGCTGCTCAAACAGATGAACGTCCTGTTCGTTTTTGAGCAAGGCACCGTACAGCGGCGGGATGGCGCTACGCGAGTTTTCACTACGCAAAGCCTCTAGCGGAATATCCTCGGCCAATAACAGTTTGATCCAGTCGAGCAACTCAGAGGTCGACGGTTTCTTCTTCAGGCCACGGACATCGCGTACCTTGTAGAAAGCGTTCAACGCCTCAGTAAGCAACTCTTTCTTAAGCTTTGGGAAGTGTACATCGACGATCTTTTGCATCGTTTGCTGATCGGGAAACTTGATGTAGTGAAAGAAACAACGGCGTAAGAACGCGTCCGGCAATTCTTTCTCATTGTTGCTGGTAATGACGATAATCGGGCGAGTCCGGGCAGCAACCAGTTTCTTGGTTTCATAAACGTAGAACTCCATTCGATCGAGTTCCTGTAACAGGTCGTTCGGAAATTCGATGTCCGCTTTGTCGATCTCATCGATCAGCAGTACCGGCTGCTCCTCGGATTCGAACGCCTCCCAGATCTTGCCGCGCATGATGTAGTTCGCGATATCGTGAACTTTGTCATCACCGAGCTGTGAGTCCCTGAGTCTGGCCACAGCATCGTATTCATAGAGGCCCTGCTGCGCCTTCGTAGTCGATTTGATGTGCCACTCGTAAAGCGGTTTGCCGAGTGATCTGGCGACCTCGATTGCCAGTTGGGTCTTGCCTGTACCGGGCTCTCCCTTAATCAGGATTGGACGCTGCAGCGTCACGGCTGCGTTCACAGCCATACTCAAGTCATCGGTTGCGATATAGGAGCTGGTCCCTGAAAATCTGTCGTCTGCCATTCAATTATCCGTGGTGTGCGTCTACGCTATCTTACCGCCTGTCAGGTGTCAGCGTCAGCGTATGCATCGCCTCACCCGGCAAAAACGGGCTCGGCAAGCCGTTTACCCAGTCAGAGTGTCCTGCTGCGTAGTACGGAGACAGCGGGTGGCCGCTCGCACCGGTTGGCATGTGAAAAACACTATGCGCCTCATCGCCCGGCGCAACCGAAAACCGTTCGGAAGCCCCGAATGCCGGACCTTGTGCTTTCGGCATATCAAGATCGCCGTTTAGCGGCTCAACCGGCATGTTCAGGTAGTCGCCCAAGACCGGAATACTCTGGCTCAATGGGTGGCGAATAGCGGCTGTGTTGATCTCGCCCCACGTACGCGACGACAACGGACCCTCGTATTTTTCGTGGTAATACTTAATATTCCGCTTCACAGCGGCCAGCAAGAACTGGTCCCAGTCATCGTAGCCTCCCGGCAACATATGGATTGGGCGTTCGGTAACCAACGACCACAGTGGTGCTTCAAACTGGTTGCTCTTCCGTAAAGTAACGTCATCTCCGTATGCGGCCCTTACGGGCGCCATCAGTGCACTGAACACTCGGCTTTCAACTTCGAGTCGAAATGCCCGCACCAGTCGGTACCCGACCGACTCCGGAGCAGCGCGTGGAATCCAGTCCTGTGCCAGTCGCCGGTATTCGGCTAGCTCCGGATCGCCCGCCACAACTTCATCACTCAGCGTCTGCAGCAACAGTTCTCGCCAGGGCTCCAGAAACAACGCACGGTCATCGTACTGAATCGCCAGCATGTCGGCGGGTACAAAGGTGTCCTTTGTGAACAAACCGTCTCGAATTTGCCGCGCTCTGGCACCCAAATCGTAACCACCATCGCCGACGACCTGCAGTGCCTCTGCATCTGTTACCCGCGCGTTGGCCGTCCAGATACGGCCGCTTTCCGGGTTGACCACTCGAGGGTAATCGCTGCTGGCAATCCAGCCCTGCCAACCATGTTCGCCACTCCAGTCGGCGGGCAGCATTGCATTAAATTCGGACTTTTTCGGGATCTTGCCAGCAATCGTCCAGGCGATATTGCCGCCAGCATCTCCGCTCACGAAATTCTGGGCAGGCATACCCATGGTGTTCGCAATATCGATCGCTTCGGACACGGACATCGCTGTCTCGAGCTGCATGATATTCAAATTAACCGAATCCGGCTTATGGGCGGTCCAGCTAACGGCGATTTCGCCATCCGGGTACTCAACATCGTCAAGCACTGGCCCCCAAACCGTCTCACGAATTTCGTACTCGACCGAATCCTCGCCCTTGACGTTGATCAATTCGTTATGAACCACAAACGACTGATCACCCTCGGGCGTAGCGTAAGTACCCTCTTTCGCGCCAGGGCGAAGCACGACAGCATCGGTGTAATCGCCGTAGCTATTCGTAAATCCCCAGGCTACTCGAGTGTTGCTGCCGGCAATGACGAACGGTGCCCCGGGCAACGTAGCACCCGATATATCAAGCGGGTCGGCGCCTTCGATTCGCAACCGAGCTCTATAATAGATATTGGGTGTGTTCAATCCGAGATGCATGTCGTTAGAGACAATCGCCCTGCCATTTTCTGTAAGCGCGCCGGACACCGCCCAGTTGTTACTGCCTCGCAACGGATAGCGTCCCTGCTCTCTGGCGGGAGCGGATACATCTTCAACATCACGCAAGGAATAAACATCAGCGGCGGGAATGGGCTTAACGCCACGTGCCTCGCCCATCAATGGAGCATCCCAGGGCGTGCCGTCCGGGTACATCCAGGCATAAACTTCTTTGGGCAATATGCCATGTGCGAAACCACGGCGGACTTCTTTGTTGAGCTGCATGTACATCGCATAGACTACAAGAATAGAGTCCTCCGGCTGCCAGGGCTTTGGTTCGACACCGAGAACAAAGTACTCAAACGGGCGGGCAGACAACGATTCACGCCCCGCATTTGCACCGTCAGCGTAGCGCTGCATTAATTCTCTTTCTTCATCCGACGCAGCGGCTATTACGGCCTTGGCACGAGTACGAAAGCGATGAAAGCGATTAAGTTTGTCGAGTCTGAGCGCAACGGAACCCACGATCTCGGAAAGCTCGCCTGCTGCCTCGCGACGGATCAAATCCATTTGAAAGTAGCGGTCTTGACCGTGTGCAAAGCCTGTCGCAAATGCCAGATCATGACGATTATTTGCGGTGATTAGCGGGATGCCGAATGCATCCCGCTGGATGGTCGCGACGGCCGTCAGTCCAGGGGCTGCTATTTCACCATCCAGATCCGGAAGGCTTGCACGCAAACCGAGCCATGCCAGCAAAGCGATCAAGAGGAGCGCGAGAGTTGTACCGCCGAACAGCCGCAATAATATTTTCTTCATTGGCCTGATCTTATTCTTATGACTGTCATCGAGTTAGTACTTCCGGAAACGCCGTCGAGATCGCCTTTGGTGAGCAATGCCAGATCGCCAACTTCCACAAGTTTATTGGAGAGCAGCGTATCGAAAATATGCTGATACAGGTCGCGCGGATTGTCGACATCAATTTCGAATCTAACCGGATAGACACCGCGATACATGGCAACCCGGCGGCTGGTCGCGACGTATGGCGTAAATGCGTAGATCGGAATGTCCGAGCGAATACGAGACATCCAGCGAGTTGTTGACCCGGATTCGGTCAAAGCAATGATCGCTCTAACAGACATGTGGTTAGCCGTATACATCGTCGCCATCGCAATCGCCTCGTCCACGAGATCGAAATGGTCATCCATACGGTGGCTGGTTCGGCTGACCGGCAACGGAAATTTCTCGGCCCCAATGGCGACTTCTGACATCGCGTTAATGGCCGCGACGGGATAAGCACCAACTGCGGTCTCGCCGGACAGCATCACAGCGTCAGTGCCATCCATAACGGCATTGGAAACGTCGGATACTTCGGCACGCGTTGGAATCGGATTTTGAATCATCGACTCCATCATTTGTGTCGCTGTTATGACGATCTTGTGGGCCTTGCGCGTTTTGCGAATCAGATTTTTCTGAATACCTGTCAGTTCGGCATAACCCATTTCGACACCGAGATCGCCGCGCGCGACCATCACTACGTCAGCCGCCGCAACGATCGAATCGATATTCTCGACCGCCTCGGCACGCTCAACTTTGGCGACGATCAACGCATGGCCGCCCGCTGCCTGCAGCAACTCGCGCGCGTCATTAACATCATCGCCATTGCGAACGAACGATACCGCCAGGAAATCCAGGTCCATCTCTGCGGCGAGCTTGATGTTTTCTTTGTCTATATCGGTGAGGGCTGCCGCCGACAGACCACCACCTTTCAGGTTGATACCTTTGTGATCGGACAATATGCCGCCATGCACCACCATGGTTTGAATCCGGGTGCCTTCGATGCTTTCGACTTCGAGCGTAATCAGACCGTCATTCAGCAACAGGATATCGCCAGCGACAACATCTTCATGCAAGGTATCAAGCGCCACGCTAACGCCGTCCTGATTACCATCCATGTCGCCCAGCGTACTATCCAGAAAAAACTTGTCGCCGTCGCTTAGAGCGACGTTATGATCCTTGAAACAGCGAATTCGGATCTTCGGACCCTGCAGGTCGCCCATGATACCGACCTCACGACCACAGGACTCAGCCGCTGCGCGCAGCAGTTCGGCCCGGCGCTTGTGATCCGCGGCATTTCCGTGCGAAAAATTCAGTCGCGCGACATCCAGACCAGCGTTAATCATTTTGCGCAGTGTTTCCGTGTCATCCGAGGCTGGACCCAGCGTCGCGACTATCTTCGTTCGTCTTTGCATGCGCGCGATTATTGCACAGCTAACTAGCGATCGCTGATATGCTGCGCTACACAGATTTTTGAGCAACAACCGAATGATAGACCGCCGTCGCTTTCTGCAATGTATCACTGCTGCTGCGGCAACGCCGGCGGGTCTTTACGGTTGCGCGAGCGCTCCAATCTACGATAGCGGACTGCGGTCCGACCCCAATCAAGTTCTGGATGTGCCGGAAGGCTTCTCCTACACAGTCGTATCTCGCCGTGGCGAGCCGATGGCTGATGGGCTCTTTGTACCGGGTGCCCACGACGGGATGGCCGCCTTCGAGGGCAAAGATGGACGCGTCGTACTGATTTGCAATCACGAGCTCAGCGCTCAATCGAAACATGCCGGCCCGTACACCGAGAGCTACTTCCAGTTGCCGGAATCAATGAAGACACGATTTTACGATCGTGGTGAAGAACGATCACCCGGACTTGGTGGCACCACAACGACCATCTACAATCCCACCACGGGCGAAACAGAACGGCAGTTCCTGAGTCTCGGCGGCACCGATATCAATTGTGCGGGTGGCAAGACACCTTGGGGCTCCTGGCTTTCATGCGAAGAAAGTTTCGGTGCGCCCGGACCAGGGTTTTCTAACCACGCCACCCTTGTAACGCGCGAAAAACGTCATGGTTATATATTCGAGGTCCCGTCTTCAGCTACTGAGCTGATCACCGCGGCACCATTAAAAGACATGGGACGATTCGAACACGAGGCCGCCGCAGTGCATGCGCCGACCGGCATCGTTTACCTCACTGAAGACCAATGGCACAGCCTGTTCTACCGCTTCATCCCGAACGTACCAGGCCAGTTGCAGGAAGGTGGGCGACTGCAGGCGCTCGCAATTGTCAATCAAAAACCAACGCACAACTGGGACAGGACTGACATGCGCGTGAACGAAGCGCTTGCTACACAGTGGATAGATCTCGATGACGTGGATGGCGATAAGAATGACTTGAGACTACGTGGTGCAGCACTGGGTGCAGCAACGTTTGCTCGCGGCGAGGGACTCACCGTTGCCGGAGACCAATTTGCATTCACGTGCACCTTGGGAGGACCCGCGCGTCTGGGGCAGATTCTCGCGTACAAGCCAAGTCCTTTCGAGGGTACTGCCCGGGAACAGGAGTCGCCCGGCCAGCTGACGCTAATCGCAGAAGCCGACAAAGAATCACTCTTCAATAATTGCGACAACCTGACGATGGCCCCGTGGGGTGATCTGATCGTCTGCGAAGACACGGATGACAACTCGAACCACTGCGCCCTGGTTGGGGTCAGGCCCGATGGTAGTCAGTATCTGTTGGCCAACAACGCCTATTCTGATTCTGAACTTGCCGGTGTTTGCTTTTCGCCGGATCGCAAGACGATGTTTGTGAATATTCAGTACCCAGGAATGACAGTTGCCATTACCGGCCCTTGGCCGGGGTGAGTCGTGTGATTCACGGGGTCTGATTGGCAGGGACAATCACTTCTCCACGACACACAGTCGAATTGATTGTCCCTGCCAATCAGACCCCTTACTTCGCGCGTTGTTCGAGGATGGCTACGGCTGGTAGTGTTTTTCCTTCTACGAATTCGAGGAAGGCTCCACCACCGGTGGAGATGTAGGAAATATCGTCGGCAACGCCATATTTATCTATTGCGGCGAGTGTATCGCCGCCGCCGGCCACCGAAAAGGCGCTGCTGGCCGCTATTGCTTCCGCCAGAACTTTAGTGCCTTCTCCGAACTGGTCAAATTCAAATACCCCGACCGGGCCATTCCAAATAATGGTACCAGCACCGGCGAGAATTTTCGCGAATTGGTCTGCCGTCACAGGTCCAATATCCAGAATCAGTTCATCCTTCGACACTGCCGCGACTTCTTTTGTCACCGCTTGAGCGTCAGAAGAAAATTCGTTCGCCACTACAACATCAGTCGGTACCGGAATATCAGCTCTGTCTTCACTATCCGCCACCAGCGCTTTCGCGATGTCGAGCATGTCAGGTTCGTACAAGGACTTGCCAACATCGTGACCGGCTGCTGCTATAAATGTATTGGCTATGCCGCCGCCGACAATCAAACAGTCGACAACTTTAGCCAGTGCATCGAGTACTGTAAGTTTCGTTGATACTTTAGAACCACCGACTATTGCGACAAATGGTCGTGCTGGATTATCGAGTGCATTGGCCAATGCTTCCAGTTCCGCTGACAGTAACGGTCCAGCGCAGGCAATAGCAGCGTGTTCTGCTACGCCGTAAGTGCTGGCTTGTGCCCGGTGCGCTGTTCCGAATGCGTCCATGACGAAAGGACGCCATCCTTTTCGCCAGCCCGTCGTCACAGGCTTTTTCACCTTCCAGAAAACGGACGTTTTCGAGGAGTACGACATCGCCTGCAGCTACCTCGACGCCATCGATCCAGTCTTTTACCAATGGCACATCACGCTCGAGCAAGATTGCAAGACGGTCAGCGACGGGGTGTAAAGAGAAAGCATCTTCGGGTTGACCTTCGGTTGGTCGGCCGAGGTGTGACATCAGCATGACCGCGGCGCCTGCATCGAGCGCAGCCCTGATCGTTGGCAGGGCTGCGCGTATGCGAGCGTCTGAGGTCACTTCGCCGTCAGCGACGGGAACGTTCAGGTCTTCGCGAATTAAAACACGCTTACCTGATATATCAACGTCGGCCATTTTGATGACAGACATAGTAGCTCCTGGCTGAGTGGCCTTATTACTTGGCGTTGACGAGTGCCACAGTTATGTCGAGCATACGATTCGAGAAGCCCCACTCGTTGTCGTACCACGAGCAAACCTTCACGAGCGTACCGTCCATAACCTTGGTCAACGTTGAATCGTAAGTTGATGACGCCGGGTCATGATTGAAATCGACCGATACCAGTGGCTCGTCGTTGTACGCCAACACACCCTTGAGCGGCCCTTCACTCGCTGCTTTTAGAATACCGTTGACCTCATCAACACTGGTCTCTCGTTCAGCAACAAATGTCAGGTCTACTGTCGAGACATTGATGGTCGGAACGCGCATGGAGAAGCCATCAAGCTTGCCATTGAGCTCGGGCAATACCAGACCTACGGCCTTGGCGGCACCTGTGCTCGTCGGAATCTGTGACATCGTGGCAGAACGCGCACGACGCAGGTCCTTGTGATACACATCTGTAAGAACCTGATCATTGGTGTATGCGTGGATGGTCGTCATTAAGCCGTGCTTCACGCCAATCGCTTCATGTAACGGCTTCACCAGCGGTGCGAGGCAGTTGGTCGTGCACGACGCATTCGAAATGATGTTGTGGTCCGCTGTCAGCGTGTCATGGTTGACGCCGTAAACAAAAGTGCCATCGATATCGGCGCCGCCGGGCGCCGAAATCACGACCTTTTTGGCACCGGCTTCGATGTGCTTGCCAGCCGTTTCGCGCGTGCGGAAGAAACCCGTGCACTCAAATACAACCTCTACACCAAGCTCACCCCACGGCAGTTTGGCCGGATCGCGTTCTGCGAAGACCTTGATGCGATCGCCGTTGACGATAATGTCATCGCCGTCGACCTCAACTGTGCCGGGGAACGGGCCATGCGCCGTATCGCGACGTGTCAAATGAGCGTTCGTATTCGCGTCGCCCAGATCGTTAACTGCGACGACATCAAACTCGCCAGCGCGGCCAGACTCGTGGATTGCACGCAAGATATTGCGTCCTATGCGGCCGTAACCGTTGATGCCAATCTTTATTGCCATTTCTTTCTACTCCAGGAAAAATTTAAGAGAAAAATTTAAGAGGTCTATTTCAGTACGTCCTTCGCGACTGCAACCACGTTGTCAGTCGAAAAGCCGAAATATTCAAACAATTCATCTGCTGGTGCTGATTCGCCGAAGCGGTCCAGACCGATCACTTGTCCGGCTGGTCCAGCATAACGCCACCACGATGCAGTCACCCCTGCTTCGATAACCACTCGCGCGGTAACCGCTGCTGGTAAAACCGCCTCACGATAGGCCGCGTCCTGCGCCTCGAATACATCCGTACTCGGCATGGACACAACGCGCGCTTTCACACCATCCGCTGCCAGCACTTCTGCCGCTGACATCGCCAAAGCAACTTCTGAGCCCGTTGCGATGAAGACAATATCCGCCACTCCATCGGTATCTTTCAATACGTAGCCACCACGTGTGATATCCGAAATCTGTGCAGCGCTACGCGCCTGGTGCGGCAATCCCTGGCGGGTCAGGATGAGACTCGTCGGTCCATCCTGCCGTTCGAT
>RCNF010002106.1_pt1 | contig 10640 bp, 3 predicted proteins | sample 2041311 | NCBI WGS metagenome assembly RCNF01 (sample SAMN09708228, study PRJNA481090) | Marine sediment metagenome, whole genome shotgun sequencing project. | biome: marine sediment; feature: ocean; material: sediment; isolation source: Sewage treatment plant 2 marine sediment (STP2) ... | reverse complement strand
TGGCGATACTTGATCTTGGGCCCCGCCTTCCCAACGGAAGGAAACAGAGGGTCTCCGCTGTAGAGTCTGGTTCCGACGGCTCCGTGAACCATCAGGAGTCCGCCGCCACGCTCGACAAACTCCTTCAGCCGCTTGGCTGCATCGCGGACGTGCATCGGCGAATTGGGCTGGGGCGGCGCCGCGTCAACGAATTTCTGGGTCGATCCGCAGGAAGACCTGATCGGCATCGTAATGCCACAACTCATGCACAACGAGCAAACAGTAAGCACCGCAATGGTTTTCGCAAGAGACACTGTTCCAAGTGGATTCTCCATCGCACGGTGCTCATATCTGTATAAATGGGAGAAGGAGGCCCAGAACCTCCTCTCCCCTCAATTCTTACGGTTATGATATCACAATTTCGAAAACAACTGACAGCTTAATCTCGTTAGAGTGAGAAATACTGCGAAATTTTCACTCCCAACGGCATCAACAGAATAGGACTTCGATTTCACATTTTATGAGAAAAATAGCTGAGACGGGAATAGGAAATCCCCTCTTGAGAGGGGTTGGGGTGTGTTTTAAGGAAAATCAATAAGTATTGGAAATCAGTTACCTACACAAATTGCAACACCATATCAATCAATGAAGTAGCGTCTTGTTCACCAGTTTGGCGCCATTTCATTTCACTTTTTTTATAAATAATAAAAGTTGGATTGCTTTTTATACGCAAAGCTTTGGAAAGGGTCTCATTTTTTTCAATATCAATTTTTATAACTTTTGCTTTTTGGCCAAGAGCAAGTGCTACTTCTCTAAGAGTAGCAACTGCTTTATTTTCCTTTAACTCATCCCAGTCGGAGTAGAAATCGATAAGAATAGGGACTTCTGAGTTTACTAATTCACCGAATTTTGACATTTCTTACTGTGGCTAACAAATTAATAACTTCTTTATTCAAAGATTTTAATAGATACAAATATACTTGATTTTTTGTTTTATCACCTATTTTTTCACAAAAGACTAATTGGTTGCTTTTTTTTACCCACAAATATAAAGTTCGTACCTTTGAAATTCATTTTTTACTAGTTGACATGCCACAAAAAAGATTGTTTTTAATAGACGCTTTCGCACTAATTTTTAGAGGCTATTATGCCCTAATTAAAAATCCAAGGGTAAATTCAAAAGGAATGGACACTTCTGCCATTTTAGGTTTTATGAATTCTTTGTTGGATGTAATTCGAAGAGAAAAACCAGATCATTTGGCGGTAGCATTTGATAAAGGCGGTTCTGCCGCAAGAAATGAAGCATTCCCTGAATATAAAGCAAATAGAAGTGAAACACCTGAAGCAATTAAAATAGCAGTACCTTATATTCACAAGATTTTGGAAGCCATGGAAATTCCTATAATAGAAAAGGAAGGGTATGAGGCTGATGATTTAATTGGAACTTTATCTAAACAGGCGGAAAAGGAAGGTTATCAGATATTTATGGTGACACCAGATAAGGATTTTGCGCAACTAGTTTCTGAAAATATATTTATGTATAAACCTGCCCGAATGGGTAATGGGATCGAAATTTGGGGGATACCTGAAGTACAAAAAAGATTTGAAATAGAGCGTCCCGAACAAGTTATTGATTATTTAGGAATGATGGGAGATAGTGTAGATAATATTCCTGGATTACCTGGAGTTGGAGATAAAACGGCTAAGAAATTTTTAAAAGCTTATGGAAGTCTGGAGGGATTACTGGAGAATGTTCATGAGCTTAAAGGAAAAATGCGCGAAAAAGTAGAAGATAATGCCGATTTAGGTCGTTTATCCAAACAATTAGCAACAATTATGTTGGATTGCCCAGTTACTTTTAACGCGAAAGATTACGAGCTAACTAATCCAAAATTTGGAGAAGTTAAAGACTTGTTTCAGGAATTAGAATTTAGAAGAATGTGGGAGACAATGATGCGGATATTTCAAGTTTCTGACGCAGCCTCAGAAGTTCAAAAATCGGATGGCACTACTGTTAAACCTGAAACAAAAAATACGAAAGAAGAAAAAACCCAAATTAAAAATCAACCGTATCAACTTGATTTATTTGCATCTCCAAGCATTGATGAGACTATAGAACTTCCGGGTTTTAAAAGTCTTAGCACTACAAATCATTTTTACCAGCATATTGATAGTAAGTTGGCAAGAAAATTACTGCTGGAAAAATTGTTGCGACAGAAATCAGTTTGTTTTGATACGGAAACTACTAGTTTGAACACTTTTGAGGCAGAATTGGTCGGTATTTCTTTTTCATACGAAAAGGGAAAAGGCTATTACGTTTCTTTTCCTGCTAATCAAGCTAAGGCACAAGAAATACTGGAAGAAATACGTCCATTTTTCGAAGCTTCTAGCATCGAAAAAATTGGTCAGAATCTTAAATACGACCTAAAAGTGTTAAGCAAATACCAAATTGAGGTTAAAGGGCTTTTGTTTGATACCATGATTGCTCATTACTTATTGCAACCAGATATGAGACACAATATGAATGTGTTAGCGGAGACCTATTTGCAGTATCATCCACAGCCTATTGAAGATTTAATTGGGAAAAAGGGAAAGAACCAAAGCACCTTACGTACGGTATCTATTGAAGAACAAACAGAATATGCTGTGGAAGACGCCGACATCACTTTTCAACTAAAGCAAATTTTTGAAGAAAAACTTGCTGAAAATAAGTTGACAGATTTATTCTTTAATATTGAAATGCCATTACTTCGTGTATTGACTAAAATAGAATTGGAAGGCATTCGACTGGACACGACTTTTTTGAATAGTTTGACCCAAGATTTAAATAAAGATATCATTCAACTACAGAGTGCCATTTATCGAATAGCTGATAAGGAATTCAATTTAGCTTCGCCCAAACAGCTAGGTGAGGTGCTTTTTGATGATTTAAAACTAGTTGAAAAACCCAAAAAAACTAAAACAGGACAATATGCTACAGGAGAAGAAATATTGTCTCGCTTAGCGAAAGATCATGAGATTGTAGCAAACATTTTATCATGGCGTGGCCTTGTTAAGCTAAAAAACACCTATGTAGAAGCTTTACCTAAAGAAGTGAATTTAAAGACAAATCGCGTACATACGACCTTTTCTCAAGCTGTTGCTGCAACCGGAAGGTTGAGTTCCAATAATCCTAATTTACAGAACATTCCTATTCGTACAGAAAGAGGGCGACAAGTACGTAAAGCATTTATTGCAAAAAGCGCCAATTTCACTCTGTTGGCAGCGGATTATTCTCAAATTGAATTACGATTAATTGCTGAATTGAGTGGTGATGAAGCCATGAAACAATCCTTTAGAAATGGGGAAGACATACATAAAGCAACCGCGGCCAATGTTTTCAAAGTATCTATTGATGACGTAACACGCGAACAAAGAAGTCATGCTAAAACCGTAAACTTTGGTATAATTTACGGTGTTTCAGCCTTTGGATTGAGCCAACAAACGGATCTTTCAAGAAAGGAATCCGCTGCGCTTATTGACACCTATTATGACACCTATCCAACATTAAGAAAATATATCAGTGAACAAGTGAACCTGGCAAGAGAGCAAGGTTATGTTGAAACTATTCTAGGAAGACGAAGATATTTGACAAATATAAATTCACGGAATGCCATGGTTCGCGCAGCAGATGAACGAAATGCGGTGAATGCGCCCATTCAAGGAAGTGCTGCAGACATCATTAAAATAGCGATGATAAATATCCAAGACTTATTAGAGGAAGGTAAGTATCGCTCAAAAATGCTCTTACAAGTGCACGATGAATTGGTTTTCGATATACACAACGATGAAATGGCAACATTAAAGCCACTTATCAAAGAAACTATGGAAAACGCCTATAAACTTTCTATTCCTTTACTGGTTGATGTTGGTTTAGGTGATAACTGGTTGGAGGCACATTAGCACAAGATAGCGGCACAATTTACAGTACCGCTATAATTGAAATTATTTTACTTCACGACTTCAACCCAACCACCTTGAGTACGTGCCATATAATCGTTGTCATACATGGCTTCTGCTTGCGCTCCGTAACGGTAGTATTTTCCTAAATAGGATGCATTTAATTGTACCCTGAAAGTTTTTGATTTTTGACTTCCTAAGTTAAAATAGAAATTAACTCTATCATCTCGGATATCCGTGTAATCTGCTTCATTGCTGCTATTAGCATAATCGGTAAAACTTGTATTGACTATTTCCCATCCACTTGGGAATAGTTCGGTAAGCGCAATATTTTCTACATAATTTCTCGAAGAATTTACCACCCAAACTTTTGCTGTAAAATCGGTTCCTTGTCTTAGTTCGCTCACATCCAATTTATTTCCATCGCTATCTAAGTATTGTACATCCACATTTAAGTTACGTTTTACTACAATTTCATTTCCTAATGGTAATTTACCAGAATTTAGTACACGTACAAAAACAAGATTGTTAAGATTATTTGTGATACTAACCGTGTTTTGTCCATCTTTACTATCCAAGCCACGTTGCGAAACTGATTTTGGTGTTTTTATTTTGTCAGTTGTTCCATTAATTACATAAGTAACATCAATCGATTTTCCGCCACCTTTTTCCACCATTTTTGCCATAGCCATAAGTGACATTGCTGTAGTTTGCGTACTCATCCAGCTTTCGGATGAAAGTGTTTTTGCAATACTTTTTGCCAGATTTACATATTCCGTATCATCGAGTAATAACATTGTTTCCATCGCCATGGCTCTGTTTCTATGCACATTTCCATACGTATAGTAATCATATTTGAAGGGTTTGAAATCGATATTTGCTGAATTGGCAATCTTTCGAGCTGCTTCATTTTGTCCAGCTAATGCATAAGCCGCAGCTAAACGCCATTTCCCATTATTTGACAATTCTTTAAACTCACGTAAACGATTCATTGAAGCTAAGTCTGGATGACCCGCTAATGCTAAAGTATACAGGCGATAAGCTTGTGCCAAATCGGTATTATAACTTCTGTAAGATGGCCTCCAACTACGAGCAGCTTGTTTTTGGTAGCGCAGCCAATTAGACATAAAGGTCAAAGGTAATGTGTAGCCTTTTTTCTCCGCTTCTATCATAAAATGGCCAGCATAACTACTTCCCCAGTCGTCACTATTTCTATGGCCTTTCCAATACCCCAAACCACCATCTGTAGTTTGGAATTGCCCTAAACTTTTTACGCCTTCTTTAATATTATCTTGTATTTCCTGCTTGCGCTGAGCGCTTATGTCAAAAACAGCATCCAAATATAGCTGTGGAAATACACTTGAAGTTGTTTGTTCTACACAACCATGAGGATATCGAATAAGAAATTGCATACGTCTATTAAAGTCCATAGGTGGTAGCGTAGAAAATTCAATTTCCGCTAAGTTTGAACCTGTCACACCAAAGGTTTCAAACGACAGATCTTGTGTTGCATTTGCCTGTAGTTCTACATCTATAGATTTACTAGATATTGGATTGGGATTAACTACATCAATTTCAATTTTATATGAGGCTTTTTCCCCATTTCCATTTGAGATTACTTCAATAGTATTAATTCCCTTGGCTTGGCTGACATCTAAATCAAAATAGAGCATTTTCTCGTCTGGTTTATCGAAAGTCAGATTTTGAGAAGATGCACCTACTACTTGTATTCCCTTACTCACTTTGAGTTGCGTTTTTACATTTTTCACCTTGTTTTCCATTGCAAAAACTGTAATTGGTACCGTCACTTTCTCACCAGGACTTAGTTTTCGCGGTAAAGAAGCAAGCACCATTAATGGTTTTCGAACTGGAGTAGTTTTGTCTGTACTTCCATATGCAGCGGTCAAATTATTCCCCGCAATTAGCATGGTTCGTACTGAACCTACATAGTTGGGCATACTAATAGTGTGTTTTGCTGTTTTTCCTTTTTTCAAATGGAAAGGTCCTAAATAGGTAACTACGGGTTTAAAACGGTTGGCTTTCTTTCCTTTTTTAGTATTGGCTTCTTCGTCACCACCAATAGCAAATACTTGATCTACAGTACCTCCATAAGCGCCAATTACATCATCAAAAATATCCCAAGTAGTAACGCCTAAGGCTTGTCGTTTGTTGAATTCATCCCAAATATTAGGTGTTTTAAAACGGGTTATGTCCAGAAGTCCTTCGTCAACTACAGCTAAGGTATATGTCATTGGTTTACCTTGTTTTTCGGATACAGAAACGCTAAAGCTTTCTTCTGGTTTTAGTACATCAGGCATGGCTATTTGTGGTTCCAATCTAGTTTCAGGATCTTCAACTAAAATAGGAATTACACCATATAAGCGTAAAGGTAAATCGTTACTTGTAGCAGCATGAGGTTGCAATAACGAGATATTAATAAATACATTTGGTGCCATATTTCCTGTAATAGGCAAAGATATTTTGGTTTCCCCTTTTTGAGTTTTTACCCATCGTTGTTCCACAACTTCACTACCATTTTCAATGCTAATTAATGCCCTTCCTTCCGTTCCTGAAGGAAAAGTTACATGAGCGGTTTCCCCAACATTGTATTTTTCTTTATCCGTAGAGAACAACAACATATTGGCAGATTGAGAATCACTTCCTTCTGGACTTCTCCACCAATTTTTATAGAAATAAGCGGTTCGACCTGTCGCATGTCCACTTTTTGGATCAGATATTCTAATGAGATATCGCCCACCTTTATTATCCGGAATAGTGAGATTAAATTGGGCTTTTCCTTGTGCATTTGTATTGATTGTTTTGTCATACACCTTTTCGTGGTATTGACTGCTGGTATAATTGGCTAAATTATCATAAGACGAACTCCACCACCAGCGCCAGTTTATTTTGTAGACTTTAAGCTGTAGCCCATTTCGTTGTAACGGCTTTCCTTTTTCATCTACTGTTACAATATCAAAATTTGTTTCTTCGTCTGTATTAAAAGACCCATAAGCTTTGGGTTTGGGAGATTGCAAACCGACAAAAGAAAGGTAAGGTGCTACGTTTTTGCTAAAGACATCCATTGAAAAATCACCACCATTTTCAAAGGCACGGGTAAAAAAACGTGCTTTTAGCATTCCCGGAGCCGTTTTAGTACTTGGGAATTTCTTATTGATGCTTGCTTTTCCTTCACTGTTAATTTTTCCATCAAAAATGGTGATTTCTTCAGAATCGAAGGAACGGGTCGGATCTTGAAATATATAGTTTGAATAATCCTTAAACGAAGTATTGGTCGCTATCAATTTCATTTTCACTTCAGCTTTTATATTTCGAGCAGGCGCTCCGTGTAACCAATTAACTGCTAAATCACCTTGTATCCCTTTGGACGCTTTTATCACCTCATTCTCGCCAAAATCAATGGCAATTTTTAAACGATTCGGTTTTACGGTGGCTACTTTTAGGTTTTCAGTAAATTTTGCTCCTCCCACACTTACAGTAGCTTTCCAATTTCCTGTTGGCGCTTCTGCCTCAGTAGGAACGTTAAAATTATAGAAGCCTTCTAAATTATGTGAACTCAATTGTTTGTGCACCAATTGACCTCGTGCATCTCGAAGTTCGAACCGAATGGGATGCCCCTTTGGTATTGGATTGGATTTATCGTTAAGAACAAAAGTAAGATGTAAGGTGTCACCGGGACGCCAAACACCACGTTCACCGTACAAGTAAGCTTTTAAACCTTTAAGTAATTTTTTCCCAGACACATTGAACTTACTCAAAGACAATGAATTACCATCGTCTAGCTTGATGTAAGTTTTATTAGTTCCGTGTGATGCAATAGCAAAATAGGCGTTTTTATTCGCTTTGTATTGAGCCATTCCTTCGGAATTTGTTTTGAGGCTTGCAATTTCTTGTTGTTGGAAATTGTATAAGGTAATGGATGCGCCAGAAATAGGATTAGTAGTCACAATATCAGTAATGACAAAGTGGTAGTTTTGGTTGGTTCCTTTTTTCGCGATTATACCCAGATTGGAGGCCAAAATGTTTGCTGAAACAATTCGATCTTCATTGTAATAAGCAGCGTTACATGGATTATCTCGTTGTTGCCAGTTGTAGTTGTAGTTTTTATAATTATAAATAAGATTATCCCAATATTGTTCTTCACGTTCCTCGTCATCCTCAGAAGCTTGACTGGAATATTGGTCATAATCTCCTTCGTAATAGTATTCATCGTCGTAGGACTCTTCGTTATCGTACTCATAGTTGTTTTCATTGACTTTCCCGTCATCACAAACATAAACTGCATCATTCTTATCAAAACTTAATTCAACCCTGTAAATAGCTCCTGCATCTGATTTTATCAACTTCGCTAAATCTATTGAATAAGCGGTCCACTTCCCTGTGTTCTTGTTTGCATCAGCTAACAAATCAATTTTCTTTTTTGCTACCCGTCTTCCTACTTGACGTATGCTGTAACTATTATTGGAATTCAAATTATTATCTTGTAAAAACTGCAATACATTCTCCTCGAATATTTTTATTACACGAACTGTAACTGATTTAAGATTAACCGCTTCAAAATTGAAGTTCAGATCGTTTGAATTAGGTAGAATAACTCCTTTATTTATTAATTGAACAGCCGGTTTGAGTTGTGCAAAAGCGACCATTTCCGAATACGCCGTTTTTAGCTTATAACCTTCTGTACTTTTTATTCCAGTAAAGACTTCTGTTTTAATATTGCCCACTAATCGCTGACCTGGATATACTTTAAGAATATTTCCATCTACTGCATATCGTAGTTTCCCTCCATTTTCCAAATTGACTAATCCGGCAAAGTTTTGTTGTTTTTTAATTGGGTCTGAAAAATTTATTTTTAAATATTGTTCTGGGGATTGAATCACATTTACCTGTAACACCACAAAATTATTTTGTCCGGGAATTAAGACATTGTTGGTGCCCTTGTTGTCTTTAATTCCTATATCGTTACCACTCCATGAGACTTCGATTTCGGAGTCATCTAGTTTTCGTTGAATGCTATCAATGGTAAATTCAAATTCTTTATTCGTAATTTCATGCCATTTGATAGACAAATCAGCTCCATTTTGCGATGCCTTGAGAATACTTTTACAAGTTTCTACATTCATTACATCAGCAGCACTGAGATGCCCTTCTAAATATTGCCATTTTTTTGAATAAGATTGTAAATCGTTGGTGGTAATCGAAAAATTAGGAGCAATTGTTCTAAATTGAAATTGAAACTTTTTAAAAGCGGAAGGAACTTTAGAAAAAAGTTTGCTAAGTGCTATAGTAACAGTATATTCTGTATCGGGTTCTAAACTATTTTCTGGAATAAACTCAATATGGCGGGGATCTTTTTGAATATATTTTTCCTTGGTTTTTTGCACAATGCTAATAATGCCTTCTTTGAGTTCTGTGTTCGCTTCAAAATTAGTTATCTCTTGTGCTAAAATAATTTGTATTGGCTCTTGAACCGAAACCACTCCAGACGTTGTTTGGAAGATGTATTCTTTGAATTTAAAGAGGTTGTCGTTGTTGTCAGCAGTTTTGTCTTTACAAGAAAGTAAACTGATACTGATAATGGCTAGCAGGAGAAGTTTTTTCATTTTTTTTAATTATTAATCATTCAAGAGTTTGAAACTCTTGAAGGTAGGTTGACTAGATACAAATTTACACAAAAAAACCGCCGATATTTAGTTAATATCGGCGGTTGTTCATTTTTTCAAAACCGGATTATTAATCACTTGTAATCATAACTTCATCAAGTTCATAGGTCCCATTATTTTCACTTGAACTATCACCACCATCACCACTGTACTTAAACGCGATATAAGCATTTCCAGTTACACAAGATAAGTCAACTAAACCTGAGTCTATCCACGACTGGTAATCTGGTCCATCTGGCACTACAGTTGCTACAGAGACAATAGCCCAAGTTGCAGACGGAATATTTGCTTCAACACCATCCCAATCTGTAGAAATAAGTACATTAAGAGTACTGTTGTCTGAAAAACTATTTGAAGTTTTAAAAGAAAAAACTTCTCCTGTTTGATTGTCCAGATTAATCATAGGTGTAATCAGCCATGATACAACACTTGTATCACCATTATTATATGGGTTCAAACGGGCAGAAACCCCTAAAGAATAGGCATCATTATATGCCTCCCATTGCTCGGTTCCTTCTTGCATATAGTTAGTCCAACCATTACCTGATATAGGATCATTTACCAATAAAGTTTCAAAATCATCTTCAAATAAAATAGTAGCACCATGACTGTCAGCCAAACCACAATCAATAACCTCAGGATCACAACGATCTTGGTCGAACGAGAAATCATCTGGACCTGAAACGCGGAGCACATAAAAATCATCTCCATAATCACGTGTTAGTACACCGGCAACACTCCCTTTTAATTCAGGAAGAAAGTTATCCTTAAAATTGGCAAAAGTACTTGTCTCTAGACGTATTTGAGAATCATCATCACAACTAGTCATCAAACGATGTGAGTCGTATGAATCATAAGGATTAACAAAAGTTTCTCCTAATAGACTGGAGTCAAATTGCATGTTATCTAACTTTACAAGCATACCCACATGATCAGAAGTAATTGCACTAGGTGTTGCAAGACTTACAGGAGTAACAGCAACTGCTTCACAATTTCTTAAGACATTTTCAAGAGCTCTATTTTCACGCATTTCATCTACTT
>RCNF010002208.1_pt1 | contig 10641 bp, 10 predicted proteins | sample 2041311 | NCBI WGS metagenome assembly RCNF01 (sample SAMN09708228, study PRJNA481090) | Marine sediment metagenome, whole genome shotgun sequencing project. | biome: marine sediment; feature: ocean; material: sediment; isolation source: Sewage treatment plant 2 marine sediment (STP2) ... | reverse complement strand
CTGAAGGTCGAACCATTCGCGTTTAAGGGATATCGAGTGTGGCGCGTACACCACTTCGAGCAGCAGCTACTCTCAAGAGCACGCGCATAGCGTTTGCCACTCGGCCATTCCGCCCAATCACCCTTCCCATATCTTCCTCAGCGACAGATAATTCCAGCAGGACATCGCGTCCACGGTTTTCCTCTGTCACCCAGACTTCTGTAGGATCGTCAACGATAGACTTCGCAATAAACTCGATTAAGGATTTCACTTTGGATATAACCCTCCATGAGTCCTGCTTGTGTGTATTCCCGAGCAGCTTCAGGACTCAGGCGTCCTCTTCCTTCTCGGATTCAGCTTCATCGTTCGCTTCGTCTGCTTTTGCCTCGGACTCAGGTTCCGCTTCGGCTTCAGGCTCAGCTTCAGTTTCCGTTTCGGATTCAGATTCAGCGGCTTCTTCGGGCTCTTTGGCTTTTTCTTCGCCTTCGGCAGCTTCTGCCTCGGTCTCCTCTGCTGCTTCAGGAGATTCCTTTTCCTCCGTTGGAGTTTCTTCAGGCTCCGCTTCTGCCTCGGTCTCGTCTACAACCTCGGGAGCTTCCTCTTCCTCGGCCGGAGTTTCTTCAGGCTCCGCTTCTGCCTCGGGTTCCTCTGCAGCCTCAGGCATTTCCTTTTCCTCAGCTGGAGATTCTTCAACCTCAGGCGTTTCTTCTACAGTTTCTTCCGCTTCTTCTTTCTTGCGCGCTTTCGCTTTCTTCTTACGCTTCCCGATAAGGTCATCACGACGTGTCCGCGGATCGATCTCCGGGAGCGCCTTTTCAGCTTCCTCTAACAACTTATCGAGTGATTCTCCTTGCTTAAAGCGTTCCCAACGTTCCCAGGTTCCTAGAGCGTTAAGTGCTTGACGGACGGCGTCGCTCGGCTGTGCTCCATGCTGAAGCCAGTGGAACAAACGCGCTTCATCCACAACTACGGTGGATGGTTCCGTGCGAGGATTATAGTTGCCGAGGATCTCCAAGAAGCGCCCATCTCGTGGGCTTTCTTTGTCCGCAGCGACGATTCGGTAGCTCGGCTGGTTACGAGCACCCACTCGGCGAAATCGAATTCGAACCATTTATCGTCCCTCTCTTTTTTCGTTTTGCCTGCTCGTGTTTCGGGGTCGAGAGGGGGCTGCCTCGGAAGGGAGGCAATTGTTACCTTTCAACCACCAACAGGCTTTGATTATAACGGCCAGGATCCCATTCTTGGAAGGCCGCGTTTCCCGATCTGCTTCATCATCTTCCGCATCTGACGGTGTTGACGCAGAAGCTGATTGATTTGTTGGACGCTCGTACCCGATCCCCGGGCGATGCGTCTCTTCCGGCTTGCGTTCAGGATTTCCGGTTTTCGTTTCTCCTGAGCGGTCATTGACTGCAATATTGCCTGCGTGAAGATCAATTGGTTTTCGGCATCTTGGCTATCGATCTGGTTGCCCGTTACGCCAGCTGGTAAAGCCTCTAGCAATTTACTCACCGGCCCCATTTGACGCATCATTGCTAGCTGTTGAGCGAAATCCTCGAGCGTAAATTCCCCCTGCAAGAGCCGCTCTGCTTGCGCTTCCACTGCTCCATTTTCGATCGCAGCTTCAGCTTTCTCGATGATGGAAAGCACATCGCCCATCCCGAGTATTCTTGAGGCAAGCCGCTCAGGATCGAACGTCTCCAGTGCATCGCGTGCTTCGCCAACACCGATAAACTTGATCGGCATGCCCGTAACCGCACGCATCGAGATCGCTGCACCACCGCGGGCATCGCCATCCATCTTCGTCAGGATTAAACCCGTGAGGTTCACCGCTGTATTGAAACCCTGCGCGATTTGCACGGCTTCCTGTCCCGTCATCGCATCCACGATGAGTAAAGTCTCGGTAGGATCGACAGCCGCTTTGATCGTTCGCAGCTCTTCCATCATCGGCTCATCGATTTGCAGGCGTCCTGCAGTGTCGATGACAACGACACTCACCCCACCCTTGCGCGCCTTCTCAAAGCCATCAACGCAAATCTTCGCCGGGTTTCGATCCGTGCTTGTGAAGACAGGAACATCGATCTCTTCACCCAGGACTTCCAACTGTGTGGCTGCTGCAGGTCGATAAGGATCGGCAGCGATGAGCATGGTTCGTTCGCCCTGCCCTTTGAGTTTGCGAGCAAGCTTCGCGGCCGTTGTTGTCTTTCCAGATCCCTGCAAACCTACCAGTAGGATAACGCGTGGTTTGGCGCCTTGGAGCCGCAAATGTTCCGGCTCACCCAATACAGCGACCAACTCCTGGTGGATAATGCGAATCACCTGCTGCGCCGGATTCAATGAGCGCGATACATCTTCACCCAAAGCGCGTTCTTTAACACGCTCCAACAGGTCCTTAACAACTTGGTAATGTACGTCTGCTTCTAAGAGCGCCAGCCGGATCTCACGCAGGGCAGAATCAATATCCTCTGGCCTTAGTTTGCCATGCCGGCTGAGCTCTTTAAAGACAGTTTGTAGTTTGGTCGAAAGTGACTCAAACACGTCCGTAAATAACCCCAATACGCAATCCGCCGATCGGTCATTTTACGAACAGCGACCGTCCGGCGGGTCGTAAGTCGTATTCGACTTTATAACTTGAGAATTGTAGCCTGCTCCTTGGTCTTGGTCAAGGGATACCTTCGCTACGCATGTGATCGAGGATATTTCGACCAATACGCTCCGCAACAATCGAATTCTGATCTTCGATTACGACGACTACCACATAGCTGTTTCCGTGATTGAAGTACCCGCCCTGATACCAGCCAAGGCTCTCACCGGCTTCACCCGTCAGGGCTTCTGAACGCTGACCAAAGGGTTGCCCTGCTGCACCACCAAGCATCTCGATGGCCCGCTTTCGGACGCTTGGATCCAAAACTTGACGATCTGTTCCCAAAGGAAGGATTTCATTCCAATCCCCTCCCTGAGGTCGGTAGGCGTCCACGACCCGCAGCGCTGGCAGGCCCGGGTCTGAAATTAATCCTGAAAATGCCCGGGCGAGCTGCAGCGGGCTTATCGTTAAATCCCCCTGACCTACCGCTGCCAATCCTAACGCGCCTTCACTGGAGAGGTCGCCAGAATCCGACGAATCACCAATTGGCAGACGAATCTCCGGGCGCTCAAGGAAAGCAAATGCCTCGAGCATGTGATTAAAATCATCAGCGCCTAACTCCAAGCCGAGTTTGAAGAAAGGTGCTGGACACCCATTCTGGAGGACCTTTACGAAGTCTGCCTTGTTATCAGGGAGAAGCTTTACCAAACATGTAAGTGATTGACCGTTCACTTCTACGGAGGTTTCCAAATTCGGAGCCAAATCACCCGCTTCAGCGATGCCCGTCTGCATGCTCCACGCAAGAATGTAAGGACTTAGGACCATTCCGGGTTGATATCTTCCCTGAGTGACCCGGTTTATTAATGGAGATGCAGGATCTGTCACGATGCCCTGCCACTCTTGATCGATTCGATTTGGATCGTACGAAGGCGACGAAACCATGGCAAGAATATCACCGGATTGTGCATCCAGCAGGACAATTCCACCCTGGTAGCCATTGAGTTGATCCGCGGCGGCTTCCTGTAATTGTCTACTCAGTGTCAAGCGGAGATCGCTGCCGGGTAGAGGATGTCCGCTCGTAAGCTGTGACCACCCTATCGCAAGCGGATTATCCCCCTCACTCCCTCGCAGAAGCCCATCCATAATGCTTTCTAAACCGGATAAACCATAGGTGAAGGAGTCATATCCAACAACCGTCGCACTTTGAGGATGTGGATAAAACCGTTGATATGAGCCGGGGCTGCCCATTGATTCAGCGAGCAGTTCTCCGCTCTTATCCATTATCGACCCTCGTTTCGTATAGAGCTCTTCCACCGCCCTGCGCGGGTTATCGGTCCTGCTCACAAGGATGGGCGCTCGATAAACCGTCCACCAACCTAAAGTGACCGCCAGCGCTCCCCATGCGATGAGACTCCCATAATACAGCGCTGTAAGTGGGCGTGTGAAGATTTCATTCCTCTCGGTTTTCCCAGAAAGTAGAAGAAGAAAGCCCAGAAGAAGGAAGCTCGTAACAAGCGATGATCCCCCATAGGACACGAATGGTAAAGTCACCCCAACCAGCGGAAGCAGGCGGATATTCCCGCCAATGATCAACACTGCTTGCAGCCCGAGTGAGATACTGATGCCTGCAGAGAGCAGCGCTCCGAATGGATCCCGTGAAAGAAAAGCAACGCGCAATCCCCTGCTTACAAGGACGGCAAATAGTGCGATAACAGCCAAGCCACCAAGCAGCCCAAATTCTTCTGTAATCGCGATGAAGATGAAATCTGTATGAACAGCGGGAACAAACCCTGGTGACCCCAAACCAAAACCGCTCCCAACTACACCACCGGAGGCTAGCGCGATCAGCGACTGCACCAGTTGGTACGAACCTCCAATCGGATCCGGCCAAGGGTTAATCCATGCTGTAATCCGCTGGCCAACTACATCAAATAGGAAATACCCCAGTGTGCCAGCCAATATTCCAAAAATCGAGGCAAGGATGATGATCCACCATCGCCCGGTTGCCAGATAAAGTAGAAGAGCAAGGAGCGCCAGGAAGAGCATTCCCATCCCCAGATCCCGCTGGACGAGCAGTAGAACAACCGAGAGCGACCAGATGACAATCAAGGGAAGCAGCGTGGAAAACGACGTGAGGCCCTCGTCTCGATGGAATGTGAAACGCAGCTTATCACTCAGAAAGGATGCGAGAAAGGCAACTAAAAGCAGACGAAGAGGTTCTGATGGCTGGAGATATACCCCGCAGCATCCGAGCCAGAGTCTGGGCTCACCTCCAGTAGGATGGGTGCCAAAAAACAGTGTAAATACCATCAGCACCAAGCCCACGCTCATCCATACATACCGGTAGCGCCGCAGCCATGACAGATGCCTATCCCCATGGAGGACTGCATAGAGGACGGTGATACCAACGATGAACCAGCCCGTCTGCCGAAGGCCGAAGCTCGGAAATAGCCGCCAAATTGCGAGCAAGCCCCAGCCAGTGAGCAGAAAAGCCGTTGGCAGTAAGATGGGATCGCGCTCAGGATTCGTGCGCTGGAGCGCCCGGCGCGTGAGCCAAAAACCAAAAACCCAAACGGGAAGAACGAGAAAATGGCCCCAGCGATCTCCAAAAGCCACCCATTGATTTAGGCGGGCTGCAGTTGCGAAAGACAATGCAAAAGCAGTGAGGAGCAAAAAGAGGAACGCGAGGCTTCCTAGGAATACCTCGCGCTCCTCGCTTGTTCGTTCTCGATCAGTTAAGATATCGATCCACAAGGAGAGAGTACCTCTTACGCACCGTTTCTGAAATGATGCCCGGGTTAGTAGCAATTGCATCTTCTAGCGCTGTGTTACATTCGCAGCCCACCTCTTCAGGGAGTTCTGCAACAAGATGCGCGATTACTTCCTGGGCGAGGTTGGTATTTTTCTTGACGGTTTGGAATACCATTTCCACGGTGACTGGTTCCTCGGCTTGATGCCACACATCGTAATCTGTGACATGCGCCATTACGGCGTAGCACATCTCAGCCTCCCTGGCGAGGAATGCTTCAGGAGAAGTCGTCATCCCAATAATGGACATCCCCCAAGCACGATAAATATTCGATTCTGCACGGGTGGAGAAACGCGGTCCTTCGATCGTGATGTAGCATCCTCCCCGATGGACGCTCCCGCTTACTTCCTCAGTGCTGGAAGCAAGGGTTTCGGAGAGATCAGGGCAAAATGGGTCGGCGACACTTATATGTGTCACTATACCGCTCTCGAAGAACGAGCGTGGTCTAGAAACTGTATGGTCAAAGAGCTGGTCAGGGATGACAATCTCGCCCGGTACGTAATCCTCGCGCAGCGATCCGCAGGCGCTTACCGCCAGAACGCGCTCCACACCGAACATTTTCAAGGCATATATATTCGCACGGTAATTAACATAAGTTGGTGGATAGATATGCCCTATTCCGTGGCGGGCCAGGAAGACTACTTTTCGACCATTTAAGTTGCCTATCGCAAGCGGCGAACTAGGTTCACCAAAAGGTGTTGAGACCTCTTGCATCTCTACATCAGTCAGACCTGGCATGTCATATAAGCCCGACCCACCAATCACGCCGAGAACAGGTTTTTCATCCATAATCTCTCTCTTGTTTCTTGCTATCTTAGCATAGGCTCGAGTTAATAATCTCTACCTTCATGCAATATTTGCCCTGTAGCATATATGGCTATACGGATTTTCTTGGATCACGTGAATGACGTTATTACAAAAAGATGTCGCTTCTACTATTCCAAGTCATCCTCAATAACGGGTGCTTCCATTCGGAATTCAACTCTACCGAAGGCAATCTGGTCGCCATATGTGAGGACCAACGGTCCTTCGAGTGCTATACCGTTGACTGCCGTTCCATTCCGCGAGCCTAAATCCTCCAACCACCATTGTCCCTCGTGAAAGGATAACCGCGCATGATGCGCTGATGCTGTTTCATCCTGAAGCACCAATGAATTATCAGCTGCTCGACCAATCCGATTATTTGCAATCAGAGCGTGTCTTACATCAATATTCGAACCGTCAACTAATACAAGAACTGCGGGAGGGTAGTGTATTTCAGACACTCGCTGGGATTGAATCTCTTTCCATAGAAAGAGAAGGATCATGCCCAGAAAAGCGTAGAGGATAAGACCCAAGACAACCCTGATCACAAGCAGTACCAACCCTGGAGTCATTCCTGCTGTTTTTTCTTCTTGGGGATCACTCGGGTTCGTTGGTCACCGGAAGGGCGCGGTGGGAATGGAGGTGAATAAGCAGGCGTTTCGCCGGGTGGCCCTCCAGGGTCCTCTCCGTATACGAGCCGGTTTCCCGCCAGGTTGATTACATCTCCCGACTGGAGGACATGATGCTTAATTGCACGCCCGTTGATCACAGTGCCCGCGGAGGATCCTAGATCAAATGCTTCAAACCGCCCTTCTCTTGCTCGAATTTGAGAATGAGTCCTCGAGATTCGCGGGTCATCGATGATGAGTTGATTGTCCAGCCGACGGCCAATGTTTATAACAGGTCGATCCAGGGGGAAGTGGCGATCCCCATTGACAATCAAGTACGCGCCCTTAGGCAGCACACCCGGGTTTGTCTTGGGCTCACTCTGCATCGCCTGTGTGAACTCAAGCGGGCTGGTGCTGTGCCAGGCGACAACCCTCACCTCTTTCGGGCTTAAAGTAGGATCGACTGCGATTGTCACAATCGGTTCACGAAAGACCAGGTAATCACAATCCTGCGCAACTTGTAGAAGCCCTTGTGAGAAGCTAACCTGCAGATGTGGAGCTTGATCCAGAATTGCCTGCGCATCATCAGGGTTCAACGTGAGCGCGTATTGATCAGGGATGAAGGGTTTGCCATCTTCCGTCCTGCGAATACCCTCATCCATCGCCCGCGAGAGTTGGGCGGCGACCAGAGCAGGCGAAAACTGAACCCCGAGCAATTTACTCAGGGCACCCTCGACGAATCTCTCAATTTGTGACTCGATATGGTCGATTGGATTAGCCACGATTACTGTGTCTCTTAACCGGAAAAATAGCCATTCTGCGTGCAATCATAGCACAAATTTAAGATCCGATTTATTTGTTCTTGTCAGGGGAATCGTAATCAAGGTCTCTCAATTGCTTTGTGATCCTAAAATCCACGGGGGTTATGCGCTCATCCGTGGGCTCTGCCGCAGGTCCCGGCTTATAAGGCGGTGTCACTTCTGGTGGGCCACCAGTATCTTCGCCGTAGATCAATTCGATAGTCGCTACATTAATGACATCCCCGGGTTGGAGTGAATGTTTCTTGACTTTAATCCCATTCACAAAGGTCCCGGCTGAAGAATTGAGATCTTGGAGAATATACTTGCCTCTATTGGCGAGCATTTGTAAATGCTGTCTTGAAACTCGAGGATCATCGAGCACCAGATCATTGTCCAAACGACGACCAATTGTAATCAACGGTGCTGATAGCGGGAAATGCCGTCTGCCTTCGACAACGAGAAAAGCGCCTGCTGGGGGTCTATCGGTATCGTACTCCTCGATCGGTGTGATCTCGCCCTTAATATCCAGCGGATTGCTACTATGCCAACCAATGATGCGTACCCCATCTTGAGAGAGTGTAGGGTCCGTAGCAAGCGTGAAATGCACTTCTCTAGCAAAAAGAAAACCGGCCTGTTGCAGAGCTTTCCTAAAATCCTGGGATATATCCATTTGAAGATCGTCCGGCAATTGACCAATTTGTCGTATGCTTTCTGGGTGGACGCTGATTGTGAATTGATCAGGGGCAAATTCGCGCCTCTCAGAATCAACGCGCGCCACCCCAATTGCCTCTTTGGCAAATTGGGTAGCAAATTCTTCCAGAGGGAGATCTCGAAGATCGAGATATCCTAAGGATTTCTTAAGCGTTTTCTCTATCGCTTTTTCGATCAGAATTAATCGATCGTCCATTCCTATGATTATACATAGCGACCGTTCGTCGTTAAAAGGGCATTTCGTACTATATACTGGAGATGTGATGCAGCCCGCATTCGAAGAGATCGAACATACTGCCGATTGGGCATTACGCGTTCACGGTCAAAATCTGACCGATCTGTTCCGTAACGCCGCCTTTGGCATGCTTTCATTGCTAGACATTGAACCTGTCCCCGGAGATTCGGAAAGTCGTTTTTTCGAACTGAAGGCGGAAGACACCGAGACGTTGCTGGTTTCCTGGCTGGAAGAGCTGCTCTACCCACTCGAGGTTGAAAATGCTGCAGTTGTCGATTTCCAGGTTGAAGTGCTGGAAAAAGTCCAGTTAAAAGCAACGATCGAGTTGAAGAAAATCGCATCGATAAAGAAGGAGATTAAGGCCGTCACCTTTAACGAACTTGATATTCGTGCCGTTAAATCCGGCTATGAGACGATTATCGTCTTTGATGTTTAGAATAAGGAGGTGGTGATAATGGTAGAGAAGAAAGATTTAATAAAAATCACGGATGTCACCTGGGAGATCCCCACTTCTTATCGAGAGGATATGCGCGTTCCAGTGCGGATATTCGCGGATGAAACTTTGATCGAAGCCGCATTGGGCGACAAATCCTTCGATCAGGCGGTTAACACCTCTACACTCCCGGGGCTTGTGAGTCCTGTCGTCGTCATGCCGGACGTTCACCAGGGTTACGGTTTTCCGATCGGCGGTGTGGCCGCGAGCAGGTATCCGGATGGCATCATCTCCCCCGGCGCGATCGGCTACGACATCAATTGCGGTGTGAGGCTGCTCGCAAGCGGAATTTCGTTTGACGATGTAAAGAAAGAGCTCCCCGATCTCGCTTCAGCGCTCGATGCGAATTGTCCAAGCGGGGTCGGCGTCGGTGGAAGCGTGCGGCTCACCACCAAGGAATTGGATAAAGTATGCCGACAGGGTAGTAACTGGGCGTTGAAAAACAATTACGCCTGCAGGGATGATCTCGAGCGAACAGAAGAGCAAGGTCAGATTCACGGCGCCGATCCTTCCAGTATTAGCTCTCGCGCTAAACAGCGCGGCAAGGGTCAGCTCGGGACACTAGGAGCAGGCAATCACTTCATCGAGATCGATGTCGTTGAAGAGATCTTCAATCAGGCAGCCGCGGACGCTATGGGGCTGGCAGAGGGGTTGCTCACCGTCCAGATCCACTGCGGCTCGCGTGGGTTTGGACACCAGATCTGCTCCGATTATGTCCGCGAATTTCAGAGTGCTGTGAAACGCTATGGGATCAAACTACCTGACCGCGAACTGGTCTGCGCGCCTCTGAATTCCCCGGAGGGTAAACGATACAAGGCGGCGATGGCATGCGCAGCAAACTACGCCTTTTGCAATCGACAAGTACTGGCGCATCATGTTCGCCGTTCTTTTGAGCAAGTGCTCGCGGGCAGAGTTCCTGATTGGGACCTACACCAGGTTTACGACATTGCCCACAACATGGGGAAAACCGAAACCCATGTCGTCGATGGTAAAAAAGTGCGGGTTTGTGTGCACCGTAAAGGGGCAACTCGTGCTTTCGGTCCCGGATTCGAGGGGCTGCCAGAAGTCTACCGACCGTTCGGCCAGCCTGTCCTGGTTCCCGGCAGCATGGGGACTGCATCCTGGGTTTTGCTGGGAACAGAGCAGAGCATGACGAAGTCGTTTGGATCGTCTTGCCATGGCGCTGGACGAGTGATGAGCCGCAGGCAAGCGAAGCGGGAAGTTCGGGGCCAAGATCTTCGAGAAGAGCTTGAAGCGCAGGGCATCATCATTCGCGCTGGCTCCATGCCCGGTTTGGCACCAAAAGCTTACAAAGACGTGGATGCTGTAGTCGAAGTAGTCGTCCGTGCAGGTATCGCTGCCAAGGTCGCTCGCCTTCGACCCGTCGTTGTGATCAAGGGATGAGGGAATATTTCATCTCTTCGCGAAAAACAAAAGGGGCAGTCCAAACTAATAACGGGACTGCCCCTTTTCGTAATCCACCCTGGTTATTCTGGCATAAGTTTCAGGAAACGGCGTTTCCCAACCTTCAGAATTGCAGGCTGCTTTACATCGAGAGTCATGTTCGCATCCTCGAGCACATCTCCATCCAGCCGGACCCCATTCTGCTTGATCAAACGTC
>RCNF010002105.1_pt1 | contig 10641 bp, 8 predicted proteins | sample 2041311 | NCBI WGS metagenome assembly RCNF01 (sample SAMN09708228, study PRJNA481090) | Marine sediment metagenome, whole genome shotgun sequencing project. | biome: marine sediment; feature: ocean; material: sediment; isolation source: Sewage treatment plant 2 marine sediment (STP2) ... | reverse complement strand
GCACCCAATGGGTGATGAGTTGTTTGGTTGCAAACCATTATACAACCAAGGCTTTATGCTATCTTGGAATTTCTATGTGTGGATTTGGGATAATTGTCAATTTCATTGAATTGCAATCATTATTAACGCGGTAACCCGTATTTCTACTGTTCATTGATAAAAAGTGCCTAGCCGAGGCGCTAGCCGATAAATTCATCTGGAATGAATGTGAACAGTGCAGTGCAACGGAGCTGCCGCGAAGCGGTGATGTACATGGACGTACATCATAGAAAACGTTGGAATATGGCGACGACGGCCTGGAGGGAGTAGTTTTATTATATTAATGAAAAACCACGTAAAAGTAGGGGGGTGACCTATGTTACCAGTGGTTACAAGAATCTGTTAAAATACCAATAAAACAAACAGTGAGACAAGCTATAGCAAAAGGAACGAAACAATGACGATCGCTGAAATATCAAAAATGAGTGTTACTGAACGTCTTCAAACAATGGAAGCTCTTTGGGATTCTCTAACACACGAGACAACAGAAATAGACTCACCAAACTGGCACAGTGAAGTACTCACAGAAAGACAGAAAAAAATTGAAAACGGTGATGCAGAATTTATATCGCTAGATGATCTAAAATCAAAAAATAATAAATGAGTATCAAGCATGTCCAGATATTAGCGGAAGCGGTATCTGATCTAGAAGTTGGAAAACAGTTTTACAATCAGCAAGACAAAGGCGTTGGAGAATACTTCTGGGATTCCCTTATCTCAGATATTGAATCCTTAGTTATTTATGCAGGCGTACATTCCAAAGTGAATGATTTTTACCGAATGACCGCAAAAGGCTTTCCGTACTCTATCTACTATTCAGTCAAACGTGACACCGCTTTTGTAGTTGCGGTATTACCAGAAAGAAGAAATCCAGATTGGGCTAAAGAAAAATTAAAGTTTAAATAAAAATTTCGATCATTATAAAACCACATGGGCAATGACCATCCAGAAAAGTCCATCGTAGATTCCAAAAGAAATCGTCGATGTACAGTGATCGATTAACTACTTTAGCTATTTATTAATTATAAAAAAGGGCCTAGCCGAGGCGCAGCCGACAAATACATCTGGAATGAATTTGAACAGTTGAGAGTGACGAAACTGCCTCGAAGAGGTGAAGTACAGGGATGTACTTCAAAGACAACGTTGGAGCTAAGCGATGACGACCCGAAGGGCGTGGTTTCATTCAGTAAAATGAAAAACAACGTAAAAGTAGGGGGGTGTCATTTTTATTTGAATTTACTCTGATCCAAACTAGTAGTTGTTGAATTCCATGTTGTCATCGTCGTCGTCGTTTCTGCCATCAAAGAACTTGGCGATACGGTGGCTTAGTCTGGTTGTACGTCGTTTTAAGGTGGCTGCTGTTTCTGAGCGACTGGTGGCTATTGCGTTTATGGCTTCGTCTTCTTCTAATTGCCAGCGCACGACGTTTTTCGCAATATTCTCCATGACTTCGGGTTTTTGTTCGAAAAGGGCATGTAATGAGTCACTGCTAATTTCCCAAACGCCTAACTCTTCTTTTGCGCGAATGGTGGTTCGTTGCGGTATACCTGTTAGTAATGACATTAAGCCAAGGGTTTCGGCTTCACTAACGGTTGCCATGAGGGTTTCTTTGCCTTGTTCATCTACTTCATAGACATCGGCATTTCCGTAGGCGATTAAAAACATGGAGGTGATGGTTGAACCTGCTTCGATGATACGCTCAGGTGGGCCTAAAACACGCATGGTTGCAGATTTTGCTAGGACTTTCATGTCATCGTTGGTCATGCCTTCGAACATCGGTACTTGATCAAATTGTTCGATTAGGTCTTGCCAGCTTGCATCATCATACGCAGAACCTTTGATACCGCGTTTTTCATCTTCGGCGCCTTTGTAGTTTAGATGACGTTGGTGGGCAAAACGAATGCCTTTGCGCGCGAAGCGATACCACATAGCATTCATTAATTCATCACTGCCGGTATACCAGTCATCATAATGACCGACATGAAAGTGCAATTTATACCTCATGCCGTGTTCATCAGAGTCATAGAACGAAGTGAAATTCCACGGGTGCGTAATAATATGAGGGCAATCATTCATTGCCTTGTCGCATTCCTCAATCACTACTTTAGGAGGGATATTGTATTCAACTCGAAAGTACATGGTGCGACGTGTCATTTTTGACGGTTGATCAAGGTTACGGATTTTACTGGATGCTACGAGGGTATTAGGTACAACGACATAGTTGTTGTCCATATCCATATAAGTGATGCTGCGCCAGCTTATGTCTTTAACGAATGCCCATTCACCATTAAGTTGAATTAAATCGCCTTTAGCAAAGGGCTTATTTGCCGATAGAGCCAAGCCAGAAAAAATTTCTTCAAATACCGTTCGAGACGAATAACCTAGTACTAAGGCGATAGCACCAGATGCGGTAGCTACTGCGGTGATTGAGTGATTGAATACAAAACGCATCACAATCATAGCAGCGACTAAGTAAATAAAGCTGGTGACTAAATGCTGCAAGATTAGCGGAACAGTAGAGTCACCCTCTGGCGTTAAATGCCGGTGATAAACAAACTTTTTCACCATCGCATTGATAAAGAAGGCCACACTAATCCACCAAATTACACCAAGGATTGTTTTAGTGGTGATGGATAAATCAAAGAAGTTAATGGTTTTGTCAGGAAGCAGATAGAAAGCCAGACCAAACGCTACTAGGGCCGCAATACCGAGCTGGATGTCAACTTTCTTAGGCGTGACTATTTTTATCAGTAGAGTGATAGCGAATATCAACGCTGATAGTCCTAACAAAAAAATATGATTCGTTTCCATTGGCTCCCGTTAAACCTTATTATCGAATATCAACATCTGTACATCTGCCCTAGTTTAAAAGCAATTAACGCTATTGTATCTGTACGTCTTGCAATGTCCGAAGTTAAACTTCATTTAAGATGAAAAAATATGGTATGAAGTCTTCTTAATATGAAAAATAAGCACAGTCATTTTCGAAAAACAATTCTACTACTCAGCTTAGTCCTTGGCTTAGTACTTGCCATAGTCGTTGTCTTATACGCTATGCAGCGATATTCATCGATCAATAATGACAATGTTAGTGTCAGTGATAAAGCGTTAAGAGATCAGACTTCAAGCGTAAAACAATTTCAGAACTCAGATCAGGCTCAGAACCCTGATCAGCTTGAAAGCCAGAGCTTACATCCTTCCGCTGATGTTACAGAAAACTCTGTTATAGACAGTCCCGTTACAAAAAGTCCCGTTACAGAAATCCCTGTTATTGAAGACCCTGTTATAGAAAACCCTGTTGTTGAGAGAAAGTTGTCTTTTCAGGATCACTTAGCGATTCAAGCAGAATTACGTCTACAATCCGATGTTACCTATGACGGTAGCTATCACAAAATAGCGTATCCCCTGGGCGATGTTCCAGCACACATTGGCGTCTGCACTGATGTTGTTATTCGATCGTTTCGTGGTTTGGGTATAGATCTGCAAAAGCGTGTCCATGAAGATATGAAGCGTAACTTTCGAAGCTATCCTAAAAAATGGAGATTAACAAAACCTGATACTAATATTGATCATCGGCGTGTTCTTAACTTAATGGCTTTCTTTAAGCGCTCTGGCGCATCGTTAAAGATAACGGATAATCCCTTAGACTATTTTGCAGGTAATGTAGTTGCTTGGGATTTAAGCAAAGGTAAGGGTGCAGGTAAGGGAAAAGCACTCATGCATATAGGAATCGTATCTAATTACGTATCTGAGTTTACGAGTAATCCCTTGATTGTTCACAACATAGGAGCAGGCCCGCAAATGAATGATATGTTGTTTGATTATAAGATTATTGGCCATTATAAGTATGGCGATATTAAAACTGCCCAAAAGTAGGGGGGTGGCTTTCTTAGGTGGAAATTCACATAAATTATCACCTGGGCTTTACCCAAATCTTATAGATTTAGGCCGTGTTTTTGATGAAAGTGGAGGAATAGAGTGGACTGTAAATAATCGTGCTTGTTCATCAACTGTAAATGGGTGGATAGCTGTTGATAATGTTGTATATGAAGGTGATGTATTAAAGACAGTTGATTTACGCTTCTATCAAGATTGTTATGGTCATCTGTATGGAAAAGTTCATTGGAATAACTCTTTTCCAGTTTCATTTTCTGGTCCTTTAAACCCTATTCCTGAAAATACCTGGAAGCCTGATTCGAGTGAGGTTCCCACTACCGGTAATTATTTATATTTTAATAGCCAACTTGGTTCTTACATAGGTGGAGGTAAAAGTGGTCTTATAACAGAGGAACACTCCGAAATATTAGTTGAACAAATCGACGGTGAAATTTATGTTGATATTTATCCGCAAGGTGGATTATCTTGGTCTGTTAGATTTAGTTCGATGGAAGGTTTCGATGAAAAACCTCAAGGGCATTACTCTGAAATAACTAGCAGATACAATCCTGCAAGAGGAAAATTTGAATTTACAGGAGACGGAAGATTTTGTAACAGCCATAGTTGGGTTGCAATAGATAAAATTAGTTATTTAGAAGGAAAAATTGTTGCTTTAGATTTACGTTTTAAGCAAAGGTGTGAGTTTTACATTCCTGGAGTTTATGGAGCTTTTCATTGGGAAGCTCCTTAAATTTTTCAATACGATACTTAGTTAACGCGGTAACCCGTATTAATATAATTACGTAGGTCGGATAAGGTTACGTCATCCGACAATTGTATGAGAATAATCATAGTCATGTCGGATGGAGCTATGCTTATCAGACTTACTTGCTGGATCATCGTTAAAGATAACGGATAATCCCTTAGACTATTTTGCAGGTAATGTGGTGGCTTGGGACCTTAGTGAAGGTAAGGGCAAAGGACTCATGCATATAGGAATCGTATCTAATTACGTATCAGAGATTACGAGTAATCCCTTGATAGTTCACAACATAGGAGCAGGTCCGCAAATGAACGATATGCTGTTTGAATATAAGATTATTGGCCATTATAAGTACGGAGAGATCTCTGCAGCCCCTGCACGAGAATGATCAATGATAACTGGCTAAGATGACTCGGATTGATCAACTATTAAAAAGTGCCTAAAAGTACCTAAAAGTGCCTAAAAGTGGCTTTTCTAGTCTCACCAAGAGACAGAAAAGTCCATCGTAGATTCCGAAAGGAAACGTCGATGTACAATGATCGATTAACTACTATTGTTAATTATTTACTATGAAAAAGTGCCTATAAGTAGGGGGGTGTCTTTTTAATTACTTCACTATTGCGAATGTCAATTTAGACTTAACAAGGACTACACTGAAACGCACATCCCATTCCCTTAATCCATTTACGCGAGGTTTGTTCTGCAAGTTGTCTAAGTTTGTCGATATTCCCCGCAACGGTAGGAAATTGTCGCTCAAAATAATGAATATGCTGTATCCAGTTTTTTTCATCAATACCGAGCCTGAGTAATATAGGCGGAGTGTTAGCAGGTATTGAACCACGCTTGTTGTGGAGTATCGCTCTTCCCGACCAATCAACGAGTGCAATGTATTCGTTCAACTCAAATGGTATGGCTTTACTTCGTTGTTTATCTGTAGCCTTGTCTTGAAAAGGTAGAAGCTCGCAAGGAGTTTTGCCCATCGCTTTATAAATGCGCTCTTGTATTGAAGTATAGTCCGAGCCCTCAGGTGTCTCTGCAAGTCCAGCGCGAATTGGATTAAGATCGACATAAGCCATACATGCAATCAACGCTTGTTCGTCCAATAGCGCCTGACTTTTAAAACGTCCCTCCCAAAACCGCCCTGTAACCTCATCTTCTTTATTATGATTCAAATCAAGAAATTTTCTATGTCGCGATAATATACTAGTTCATTCGAAGCTTTGAAGATGATTGATAAAAAGGGATTGATAAAAAGGGATTGATATGAATAGGTTTACTGAAACGAATGTTCAAACTATTACCTCTTCTAATAAGAAACAAAAGTTACGGTCCCTGTTAAGTTTAGTCTTTTCACTGTTTTTTCTGGTGTCCTGCGGGGGCGGCGGTGACAGTGATGAAGACCCGGTCTACAAGGTGGGCGGAACGGTATCTGGTTTGACCACCGGTCCGCTGGAAATTGAACTTAATGATGGTACTGAAACGCTGACTATTAATACCGACGGCAGTTTCCAGTTTTCCCATTTAATGTTACCGGGCTGGACTTATGAAGTGCGGGTAGTGGATGAACCGTTTGGCCTGTCCTGTAGTGTTTTAAATGGTACAGGCATTATTTCCGATGTTGATATCACGGATGTAGTGATTAGTTGTGAAGACATTACACATACCGTGAGTGGCAGTGTTTCGGGCCTAACCTCCGGCTCACTGGAAATTGAACTCAATGATGGTACGGAATCATTGACTATCAATGCCGACGGTAGTTTCCAGTTTTCCCATTTAATGTTGCCGGGCTGGGTTTATGAAGTACAGGTGGTGGATGAGCCATTCGGCTTGGAATGTAGTGTTGTAAATGGAGGCGGTATTATTTCTGATATCGATATCACGGATGTAGTGATTAGTTGTGAAGACATCACGCATACCGTGGGTGGCAGTGTTTCGGGCCTGACCTCTGGCACTCTGGAAATTGAGCTAAATGATGGTACTGAAACGCTGCCTATCAATGCCGACGGTAGTTTCCAATTTTCCCATTTAATGTTACCGGGCTGGGCTTATGAAGTGCGGGTGGTGAATGAACCGTTTGGCCTGTCCTGTGGTATTTTAAATGGAGATGGCATTATTTCGGATGTTGATATCACGGATGTAGTGATTAGTTGTGAAGACATCACGCATACCGTGGGTGGCAGTGTTTCGGGCCTGATCTCCGGCACACTGGAAATTGAACTCAATGATGGTACGGAATCGTTGATTATCAATGCCGACGGTAGTTTCCAGTTTTCCCATTTAATGTTACCGGGCTGGGTTTATGAAGTGCGGGTGGTGAATGAACCGTTTGGCCTGTCCTGTGGTATTTTAAATGGAGGCGGCATTATTTCGGATGTCGATATTACCGATGTCAGTATTATCTGTGAAGATATTACCTACAGCGTCGGAGGAACGGTATCCGGTTTGAGCGGTACCCTGGTAATTAAGTATTATGATTCGGAAACATTGGTCATCACAGACAATGGCAGTTATCAATTATCAACGGTTTTTGTACAGGGCTGGGCTTATGAAATTTCAGTTTTCAGTCAGCCCGAAGGGCAGATTTGTACCTTGTCCAATTATTTAGGAACAGTAAGCACCAGTGATATCACTAATGTTGATGTGAATTGCGTAAATACATACTCTGTGGGTGGCACGGTTAGTGGCTTATCTGGCAATGTAACACTGCAAAATAATGGTTCGGACGATCTGCTTATCAGTGCAGATGGTGTGTTTAACTTTGCAGGCTCTTTGGCTGAGGGTGCCAGTTACAACGTGACGGTTGCCAGTCAGCCTGCAGATCAGGTCTGTAGCATTTCTAATTCCAGCGGCACTATCAGTGTAGAAGATGTGAATAATGTGGCGGTGAGCTGTGTTGATGTCTTAATTTATACCGTTGGGGGAACAGTGACAGGCCTCGATGGTTCATTGACTCTGACCAATAATGCAATGGATTCAGTTTTTATGTCTGCAGATGGTACATTTACATTCACCGATCCTGTTTCAGATGGAGCAAGTTATGACGTAGCTGTCGCAGCTCAGCCAACCGGGCAAACCTGCACGGTTACGAATGGTAGTGGCACAATAAACGCTGCTGATATAAGCAATGTCACCATAAGCTGTGTCACTAATAGCTACACGGTAGGCGGTGTGCTCAGTGCTCTTAGCGGGTCAGTGACGTTGCAAAATAATGGTGTAGATGATCTGGTACTGACCGAAGATGGCGTATTTACTTTTGCGACTCCCATTCTGCATGGTGATTCCTTCGATGTTACCGTTAGTAGCGAACCGTTAAATCAGACCTGCTCTGTTACCAGTGGTAGCGGAACCATCAATGGAGCGGATGTGGTGAATGTTAATGTGCTCTGCAAAATAAATATTTATACCGTGGGAGGGACTGTGCAAGGGTTGAACGGTGAGTTGATCCTGCAAAACAATGGTGCAGATGATTTAACAATCTACTTAGATGGTGCATTTACGTTTGTTACTAAAGTAGCCGCTGGTGGTAGTTATAACGTCACGGTAAGTAGTCAACCGGATGGTCAAAGTTGTACCGTTTCGAATGGCAGTGGAACGCTGGGTGGATTGATCGTACCCGGGGAAGATGTCACCGATGTGTATGTCATGTGTGAAAATTTTGCCGATATTTTTGTCGAACCGATGTTCGCTGGCGCTCTTGATTCGACCTATTCAATCGCGATGGGAGATCTGGATGGTGACGGGGATATCGATATGGTTAAAGGCAATTCCAGCCAGCCTAACCGGGTCTGGTTTAATAATGGATTTGGTAATTACCAGATGAGTAGCCAGGATCTGGGGACAGGTACTGGCCCGGAAGTTGCATTGGGTGATCTGGATGGTGATGGTGATCTCGATTTAATCGTTGGAAATGGTTCTCCTTACCAACCAAACAAAGTCTGGTTTAATAATGGAAAAGGTTTCTTTACTGACAGCGGGCAGGCTTTAGGTGACCAGTCGACGAATGCGATCGAGCTGGGTGATGTGGATGGTGATGGAGATCTGGATTTTATCGAAGCAGTATATTTTTTCCCGGATCAGGTCTGGTTAAATGATGGATCAGGCAGTTTTACAGACAGTGGGCAGCTGCTTAATAACACGCTTAATGGGATAACTTCTGACGTAGAACTGGCTGATCTGGATGGTGATACTGACCTTGATTTACTGGTAGGAGGTCCGTTTGCCGAAAGAATCTGGTGGAATGATGGTAGTGGTAATTTCCTCGACAGCGGTCAGCGACTGGGCAGTGAGAGTGTTGTGGATAGCACCAACTCACTATCGGTGGGTGATATTGACGGCGATTCAGACCTGGATTTTATTGTCGGAAATTACAATCAGCCCAACACGGTCTGGGTAAACAATGGCTTCGGTGGGTTTACTGATAGTAGTCAATACCTCGGCAATAGCGAGACTCAACAAGTGATATTGAGCGACTTGGATGGGGATGGCGATCTGGATATTGCTGAAGTCAACTCAGACAATATTGGGTTCAATAATACCATCTGGATTAACGATGGAACCGGTGGATTTGTAGACTCTAACGTGACAGGTATTACAGCAGGGTCGGGTTCCATTGCTGCTAGCGATGTGGATGGAGACGGTGACCAGGATTTGTTAAGCGGAAGTCCTTATGTGGATAATATCTGGCTGAATAATGGGCAGAACCCGGTTGATTTTACGGCGACCTATCAACCACTTGGTAGTTCAGATTCAACTTCCACCGTGCAAATGGCTGATTTGGATGGAGATGGTGATCTGGATATAGTCTTCGGCAATGCCATAGGGACCACCGGCCAGGCAGATACCATCTGGATAAATGATGGTGAGGGCAATTTCAGCGATAGCGGACAAGCATTGGGCTTGAGCCCCTCTATGACGGTAGCTCTGGCCGATGTAGACCTAGACAATGATATCGACCTGGTCATAGGTCATTTCAATGATATCGCCAATAGCGTCTGGCTGAATGATGGTGATGGAATCTATACGGACAGTGGGCAGGTCCTGGGTTCGAGCAATACCCGTTCACTAGCAGTCGGCGATATCGATGCAGATGGAGATCCCGACCTGATTGCTGGTAATGGTAATGGAACGAGTTCTTCTGTTGCCGGTGAGCCAAATATAATCTGGCTCAATAATGGTTCAGGTGTATTCACTGACAGTGGTCATCTAGGAAATGATGACACCCGGCGAGTCGTATTAGAAGATATGGATGGTGATGGTGACCTCGACATCGTATCAGGTAATTTTGGCACCGTGAATGGTGTCTGGTCGAATGATGGCAGTGGTGGGTTCACCGATAGTGGACTGACTTTTGGCATTTCTGTTACTCTTACCCTGTCTCAGGGAGACTTTGATGGCGATGGCGATATCGATATTGTAGAAGGTACTCGTGCTGGTGACGTTGATACAGTGTGGTTAAACGATGGTACTGGTCAGTTAAATGATAGCGGCCAGTTACTGGGCGATGATGTGGATGATACTTTTTCCATTGCGGTCGGCGATCTGGACGGCGATTCTGATCTGGACCTGGTGACCGTGAAAATGCTGCGGGAAGTTGATATCTGGATTAATAATGGTTCGGGTGTCTTCTTTTCTAGTGGCCAGAAACTTGAGCGTTTTTCTTCGACATCGGGAGATTTGGGTGATGTCGATGGTGATGGTGACCTTGATCTGGTTACCGGAATATCAGGTAGTCCGAATCAGGTTTATATCAACAACTTTGCACCTTAAGGTGTCATAAAAAGCATGTTATATCCGGTAAATGCGGTTTAATTGTGCATATATTGTTTCGCCAATAGCTCTCCAGGCATTTAAAATGAAACAGTGCGGTAGGTTGGGCTGACGTTAGGAAGCCCAACAAATCTCAAACCTAATCAATTTTGTTGGGGTTCGTACCTCACCCCAACCTACACAAGATTAATAAGCAC
>RCNF010002104.1_pt1 | contig 10644 bp, 7 predicted proteins | sample 2041311 | NCBI WGS metagenome assembly RCNF01 (sample SAMN09708228, study PRJNA481090) | Marine sediment metagenome, whole genome shotgun sequencing project. | biome: marine sediment; feature: ocean; material: sediment; isolation source: Sewage treatment plant 2 marine sediment (STP2) ... | reverse complement strand
GGGACATGAATTCAAAGCAGCCGATTTATTCTTCTTGGTTGTTTTGGTCCTTCCTTTTCGTACTAATTGTTGAATAGTTGGCATTCTATCTTTATAAAATTTTAATTTTCGTTGTCTCTGTTTTTAAGAGTTTGCAAATGTATGACATTTTTCTCGTTATTCAAACTATAAATTATTGATTTTTTTAGCTTTATGTCCACAATCAAAAACCCATGGTATGTCAACAGGGCGCCACAAGTCACTGAATTCAGTAAATTGCTTCACCCTATCAAAGTTACTACTGATATGCCCTTTACATTTACAAGCCTGAACATTGATGAATAACATATTTGTAAATCGGTTAAATTGACAGATATTTACGTCAAAATATGGCCACTTTTGAAGTTTAAGTTTACACCTTATATATATATACTTATTTTCCTTCTCGGAATAAATGGTTTGCTTGCTCAGGAACAAAAGCTCGAAATCAGAGTTAATTCCGAAGATACCAAGGATCTCCTAACGCTTAAAAATTATCGAAGAGATATTGCAGCAGTGGATTCCTTAAACAAGGAGATCAACTCGTTTATCAAACATATCGAATCAATGGGCTACTTAAGTTCACGTCTCGATAGTATGGTCAGCAGAGATTCCTTGTGGATTGCCTATATCGATCCTGGCGCCCAGGTTAAGCATATTAATATTTTTTATGATCAAATTCCTAAAACACTTTTATCACAAAAAGAACTAAAACCTTATGCTAAAGAAATAACCGATAAAAAGATTCGCCTTCCTTTTTCCGAATTGAGTCAATTTATGCAGTCACTCGTCAATCTATTTGAAGCCAAGGGCAATTCATTTGTTCAATTTTATCTTCAGGACATTGAATTAATTAACGATGAAGCCAGTGCAGTACTAGGTATAGATCTAAATACCAAACGCCATGTTGATAAGGTAGTGATCAAGGGTTATGAAGATTTTCCCAAAAACTTCCTTGACCATGAACTTGGCCTTAAAATAGGAACTGTTTTCAACAAAGAAATGATCAAAAGCGTATCCAGATCTGTAAATAACTTATCCTTTGCACAGGAAGTTAAACCGCCAGAAATACTTTTCACCAATGACTCCACGATCGTCTACCTGTATCTAAAGAAAAAAAAATCTAATCAGTTTGATGGTATTATTGGATTTGCTTCGAAGGAAAATGGTGATGGCCTCGAATTCAATGGCTACCTCGATTTATCCATCAATAATATTTTTAACAGCGGGGAAACGATTGCCTTGTATTGGAAAAATAATGGCAATAACAGACAAAGGTTTTATCTTGAAGCCGAACTACCTTATTTATTCAACCTACCTCTTATCCCCAAAGCTAATTTCGAAATATACAGACAGGACTCTACTTTTAACAATACAAAGACACAAATAAGTTTGCTGTACAATGTTATCGGAAAAGGACAAATAGCCGCTCAACTCAATGCTGAAAATTCAAATGACCTGACCAGTGGCATCACGACAGGTATCGCATCTTTCTCTAATCTGTTCTATGGTATTTCCTATAATTATAGGAAATTATCTTCAGACCCACTTTTTCCGGTTACCTTTAATATATACTTCAACATGCTTTTTGGTTCCAGAAAAAGTGACGATCAAAATACGACTCAATCAAAATTCTTTATAAACGCTCATTATCTCTATGCAATTAATGAAAATAACTATTTGTTTCTTCAAAATACCAGTGGGTTGCTCAACTCAGATAATTATTTTGAAAATGAATTGTTTCGATTTGGGGGTATCTACAATTTAAGGGGGGTCAACGAGGAAAGTATTTTTGCTTCGGCCTATACTGTATTTAATCTGGAGTACAGATTCAAACCCAACGCATCCAACTACTTCTATTCAATAACCGATTATTCCTATTCTGAAAATAATTTGACTGCAATAAACACCAGTGTGATCAGCCTCGGTTTAGGCTATGCTTTTCAAACAAAAGCAGGGATCTTAAACCTCAGTTATGCTTTAGGGAAATTTGACAATGAACCGTTTACATTCAACAACTCCAAGATTCACATAAAAATAGTGAGTAAATTCTAAGTCAACGCAACCTATACTATTTTTTCCATCCTACTAGTAGAAAAGCCTTTCTTCTTAACAAAGCGTTAACTTTTTTTTTAAATTTTTATGTTAAAAACTTGGTATATTAACTTTTTATTAAGATTTTTGGCTCAAATTAATTCAAATAATTTATATAATGAAAACAAAGTTAAGTGGAATTATGACGCTTTTACTAGCGTTTGTAGTGCAAGTATCTTTTGCACAAGAAAGAACTATCACGGGTACAGTGTCGGATGATTCCGGCGCATTGCCAGGTGTTAGTGTTTTGATTGAAGGTACCACTTCTGGTGCCGAGACTGATTTTGACGGTAATTATTCTATTGAAACTAGCAGCGGTGAAGTTCTTCGCTTTAGTTTCGTTGGGATGACATCTGTTAGAAAAACAGTTGGTGCTGAAAGCTCAATCAATGTAACAATGGTCTCTGAAGATAATACCCTGGATGAAGTTGTGGTAACAGCGTTGGGTATTACAAGAGAGAAAAAATCGTTGGGTTATGCAACTCAAGAAGTAGATGGAGAAGCAGTTAATACTGTGAAAGATCCAAACTTCACAAATGCCTTACAAGGTAAAGTTGCTGGTTTAAGCGTTAAAAACAGTGGTACAATGGGTGGTTCAACGAATGTTGTTATTCGTGGTTTCTCATCTTTGACAGGTAACAACCAAGCGTTGTTCGTTGTTGATGGTGTTCCTATTAGTAACCAGACTGCAAATGATACCGATGTTAGTCGAGGGCGTGGTGGTTACGATTATGGTAACAATGCTGCCGATATCAACCCTGATGATATTGAAAGTGTAAACGTTCTTAAAGGTGGAGCTGCAACAGCCTTATACGGGTCTCAAGCAGCAAACGGTGTTATAGTGATAACAACCAAGAAAGGAAGAAACACAGGTGATCAAGGGATTGGTGTAAGTATCAGCTCTGCGGTAACTTTTAACAAAGTTAATAATGAAACCTTGCCTGAATATCAATCTGGATATGGAGCTGGATATGGAGCATTTTATGGTTCAACAGGATATTTTGAGGATGTTGACTTTAACGGAGACGGTATTACTGAATTAGCTACTCCTTCATATGAGGATGCTTCATTTGGTGGTGCTTTTGATCCTAATTTACTTGTTGTTCAATGGCCAGAATGGTATCCACAATTAGATGGTACTGGAGTTAGTGCAGGTCAAGGAGTTGCAACCCCATGGATTGCCGGAGGAGCGAATCCTACATCATTTTTCAAAACAGGTGTTACAATGTTTAACACTGTTTCTTTAAATGGAGGAAATGAAAAAGGAACATTCAAACTAGGATATACAAACATGAACCAAACAGGTATCATGCCTAATTCTGAAGTAAAAAGACATAATGTTGATTTTAGTGCGACATATAAGTTTACTGAGAAATTTACTGCAAGTGCAGATGTTCATTATACGCAAACTAACGGTAAAGGTAGATTTGGTACTGGTTATGATGGAAGAAACCCTTTGCAGTCTTTTAGACAATGGTTTCAGATCAATGTCGATTTAGATCAACAAAGAGATGCATATTTTGCAACTAGAGAAAATATCACTTGGAATCCAAGATTCCCAACACCAGATTCTGAATTAAGACCTATTTTCTTTGACAACCCTTATTGGGAGCGTTATGAGAATTACCAGAACGACAGTAGAGGTCGTACTTTTGGTAATATCGCTTTAACGTATGAAATCAACGAAAATTTCAGTATTTTAGGTAGAGTATCAATAGATACTTACGCTTCACTTCAGGAAGAAAGAGTTGCTATTGGAAGTCTTGATGTACCATTATACCAAAGATATAACAATAATTATCTAAACAACAACTATGATTTGATGTTGAATTACAACAAGCAAGTTAGTGACAAGTTTAACATTAGAGCAATAGCTGGTATAAATGTTTTTACTATTGATTACAACTCAATCACTGCTTCAACAAATGGTGGTTTAAACGTTCCGAGATTGTATTCCTTAAGTAATACGAAGGATGCTATGGAAGCTCCTGTTGAAAATGCCTATTACAGACGTACGGATGGCTATTATATCAATGCCTCTTTTGGTTGGGATAATACCTTATTTTTGGACGGATCTTATAGATATGATATTAGTTCTACGCTACCAACCGACAATAATGGTTACGGATATTACGGAGTATCTGGTAGTTTCTTGTTCTCTTCTTTGACAAATGCAAACTGGCTTTCTCTAGGTAAACTTAGAGCTGGCTATGCAGTTACTGGTAACAGTGCGCCTCCTTTAAGCGTTTTTAACACGTATACGTTAAATACTCCTATAGGTGGTCAAGGAAATGCATCTTTGCCTGCAACCAACCAGAATCCGAGTCTTCAAAATGAGACGTCATATGAAACAGAAATTGGTCTTGAAATGTCTATGTTTAAGAGCAGATTAGGATTTGACCTTTCTGTTTACAATAAAACATCTGAAGATTTAATTACTCCTGTGTCTATTTCAAGATCTACAGGATTTGGTGCACAATGGTTAAATGCCGGAACAATTGAAAACAAAGGTGTTGAAGTTAGTCTTTGGGGATCACCGGTAAGAACTACCAATTTTGAATGGAGAATTGATATTAACTGGGCAAAAAATGAAAGTGAAGTGGTATCATTGCCACAAGGTCTCGATAACTTATTGTTAGCAGACACTCAGGCAGTAAGTATTAATGCAACTGTTGGTGAGCCATATGGTACAATTCAGGGATCTGATTTTGTTTATACAGATGGTCAAAGAACAATTAATTCTGCAGGTCGTTACATAAGAACTTCAAGTCAGACGAACGTTCTAGGTAACTTCCAACCAGATTGGAAAGGTGGTATTAATAACAGATTTACCTATAAGAATTTGTCTCTTAGTTTCTTGATTGACATACAACAAGGTGGATCAATATTTTCTTTAGATACGTGGTACGGTTATGGTACTGGTGTATATCAAGTTACTTCTGGATTGAACGAATTAGGAAATCCTAAACGTGATCCTGTAACAGATGGTCCTGACAGTGGTGGTATTTTATTAGAGGGCGTCATGGAAGATGGAACTCCTAATACTACCAGAACTGACATGGATTGGTATGCCAATGCATTAGGATGGACAAGAGCTCCACATGCCTTACACGTTTATGATGCTGATTATGTAAAATTAAGAGAGTTATCTATAGGTTATAGTCTTAATCCTGAAATTTTTAGAGGAAAGATTCAAGCAATGACATTTACTGCTATTGGAAGAAACCTTTGGATTATCGATAAATCAATGCCTCATAGTGATCCAGAAGCTGGTTTAGGTGCTGGTAATGTTCAAGGTCATCAATCAGGTGCTTATCCTACGACGAGAGATATAGGGTTTAGTATAAAAATCGAATTTTAAAAATGAAAAACATGAAAAAAATACTTTTATTAGCCTTATTGATGGTGTTCACCTACTCGTGTGAAGACTTTGAAGGCTGGAACGTGGATACAAAAAATCCAAGTGCAGTACCGCCTGCCTTTCTAGTAACAGCGGCTCAACAAGATCTATTCGAAGAAGTAGTTGGAATGGAGGTAAACGACAATGTGTTTGGACATTTTGTTCAGTATTGGGGCCAAACAACGTACCAGGATGAACCGAGTTACTTAATTAGAGAAAGAGACGTGGGTGGTAGGTTTTGGACCGTATTTTATTATCTGTTAGCTGATTTAAAAGAAGCTAGTCGACTTATTACAGAAGAATCTGTAGAAAGTGCAGGAGTTCAAAAGAATCAGTTAGCGATGATTGAATTGATGTCTATATATTCTTGGCATGTTATGGTAGATACATATGGTTATATACCATACAGTGAAGCCTTACAAGGAAATGCTAATTTGGTACCTGTATATGATTCGGGTGAAGCCGTTTATATGGATTTATTCAACAGATTAGATACTGCCATTAATTCATTAGATATGGCTGAAGCAATGGGTTCAGTAGGTAGTGGTGATTTAGTTTATGACGGTGATGTTGCCTCATGGATGAAATTTGGTAATTCACTAAAATTAAGAATGGCCTTGCGTATTGCTGATTCAGATGCAACGATGGCTGGCGCAAAAGCTGTTGAAGCAGCTGCCGGAATTTTTGAATCGAACGCAGATAACGCTGCTTTCCCATTTGAAATTTCACCTCCAAATACCAACCCTAATTGGGTAACATTGGTGCAATCTGGTCGTACCGATTATATTTCGACTGAACAATTTGTCGATAACATCGTTCCTTTAAATGATCCTAGAGCTGCAGTGTTCATGCAAGATAATGTTGTTCCTTATGTAGGTGGTGTTTATGGAGTGAACCAAGTATATAACGCATTTACACATCTTGGAATTCCTTGGCATACGCCAGATACAGAAGGTATTATTATAGATTTTGCAGAAGTGTGTTTCTTAATGGCCGAAGCTAACGAAAGAGGTTTTGCTGTAGGAGGTGATGCTGAAACATGGTATAACCTAGGTATTGCTGCTTCTATGAATTATTGGACTGATGCTACTGCAGGTGATATTGCAGGTTATATAGCGCAACCCGCAGTTGCTTATGCAACAGCTGGTGGTTCTTGGCAAGAAACAATTGGAAATCAGAAATATTTGGCTCTATATGGAAGAGGCTTTGAAGCTTGGAGTTCATGGAGAATGTTAGATTATCCTGATACTTTCACGCGTCCTCCAGTTACAGAATTACCTGTACCAAGACGTTATTACTATCCAAATAATGAACCTCAATTGAATGGATCCAACTATGACGCCGCTTCTGCTGCGATAGGTGGTGATGAGTTAAATTCTCGTGTATTCTGGGACATTAACGGTGTAGGAAACTAAAATTAAATATATAATTTAGATTAGACACTTTTTATATGTTGATACCATCACGCCACTGGCGTGATGGTTTTTTTATTCAGGGCCCCGCTGTAGCGGGGCCCTGAATACATAAAAAAAGTTTACCTTCGCGGCATGGATCAAGACATGACTAAAATATTCGGATTACGTGCCATCATGGAGGCGATTGATTCGGGTCAGGAAATAGAAAAGGTATATCTTCAAAAAGAAATTCAGGGCTCGTTGGCCAAGGCTTTACAGCACAAAATCAATGAGCACAATATCTCCTTTAGTTATGTTCCCATTGAAAAACTCAATAAGCTTTCAAAATTTCAAAATCACCAAGGCGCCGTTGCAAAAACTTCTTCTATTACTTTTAAAGATTTGGATGAAGTAATCGGTAATACTATCGGTTCAAAGTCTAGCTCCCTCTTTTTATTATTAGATCAGATCAGCGATGTTAGAAATCTTGGTGCCATCTTGAGAACTGCTGAATGCACCGGTGTGGATGCCGTAATTCTTCCCTCACACGGAAGTGCTCCCATCAATGCAGATGCAATCAAAACTTCAGCTGGAGCTGCCTTTAAACTTACAATTTGCAAGGTGAATCATGTTCTCGATGCCATCTATCAACTAAAAGCAAGCGATATACAGATCGTTTCTGTAACCGAAAAATCTGATAAAAGTATTTATGATATTGATTTTACAGGGCCCATGGCGCTGATTTTAGGTTCTGAGCACAAAGGAATCTCAACTTCTGTTCTAAAGAACTCCGATCATAAAGTTAAACTCCCTTTATTTGGCACTATAGAGTCTTTGAATGTTTCTGTGGCTTGTGGTGCTGCTCTTTATGAAATCGTGCGTCAGAGACGCTAAAAACAATTTTATTTTACTCAGTACGATCTGATTCAGAATTCTGGTGTTCCTCAAACAGCGAATCAAATTCATCCGGCTCATAATTGTCTTTCTCCCATTCATATTGAAACTTTTGGGGCCCAACCCTTTTATAGACAAAAGCCAAAATAAGTCCAAATACAAATCCGGAAAGGTGCCCTTCCCAAGAAACATTTTCCTTAACGGGTAACACATACCACACCATACTGCCATAAAGAAAAATGATCATTAAAGAGACTGCCACCAACCGGTAGTTCTTTCTGATAATCCCGCTAAAGAAGATAAAACTGAACAAAAGGTAAATAATCCCACTGGCACCAATATGATACGACTTCCTGGCGATGATCCAGGTCATAATACCTGCGCCGAGTGTTCCATAGACAAATACCTTCCAAGCAATACTTCTGTAGAAATACAACAGGCTGAAAAGCAAGACAAACAAAGGCGCTGAATTGTGATATAAATGTTTGATGTCACCATGTATAAACGGCGACAGGATAATACCTTTTAAACCACTTAAGCTACGGGGATATATTCCATAACTATTGAAATTGTATCCATTGCGAACCTCAAACCAGTAAACCAACCATAATGACAACACAAAATACAAAGGAACAGCCAGTGTCCAGGGTGAAAATTTAAATTGACTGTGTGCGACCATTAAACCATAATTTTTTTGCTAAAATACACTATTCAAATGAACACAATCACTCCGAAAAATATGCCCGAAGAATTTTTTTATGACTTTCAAGGTTAGTCAATTTAACTTACTTTTACAGGATGAATGAACCATTGGCAGAAAGAATAAGGCCGAAAACACTGGAGGAATACATTAGCCAGCAGCATCTTGTTGGTAAAAAAGGTGCCCTTACCACCCATATCCAAAGTGGCTTTATTCCTTCGTTGATTCTTTGGGGCCCTCCAGGAACAGGGAAAACCACCTTGGCCAATATCATTGCTCAGCAATCGGGACGGCCTTTTTATTCGTTAAGCGCCATAAATTCTGGTGTTAAAGATGTAAGAGAAATTATTGAAAAAGCGAAGACAAGTGGCGGCCTTTTTACAACAAAAAACCCCATTTTGTTTATTGATGAAATTCATCGCTTTAGCAAATCACAACAGGATTCTCTTTTAGGGGCAGTCGAAAAGGGTTGGGTGACCTTAATTGGTGCCACAACCGAAAACCCCAGTTTTGAAGTTATTCCTGCACTCCTTTCCCGTTGTCAAATCTATATTTTAAATGCTTTTGACAAAGACGATCTTATATCGTTACTGCACCGGGCCATTGAAAAAGATATCTATATTTCAAAAAAACAGGTAGATCTTAAAGAAACTGAAGCTTTGCTTCAATTATCCGGAGGGGATGCCAGAAAATTGCTGAACATATTCGAATTGGTGGTCAATTCGCAAAGTGAGGCTGCGAGCATCACCAATGATCTTGTACTGAGTAAGGTTCAAAAAAATACGGTAAGATATGACAAGACAGGGGAACAGCATTATGATATCATTTCAGCCTTTATCAAGTCAATCAGAGGTAGTGATCCTAATGGAGCTGTTTATTGGCTCGCCAGAATGATTGAAGGAGGTGAAGATGTTAAATTCATCGCCAGAAGATTACTTATTTTAGCTTCCGAAGATATTGGAAATGCAAATCCTACTGCCTTAATCCTTGCCAATAATACTTTTCAGGCCGTTTCGGTTGTCGGTAATCCCGAAAGCAGGATCATTTTAAGTCAATGCGCCGTATACATGGCAAATTCAGCTAAAAGCAATGCCTCCTACATGGCCATCAATAAAGCGCAGCAACTTGTTAAAAACACCGGCGACCTTTCGGTTCCTTTGCATTTGCGAAATGCACCGACTAAATTGATGAAAGATCTCAATTATGGTAAGGAATATAAATATTCTCATGATTTCCATGAAAATTTTACAGAACAGGAGTTTCTGCCCGAGGAAGTAAAGAATAGCATGTTGTATGAACCAGGAAACAATCCCAGAGAAAATCAATTCAGAGAAGTTCTCAAAAAGAGGTGGAAATCAAAGTACGACTACTGATCATAAGTTACCTCCTATTTTACTTCTGTAAAGGTGATCACCTCAATTTTTCCGTTGCGATGTATATCGATTTTTAAATTACCCAAGTCATCAAAATAGGCAGTTGTTTGATCAATATCCTTTTCAGGCTTTTTCCAAGCTACTCTGAACACGTTGGGAAGAGAGGTTTTCTCAAAGGTACCAATCAATTCACCCTGTTGGTATTTCTCAATAGCACTTTTGGTGACATAGGCTTGTAATTGTGCTCCCTGATTGATCAGTAAAAAAGTAATAGTATCATTTTTATAAGTTTTGGCCACGACCGGGGCTTCCTCTTTAGTCTGAGATTGAGTTACCTCCTCATTCACCACTATCGGTGCTGCAATAACGGCTGCTGGAACTTTGTTTTTTTCAGTGGCTGAAACGGGTTTGACTTCACTTTCTTTGGTGATTTTCTCGGGGGTTTGATTCTTCTGAGTAACCACCGGAACTGCAACCGCAACCGGCGCCGTGGTCACTTTATCCTCTCTTTTTTCACTTTCGGCTACCCTAACCGCTTCTGATTCTTTTGAAATCATCTCAGGATCATATGCATAATCAAGTTCCTGAATCGTAACGAAACATTTTTTTAAGGCATCTATATAGGTCTTTTCAAATTGTTTGATTTTGCTTCTTCCCTCTACAGTTTGAAGAACCACCTCTCCCTGACAATTTTTCAAAACAATAAATATTTTTGTAGTAAAAGCATTAGATTCATTAAGAACATATGCCGTGACGGCCAAACATGGATCG
>RCNF010002103.1_pt1 | contig 10649 bp, 6 predicted proteins | sample 2041311 | NCBI WGS metagenome assembly RCNF01 (sample SAMN09708228, study PRJNA481090) | Marine sediment metagenome, whole genome shotgun sequencing project. | biome: marine sediment; feature: ocean; material: sediment; isolation source: Sewage treatment plant 2 marine sediment (STP2) ... | reverse complement strand
GTGCTTATGGCGGGTCATCGTTTTGGATGCAGGCCCCGGCTCAGGTCAATACCGACGCACTGGCCCGAAGGCTTTTGAAAGACGGTGTCATGATCGAACCCGGCCGCGCGTTCTTTAGCGGAACAGACCGGCCGCAACACTATTACCGGCTGGCCTACTCATCGATCCCTGCGACACGTATTCCTGAGGGGATTGCAACTCTCGCGGCTGGAATCGACGCTTCCATATAACTTGGTCTTATTGCAGCTTCATGTCTGGACCTAACGTCGACACCCTAAAACACGTAAGACATCGATAACACTCACCGCGCCTGCGCGTCCCCTCACGTTTTCCAAGGAATTCTGCCATGAAAATGACCACCGAAGAAGCATTCGTAAAAGTTCTGCAGATGCACGGGATAGAGCATGCCTTTGGCATTATCGGTTCTGCAATGATGCCGATCTCTGATTTGTTTCCAGCGGCCGGAATCAAGTTCTGGGACTGCGCACACGAATGTAACGCAGGCATGATGGCAGATGGGTACACCCGCGCAACCGGCAAGATGTCGATGATGGTCGCGCAAAACGGCCCGGGCATCACATCACTGGTGACTCCAATTAAGACTGCCTACTGGAACCACACGCCTTTGCTGATTGTGACACCACAGGCCGCCAACAAGACCATTGGTCAGGGCGGCTTTCAGGAAGTCGAACAAATGGCGCTTCTGGAAGATATGGTCGCCTATCAAGAGGAAGTTCGCGACCCCACACGTATGGCAGAGACACTGAATCGAGTGATCCTACAAGCCAAGCGCGCATCAGCGCCTGCTCAGATTAACATCCCGCGCGATTTCTGGACTCAGGTCATCGACATCGAGCTGCCGGCAATTGTGGAATTTGAACGCCCGAGTGGCGGTGAGAACGCAATTCAGGAAGCGGCTGATTTGTTGTCCTCCGCAAAATTCCCGGTCATCCTGAACGGCGCCGGTGTGGTTATTGGCGGCGCAATTGAAGATTCCAAAGCACTGGCCGAGCGTTTGGACGCCCCAGTTTGCTGCGGCTACCAGCACAACGACGCATTTCCCGGCTCACATCCTTTGTCAGCTGGTCCGCTAGGGTATAACGGCTCCAAAGCTGGTATGGAGCTGATCTCCAAGGCAGACGTTGTTCTGGCCCTTGGCACCCGCCTGAACCCATTTTCAACATTGCCCGGTTACGGTATCGACTACTGGCCCGCAAATGCAAAGATCATTCAGGTCGACATCAACCCTGACCGGATTGGCCTGACCAAGACAGTGAGTGTCGGCATCGTGGGCGACGCTCAGAAAGTTGCGCAAAGCATTCTGGCGAGACTGTCTGATACAGCTGGTGACGCCGGCCGCGAAGAGCGCAAAAACACAATTGCTACAACCAAATCTGCCTGGGCTCAGGAATTGACTTCGATGGATCACGAAGACGACGATCCGGGCACCACGTGGAACGAACGCGCCCGCAGCCGCGAGCCTGGCAAAATGTCGCCTCGTATGGCGTGGCGTGCAATTCAGGCCGCAATGCCAACGAACGCGATCATTTCGTCCGATATTGGCAATAACTGCGCCATTGGCAACGCCTACCCAACATTTGAAGAGGGACGCAAGTACCTGGCACCGGGTCTGTTTGGTCCTTGCGGATATGGCTTTCCGTCGATCTGCGGCGCCAAAGTCGGCCGTCCAGACGTTCCGGTAATCGGTTTTGCGGGTGACGGTGCCTTTGGTATCTCGATGAACGAAATGGTGTCGATCAGCCGCGACGACTGGCCAGCTGTCACGATGGTGATCTTCCGCAACTACCAGTGGGGTGCTGAAAAACGCAACACAACCCTGTGGTTTGAAGACAACTTTGTCGGAACAGAACTTGCCACCGAAGTTAGCTATGCTGGCATCGCCAGAGCCTGCGGTGTCGAAGGTATTGCCGTTACCTCAATGGATGAGTTGACCGCAGCCTTGGACAAGGCTGTCAAAGCGCAAATGAAAGAGGGCAAAACAACCTTTATCGAAATCCTGCTCAATCAGGAACTCGGTGAGCCCTTCCGCCGCGACGCAATGAAAAAACCCGTGTCTGTTGCGGGAATATCCGCCAGCGATATGCGCGCCCAAACCGGTGCGTGATCCAGTGCAGTCGGGTCATCCTAGAAGCGCGACGACATCATGACGCCGTTGCGTGATATCCAGAATCGCGCGGCGGAAAACCCGGCCCGCATTGTTCTAAGTGAAGGCCACGATCCTCGGATCGTGGCCGGTGCTATTCGCGCGGTGCAAGCTGGTTTCGCCACCATCGTCCTCGTTGGGCCCACCGATTTGGTACAGAACGAGTTGGCCGCAGCTGGCGGCGCTGACTTGCCGGGCATCGAGATCGAGGATCCCGAACAATCGGTTCACTTGCCGGCGTTGGCGGCGCTCTATTTCGACCTGCGCAAACACAAAGGCATCACCGAACAGGCGGCCGAAACACAGGCACGATCCCCGTTAGTGTTTGCCGCTTTGATGGTACGGGCGGGTCTTGCCGACGGCACCATCGGTGGCGCTGTCTCAACCACGTCAGACACTGTGCGGGCGGCGCTGCAGGTAATCGGCAAAACTCCCGAAGCTGCACTTGTATCAAGTTTCTTTGTCATGATCCTGCCGGACGGCCATCCGTCCGGATGTGATACGCTGATCTTTTCGGATTGTGCGTTGGTTATTGATCCCACTGCGACCGAAATGGCTTCGATCGCGGCGGCGGCGGCCCGCTCCTGTCAGTCCCTGTTGGGGCGCACTCCGCGTGTTGCGATGTTGTCCTTTTCGACCAAAGGCAGCGCCACGCACCCCAATGTCACCAAGGTTGCAGAGGCTACTGAACTCCTGAAAGCACAAGCCCCTGACCTTATCGCAGATGGCGAACTGCAGTTTGACACCGCCTTTGTACCTGACATCGCGCGCAGAAAAGCAGCGAATTCTGCGCTGCAAGGGAACGCCAACGTCATGGTTTTTCCCAACCTGGAAGCCGGTAATATCGGGTACAAAATTGCCCAACGGATCGGTGGCGCTACGGCAATTGGTCCGATTTTGCAAGGGCTTGCAAAACCCGCAAATGATCTGTCTCGTGGATGCACGACCGAAGACGTCTTTGATATGATCGCAGTCACAACCTTGCAGGCGCAAACCCGCGTCGCGCAGCAGGAATAAACGGTGGAACACTAATGGCTTCTCCCAAACCTCAGTTGGACACGTCCCCCCATGTGTCAGACGAAGTGCGCAAAACCACGTGCTATATGTGCGCCTGTCGGTGTGGGATCAATGTCCATATGAAGGCTGGCAAAGTCGCCTACATCGAAGGCAACCGCGACCATCCTGTGAACAAAGGTGTTCTGTGTGCCAAAGGTTCGGCGGGGATCATGCAGGTCAATGCGCCGTCGCGTTTGCGCGCGCCGCTGAAACGCGTGGGGCCACGCGGATCCGGTGAATTTGAGGAAATCAGCTGGGATGAGGCGCTGGAGCTTGCCGTGAGTTGGCTGGAGCCGCTGCGCAAAACCGCGCCAGACAAGCTGGCGTTTTTCACTGGTCGAGATCAGTCGCAGTCCTTTACCAGCTTTTGGGCGCAGAACTTTGGTACGCCAAACTATGCAGCGCACGGTGGGTTCTGTTCTGTCAACATGGCCGCTGCTGGCATCTACACAATGGGTGGGGCGTTCTGGGAATTTGGCCAGCCCGACTGGGAATATACCAAACTTTTCATGCTGTTCGGCGTTGCTGAGGACCACGACAGCAATCCAATCAAGATGGGCATCGGCAAGATCAAGGCGCGCGGAGCCAAGGTCATTGGTGTGAACCCCATTCGAACCGGTTACAACGCCGTGGCTGACGAATGGGTTGGTATCACGCCGGGCACGGACGGCCTGTTCATTCTGGCTCTGGTGCATGAGTTGATGAAAGCAGGCAAGGTCGATCTCGACTACCTCGCCCGCTATACCAATGCGCCAGTTCTGGTGGATTCTGATCCAAAATCGCCCGATTACGGCCTGTTCTTGAAAGACGATGACGGCAAACCTCTGGTTGTCAATCGTGTGACCGGCAAGCTCACTCCGTTCGACCAACCCGGCGTGCGCCCTGATCTGGCCGGAACGCACCGCCAGGCGGGAATCACGCATGTCCCGGTGTTCCACATGATGGCCGAACGATATCTCGCGCCAGAATACGCCCCCGAAGCGGTGGCAGAGCGTTGCGGGATCCCTGCAACCAAGATCAAGGTCATTGCTGCCGAACTTGCCCGGGTTGCCTTTGACGAGGCGTTTGAATTGGACCGCGAGTGGACCGATTTCCGCGGAGAAAAACACGACAAGATGGTCGGCCGCCCGGTTTCGTTTCACGCCATGCGCGGCATCAGCGCCCATGCCAACGGGTTTCAGACCTGCCGCGCTTTGCACGTTCTGCAAATTCTTTTGGGCACCGTCGAAGTCCCCGGTGGCTTCCGCTTCAAACCGCCCTACCCCAAACCCGCCACCGCACATCCAAAGCCGCATTGCAAAGTAACCGCGGATACACCGCTTGATGGTCCGCATCTGGGTTTTGTCCAGGGGCCAGACGATCTTGCCCTGAAAGAAGACGGGACACCCGCGCGCATCGACAAGGCCTTTACGTGGGAAAACCCGATGTCTTCTCACGGCCTGATGCACATGGTGATCAGCAACGCCCATGCTGGCGATCCGTACAAAATCGACACGTTGTTCATGTATATGGCAAATATGTCATGGAATTCATCCATGAACACACGCGGCGTGATCGACATGCTGACTGATAAAGATGAGAACGGCGACTATGTTATCCCGCACATCATCTATTCGGACGCTTATAGTTCCGAAATGGTGGCCTATTCCGATCTGATTTTTCCAGACGCAACCTATCTGGAGCGGCACGATTGCATCAGCCTTCTTGATCGCCCGATTTGCGAGGCCGACGCCGCCGCCGATGCCATTCGCTGGCCTGTGATCGAACCCGACCGGGATGTGCGCGGCTTTCAGTCCGTCCTTTGCGATCTGGGCGCGCGGCTGAAGCTGCCGGGTTTTGCCAATGAAGACGGCAGCGCCAAATATGCGGATTATGCCGACTATATCGTCAACCACGAACGCAAGCCGGGCATTGGCCCGCTGGCCGGTTTCCGGGGGGATGGAACAGAAGTCGGCCGGGGCGCCGTGAATCCAGAGCAATTGGACAAGTACATTGAAAACGGCGGATTTTTTGTCAGCCACATTCCCAAAGGCGCTGACTACTACAAACCATGGAACAATGCCTATCAGGATTGGGCGGTGAAAATGGGTATCTTTGATGCCCCCCAGCCTTATCTGTTCCAGCTTTATGTTGAACCGATGCGCAAATTTCAGTTGGCGGCAGAAGGTCACGGCGACCGGCAACCGCCGGATCATCTGCGCGAGCAGATCAAATCAAAAATGGATCCGCTGCCGATCTGGTATGAGACCGATCAGACGGGCAACGAAGGATTTACCATCAATGCGCTGACGCAGCGCCCGATGGCGATGTATCATTCCTGGGGATCTCAGAATGCATGGTTGCGCCAGCTGCACGGACAGAACCCACTATACCTGCCCACCAAACTGATGAAGCAGCATGGATTTGAGGATGGCGATTGGGCGCGGGTTACATCACCACATGGCACTATCCGGGTGCCAGTTGCGCACATGGCCGCGCTTAACGAGAATACGATCTGGACATGGAACGCGATCGGCAAGCGCAAAGGCACATGGGCGCTGGAAGAAGACGCACCCGAAGCCACCAAAGGCTTCTTGTTGAACCATCTGATCCATGAACTACTGCCCGCCAAGGGCGACGGGCTAAGGTGGGCCAATTCTGATCCTATTACCGGTCAGGCGGCGTGGTTTGATCTTAAAGTCAGGATCGAAAAGGTAGACGCTTCGACTGAATCCGAACCAAGCTTGGATCCGATAAAATCCCCAGTGGGAACCGGACCAAAAACCTTGCAATGGAAGGTGGGGAATTGATGCAGATAATTTCACCCCTGATGCCGTCCCTCATGACCGGAGCATGGCATGACTGAGCTTCCTACACATACCGACAAGAAACTTGGACTTGTCATCGATCTGGATACCTGTGTCGGGTGTCATGCCTGCGTGATTTCCTGCAAGGGGTGGAACACTGAAAATTATGGCGCACCGCTATCCGACCAAAATCCCTATGGCGCAGACCCCTCAGGGACGTTTCTGAACCGCGTCCATTCCTACGAGGTCCAACCCGAGGCTGGCCCGGCCCAGTTGATCCATTTCCCAAAGTCCTGCCTGCACTGCGAAGACGCTCCCTGCGTCACGGTTTGCCCTACAGGCGCCAGCTACAAGCGCGTCGAAGATGGCATTGTTCTTGTCAACGAAAGCGATTGCATTGGCTGCGGGTTATGCGCATGGGCCTGTCCCTATGGCGCCCGCGAACTGGACGCTGCCGCAGGTGTGATGAAGAAATGCACGCTTTGCGTTGACCGCATCTACAACGAAAACCTGCCCGAAGAAGACCGCGAACCTGCCTGCGTGCGCACATGTCCGTCAAATGCCCGCCATTTTGGCGATTTTTCCGATCCAGCCAGCAATGTATCCAAACTCGTAGCCGAACGCGGTGGAATGGACCTGATGCCCGAACAAGGCACCAAGCCGGTCAATAAATATCTGCCACCGCGCCCCAAAGACAGTTGGGAACAGGTCGATGTGCTCGCCCCCTTCCTTGCCCCCGTGATCGAAGAGCCAAAAGGCTTTCTCGGCTGGCTCGACAAAACGCTGGAGAAGCTCTGATATGCATCCCGCCCCCTCCGTTATCGCATTTACCTCCCTGTCCGGGCTGGGTTTCGGCCTGCTGTTCTGGTTGGGGCTGGGGTTCCCGCCAGTCACTGGTTTGACTGCATTTGTCTTTTTTGCCATTGCGTATTTGCTTGCCGTCGGCGGCCTACTGGCGTCGACTTTTCATCTGGGCCGGCCGGAACGGGCGATCAAGGCCTTCAGCCAATGGAAAACCAGTTGGCTGAGCCGCGAAGCGTGGTCATCCGTTTTTGCACTTAGCGTCATGGCGTTATTCGGTGCTGGCCTTGTCTTTGCGGACCTGCGCATCGCCCCGCTGGGCTGGATCGGATCCTTGCTGTCACTTTTGACAGTCTACACCACGTCGATGATTTATGGGCAGCTGAAGACAGTGCCGCGGTGGAACAACTTTTTGACACCGGTGATGTTTATCAGCTTCTCTCTTGCAGGCGGAGCGCTGTTAGCGGATGTGCCGGTGAAATTGACAGTCGCATTGCTGGCCATCGCCGGTGTGGTGCAGTTGGCGTATTGGGCGAAAGGCGACAAAGCGTTCAAGGACGGATCGACCAACATGGCCAGCGCGACGGGCCTTGGAACCATCGGAACTGTGAGGGCCTTTGAGCCCCCGCACACAGGAACAAACTATCTGCTGCGAGAGTTCGTCTATGTCGTAGCGCGCAAACACGCCCTGAAACTCCGGGCGATTGTTGTGCTGCTGATGGTGATTGGACCGATGGCGCTACTCGCGTTGCCCTTTCACCATGTCCTTTCAGCTTTGGCTGTGATCAGCCACCTGATTGGTGTTCTGGCGTCGCGCTGGCTGTTCTTCGCAGAGGCCGAGCATGTGGTCGGCCTCTACTACGGCAAGCGCTAATTCATCAGACCCGCGTGGCGCAGAGCCGCGTCGACCTGGGTCTTGGTACTGTCCAATAACCCGGTGAGGGGAGAGCGGACCTCCTCACTGCACATGCCCAATTGTGACAGAGCATATTTCACGCCGACCAGACCCGGTTCAACAAAGATCGCCTCGTGCAAGGGCATCAAACGGTCCTGATATTCCAGCGCTTTTGCATAATCTCCAGCCAGTGTCGCCTCTTGGAACTGGGCACAAAGGGCCGGAGCCACGTTGGCTGTCACCGAGATACATCCGACACCGCCATGCGCATTGAAGCCCAATGCACTGGGATCCTCTGCGGAAAGCTGGACAAAATTCGTACCACATGCAGCACGCTGTTTGGAAACGCGCGCCATGTCGGCTGTCGCATCTTTGACCCCAATAATCCTTGGCAACTTCGCCAATTCACCCATTGTTTCTGGAGACATATCCACCACAGACCGACCAGGGATATTGTAAATAAAGATCGGCAGATCGCAGCAATCATGCAGCGCAGTATAATGCGCGATCAGCCCGCGTTGCGTTGGTTTGTTGTAATAAGGTGTAACAACCAAAGCAGCATCTGCGCCCACTTTATGAGCGTGCTGCATGAAGCGAATGCTTTCAAGAGTATTGTTTGAACCCGCCCCGGCGATGACAGGTTTGCGGCCCGCCACAACTTTGACAACATGCTCAACTACAGCTTCGTGCTCAGCGTGGCTCAGTGTTGGGCTTTCGCCAGTTGTACCAACCGGAACGAACCCATGCGTGCCTTCACCAATATGCCATTCAATAAGCTTAGTCAGAGTTTCCAGATCCAAAGCGCCGTTCAAGAACGGTGTGACAAGCGCTGGCATCGAGCCTTTGAACATGATTTTGTTCCTTGTATCTGGCGGGCTAAGGTGCCCATTGAAAAAAGACGGTGTACGCATTATGTCTCCGAGTTGATCACAGCGGCGCGCACGATATGGTCTCAGCGTCTATCCCCGACATGGCCGGAAATGCAAGACATGACACGAATTCTAACTCTATTGTTTGTGTATATAATGCTCGCATTGCCTGCGGCGGCGGACAGCCCGCGGCCACTGGGTCAGGCGATGGACGCAATGCGCGCTGGCAACTGGGACAATGCCGCGCGGTTGGCGGAACGAGATGGCCCTGTGGCATCCGACGTCATTGAATGGCACCGCCTGCGTCTGGGTCGAGGCACCTACGACCAAGTGGTCAGTTTTATCGAACGCAACCCCGACTGGCCGGGGCTTGAATGGTTACGTACCAAATCAGAAACAGTTGTCGCCCTGCAAAGCCACGCACAAGTGCTGGCGTTCTTTGACACTGCTCCTCCCCAGACTGCGACCGGCGTTCTTGCCTATGCGCGGGCACTGGCAGCTCAGGGACAGGATGAAGACGCAGAGGCCGAGATAGTAAAAGCATGGCGCACGCTTCGGATGAGCGCGCTGGAACAGGCGTTATACCTCGGGGCCTACGAATCCCTTCTGAAGGATCACCATATTGCGCGCATGGACCGGATGCTGTGGATGGGATGGACTGCTGAAGTCAGTCGAATGAACGCTCTTGTTTCCAAAGGCTGGCAGGCTTTGGCACGGGCGCGGATCGCACTGCGAAAAAAACAGGACGGGGTAAACGGGCTGATTGCGCAGGTCCCTGCCAAGCTGAAATCTGATCCCGGTCTGGCATATGAGCGTTTCAATTGGCGCGCCGCAAAAGGGCTTGAAAGCGCACTCGAGCTGCTGCTGGAGCGCAGTACCAGCGCCAAAGCGCTTGGCATGCCCGAGGCGTGGGCGCCGCGCCGCCGCAGTTTGGCACGTGCCCAGATGCGGCAGGGCAACGCCAAGCGGGCCTACAAAATTGCGTCGCAGAATTTTCTCACCGAGGGTTCAGTCTATGCGGATCTGGAATGGTTAGCCGGTTATATCGCGCTGCAAAAGCTGAATGATCCCGCCACTGCTTTGCACCATTTCGGTCGGTTTGACGCCGCCGTGGCGTCCCCGATTTCTAAGGGACGCGCCGGGTATTGGATCGGGCGGGCTTATCGGGCGCAGAACAAAGAGATCATGGCAAACGCCGCGTTTGCTTCTGCCGCGCGCTATCAAACCTCGTTCTATGGCTTGCTGGCTGCTGAGGCTGCGGGGCTGCCTTTTGACACCGATCTGGCCGGTACTGAACAGTTCGGACCCTGGCGCGAGGCCGGGTTTACCGAAACAAGCGTATTTGAGGCGAGCATCTTGCTGTTGGCGTCCGGAGAATTGAATCTGGCGAAACGATTTTTGACGCACATGACGGAAACTCTACCGCGCAGCGAAGCAGGCAAGCTGGGCGAGATGGCAATCGAATTGGGCCGTCCGCATCTCGCAGTGATGATCGGAAAACGTGCAGCTCGGCAGCGTGTGGTGCTGCCTGCGGCTTATTACGCCATACATCCAATGAATGGCATGGAGCTGCCGATGGCCCCGGAGATGGTATTGGCAATCGCCCGGCGTGAAAGTGAATTTGATCCGGTTGTCACAAGCGGTGCAGGCGCGCACGGGCTGATGCAGATCATGCCTGCAACTGCGCGTGAGGTTGCGGCAAAATTGGGCCAAAGCGCAACACATAGTACCCAACGTCTGTTGGCAGAATGGCAATACAACGCAGAGCTTGGATCTGCGTTTCTGGCAATGCTCGCGGGCCGGTTTGACGGAAATGTCGTGATGATTTCTGCCGCATATAATGCTGGCCCCGGCCGCCCCACCCGTTGGATGGCGAAATTTGGGGATCCGCGCAAGGCGGCATCCGCAGAGTTCGATATGGTCGACTGGATCGAACACATCCCCTTTCGCGAAACTCGAAACTACGTGATGCGCGTGACCGAAAGCCTGCCGGTCTATCGCGCAAGACTGGGGCTGGATCCCCTACCGGTCCCATTCTCGGATGAGCTAGCCGGTTCGACGCTGCGCGCGTTCGCGCC
>RCNF010002102.1_pt1 | contig 10650 bp, 7 predicted proteins | sample 2041311 | NCBI WGS metagenome assembly RCNF01 (sample SAMN09708228, study PRJNA481090) | Marine sediment metagenome, whole genome shotgun sequencing project. | biome: marine sediment; feature: ocean; material: sediment; isolation source: Sewage treatment plant 2 marine sediment (STP2) ... | reverse complement strand
CCATTCAAGATCGATAAAGTTCTGGATGTTTTTTACTAAATCATCTCTGCTTATAAAACCTAAACCATTAATAGCCTCATCTAACTTCGATTGAAATTTAATAGTCGTTGCAGGCAAACTTTCATGTTGTTGAGTCAAAGTTTCCAATGCTTCTGCTTCTTCATTAGAACGATACTTAAACACTTCAAAAACCTTATCCTCTTTGGGGTGATGAATCATATCCGGGTAATGTTGAATGTAATTACTTGCATCAAACATCAGAGCAAGTGCAGCGTCATCACCCTCTGCAATGCGTTCTAATTGAAGTTCCATAATTTCTAGCACTTGTGCTAGGTTCTGATGATCCTTTTGAAGTCCTTTCATTATATTATGCATAGTCAAACTCCTATTAAATTGAGATAGTTTACATTAATACTTAGTAAAAGTTAAAAGTTTGACATAGATTAGTTATTGGCTATTTGATGAAAATTAGCCAAATCGATTACTCAGAGTCATTTGCAAATTTATACACCTCACCTTCTGGATGAAACGCGTACCAGGCGAACCAGAATGTATTTGCACTGGTTACAACGTCACCCTTCGCATTTTTAAACGATCCATCTCTGTTATCTAGGTCGAATTCAAGCGTTAGTACTTGCCCTTCAAAGGTGTCGGTAAGTTTGGTTTGATTACTCTTTGAAAAATACTTAGATAGCTCCGCAAACGGATAAACCTTTTGCTTGTCATTGATAGTTATACCCAAAACTCTCTCTTTCGGGTGGTAACGTTTACTTTTGAAAGCCACCGGAAAATAGGTACTAACATCTTTATCGTAGCTACCATAAGGCGATCGACTGTAATCACGAGAAAAACCTGTTTTATTCGAGAGCACTTTAGTTTTCGGATATTGCGCTTTCCACGATACCCAACTGGTATGTGCCGAATGAATCACGTCCAATTTCTTATTCACCCATTTGCCACTCACGCCTTTAGATAAAATTTGTGACCATAGCGTTTCTGTCTGTCGATCAAACAACAGCACATCGCTGTTATATAACAAACCAGAAACACCAAACTTGTGCGCTTTACCTTCAAAATCAGCGGCATACACAATGCCACTTCCACACAGCGGACAATACGTTACAGCAACAGCTTTCCCTGAAATTTCATCATTGACAATCTCGTGCCAATTTAAAATACGGATAGGATAAGCACGCGCTTCGCCTTTTCCTTTTTCTCCTACCACAATGCCTAAAACACGGTCTTTATCGTTCAAATAATCCGCATCATCAGCGTCTAAAAAAGTGGGTTTATCAATAGAAGGAATCCCATCACGCGGTGGTCCTCCACTTAAGATTTTATTGACGGGTATGATACTATTCTCAAGATCAAATCCGTTTTTTATAGGTTTAGCCATTGAGTTTGTTGATAAGAAAAAAGCTAATGCTGTTACAACGATAAATAAAGTTTTTTTAGATTGCATAAATCCTCTGACAATTTTTTTTAACAAAAAGTTACTATTTGATAGATACGCTTAAAATACTCAATTAGTTGTAAATCTATAAATTATCACTGAATACACCCCCCTACTTCAGGGCATTTTTTGACCCATGTCGCTATAACGATACTTTAAGGCTCAGAAAAGTAATCGTTAAAGTAGTATAAAGCCAAAATGAGTAATAACATCAGTCTGACAAGACTTACTTAACCCCAATATCAAGATAAGACTATAGAGATAAAGATTATGCAGCATTACTCGGGCTTTGGCCTGTTAAAGCATGCCATGAGTCACCACGAAAACTGGCAACGTGTTTGGCGCAACCCTACTCCGAAAAAATCATACGATGTGATTATTGTCGGTGGTGGCGGACACGGTTTAGCAACCGCCTATTATCTAGCAAAAGAATTTGGCATAACCAATGTGGCCGTTATCGAAAAAGGCTATCTGGGTGGTGGTAATACCGCAAGAAACACAACCATCGTGCGTTCTAATTATCTCTGGGATGAATCTGCATTTTTATACGAACACGCCATGAAACTCTGGGAAGGCTTATCTCAGGATTTAAACTACAACGTGATGTTCTCACAACGTGGTGTATTGAATCTTGGTCATACCTTACAAGACATGCGAGATATCAGCCGACGCGTTAACGCCAATCGCCTCAATGGTATTGATGGTGAAGTGTTAGATGCTAAACAAGTACAAGAAATCGTACCAGATATGGATTGTACTGCCAATCGACGTTACCCAGTACTGGGTGCATCATGGCAACCACGTGCTGGTGTAGCCAGACACGATGCTGTTGCATGGGGTTTTGCTCGCGGTGCAGACGCACTAGGTGTTGATTTGATTCAACAATGCGCGGTAGAAGGCTTTGAAATTGAAGATGGAACCGTGACAGGCGTTAAAACATCTAAATACGGAACCATCAACGCAGGAAAAGTTGGCTGTGTTGTAGCAGGTAACTCAGGTGTCCTTGCAGGAATGGCAGGATTACGCCTTCCTATTGAATCTCACCCATTACAAGCGTTAGTTTCTGAGCCAATAAAGCCAGTACTAGACACCGTAGTTATGTCGAATCACGTACATGGTTATGTAAGCCAGTCAGATAAAGGAGACCTCGTTATAGGTGCAGGCATTGACGGTTACAACGGTTACGGACAACGTGGTTCTTATCCCACCATTGAACATACGGTCGCTGCAATTGTTGAGCTATTCCCTCAGTTCAGTCGCGTTCGGATGAATCGCCAATGGGGTGGTATTGTTGATACCTGCCCTGATGCCTGTCCGATTATCAGTAAAACCGAAATAGAGAATTTATACTTCAACTGTGGTTGGGGTACTGGCGGCTTTAAAGCAACGCCTGGTTCTGGGCATGTATTTGCCGCATCCCTTGCGAAAGGAGAAATGCACGAATTAGCTAAACCTTTCTCTATTGACAGATTTCACTCAGGAGCCTTGATTGACGAGCATGGCGCAGCAGGAGTAGCACACTGATGTTTTTAATCCACTGCCCTTACTGCGAAGAAGACCGCGCCGAAGAAGAATTTCACGCATCGGGTGAAGCTCATATCGTGCGCCCATCAGATCCTGAAGCCTTAAACGATGAAGAATGGGGAGATTACCTATTCTTCCGCAAGAATCCACGCGGCAATCATCACGAATTATGGCAACACACCACGGGCTGTAGAAAGTTCTTTTACATGACTCGAGATACAGCCACCTACGAAATTAAAGAAATTTACAAGGTCGGCGAAAAACCCAAGGTCGCTTCAGCACCCGCGGTAGCTAATAAGTATGATAAGACTGGCACTAGCAACACAAGTACTAGTAAGAAAGAAACAGAAAAGTCGGTGAAAAAATGAGCCAGCCAAACAGAATCCAAGGAAACCTCGCTTCAGCTCAAAGACGCGTGAATATGAGCAAGCCGATCAAGTTTAGCTTTAATAATAAATCCTACACAGGTTATGCCGGTGACACCATCGCCTCTGCACTTTTAGCTAATGATGTAGCTGTAGTTGGACGAAGTTTCAAATATGGACGACCACGTGGAATAATCGCTGCAGGTGCGGAAGAGCCAAATGCAATCCTACAACTAGGAAAGACTGAAGCAACTCAAATACCCAATATACGTGCGACACAACAACAGATTTATGACGGTCTAGAGTGTCACAGCACCAATGGCTGGCCGAGCACCGAACGTGATGTTATGGGTGTTATGGGTAAGGTCTTCGGACGCTTTATGCCACCGGGTTTTTACTATAAAACCTTTATGGCACCCAGCAAACTGTGGATGACCTACGAAAAAATGATTCGTAAAGGCGCTGGTTTGGGACGATCACCGAAAGAAGCGGACCCAGACACCTACGAAACCATTAATCAACATGCAGATGTATTAGTTGTAGGTGCCGGTGCTGCGGGAATCACCGCTGCATTGAATGCCGCACGCACTGGCGCACGCGTGATACTCGCTGATGAACAAAGCGAATTTGGTGGCAACCTACTGAGTCAGCGTGACTTGCTTGATGGTGCACCTGCTCAGGATTGGATTGATAGCTCGATCGCTGAATTAGCATCAACAGAAAATGTAATGCTCTTAAAAAATGCTACCGTCAATGGCTATCACGATCACAACTTCCTGACAATTCATGAGCGCTGTACAGACCACCTACAAGACTTAGCACCCAATAATGTAGTTCGTCAAAGAATGCATCGAGTTCGTGCCAAGCAAGTGATTCTAGCGACTGGCGCACACGAGCGTCCTTTGGTATTCGGCAATAATGATATTCCAGGCTGTATGCTAGCTTCTGCGATTTCGACCTACATCAATCGCTACAATGTTGTTCCGGGTAAGAAATTGTTACTTATGACCTCGAATGATAATGCCTACAATACGGCGTTTGATTGGCAGAAGTCTGGCAGACAAGTTAGAGCCATTATCGACACCCGACCAGCCGCAGGAAAATCGGTAGTGAAAAAAGCGACTGATCTCGGCATAGAAATCATCTACTCCAGCGCGATAATTGAAGCTCAAGGCAGCTCATGTATAAGCGATGCAGTTGTGGCCTCTATCGACGAAAGTGGAGAGAAAATCACGGGAGAATCTCAGCGCATTGATTGCGATACCATCGCAACCTCAGGTGGCTGGAATCCTGCTGTACATTTATCCTGCCACACGGGTGGCCGCCCTACTTGGCGCGAAGACATTCAGGGTTTTGTTCCGGATGACTTCAATAAAAATATGATCGCTACCGGTGCAGGCAATGGTTTATATGCACTCGCAGATATTTTACAAGATGCCGCAAAAGCCGGAACTACAGCTGCTAAGGCGTGCGGTTTCAAGGCGACACGAGCGACTTATGCGAAAGCGGACAAAGAAGAAATTGCCGAGTCCATGCCGATTTATCATATTCCACATCATTTACCAACCAGTCGTGCGCCCAAACAGTTTGTTGATTTTCAGTTGGATGTAACTGCTGCAGGTATTGAACTCGCCGTTCAAGAAGGCTTTGAATCGATCGAACACGTCAAGCGTTACACTGCGTTAGGCTTCGGTACCGACCAAGGAAAATTAAGTAATATCAATGGCATGGCTATTGCCGCTAAAAAATTAGGTAGAACTATACCTGAGACTGGCACCACTGTTTTTCGTCCCAATTATACGCCTGTCACCTTTGGCGCGATTGCAGGTCGTAACTCAGATGAGTTTTTCGATATCGAACGTTACACTGCGATGCACCCTTGGCACGTTGCCAATGGCGCCGAGTTCGAAGATGTGGGTCAGTGGAAACGCCCTTGGTATTTCCCTAAAAATGGCGAATCCATGCACGATGCGGTTAATCGTGAGTGCTTAGCCACCAGAAACGGTGTTGGCATTATTGATGCTACAACCTTGGGTAAGATTGACATTCAAGGTCCAGATGCGCGTGAATTCCTCAATCGTATCTATACCAATGCATGGAGTAAACTTCCTGTAGGTCGTTGTCGTTACGGCCTTATGTGCGGTGAAGACGGCATGGTTTTCGATGACGGTGTTACTTCTTGCCTATCCGAGAATCACTTTGTGATGACCACCACTTCTGGAGGCGCACCGCGTGTTTTCCAATGGTTGGAAATTTGGCATCAAACAGAATGGCCAGAACTAGACGTTTACTTTAATAGTGTTACCGATCACTGGGCAACACTTTCAATCTCAGGGCCAAAAGCTAGACTATTGCTGGCTGAACTCACCGATATCGATTTAAACCCTGAGAACTTCAAGTTTATGGATTTGCGTGAGGGAGAAGTCGCTGGTGTACCAGCACGTGTCTTCCGAATCTCATTTACCGGTGAGCAGTCTTACGAAATTAATGTTCAAGCCAACTACGCACTCGGTGTTTGGGAAAAGCTATTTGAACACGGCGAGAAATACGGCATCACCCCATACGGTACTGAAACCATGCACGTATTACGTGCGGAGAAAGGCTTCATCATCGTTGGTCAAGATACCGATGGATCGATGACACCTTATGATCTGGATATGGGTTGGGCGGTTTCACCTGCCAAAGAATTTAGCTTTATTGGTAAGCGTTCTTTAGCTCGTGAAGACTGTGTTCGACCAAATCGTAAACAACTCGTTGGATTAAAAACCACTGATGCAAAAACGGTTGCACCAGAAGGGTCACAGATTGTTTTAGACCCTGAACAAAAAATTCCAATGACGATGGTGGGTCATGTCACTTCCAGTTATTACAGTGCGGTTCTAGAGCACAGTATTGCCATGGCAGTCGTTAAAGGTGGTTTGGATAAAATGGGCGAAAAGGTTTATATGCCTCAAGCAGATGGTTCTACCATAGAAGCTGAGATATGCAGCCCTGTTTTCTATGATCCAAAGGGAGAACGTCAAAATGTTTAGTAATCTGAAGTTTAGTAATCAAGCCATAAATAAAAAAGTGGCTAGCCGAGGCGTAGCCGAGACAACGTCGGCGCGAAGCAACGACGACCCGCAGGGCGAGATGAATTCGAGTCAAAGTACGGGGGTGACCTTCTCATGGAATTAATTCCGAAAAATCAGGATATGCCACGCTACTTATCCATGCATCACGCTGCAGAGAAATTTACAGCAGGCAATGAATTTTATTCACTTGAAGAACAAGCACTTGGGCATCTTATTTTAAGAGCATCCGAAACTAATAAAAGTGTCGATAAAGCGATTAAAAAAGTCACTAATCTGGAATTACCCAGACAGGCTCTGGCTTATGCGAGCAACGATTCATTCAGCATAAACTGGATAGCTCCAGATGAATGGCTAATACTCACTGAAGATAAATCAGAATGGGATGTTGAAGCTAAACTCAGAGAAGCTATGGATGGCCATTTTGCGCTTGCGAATGTCACAGGCGGCCAAACAGTGTTAGAGCTATCGGGTGAACGCGCTGAGACAATTTTGAAAAAGTCCTCAACCTACGATGTACACATCAGTAATTTTCCCATTGGGAAAGTTGTAACTACCGTTTTCGCAAAATCTCAAGTCGTGTTAAAGCGTACCGGTGAAGACAGTTTTCAATTAATCGTCAGAAGAAGTTTTAGTGATTACATCTGGCAATGGATTGTTGATGCAGGCTCACGCGCCTAGTACCATATAAGCATTACCTAGAGAGATAGCGCATTCGCATTGAAAGGCGCTATCTCTTTTATAGTTTTTAACAATATTTTAACAACAACGCTAACGTTGGAAAACAAGCGAAGCTATGGCCGTATGGGTTTATGTAGATACATTAAGTATTTATAAAATCCCATACAACCTAAACAAATACAGGCCATATTTACTTACAAAGTCATTCTAAACAGCTTACTCAAGCTTAAAAAATGGCACCCCCCTACTTATAGGCACTTTTTATAGAGAATGAAGGCCATATAGAACACAGGGGACTGTTAAAGAGGTTCATTAACAATGAATAAAAACGCAACATTGATTATGCCAAATTACATCAATATTCCAAATGGCGAGGCGGTCAATCCCACTTTTAGCAAACAGGAAATGCAGTCACGTGTCGATAAATTACGCACACTAATGTCAGCGCTAAATGTCGATAGCTGCCTGATGACTTCGATTCACAACATCAACTATTACAGTGATTTCCTGTATTGCTCTTTTGGTCGCAAATATGGGCTAATTATCAATCACGATACTCAGACTACAGTTACCGCCAATATCGATGGAGGTCAGCCATACCGTCGCACATTCGGTGAAAACCTGGTGTACACCGATTGGCAGAACGACAACTTCTACAAAGCCACTGCATCTTTAATCTCCGGCAAGAAAACAGGCAGACAACGAGTCGGTATCGAGTTCGATCAAGTCCCGCTTGAAATGTTGGAAAAACTTAAAGCTGTACTTCCAGAATGTGAGTTCGTTGATATCAGCGCCGGCGCAATGAAGCTTCGCATGATCAAATCAGCCGAAGAAATTGCACACATCACCAAGATGACAGCAATCGCGGATATCGGTGGCGCAGCTTGTGTCGAAGCGATTGGTGTGGGTGTCCCAGAACACGAAGTAGCACTACATTCTACCCAAACGATGGTACGTGAAATCGCCAAAGTATTCCCTGATGGCGAACTACTCGATAGCTGGACATGGTTCCAATCGGGCATGAATACCGATGGCGCACACAACCCTGTTACTACTAAAAAAATCGAAAGCGGCGATATTTTAAGTTTGAACTGTTTCCCTATGGTTGCAGGATATTACGTAGCTTTGGAGCGCACCCTATTTGCTGAATCAGCCTCTGATGAGCATTTGCGCATGTGGGAAGTGAACTGCAAAGTGCACGATGAAGGTAAAAAGCTGATCGTACCCGGCGCACGTTGTTGCGATATCGCTTACGCATTGAATGAAATATACGCCGAGCATGACTTACTTCAATATCGCACTTTCGGCTACGGGCACTCATTTGGCGTGCTGTGTCATTATTACGGTCGTGAAGCAGGATTAGAACTACGCGAGGAAGTTGAAACGGTACTAGAAAAAGACATGGTGGTTTCAATGGAGCCAATGATTATGCTACCAGAAGGCATGCCAGGAGCTGGCGGCTATCGTGAACACGATATTTTAGTACTTACCGAAGATGGAGCAAATAATATTACCGGTTTCCCGTATGGGCCTGAGCACAATATTATTGCTTCATAAGCCTTTGAATTGAAATGAAAAGCAGAAAACCCCTCCAATGTGGGGGGGTGTATCTTTCATACACCCATTCAAGGTAACTTGACATTTATTGGATAATTCATACGATTACTTGATTAAAATGACTGTTAAAAACCTCTATAAAATACTCAGGTTGTATGAATTATGAAAACTTCTATTCAAAAAATAAGTGTACCCTTTTTTACGATTGTTGCGATTGCTCTAATGACTGCCACTAGTCAGGCGCAATCCCCTGTTTTTCCTCCTGATCAACCATTCTCACAACAGCCAATGCCAGGATACCCGCAGATGCCTGCTTATCCGAATGCTAATCCCAATTCATACGGACAAATGAATCAGCAGCCACAACAGATGATTCAACGTCAGCAATCTCAATCACAAAAAACCGTGAGAGAATTTTCAGGCTACCTTGGAATCGTACTGGATATTCTACCCTCGGCTGTGAGCGCACAATTACCAGCGGGTGTTAAACAAGGCATACTGGTCAAAAGCTTTTCAACTGATTCACCTGCAGCATCGAGCGAACTCAAACCATACGATGTAATGTTTGCTTACGATGATATAAAACTCAATCACCCAGCTCAGTTCATTAAAATTGTCAGACAAGACCAACCCGGTCGTGAAGTAAAAATCAAAGTGGTTCGCAAGGGTGAAATCCTAGAGATCCCAGTAGTTATCGGGTCGCAGAATACACCTAACCCAAAAGAATTCAACGGTCTCGCGATTAAACAAATTGGCAAAGATAAATACCGCGCAATTGTAAGATTTGTCGGACCGAGTGGGAATAAACAGGTTCGCACTTACGAAGGGGATCGTGAAGAAATATTCGAACAAGCACAGTATGCTCAAGATTTACCACAAGCAGAGAAGCAACAACTACTCTATGCAACGCGCCCAAGAAACAACAACAAATCAAATAGCGGTTTCGGTAATTTCTTTCCTTTTGGTGGAAATAACAATAGCGGCGGTGACTTTATGAATCCACGCAAATACTTTAATTGGTAAGTGGCTTTACGAGGCTCACCAAGAGCCAGAAATGACGAGTCAAATAATTGAGTTATTCGTTTTACACTACAAAACGATAAGCTCACTAAAGTTCATCGTAGATTCCGTAAGGAGTCGTCGATGTACAATGGTCGATTAAAGACTGACTTTTTAAATCTCAGAGTGTTTCGGTTTAACTCACACCCAATAGCCAGAACATAACAAAATATGTCACGCTAGAAAATAACGTTTGAAACGTAATAATTCGTGACATCAACTGATGATCTCCGCCCATATTCTTCGCTAAAATATAGGCTGACGATGCCGTTGGCACAGCACTAAAAATAAGAATTACCATTTGCGTTTGTTGGTCAAATCCAAAAGCGATGGTTAATCCATAAGCAACAATAGGATAAATCACCAGTTTCAAAATACTGGAAGCCATTAGCGGCAACATCACTGACTTCAAATCTTTAAACATCAATGCCGCACCCACTGCCATTAGGCCAATAGGTAACGCAGTAGTCCCCATTAGGCTGATCGTTATTTGTATTGGAGATGGTAGCTGAATCTGACTAAGATTCAGACCAATACCGATGGCACAACCTATGATTAAAGGGTTTTTGATAATCTGCTTAATCACTGACATTAAGTTCGTTGGTCCGTGTTTATCACCATAACGATGTAACACAATCACCACCAGAAAATTCAAAGCCGGAATTAAAATCGCAGCAATGATAACCGCGGTTATCAAGCCTGAATTTCCAAATATATTCTCCGCCAGGGACAAGCCAATAAACGTATTGATTCGTGTGGCACCTTGAAATACCGAACTAAAACTCGGGTTTTCAATATTCAAAAGGGGCTTTATCAACAACGTAATCAAGCTGATGATCGCAATACCCAACCACAAGGCAGATATCAATGGTATAGCATCCGTGTTTGATAAGTCCGCGACAGACATTTTCGATATCAACATCGCAGGAAATAAAACGTA
>RCNF010002101.1_pt1 | contig 10651 bp, 11 predicted proteins | sample 2041311 | NCBI WGS metagenome assembly RCNF01 (sample SAMN09708228, study PRJNA481090) | Marine sediment metagenome, whole genome shotgun sequencing project. | biome: marine sediment; feature: ocean; material: sediment; isolation source: Sewage treatment plant 2 marine sediment (STP2) ... | reverse complement strand
CCCCCTCGACCACCACCTCGGGTGGGTGGTAGCCCTTGACGTTGAAGTCCTCGGACATGACGAGAACGTCCTTGGGGCAGTACTCGACGCAGAAGGCGCATCCCTTGCACCGGTCGGCGATGATCACCACCTCGCCCCGCGGGACCGTCATCTGGTCGAAATCGAGCGGCTTTCGCCAATATCTCATTTCTCTCTCCTCCACGATCGGCCAATAGTTCTTCCCGTGCCCGTACCCGTTTCCGTGCCCGCGCCCGATGTCATGCCTCCACCCCCCGCTTCGGCTTGAGCGCACACTCGCCGTGAAGCTGCACCACTGAACAGTCTGGGTGGTAATAACCCGCACAGCGTAAGCACGGCGCTTCGGGGACCGTCCCGCTCTCGAGCAGACCCATACAGACTTCCTGAAGCAGATCGCAGAACTCTGCGGTCCGCTCTTCTCCGAGTTGCTCGATCACCGGAGCCAAACGGGAGGCCTTGAGTCGCTCGAAGTCATCGACCAACCTTCGACCTTCGTTGCTGGCCGAAAGCAGGGTGGCGCGACGATCCTCCCGCGAGGTCTCCCTGACCACCAACCCGAGGCCCTCCAGGTAGTCGAGGTTCTTGCTGCTCGCAGCCGGTGACACCCCGAGACAGCGGGCGAGCTCGCACACCTGGAGCTCGGAGTTACCGGCGATGAGCTTGAGGAAACAGAACTGGGATCGGGTCAGACGGTGCGGGGGCACCTTGTGCAGAAAATCCTCTTCCAGGAACTCGCGCAAGAGTGATCGCAGTACGTGTCCGGAACGGAGGAAGCGGAAGTACTGTTCACTCGGCACGCCCGCGTCTGCGGGTCGATCGAGAGAATCGAAGTGATCATCACCGATTGGCATATTTTACTCGACGAATATTTTCCGCCATTAACAATTTAGTGCCTCAATCACAGACGTCAAGTGTTTTCGCTGAATTGATGTTGAGACTGATACGCATCCGCCCATAGACCTGCCCGATGCGGGATGCTGGATACTCGATACTCGATCCCCCGCCCACCCAATTCGCGCTTTCAGAGAACAGCGCATTCCAGCGAGAAGCGCCAGGTGCCATCTTTTGCATTGTTGGAGGCCGATCGGCCACGTGAAAACACTGTCGAGGCCAACAATGCTAAAGGTGGCTCCTCATACTCGGTGGCGAAACCGAGGAGCGACGGGCGGGCTATCGATAGCGATAGCGATCCCGATAGCGATAGCGACATCGGGAACGGGTACGGGGACGGGTACGGGGACGATTGGGAAAGAAAACGGGCACGGGGGTGAGCCCGTGCCCGTAGGCAATCAAATTGAGATCTCGTCAGAACGAGGGGTAGAAAGTCTTCAAGATCTCTTTGGTCGAAGGGGCGGGCTTGCCGTCCATCGCCTCAGCCTTGATGGCCTCGACCCGATCGATCATTGTCGGCACCTCGACCTCATACAGCACGCCGGTCGTCATCACATCCTTTTCGCGCGTGTAGGCGATGGCGTTGGCGCGCCGGGAGGGATCGTGGTCCTCCGGCAGTTTCTGATGCATGGCCTTGAGCCTCTTGAACTCGTCATCGCCTCGCCAGGTGACACAGGGCGACATCGCGTTGAGAAACGAAAACCCGTCGTGCTCGATGGCCTTGGTGATGAGCTCGGTCATGCCTTTCATATCGCCCGAGAATCCACGCCCGACCCAGGACGCACCGGTCGAGATGGCGAGTTCGCACGGGTCAAACGCCGGTTCGGGGTTGCCCCAATAGGTCGACTTGGTTTTGTCGCCGATGGGCGTGGTCGGCGCCACCTGGCCCTTGGTGAGACCGTAGATTTCGTTGTCCATCAGAATGTATGTGACATCGAGATTCCGCCGGCAGGCGTGGATCAGGTGGTTACCGCCGATGGCGAGGCCATCGCCGTCGCCGCCGACCGCGATCACCGTCAGCTCGGGTCTGGCCATCTTGACGCCGGTGGCGAGTGTCAGCCCGCGCCCGTGGACGCCATTGAACCCATAAGCCGTGACATAGCCGGGCAGCCGCGAAGAGCAGCCGATTCCGGAGAGAATCACCGTGTTCCACGGTTCGATCTGAAGCGCCGCCATCGACCGATAGAGGGCGTTGAGAACGCCGAAATCACCACAGCCCGGACACCACACCGGTTTGAGATCGGTCTTGTAGGCACCGGGTTTCAACTCGACCTTGGTTGGCGGACTCATACCAGAACCTCCCGCCGGAGCGCACCCATTTCCAGCACCTTTTGGATCTTATCCTCGACCTCACCGACCGTCAGGTTCTTGCCGCCGGAACGCTTGTAAACGAATGTCCGCGCCTCGGGTAGGTTCAAGAACGTCTGCAGGTATTTGTAGAACTGCGCCGAGTACGAAAGCTCCATGACGATGACGTTGTCGACCGTCTTCAGGTACTCGTTGAACTCGTGGTAGGGGAAGGGGTAGAGGAGCTGCGGGACGAAGGCCGAGACCCTCTCACCGCGCGCAGTCGCCTTCTGCACCGCTTCCTTCACCGGGCCCTTAGAGGAGCCCCAGCATATGATGCCGACATCCGCCTTCTCGGCACCGTAGCGCCGGTAAAAGCTGTACTTGGCCCGCACCGCACGCAGCTTGCGGTAGCGCTTCGCGTTCATTTTCTCGTGCACGAGGTACATCGAGGACGGCGAACCGTCCTCCTCGTGCTCGAGCCCGTTGGTCTGGTACTCGCCACCCTTCATCCCAGGCCACGACATCGGTGAGATCCCCGATTTGGTGTCCTTGTAACGCTTGTACTCGCGAAGGTCGCCAGCCGACGGAACCTGACGCCCGATGACCTCGTGGTCGAGGGTCAGCATCGACAGCGTCTCGCTGCGCTGGGCAATGAACTGGTCCGACAGCACGATCACCGGCATCTGCGCTTCTTCGGCGATGTTGAAGGCGGCGACCGTCGCGTGGAAGCAGTCCTCGACGTCGGCCGGGGCCAGCACGACCCTCGGCGCGTCACCGTGCGAGCCCCACAACGCCTGCCACAGATCCGATTGCTCGGACTTGGTCGGCAGCCCGGTCGAGGGGCCGCCGCGCTGGACATCGATGATCACCGCCGGGATCTCGGCCATCGAGGCGAGACCCAGCATCTCGGTCATCAGCGCGAGCCCGGGGCCGGAGGTGGCGGTCATCGATTTGACGCCGGCAAATGAGCCGCCGATAACCGCGCCGATGGCCGAAAGCTCGTCCTCGGTTTGAACCAGATAGCCACCCATCTTCGGCATCCACTCCGACAACAGGTGAAGCACCTCGGACGATGGAGTGATCGGGTAGCCGGCAAAGAAGCGACAGCCGGCATGGAGGGCGGCTACCGCGCAGAGCTCGTTGCCCGACATCAGCAGCATCGGCTCGCTGGCCGTGTACTGGAGACGCATACCGGTCGCCGCCTCCTCGATCTTCGAGGCGTGTTCGATACCGGCTTTGAAACCCTTGATGTTGGCCTCGAGCACCGTTTCCTTCTTCTTGGAAAACTTGTCCTTGATCGCGCGCTCAATGGCGTCCTGTGGCAGGCTGAAGAGCTCGCCGAGGATGCCAAGGGTGACAATGTTTTTGGCCAGGGTCGTACCGGCCGCCTCTTTGGCGAGCTTGATGAACGGCACCGGCACCCATTTGACCTCCTCGATCGGACCGAGGTCGATCTGGTCATGCGGAGTTTCGTCGGTCGCCTCATAGAGAATGACTGCGTTTTCGGCGCAGACGATCTCACCCCGGAAGCGGGCGAAGTCCGCCCAGTTAAAGACCACCAGCACCTGCACCAGGTCGCCCTGGGCCAAGATTGGATCGGCACTCAGACGCACCGTGCACGACGATTCGCCGCCGCGGATCTGCGGCCCGTAGGCCTCCACCTTCATGACATGGAGCCCCTCGGACGCTCCAGCCTGCGCGATCATGTCTCCCACAGTGATGACACCGTCACCACCGGATCCGACGATCGCGAACGTCAAGTCCCGTGTCGGCATGGATTTTCCTCCCTAAACCTCGTTTTTTACCAAACGGCGGGCCTCGACCCGCCTCCAGAGATTGTGAACCCTTTCACATCAAAAGTCCACCAGTTGAAAACTCTAAAATTCAGACTCAATTCCGGTACAGGCGGACCCCGAAAAAACCGGACACCACCGATTCAAATCAGATCAGGCTCCGCCCCAATCCCCCATCGACAGGCAACGCAACTCCGGTGATGCCGGAGGCGCCCTCCGAGCACAGAAATCCAACCGCCGCCGCCACTTCATCGGGGCGAAGCAGGCGATGGATCGGCGCCGTTTCCGCCCATCCGGCATAGACCTCGTCGACGGTAACGCCCTCTCGCTCCGCAACGTTTTTGGCCAGCACACCAAGGCGATCGGTGGCAGTGAAACCGGGGCATACGCTATTGACCGTCACACCGTCGGCCGCCACCTCATCCGAAATGCTCTTGAGATAGCCGGTGACGGCGGCCCGGATGGCATTTGACAACACCAGGCCCGGCAACGGTTCCCTGACTGCGATCGAGGTGATCGCGACCAACCGGCCCCAACCCGATGACCTCATCGCCGGCAGGGTGAGCTCGGCAAACCTCTGCACGGGCAGAAGGAGGAGCTCACAGGCCGCTCGAAGATCTTCGGCCGTCGCCGCCACCGCCGGCATGCCGGGCGGGCCGCCGCTATTGGTGACCATGATCTCCGGCGGGCCAAAGGCGTCGCGGGTCGCCGCCACCACCGCCGCGGGCGCGCCTTCATCGGTGAAATCGGCGGCACAGCCCTCGACCGAGGCACCGCCGGCTGAACGAATACTCTCAACCGCCTTCGCCACCCGCTCTTCGGAGCGGGAGACGACCATTACCCGGGCGCCGGATCGGGCCAACAGCTCGGCCACCGCATAGCCAAGGCCCGACGAGGAGCCGCCGACAATCGCGGTCCGGCCGTCGACGCCGGCGATCATTGGAGCCCCTCGAGCGGGTAGGATGGATCCACGTCAACCGGAAGATCGGTCAGGGCTTCGATCGCTGCCGCCATCGCCGGGTGGACCGTGCCGTAGCGCTCGACGAAGCCAAGCGCCGCTTCGTAGTCGCCGAGCGCCTGGATCATCAGGAGTTCGCGGGCGATGTCACGGAAGGTCTCCTCGAAGAGCTCGGGTACGGGTCGGAAGCGGCCGTCCTCGGTGAGATCGACGGCGCCTTTTTCGAGCAGGAAGTTGGCCTGAAGGACCATCCCAAGGCCGTGCGCCTCGGCAACCCCGAAGCGGGTGGTGCGGAACATCCCGGCGGTGTAGGTCCACGGCAGGCTGTCGAGGATCTCCGGCGCCATCACTCCGCTCTCGACCAGGGCATAGATGTCGTAGACCCCGAGCACGTCAGCCTTCGCCTCTTCAAAGGCGGAGTAAAGGTCCCTGAGCTCGAGCCGAACCTCGGTGTCGCGACCATCAACGGTGATCTGGCCCGGTCCGATGCCGTGCGACAGCTCGTGGTGGAGGGTGAACTGGTAGAAGGCCTCGAAATCGATGAGATCGGCCTCGTCCGCCGGCAGCACACGGCCGGCGATCGGGGTCAGGATGGCGTCGTATTTGGCGCGCATGACGTTTTTCAGCAGCACCTTCTTCGAGCCCTTTTCCTCGCGGACCCTCTCGTCGTTGGGAAGATTGAAGGCAATCGTCTGAACCCCGGCACGGGTGTCGCCCGCGGTGAAGACCTCATCCACGACCCGGATCGGCGACTCGGAACCGCGGTCGAAATTCTTGTGCTCATCGGGAATCGGCAGATTGCGTTCGAGGAACGGCAGCTGGGACTTGAAGATCTCGAGCCGGGCCGAATCCTCCGGTTGGGCAACACAAACGAACGATTCGAAGGCCGCTTTGTAGCCGAAGAGATGGTCCTCGTACGTCTCGTAGGGGCCGATCACCACCTCGATGTCGGAATCGAGGTCCATCCAGGCGACATCGGAGGCGTAATAGTCGTCGGTCATGAAGGCTTCCGCCCGCAGCTCGAGGAATCGGCTCAGGCTTTCGTTGTCAGTGGCCTGGGCCGCGGCCAAAAGTTCCCCGGCAGCCACCTCGAGCTGTTCGCGGTAGGCCGTCGAGTACGGCACCGCGACTAGACCATCGCCGTTTCGCCGAACAATCGTGAAGAGTGAGGTGAACGCCTCGCGGTCCGACGGGTGGGCCTCGAGCCATGCCTCGAACTCGGCCGCCGTCATGTCCTCCGGGTAGTATCCGGCGCCATCCGGGTGTGGCTGTTCACCGAGATACGGTTCGTTGTGAACCAGGCGGTCCCACGGGCCGTACATGATGCGGTAGTAATCCCTGGCGGGCTCCGATCCTTCACCGTCGAGGGCCGCGACTTCCGGCGCAAAAACGGGACTGCCGGCCCATGCCTGCAAACGGAAAATCTCGTCCATAGCCCGTGCAGCCTCAACCAGGTGTTTGAGCGCTTCGCGATCACCCGTCGAGAGGTGGGACACATCCGCGGTCAGCGGTTGTTCGACAAACTGCGCGCGCCGCTCTGCGATGTCACCCACTATGTACAGCCCCTCTCCTGGCGGCGAATCGTCGCGCTGGCCGCATCCGAGAACCATCAAGCCACACAGAAAAACCATGGCTCCTCGTTGCCACATTTCGCACCTCCGTGGTCATTTCCTCAATCAGGTTTAACGGCCCACACCGCGAAGTCGCGGGGTCCGTGAAGGATTTCGTCGAGACGGTCTCGAAGCCGGTCGACTCTTTCAGCCAACATCGAAATCTCGGGATCCGTGACTGCCCCGGTTCCGCCTTGGTCATCCGCCAGCAGTTGATCGGGCGGGAAAGGGTGCAGCAGCTCGCGGCGGTCAAATACGAATCCCGCCGCACGCAACATCAGCTCCAGGGTTTCCGGGAGCAGCGGTCGTTGATGCGTTGGGTCCTGCCAAAATAGCGAAGCACCGACCCGCAGACTGTGCGGGTTCGGGCATTCGGCGATCAGCAGACCCCCGGGTCGCAGCACCCGCCGGATCTCGGCCAACACCGCGATCAGTTTTGCCGAGGTCAGGTGCTCGAAAAGATGCATGGCGGTGACCGCGCCCCGGCTTTCGGACTCCTGGTCTTTGAGCACCTCGAGCACTTCGCCTTCGACGACCTTGAGTCCACGGCGCCGCGCCGCTTCAGCGAGAGCAGGGTCTCCTTCGACCCCAGTCGCGTCGACCCCGGCCTCCCGTAGCAGCAACAACAGCTCGCCGCGACCACAACCGAGATCGAGGACCGGTGCCTTTGGTTTGAGATCGGGCAGATATCGGTCCATCCGGTGCCGGATTTCGTCCTCGCTGCCACGGAAGCTCTCGAGCAAGAGCGGCTGAACCTCGGCCAGCGCATCGGCGAGCCGACCCTCGTCAAGGGGGGAGGTACCCGAAACCGGCAGCGGCTCACCACGCAACGACCGCTCGGACAGTGACGCGACTTCTTCCAGCTCCTCCGCCAGCCTCTGGAGAAGAGCGTCCGACCGCGCCATCGAAGCCGGAAAGACCTCGTCCCGCAAGCGCCCTATTTCACCCGACACGTCGCGGATGGCGCTCTCACCGGTGTCGGCTCGCTTTTCTAATGGTTCGATCCTCCGTTCGGACAGCGACGCGAGCTCGGATTGGATCGTCTGGATGGCGTGGCCGATTCGTTCTTCGGCTTTCTGAAGATCGGCTCGCTGGTTCTCGAGCCGTCGCTGCAGTCCCCACGGTGTCAGCGCGAAGACGGACTTCGCCCAGCGATAAAAAGGGCTTTCACCGTGCCCGTCGGGATGCGTCGGGTCGGGGGGCGCGGCGTGGTCATCGCCGCCCATGGTTTATTCGGCAACCGTACCGGTCTCGGGGCGGTCTTCTTCCTCCGGTACCTCGGTCTCGGCCTCGGGTTCCTCGACAACTTCGGCTGCAATCTCGGCTTCAGCTGCCAGTTCTTCGTCCGGAACTTCGAGCCGACCTTCGGCCACAAACTCGGGAGCGATGGCATCAGGGTCCTCGCCCGGGCGTACGACCCTGACGGGAACGTTGACACTGATGTCACGGTGAACCTGAATCACGACGTCAACCGCCCCGAGCTCTTTGATCGGGTGCTCGAGGAGAATCCGCTTCCTGTCGAAATCGAAACCACGTTCTTGGAGTTCGCGATGAATATCTGCGACGCTCACTGACCCGAAGAGCACGTTCTTTTCACCCGCTCGACGCTCAAAGGCGAGCTTGGTCCCCTCGAGTGAGGCCGCAAGCTTCTCTCCCACTGAGCGGCGTTCGGTATCCATCTCCTCCCAGTTGTTCTGTTCCTGATCGAACCGGCGCTGGTTACCCGCGGTATCGGGATAGGCCAGCCCCTTGGGCAGGAGATAGTTGTTGGCGTAGCCGCGCTTCACCACCACCGAGTCGCCACGTTCGCCGAGGTGCTCGATGTAGTCGTTCAGAATCACCTTCATTTCGTTCCTCCGTCGTCGTCAACCTGGGGCCGGAGCGGATGAAAGCTGTCCGCAACACCGAGCGCCGCAACTAGCAGCGGCATCGGTCCTTGCAGGCACAGCAGGGCAACACCCCAGCGTACGAGCCATCCTCGCCCGAACCAGCGCGCGAGGTGGGCTCGAATCATAGCTAAACCTTGGGCAAAATACAATATGAGCACCACAACCAAAAGGTTGACCGCCACCCACCGCAACGTGCCCCCGAAGAGCAAGGTGCCGCCCCCTGCAAGCACGAAAAGAGCAGCAAGCCACTCATCATTACGGTACGCTTCGAATGGCGCGACCGACACCGGCAGGCCGAGCAATGGCAGCCGTGGGCGCATCCAGAAGAGGACGATCACCAGATAGGCCACCGGGACGCTCGGCAGCACCCACGCCGCAGCGCGCTCTGCCGCATCGAGGGCCAGTTCCACGCTCCCCTGGGACAGGCCCCACGCGGCATAGAGCTCGGCGGCATCCTCTGACGCTGCACGCATCCACCCGGCGACCGCTTCCATGGGGGTCTGGGGTGAGGCGATTGCAGCAACTGCCGCGAGACACCCAAGGAGTCCGCTGATGGTTGTGAAAGCCACCCAGCGGCCCTCGCTCAGCCGCCACCGGATCCAGGCGTCGACGGTTGCCGACGGCAGGATCACGAGCAGAGAATAGGCCGAAAGAAGTGGAAGGGCGAACCCGGCAAAGCCACCAAACGACGCCACGACAAGGAGCGCCGCTACAGGTCCCCACGCCCGGTATCCCGGCGAGCCGCGGGATTGGAAGTGGAGCACGGGAAGCGATCCGAGTGGGGCAATCAGCATGCCCAGCAACGGAATGACAAACAACCCAGCAACCAACAACAGGGCTACGAGGCCTGATGCTGCCGCTCCAAGACGGGGGATCTGCGGCCGTGGGGCCTTTACCTCCGGCGTGTCAGGTTGCTCGATTGTCATCTCACTTCCCACCTTTTGATACTCAGTCTTGAGTGAGTGAAGGGATGCACTGGATTCTGGCCGAGCCGACCTTCGTCAATGCAAAGACCGACCCGAACGACATTGGAACCGCCAAGGCGCGAAGACCGCGAAGTCCCAGACGAAGAAAAACCAAAATGTCCTCTTGGCGCCTTCTTTGCGTCTTTGCGTCTCTGCGTTTTCAAAGCATCCTCAAGCCGGATCGAACTCTCACTCAACGGAAGTGCAGTTGATCACCGGTCGCTGTGGGCCGGTTTGATCCGGATTTAGGCGCCGGTGTACGGCATCAACGCCATAAACCGTGCCCGCTTGATCGCCCGGGTCAGCTTGTGCTGGAAGGCGGGGCGGGTACCGGTCACCCGGCGTGGCAGAATCTTGCCATTGGTCGGCGTGTACTCGCGGAGAAGGTCGACATCCTTGTAGTCAATGTAGTTGATCTTCTCGACCGTGAATCGACAGACCTTGACGCGACGACGAAAACGTTTCCTATTTGGTCTCATTTAAGTCTCCTCAGTCCCCGTCCGCCGCGCTCTCGACCTTGGCCGCGGCCTTCGCTGCTTTCTTCGCAGCGCGCGCCTCGTACTTGGCGTCCATCTTGCGCTTGCGGCGCAGCTCACGGTCCATGTTGAGAATCAATGACCGCATGACCGCATCGTTGGTCCTCATTTCAAAGTTGAGTTTGTCGAGCACCTCTCCGCCGACGTTCACCTTCCAGAAGTGGTAGACACCGTAATTCTTTTTGTCGATCGGGTAGGCAAGCTGACGCCGTCCCCAGGTGTCCTTGTCGGCGACCTCGCCGCCGCCGTCGGTGATGATGCCCTCGAGACGCTCCAGAGTCGCGGCCTCTTCCTCGGGCGGGATCTCGGGGTCGATGATGACCCCAAAGTCATAAAGGGGCATGTCGTTCTCCTCGTGGCCTTTGGCTCCGAATCGCTGTCCGGAGCAAGGAGTTGTATTTCCCAGTCAAACCGGGAGGACACATTTTACGGAAAAACGACCGAAATGCAAGGGCTGACAGCCAGTTTTGAGTTTTGAGTGTTGAGTTTTGAGTTATCCCCCTGCCACTCAGAGTCGTTGGGGAAGGTGGGCGGGAACTCAAAATTCATAACTTTCAACTCAAAACTTTGCGATGGTCAATAATCGTGAGTCCCCATATGCACGGGAACGTTGAACTTCTCTTCGAGCACGCGTGTCACGCCCTCGACATTCATCGGGCAATTCATGAGCCCGGTCGCCTTTTTGACGCAGGTTCCAAAGT
>RCNF010002100.1_pt1 | contig 10651 bp, 5 predicted proteins | sample 2041311 | NCBI WGS metagenome assembly RCNF01 (sample SAMN09708228, study PRJNA481090) | Marine sediment metagenome, whole genome shotgun sequencing project. | biome: marine sediment; feature: ocean; material: sediment; isolation source: Sewage treatment plant 2 marine sediment (STP2) ... | reverse complement strand
CTTCGAGCATGGCTATGCGGATCTCGTGGGGGGACGAGTTGATGACTATTTCTTTTTTCATAAAAGATCCTGCCAACCGTTTCTCAAGCCGACATGTGTCGGCCCATCCAATAACGGTGGCTGGATTCACCTACTTCCTCGATGGGCGACAACCAGCGTCCATCGATGTGACGACCGTAGTATCCCGTGCGGACGGTGGCGCAATATCCTGGTTCAGGCAGCGCCTCGCCCAACAGGGCGGTCAGAAAATCGTGTACAGACAGGGTGGCCCCCGTGCCGCTGCGCATCAGGGAGAAGCGCAACCGGGTGGCATAACCATCTGCGGGTGTGTTTTCCAGCCCGATACCACCGGTATGCACCAGCGAACGGGCGTCAATTTCAATATCCCCTTTGGGACGCTTCTTGATAATGGGCCAGGTCTCGCTGGCCATGAAGGCGTCCAGAGCAGCGGCGACCACTTCAGGTGCCGGGCCCCCATCGTCAGAACCGGGCAAATCCACCCGGTAGTCGAAGCGCGTAACGGCATGATCGATGGACTGGGGAGTCTGTCCGCCGACCACTACGCTTCTCAAAATCTTGAGTCCCGCCGGTAAGGTGCGGTTGATCTTATCGATCCAACCGGGCACCTGATGCTCCATGGCGATGTCGAGGCATTCGCGCATACCGACAACGCCCACCGGCAGCGGGGGGCCGAATTTCAGGAGCGGATGGGGATGATACCCCTTGCTGTACGCCGCAGGCAAGCCCGAACGTCGCAGGGCCAGATGCAATTGTCGCTGAAAATCGAGGTGGCCCAGGAAAACCATGTCGCCGGATTTTTCGAATTCGATCCGGTACCAGCACTTCGAGGCAGCCTGATTACGCCAAACCTGCCATTTGCGAGCTTCTTTGCCCGGATTGGAGGTGTCCGCGTTTCGCAGATCAAACTTCGGTGCTGTTGATACGACCTCCGGTGCGCGCAATGGCGTTTCCGGACGAGGATCGTCCTTCAAGGCCACTTCACCGCGTCCGTGACTGGGTATCGCCGGTCCCGTGCGGGCTGGCACATCGCCCAGGGCTTCCAACTTGGCGAAAACATGCAACAGATCGCCCGAGCAGGAAGTGCAATCGTAACAAGCACTTTCGAGCCGGCAATCAGGCAGGATCTTGGCCTTGACCGCCCGCCTCCAATCGCGCTTCAGGAAATCCATGTCCACCCCGGCATCCACCGTGGCCCAGGGCAGCGGCAGTTCAGGATCACGCTCGGCAAGATAACTGTCCGCCGAGACGCCTTCGACCTCCATCGCCTTTTCCCAGGTCGCGAAATTGAAGTGCTCGGTCCAGCCATCAAAACGCGCACCCATGCGCCACGCCGTGGCCACCACCCGACTCAGCTCGCTGTCCCCCAGGCCCAGCATGCCCTCGAGATGGGAAGTCTCTGGCTCACGCAGTCCCACCTTCACTTTCATGCGGCGCAGGTGATGCCCCAGATAACTGTTGCGGCGGTTGATTTCTTCGCGACTGATCTGCCCCGCCCACTGGAACGGCGTGTGGGCCTTGGGCGAAAATGGCGAGATCGAAACGTGGATCTGGGAGCCGCCCTTGGGCGCCATGCCCACCACCTTGCCCACCAGGGCAATCAGTTCGTCGATGTCCTCTTTTTCCTCGGTCGGCAGGCCGATCATGAAGTACAGCTTCACGCTCTTGACACCCGACTGCAACGCCTGGCGCGCGGTCGTCACGATGTCCTCTTCGGTGATGTTCTTGTTGATCACATCGCGCAGGCGTTGGCTGCCCGCTTCCGGGGCGAAAGTGAAATTGGAAGGCCGTTCGCGGCTGATGGCTTTGTACAGACCCTCGTCCACCGAGTCGACCCTCAGGCTGGGCAACGCCAGGTTGGTGCGCTTGCCGTCCATCCTGTCCTGGATGCCGACCACGGTTTCGCCCAGGCCGGTGTAATCACCGGTCGAAAGACTGAGCAGGCTCACTTCGTCATAACCGGCATCGGCGATGCCTTCGGCGGCCGCCTGGATCAAGGCGCCGGCGTCGCGTTCGCGCACCGGGCGGGTGATCATGCCCGCCTGGCAGAAACGGCAACCGCGCACGCAGCCCCGCATGACTTCCAACGACAACCGGTCATGCACCGGCTCCATCACTGGCACAATCTGGTCCGGCGGCGGGAACGTATTCAGATCTTTCAGAACTCGCGCGCGCACTGGCTCGGCAACTTCCGGATACCAGGCGCCTTCGACCTGTTTGATCTCCGCGAGGATCTCGGCCCGGGTGGCCCCTTCTTTCTTGCGGCGCACGATCAGGTCCGCGATGTCCAGCACGGTTTCTTCGCCGTCACCGAGCAGGACCACGTCCAGGAAAGGACTGACCACCGTGGGGTTCAGGGCACACGAGCCGCCGGCGACAAAAATGGGGTCGCCTTCGCCGCGGTCCTTGGCCCAGATCGGCGAGCCGGCCAGATCAATCATATTGATCATATTGGTGTAGGCCAGCTCGTAGCCGAGGCTGAATCCGATGACATCGAACTGGGAGGCCGGGCGGCGGGACTCCAGGGCGTACAGCGGCAGTTTTTCGCCGCGCATGGCCTGTTCCATATCTGGCCACGGCGCGTAGGCCAGGTCACAAAAAGTGCCCTCGCGTTTTTGCAGCAAGGTGTACAGGATGCGCAGGCCCTGATGGGACATGCCCACTTCGTAGGCATCCGGAAAAGTCAGCAAAATGTTAGCGCCCTGCGGGTCATAACCATCGGCGGTGGTGCCCAGCTCGCCGCCAATGTAGCGGGCGGGGTTTTTGACCAGCGGCAAAACCCGCGCGGTCAGGACGCGGCTCAGAACGGCCGGGTCGGCAAATCGCGCATCCGGCAGCCAACGGGCCGCGGAATCCGCCTTGTCGTAGCTCAATATGTCCTCGTCTCATCTCCCGGCGCGCGACAGCAGCTTTCAGGCTTCGTCGGCGGGCAGGGGTTTGACCGGGATCTCCACACCTTCGGCATGTTGCTCCAGAAGGTCTTTGTGGGTCTCTTCGGCAAAGGAAACGGGGTAATTCCCGGTGAAGCAGGCTTCACAGTATTTCTCACCCTCACCGGCGGCCTCAAGCAGGCCTGGCAAAGAAAGGTAAGCCAGGGAATCAACCCGGAGGTATGTCGCGATTTCTTCAACCGTATGGCTCGAAGCGATCAACTCGTTGCGCACCGGAGTATCGATCCCGTAAAAACACGGGTTGGTCACCGGTGGCGAAGCGATGCGCAGATGCACCTCGGTCGCGCCCGCGCCCCGGATCAATTTCACCAGTTTTCGCATGGTGGTGCCGCGGACGATGCTGTCATCGACCACAACGACCCGTTTGCCTTCGAGCACCTCGGCCACGGGATTGAATTTAATGCGAACCGACATGTCCCGCACCTTTTGGGCCGGCGAAATGAAGGTGCGCCCAATGTAATGGTTGCGGATCAGGGCCAGTTCGAAATGCATGCCCGTGGTGCGGGCAAAGCCCAGGGCCGCGGTATTGCTGCTGTCCGGCACGGCGCAGACCAGGTCCGCGTCCACCGGGGCCTCCCGACCCAGGATTTCGCCGCTGCGGCGCCGCGCACTCTCCACGTTGCGGCCAAAGATGGTGCTGTCCGGGCGCGAGAAATACACGTGTTCGAAGACGCACCGCTTTTCAGGCGCGTCGATGTTCAGGTTGCGGCTCACCAATTCACCATCACCCAGGACCACCATCTCGCCCGGTTCGATTTCCCGGATGTACTTGGCCCCGATGATGTCAAAGGCGCAGCTTTCGCTGGCCACGACATAGCTGTTCTGGAACCGGCCGAGGCACAGCGGGCGGAAGCCGTACGGGTCGCGCACCGCGATCAATTTGTCGCGCGTCAGCAGCACCAGGCTGTAGGCGCCCTTGACCCTGGGCAACAACTTCAGCAGCGCATCCTCGCAGCTGTCCTCCGCGTTGCGGGCCAGCATGTGCAGGATGACTTCGGTGTCGCTGGTGGTCGAAAAAATCGAACCCTGCAATTCCATCTCGCGCCGCAGCTCGTGGGCGTTGACCAGATTGCCGTTGTGGGCAATGCTCACCGTGCCGCGGTGTGAGGCCACCTGCAACGGCTGAGCATTCAGGATATGGCTGGAGCCCGAGGTGCTGTAGCGCACGTGACCGATGGCGTAGTTGCCCGTCAGGTCGCGGGTGGTGTTCTCGTCAAAGACATCGGCCACCAGGCCCATGCGTTTGTGGGTGACCAGACGATGCCCGTCGGCAACGGTGATGCCGGCACTTTCCTGACCGCGATGCTGCAAGGCATGCAGAGCCAGGCTGGCCAGTTCGGCCGCACTTTCGACCGCCGCGATACCCACCACGCCGCATTCGTCACGCCAATGTTGTTCGTCCAAACCCATGGGAACTCCGTTTCGAGTGGAAAGACACTCTCGAACAGTTAATCAAGACCCAAGCCCTCATCTCCGCCACCGCCAAACCGCTACCGCGCGACCGCAAACCAACTCTCCATGTGGGGATTGATCAGCAAGCCCTGTTTGCGGTGCCGGGCCACCGCCAGTTTTTCGCCAATTTCCGCCGCTTCGCCAGCCTCCGCCCAAAGCACCAGGCGCCACAGGACGCCCGAGACCACCGGTCCGGCCTGACCGTAGGGAAAGCTCACCACATCAAACGGTGTGCAGTCGTCCGGGACCACGCCGCCAAGCAACGCATTGTACAACGCCGCGCTGTCGGATTGCCAGGCTTCCAGGTCGGTATCCTGCACCGGACCTGGCCACGCTCCGGTCAACCTCTGACCTGAGGTTTCGTCCGTATTCCAGGCGGCACCATCGGCTGGCCCGGCAAACATGCCGAAGTGGTGCTTGTTGGGATTGTAAAAGCGTCCGGTGTCGAGCATGCGTGCGGCATCCCAACCGTCCGGCGTATCCCAGAAGGTGTGCAATTCGCAGCGAAAAAGACGCGCCAGGCGGTCCCCACCTTTGAGGCGCTCCTTCATCACCAGCAGGGCCGAGGCCGCGTGCAGGTCCACACCCTTGTGGCTGGTCAACAGCGTCGTTTGCGTTGCGGTTGTCGGGCTGTTCATGGTGTCCTTTCCACTGGACAATTTATTAACACAACTCGATCAGACGGCGCAAAATAAACGCGCCGGGCCCGGCCGACTCCAGGGTGACAAAATCACCAGCCGACGCCTGGCGCAAACGGCCCCAGGCATGAGGCAGATCTTCGGGCACGTGGCGCAGTTGGGCCGCCCGTTCGGGGTGCGGCATCATGGCCAGAACATTGCCCTTGGCGTTGGTCAATGCCGCCACATCCAGCAGGGCTCCGTTGGGATTGCCCGCCGCCGCGGTATCGCGCCCACCGAGCGGCGCGTACCGCAGGGCCACATGACCGGCAGCAGCCAGACGTTCAAAGAAGGCCGGATCCTCGTGGGTGAAGCGCCCTTCGGCGTGGGCGATCGGCAGCGGGAAGGTTCCCGTCAGGCCCTCGACAAAAGGCGTGTGGCTGCGACTGTCCGCCTCCACGGCGATCCAACGCGAGTGGTAGCCCCGCCGGCCGGCAAATCGGTTGCTCGCCAGCGCGACCTCGACCGCGCCGGGCTCCAGGCCGGGCACCAGGCCCGACTCGACCAGCACCTGACAGCCATTACAGATGCCCAATATTGGTTTGCCCGCGTCGGCTGCTTCGAGCAGCACGCGCAACAGCGGATCCTTGGCCGCCACCGCACCGGCCCGCACGCGGTCCTGATACGAAAAGCCACCGGGAATGAGATAGCCGTCGAACTCGGTCAACTCGGCCGGGCTCCGGGTCCAGCGGAAGACTTCCGCCTCAGCCCCCGTCGCGTCCAGCAGGCGTTTCGACTCGGCCTCGCAGTTGACGCCGGGCAGTTGCACCACCGCCACGCGCGCCTTGGCGCCGCGGTTGATATTCACGCAGTACGGTTCGGGATCCTGCTCCCCGCTGCCGTCACTTGGGCTGGCGGCCAGGTCGGGCACCATCTCAACCGCCGCTTCGCCGGCCATCAGGCGCGGCAAGGCGGTCTGCCAACCGCGGGTCATCTCGGCGATGTCGATCCGGACCAGTTCTTCGCCCTGCCAGCCGTTGACCACCAGGGAATTTTCAGCCGTGACCTCGCCCAAAGGCCACCAATCGGCCCCGGCGCTGTCCAAAATATTAGTCGCCGCGGTCAACTCGGCCGCCTTCACCGTCACCAGGAAGCCACCGGCCTCACCGAACAGGTATTCGCGGGCAGTTAGCCTGCCACCGTCGCCGGGCAACCGGACGGTCGCTCCCCGACAGGTGCCGGCCTCCAGGCCCATGGCCATTTCACTCAGGCAAACCGCCAAGCCACCATCACTGATATCGTGCACCGCGGTAGCCAGTTTGGCCCTCACCAGTCCGATCACGGCGCGGATCTCACAGCGGGCCGCATCAAAATCGAGGGTCGGCACGGCGGGACGACCGGCACCGAAGCCGGCATCGACATAGAGCGAACCCAACATTTCGGCCTGGCGCGCGCCGACCATCAGGAGCACGTCACCGGCGTCTTTGAAACGTTGGCTGCGGCAACTGGTGTAGTCTTCGACAATGCCCACACAGGCCACGATCGGCGACGGCGCCACGCTGCGCCCGGTGCTGCTCTGGTTGTAAAAACTGACGTTGCCCGAGATCACCGGCAACGGCGCGTTGGGCAACGCGTAGCAACCCACGCCCCGGCAAGCGTCGCCCACACCCTTGACTGATTCGGTGAATTGCCAGAAGGCCAAAGGCACTTCCGGATTGCCAAAGTTCAGGCAATCGGTCACCGCGACGGGTTCGCCGCCCACGCAGGCCACATTGCGGCAGGCCTCAAGGACGGCGCTGGCGCCGGCGGTCCAGGGATCAGCCAGACCCAACAGCGGATTGCCATCGGCCGACAGGGCCACCGCGCGCTTGCTGCCCGCCACTGGGGCCACCACGCCGGCATCAGCCTCGCCCGGACGCAAAATCGTGCCCGCCTGCACTTCGGGGTCGTAGTGGCGGTAGATGTATTCCCGACTCGCCAGATTCGGATGTTGCATCAAGCCCAGCCACTCGGCGCCCAATTCATCCAACGGCGCCTCGTCCAACCGCTCGTCGGCCGTCACCTCGGCACAGTCCGGTGCCTCGGCCCGGCGATCGTACCGAATACCTTCGGTGATCGTCTCGATGGGCGCGTCCGCCAAAATTCGGTCACCCCAGCGCAAAATGTACTGCCGCTCGTTGGTCACCTTGCCGATGCGGCGCGCGCTGGCCCCTTCGTAAAGACGGGGCAGGGCAAAATCCTCATTGTAGATCTTCAGCACTTTTTTGGTCAGCCGGGTCGGCACCGCCAGGCCATAACGCTCCTGGGTTTCGCTGCAGGCGCACACCCGCGCCGGCAGGTCGGCGATCTGGTGCACCAGTTGCACATCCACATCGCAACCAAAACCACCGGCGTCGGCCAACTCGCTGGTCACGCAACTGACGCCGCCGGCGCCGAGGTCCTTAAAGCCGATGGTCACGCCTTCGTCGCGCGCCATCTGCAACACCGCCAGGTTCGACACGGTCAGAATACGTTTCAGGAACGGATCCGGCGTTTGCACACTGCCCTTGTTCTCCATGGCCTGCTCAGCGTCCAGGGTGGCCGACGCAAAGGCCGCCCCACCCATGCCCGACCAGTCGGTCGGCTTGCCCACCAGGATCAAATCGTAGGGTTCTTCAGCGGCTTCTTTGGGCACCCGACTGTGGGTAATGTGGTCGTGTTCGACCAGGCCCACGGCCACCACGTTGACCAGGCAGTTCTCGTTGAAACTGTGATGAAAATAGACATCGCCGCCCAGGTTGGGCACGCCGATGGCGTTGCCGTATTGCCAGATGCCATCGACAACCTGCCGGGCGATATCCACCCGGTGGGCCGCTTCATCATCGTCCAGGCTTTCGGGGGCCGGCCAGCCGAAGCGCAACGGGTCCAACGTCGCGATGACTTCGCCGCCCATGCAGTACACGTCGCGCACGATGCCGCCGATGCCCGTGGCCGCGCCTTCGACAGGCATGACCTGGCTGGGATGGTTGTGGCTTTCGTGGGCAAAGATGATGCCGTATTTCTTGCCGTCGATTTCTCCGAAGTCGACCACACCCGCATCTTCGACCGGGCCGACGACAACGTTGTCACCAGTGGTCGGCAGGTGTTCTTTCAAGTGCGGGCGGCTGCTTTTGTAACTGCAGTGCTCGCTCCACATGGTGTCAAAGAGGGTCATTTCGGTCAGCGTCGGGTCGCGCCCCAGCAAATCGGCCACTTTGCGGGCTTCGCTCGGTGCCAGGGTCAAGCCATGCTCGCGCAGGTAAGCGGTCAGGCCATCGTCGTCGTAGTTGCCCACGACGATGGGGTCAAAGCTTTCGTCAGTAAAAGACACGGCGTCTCCTTGGACGGGTTCGTGTTCTGGACACTCTTACTACCCTCACCAGGTCTTCAGGGCCAACGTGCGTTCAAAAATGTGCGGCACGTTGCGCAACTGATGTTCCAGATTGAAGCACCGATCAAGAGTCGCCTTATCCAACTGGGCGGTGATCTGCTTGTCCTGGTCCAACGATTCGCGCAGAGGCAGGTTTTCGTCCCAGACTCGCATGGCGCAGCGCTGCACCCAACTGTAGGCGTCTTCGCGACTGACGCCGCAGTCGGTCAACGCCAGCAGCACCGGCTGGCTGAAATACATGCCCCGCACCTTTTCCATGTTGTGGATCATGTTCTCGGGGTAGACCACCAGGCCCTTGATCAGCCAGGCCATCTTGCTGGTCATGTGGTGCAGCGTATGGCAGGCGTCCGGAAAGATGATGCGCTCGACCGACGAATGGCTGATGTCACGCTCGTGCCACAACGCCACGTTTTCCAGGGCCGTGTGGGCGTAGCCGCGCAGCAGGCGGGCCATGCCGGTCAGTTTTTCGCTGACGATGGGGTTCTTCTTGTGGGGCATGGCGCTGCTGCCCTTCTGCCCCTTGCCAAAGCTCTCTTCGACTTCGTGCACGTCGGTGCGCTGCAGGTTGCGGATCTCAACGGCCACCTGTTCGATGGTGGCGCCGAGAGTGGCCACGGCCTGCAACCAGTTCGCGTGGCGGTCGCGCTGCACGATCTGGGTCGAAGCTTCATCCGCCGTCAACCCGAGACGCTTCATGGTCTCGGCTTCCACCGCCGGGTCCAGATGGGCAATGGTGCCCACCGCGCCGGAAATCTGCCCGTAGGCGATTTCGTTCTGGGCATAGTCCAAACGATCGAGCCCGCGTTTCAGGGCCGACCAATAAACCATCAGTTTCAGCCCGAAGGTTGTCGGCTCGGCGTGGATGCCGTGGCTGCGCCCAATCATGATCGTATTCTGGTGCTCTTTGGCCTTGGCTTCCACGGCGTCCAGCAGTTCGATCAGGCTGGCCCGCAACACCTCGCCGGCTTCCTTGATCTGCAGGGCCAGGGCGGTGTCCAGCAAATCGCTGCTGGTCATGCCCTGATGCACGAAGCGGCTCGACGGCCCCACATACTCGGCCATGTTGGTCAGAAAGGCGATCACGTCGTGGTGCACGGTGGCTTCGATTTCCAACACCCGGGCGGTGTCGAAATTGCCCTTGGCGCGAATCTCGGCGGCGGCTTCGGCCGGAATTTCGCCCCGGTCGGCGCGCACTTCGCACACCACGGTTTCGACTTCCTGCCAGATTTTGAAGCGGTTCTCGTCCGACCAGATGGCCGTCATTTGGGGGCTGGCGTAGCGGGAGATCATCTGTTGGGCCCTGCCTTAAAACGGAAGGGTGAACGGATCCGGCCTGAGGGCCAGGGAGATCGGAAAAGACCCCGACAACGGGAGATCGGGTGTTTGCCGCCCAGCCAGCGCCCACGAGGCACCAAAACCGGCTCCAATGCCGAAATCCGTTGGTCGTTTTCCATCTCGCACCGTGTAAAGCGGAAAGCTAACCCCTGACCGGTCCGATGGTCAAGGACGGTTCGGGTATTGAGGGCCATTGCTCGCCCCAATAGAGCCATTGTCGCACTGTTTGGGCTTTTTCTGTCTTTCCGGGTGGGCATTGCGGACAATTTCAGTACATTTGGTGGGAGTTTGCCGCCGCCGGACGGGCTGGTGGCCATCCCCAGCCCCATGGAGACCCCCTTTTGAGCACCAAGCAGAATGATCTGACGACCGCCCCGATTCCCGAGTTGATCAGGCGCCTGACCATCCCGGCCTCCATCGGCTTCTTCTTCAATACCATGTACAATGTGGCGCCTCGCTGTAACGCCAGGGTTTTCAATGCCCCGGTATCATGGCTGTCTATCTCGAAATTTATGGAATTTCCTTCTAAGCAGGAAGTGGGACGAAGAGATGCTCTATGTCATCGTTCTCATTCCCTTCCTTCTTCGCTTGTTCAGGTTGAAGTGACATGAACCTTCGCAAGCTTCTCTTCGCGTCTCTCGGGCTTCTCCTCCTGCGGCAGGTAGCCTATGCCGTCCTCACCGCGCGCGTTGTACAGCTCAGGATGGAGGTACTTACCCGCGTCGCGTGGGTGCTTGTACTCCTCGACCACGATCCGGTTCTCCTCTGCGAACTTGTCCTGTCGCACGCCCGTCACCATCCAGGATATCTTCATGCCCGGCTCTCCGCCCGCTACCCTGAAGCGGTTGCCACGGATCTCCTCGGCGATG
>RCNF010002099.1_pt1 | contig 10652 bp, 11 predicted proteins | sample 2041311 | NCBI WGS metagenome assembly RCNF01 (sample SAMN09708228, study PRJNA481090) | Marine sediment metagenome, whole genome shotgun sequencing project. | biome: marine sediment; feature: ocean; material: sediment; isolation source: Sewage treatment plant 2 marine sediment (STP2) ... | reverse complement strand
CGGAAGTTAAATTCAGTATTCCAGCAGTAGATTTGAGCAATTCAAATAGGTTTTTGTCAGCGACCCGGTAGTAAATATATTTTCCATCCCGCCGTGTATCCAGAATTCTGGCATCCCTCATTACCATAAGGTGTTGAGAGATATTGGCCTGGCGCTTATTAAGCATTGCTTCCAGGTGGCACACGCAGGCTTCCCCATACCCAATGCTGAATAAAATCTGGATCCGGAAGGGGGACCCCAGAATTTTCAGGTAATCAGCAACTTGTGTTTCAGCTTTCACGGTATTCATATTCATAATAATGAATATAATACCCCTGCGGTTATTTTTTGTAAATGGTTTGTGAATGGATATAAGTCATGAAATTCCTGGAGAATTTTGGGCAGCAAATGACCCCATGTTCCCAAAGACAACCGCCATCGGTGTGGAGTTCGGATCCCTTGTAGTCCAGGCGAAAACCCGAAAGAGTAAGATATCACCGGATCAGTTTATCAAAAGTATAGGTTAAAGATTATAAGAGGTGATAAATATGATTGATTTAACAGATTTTAGAAAACAGAAAGACAATTTTTTTGAAGCAGACCAGCATTCCCCACTCTCAACGGAACAGAAACAAAATTTCCAGGGGCTGAGTTATTTCCAGGAGAATCCAGCGCTTCGATTTGATCTTGAAGTAAAGCCATTTGACGAGCACAATCAGGTACAGATGCAGACCAGCACTGGTGAAATTAAAGACTATCTCAAATACGGGAGATTTCAATTTGAAGTTGAAGGGAGAGCAGCTGAATTGACAGTATATACTTCAGATGATGGGGAAGCCTTTGTGCCCTTTAAAGATAAAACAAGTGGAAAAGAGACCTATGGTGCAGGTCGTTATTTGGAGCTGGAGCATCATGATGGCAACAATTTCCAGGTAGATTTTAACCTGGCATATAATCCCTGGTGTGCATACTCGCCTACATACAGCTGTCCGATTCCGCCCGAGGAAAACCGGCTATCAGTGCCAATTCTCGCCGGAGAGAAAATTTTTACTTAACAGCAGGTTCACAAATAATTAGAAATCCGTTTGGGATTTCAACTTTGATCATTAACCGCGTCGTTCTCACCAGCGGCATCTAAAGGATGTTCAGTTGAGTGAGGACCAAGCAAATGTTCAAGTGCCTGCTTAAAATCGGCACCATCATAGAGAAAGGCTTTTGATCTTTTTCCTGCCCATTTTTTCACACGCCAATGGTCAAGAACTGGTGAATAAAACAGGGAGCGATTCTCCATGCTTAACTGCATGGCTTCGCCCCATTTGATCAGAGATTCTTTAATTATTTCCATCATAACTCCTCTCGAGCTGCCGGCCTCTTTAGTACACAAAAATTTTCTAATCAATGCTTATTTGAATTATAAAAGAATAAATCCGCTTTCCAAACTGGAGAGCGGATTATTTAGGGATGGAAATTGGGATCTGCGGGAAGGAAAAATTCCAGTTTCCTATCTCATATATCCCTGGTACTAAGCCAACTGCAAAACAGAAAAATAATGGAATATGCTGCCTCCTAATACAAATAGGTGCCAGATAGCGTGGTTGAAGGGAAGTCTTTTCCACCGATAAAATATCACTCCAACAGTATAAAAAGCGCCTCCAATTAACAAAAAAGTCATGGACAATTTGCTGATCAAGCTCCCGGCCTGAATAAATACTACAACTCCCGCCCAGCCCATTATCAGATACAAAAGAACAGTTGGCTTTTCAAATTTTGAGCTAAAACCTAATTTGATGATTAATCCCACAATTGCTAACCCCCAGATCACTCCCAGGATGCTCCAACTTAAACCGGTTCTTATCTTTGTTAACATAAATGGTGTGTATGTTCCCGCAATAAGGAAATAAATCGCAGCGTGATCTAATCTCTGCAGAACGGCCTTCCATGGTTTCGTTGAAAACGAGTGATAAATTGTTGAAGCCAAATAAAGCAGAAGCAACGAAACTCCGAATATTACAAAACTTACTAAATGCCAGGGAGTTCCCCGATTTACCGCCCGGATAATCAGAATTACTAATCCGGCGATACTAAGACCAACTCCTAAACCATGTGTGATGCTATTGGCAATGATTTCGCCTTTTGTGTTGGTTGATAAGCTGTTGTCTGACTTGTAAGGCACGTTTTCCTCCAATCATTGAAACATTATTAGTTTTCTTTTCCTCATTGAAATGGGCTAAGGGGAGTGAAGCCGTAGAGGAATAATACAAGTACTGTGATAGAGATCGACATCACTGAACCGGTGACCAACTCCCAGAAGTTGTGACCTTTGGCTGCAATGCGTGCAAATATTGCCAAAGGAATTAGAGACGCCAGCGGTGATGCTATGAATCCAAAGAAATAGAGCACTGCAGCAACCGGCCCAGCCACACCTGCGGCGTGACCGCTGGCCTTGTACCGGAGAATTAGATTAAAAATGATCAATCCCAGCGTGATCAGTGTATAGTTGACCGCAATGGCTTCAAATATTCGCGGTGCATCTATCAGCCGCAGGACAATAAAACCAATCGGAAAGCTGATAATCATCAATATAAAACTGGCCTTACGCTGCCGTTTAATAATCCTTGGCCAATTCTTAGACTTACCGGGAATGTAGAACAGCAGGCTGCAGAGAGGAATCAGGCTGATGAAAACCAAAGCCCAGCCAAACCCTCCCGTGCGGTTGGGAAGATCGGTAGGGAGATTTAAGAATACAAAGGTAACTAATGCTCCGGAAAGCAGGGGGACATTCAGCAGGTGAGATAAAACCTCACCGATAACGCGCAGGGCAGGGTTTTTAATCAGATTGGGGTTGGGTTGGGAAGGCACCATCTTGGATTTGCTCCTGGAATACTACAAGTGATACTGTTCATGGGCGGTGGACAAGTTTCAGGTTTGATCCGCTTGATATTGCGATGGGTAAACATCGCGATATCAGGTACTAGCTCAATTATTTAGATTTCTTTTTCCTTTTCTTTTTGGTCTCATTTGGCTTATCCAAAATCTCCTTTTGATATTGTTCAATGGTGATGTTTTTCCAGAAATCAGCCGTGCTGGCTACAAATCCAAATACCAGCTGGGCTGCAGATTCGGTATCCAGAGCTTCAACCCTGGGGACCAATGCGGACCAAAGGTCCCGCGCGAGCTGCCGATGGTCCGGTGTGCTGTAATAATAAGTAGCAAGCTGTCGATAAAAATCGTGGAAAGTGTTAAAGATCAATCCGTAAACCAGGTTGTCACAGTAGGCAATCAACATGTGGTGCAATCGCCACATGTTGATTGCATAAGCTTCAGCTTGGTCGGGAGTTTTAGATAAACTCTCCAACAGATCCAGTATGAGTCCCGGAGCCCGCCGAACCGATGAAGCTGTGTATTGGGGTGAAAGCAGCTGCCACATTTCCAGCAGATCGGGAACCAGGTTGGGCACCAGATCAGGATCCGCTTTTAATAGTCCTGCCAGGATATTGAGATTGCCGTCTTTGAGATAATCGCGGATCCGGGTGGGTTTTCCCTGCTGGATATCCAGCCAACCATCACGGCTGAGCCGCTGCATGGCTTCACGCAAGGCAGGGCGGGCAATATCCAGGTCTTTACTCAGGGTGCGCTCTCCGGGCAGATCTGTGTTGGGGGGAAACGCACCGCTGACGATCAACTCAATGAGATGCCGCTCTGCGCGATCAGTAGCCCGTTCTTCATTGGGTTCACTCATAATTTTCTCCTTAATATTGACCCGCTAACTGGTAATACCCGTTAGTGAAATAATCATACCGCTGGTATTACCAGTTGTCAATATGAGTACTTTTCATGATGGAGGATTAGTATCCAACCAAACACAAAGTGGACCTCAAATATTTAATTGAAATGGTGCTGGATAATGTTGATTTTCAAATTTGATAACTCAATAAGTCAATGGATAATCCTTTTCTTGTTATAGTATGTAATAAATTAAACTATTGCCAGGAAGGTGATATGAAAAACATAATAAAAATTATTGGAGGGGGAGTTGGTATTCTAGTGATCATCGTGACCGCGATGGCCATGCTAAATATTTGTCCCCCCCAGGGTCCTTGGGCGCAACCTCCCTGGTGCCCGGGTAGTTCCATGAGCTGGCCTTTTTCTGATCCAGAGGAACAGTCTGCCACTGTGGAAGAAGATTCTATAACAACAGAGGATGAAGAAGCCCAAACCAACGAAATTGAAGATTTTCTCCTGGATGAAGATATATCTGAAAATGAAAGACTGGCCCGGGTAGCCATCGGGTTGGTTCAAGATCTCACTTCTGTGAATACCTACTTCAATGGAGCCGCTTCGTCTATTGGAGAAGTACAAGCGTCTCATCAAGCAAACAAGCTATTCCATGTATCCAACTCCCATAGCAAAGTCATGGCACTATCACTGCCTGGGATTAATTTACTGCAAGTTGACAGTCAAATACCCCAAGGTTTTCTGGATCCTTTACCTGAATCTGGATTTATTCCTGCACCAGCAGGGGCCTGTGCGATTGGAGCATCCCCATCGGCGTCGTTCCTGACCCAGGATGGAGAAAATATTACCCCGGAACTGCTTGCTGAAAATGATATTCAGGTGATTGGATTTGACGAATTGACCGGAGGTTCTATTGAGGGCAGACAGCTGGAAAGTACCATCACATCCTTAATCACTCCTGGAGATCCTGACTTGTTGACCCCAGATGGTTGGAACCAGAAGGTATGGAGCAAACTGGCGGAAAATCAAACTGGCGCCGCTTCCTTGATGGATTATCATTTGTGGTCTGTGTCCGAGCAAATAGAAGCGGTTATTGTTGAGAGTATGGGGGCCAGGATGGAGAGTATGGGATTACCAGATCAGATAATGAGTGCTTTTAGGGCATCCCAGACTTCGGGTTGGTACGCCAGCCCGGCCCCGGAAGATGCTTACAAGATCTCAGCGATGGAAATTGAAGCAGTCTTCAGTGGAGCAACAGAAGGAACGATTTATGAAAAACGCGATTTCAGCATCCCAACCCTGGGAGAAATGCCCCAATTTGGTCCCATGGTAGGAGAAGGCAGTGTTGTTTACCATGATCCGGATTCCGGAGATTATCCATTTGATCTGGAAATTGACTGGACAAAATGGGATGAGCTTGGAAGAGTCACCGAGGGTGAGATTATTTTTACTGATCAGGAGCACGATGTAGTTATCGAGCTCTCTGTCAAGGAAGATAATTCCCGAATCGCCCATGTTTTCCGGCAAGGTATAAAAGTTGGAATTGTGAATGTAGACAGCAGCGGGATGATTAGCTATGAGGACCTCACTGAATAAAGAGTAAGATCCAATTCACAATAAATCAACGGCAAGGTTGGCTGTATAGTAGTGTTACCAGCTGAGGTAATTTTCTCAGGTAACTAAAAGTTAGGAGCCAATGAAAAACAAGAACCGCTCGGGATTACCGAGCGGTTTCGCTTCGAATTTGGGCAGCATTTGGGATCAAAGGGAGGGGGTTTTATAAGGACTCAACAATTCACTAATAACTGGGGATATTGCTTGACAAACAGAGGGAATGTAGGAAAATAATAGGCTTGGAGTGAACGGAACCTAAAAGATCCAAAACGGTTTTTTTTGTTTATGCTCACCTTGAACAGGATGATTGAGTTTTAAAAAAATAGTATCCAATGTCAACAATAAGGAATAATAAGCAATGATTAAAGTAAAAAGTCTTTACCATTCCTACAATAAAGATCAGCAATATGCAGTAAAAGATGCTAGTTTTGAAATTCCTAAAGGTGAAATTTTTGGTTTCTTGGGCCCATCCGGCGCAGGCAAATCCACCACGCAGGGTATCCTCACCGGACTTTTACCCTTACAACAAGGGGAGGTTACCGTGGCTGGCTTTGATGTCAAATCCATCAAACGAAATATGTTTAATAAAATCGGTATGTCATTTGAGCAGTCTAATGTCTACAGCAAAATGACCGCCAAAGAAAACCTGGATTTTTATAAAAAACTCTTTGATGTTGAAACCCGCGATTCAGATGAACTCATCAAACTTGTTGGTCTGGATGGCAAAGAAAATGTACGGGCTGGTGAATTCTCCAAAGGCATGAAACACCGTCTGACATTTGCTCGTTCCATGCTCAACAACCCCGAATTGTGGTTCCTGGACGAACCAACCACCGGCCTTGACCCGGCCATAGCCGCAGATATCAAAGACATCATACGCCAGCAAAACAAAAAAGGCGTCACTATCTTCCTCACCACCCATAATATGTTCATTGCTGATGAACTATGCAATCGGGTGGCATTTATTATCGATGGGGAAATCAAGTTAATCGATTCTCCCAAGAAACTCAAACTGGCCTACGGCGAACAGCTTGTTGAGGTTGAATACCAGAAAAATGGCGAGATTGCCACCGAAACTTTCTCCACTGTGTTGGACGAAGACAAAAAACGTCTGCAAGAAGTGATCGCAAAGAACGACATTCAATCCATGCACACCAAAGAAGCCACCCTGGAAGAGATTTTCATCAAGGTCACTGGCAGGGGGTTGGCATAATATGAAACTCTGGTTTAGTTTTTTAAAGGAATTAAAACTCGCATCCCGCAGCTTCTACTTTTATATCGAAGTTGTGATGGCGGGCATCTTCCTTTTCCTGCTGCTTTTTGTCATCCCTGAGAATTTTGACAGCAGGAATGACGAATATCTCTTTTATGATGTCCCCGAATCCGCCTGGGAGTATTTTGAGGGTGAACTGCTCACGGCAGATGAAGATGGTCTTGCTGAAACGGTTGAAATTGAATTCGATGGCGAGACTATCATTGGATCCATTTATCAGACTGATTCCTCAAATTATTATGTGATCGATGATCGGGATCTGGCAATAGCCCTGGCAGATTCAGAACGTGCCTTTGCGGGAATAATCCATATGGATGAGCTGGGTGAAGTCACTTACACCTATTATATGCAGGGCTATGAAACTGAACGCCTGCGCAATATCTACGCTGTTTTCCATAACGAATCGATGGATGTGCTGGAACCCGTGTTTGATGCTCAGGATGTACGTGTATTACATGAAGACCAGGTCTTACTCAGTGACCGTGAAAATGTCCTGCCTTCTTTTCTGACCTTTAACGGCAGTTTGATGGGCATGTTCATTCTCGCATCCTATATCTTCCTGGATAAAAAGGAAGGGGTTATCAAAGCATATGCCGTCACGACTTCCCCGGTTTGGCAGTATTTGTTAAGCAAGGTTGGTGTGGTCACTGTAACCAGCCTTCTCACCAGCTTTATCCTCACTATCCCGGTTATGGGCGGGCAGCCCAATTATCCGGCCATGTTTGTCTTCCTGCTGACTACGGGATTTGCTGCCTCGGCGCTGGGGCTGATCATTGCCAGCTATTATGACGACATTACCCAATCCTTTGGTATGTTGTTTGGGCTTGTCATCCTTATGATGCTGCCCAATATCGCCTACTTCATTCCTACCTGGGATCCGGCCTGGATGAAATTTATCCCTACATATTCCATGCTGGAAGGTTTCAAAGAAGCGATCTTGCCGAATGGCGATATCAGTTATGTATTGTGGACTTCTACAGTTTACTTCGGAGCCGGGCTGATTTTATTCTTGATTGCTAATTTGCGTTTCAAAAAGACGCTCACCATTTAGGCGGTACACAATGTTGAAAAAAATCTGGACTATTTTTATGCGCGACTTTAAAGTCAACACACGTGACTTTTTAGCTTTGTACATCTTGCTCTTTCCAGTCATTTTTGGTTTTGGTATTCGGGCTCTGGCCCCCAGCGTGAATGATACTTCACTCAACCTGGCCATGCTCGGAAGTGGTGACACGGCCAAAGTTGAATATCTGGAACAATTTGCCAAGATTGAGATTTTTTCGGATAAGGATGCCTTAACCGCTCGAGTGGAAAAACGTGATAATATTGTCGCCATTCTTCCCGAAGGAGAGAATTCCTACATCCTCGTCCAGGGCAATGAACCTGAAAGCGTTATTGAATATGCAAAACTGCTAAACAGCTATCACGCCCTGGGATTGAGTGTGGATCAGACAACCGCAGAATTTGAATCTTTTGGACGCACAGAACCGCCTCTCAAGAAAATGCTGGTAAATATTTCCCTGTTATTCACTGCTGTGCTGGCTGGGATGATGATTTCCATTAATATTGTTGAAGAAAAAATGGATAATACCATCAGCGCCATTAATCTAACCCCGATATCCAGGGTTGGCTTTATTCTTGGAAAAAGTATGATGGGTATCTTTCTGGCGGTCTATGGTTCCATCGCTCTGCTGTGGATCACAGGGTATGGCGATGTGAATATCGGGCAAATGATGCTTGCTATTCTGGCCGTCACCTTGCTTAGCATGGTGGTTGGCTTTGTGGAAGGTGTAATCAATGATGATGTGATGAATGCGGCAGCAGGTATCAAAATGCTCTTCCTGCCCATCGGCGCTGCTGTGGCGGCGGTAGAACTGCTGAGTGATAAATGGCAAATCCTATTTTACTGGGTGCCTTTCTACTGGTCCTATAAAGGGAACGAAGCTATCTTATCCTACAGCGCTACCTGGCCCCAAGTCATTGGCTATACAGCTATCGTACTGGTTCTTTCTGGTATCGTTTATTACCTGCTTGCCCCAAAAATTCAAAAGGGTTTGGCCGCCTAAAACAATTATGAAATTATTAATCACAAGGAGTTATTAATGAATTGGTATCCAGTACTTGCGTTGCTTGCTTTTACCTATACAGGAGTGGTTTTTTGGATGACAATTAAAAAGCCAGAAAAACTCTGGAATATGGCTAAAGTTCAGGCCTTTATCAAGGTGTTGGGTGAGCGCGGGACAGAGATTTTCTTTTATATTTTTGGTCTGGCCTTTGCTGCTTTAGGTGTTTGGTTATTGACCTTGTAGCTACTGCTGTAGAAATCTCTAAAGATATATTCAAATATGTAAAAAACTCCACAAAGCGGAGTTTTTTTTGACACTTAATAACAACCAATAAATAACAACCAATATCTTTTGAGTACATATAATCAGTAATAAGAAACACGATAGTCCTAATGTTCAGATTTTGTCACCAATAATTTTCTCAACAAGATACTTTCCTGAATAATTATTCCTATAATATTGATACTTCGCGGATTTTTTTAACAGAAGAACTTTCTGGGATTGGAGCGCTGACAAATTCTGAAGTCTGTTAACATTTCTGATCCCTGGTAACAAAATACCGCTCTCGCTAATGAAAGAGCGGTTTCATTCAAACAGGGGGCGATGGTTGACAGCTCTCGAATTTGTGTTTTTAGCTAGTTTTTTGTCTAATGGAATTAATCGGAATCTATTAGGGGCTGGACCATTTCCAGGTACCCAGGTTTGTCAGGGTCCAATAAGCATCCATGAGAATCCGATAATGGTTGTGCTCTTCATCAGATAACCTTCGGAACATTTCATAGCCCAGTGGGTCATCGATTTGGATTGCTATTTCGGCGTAGGCATTTTGGGCCTCTTTCTCCAGGTCCATGGCTTCAGAAATAATCTTCATCACACTTTTAATATTCGGTTCTTGAGCAGCCTTTATTTCAAAGGTCGGCGGACTGGGAAACTCCCTCCCCTTGTAATCTACGTAATCACCACCTTCCTCAAGAGAAGCAACCAAATCAGATAACTGCTCGTAATGATATTTTTCAAATTCAGCCAATTCCTCGAATAACATCCTGCTGTTAGGATTGTTAATTTTCTGGGCTACATCTGCGTAGGATTCTGCTGCAAGTCTTTCATTTTCTCTGACAACTTTTATTGCATCTAACAAGTTCGGTGTATTCATTTGTTTCTCCTCCTGGTTGATAAGGAATATTTCTTGAGGTCAAACAGCGCTCGATAAAGTCTTGACTTCAGTTTCCTGTGTGTTTTGACAATCTGTTCCCATCTGATCTCGAGATTGCCACATCTGGTGAAAGAAGGCTCACACCAAGGAAGTATATATGATATTAGTCAATAAAATCTAATAAATTATATCAGAATAAATATAAGTGTATAGGGGTAAGAATCCATAAAGGGCCCGGACTCGACAAGTCAGCTGCAGCGTTTTGTTAAATGTTGTGCCCTGTTCCCATAGAAACCCTGTATCGTCAAGTGCTACCAATCTTAGTGCCTTTGCCAACGAGCCGCATATCGAACCTGTACATTGGCACGAGTCCAGCAGTTGGATCAGGAGGTTTATATTAACATTTCAATGCTTAACGCCACGGCTTCTCCTCCTCCCAGACAGAGGGAGGCGATGCCGGTTTTAAGCCCGCGCTGTTTGAGAGCATAAATCAGGGTGACCAATACCCGTGCGCCGGAGCAGCCGATCGGATGACCGAGGGCGATGGCGCCGCCATTCACATTCACCTTCTCCCAATCCCATCCGTCGTCAACCAGGATCTTTTCATCTCCCAGGCACTGGGCCGCAAAAGCTTCATTGAGTTCGATCAGGTCATAGTCAGCCAGGGTTGTTTTTGTTTTCTGCAATAAAGCGCGGAGGGTGTAGGCAGGAGCTGTAAAGATCTCCAGCGGGGCAACCGCGGTGTTTGCATATCCTGTAATGCGGGCTAAGGGTTTAATGCCCAATTCCTCAGCTTTGGCTTCGCTCATAATGACAACCGCTGCTGCGCCGT